>Ga0315271_10000133_pt1 | contig 35731 bp, 33 predicted proteins | sample C3_top_MG_FD_204664 | JGI IMG/M metagenome (GOLD analysis project Ga0315271, IMG submission 204664) | Sediment microbial communities from Yellowstone Lake, YNP, Wyoming, USA - C3_top | ecosystem: Environmental > Aquatic > Freshwater > Lake > Sediment | place: USA: Wyoming | collected 2017-08-01
CCACGGGGGCGCCGGTGGCACGCTCACGATGGTGGTGATCGCGGTGGAGGAGATCAGCCGCGTCGATGCGTCGTCGGCGATCATGGTCGATGTCCAGAACACCCTCGTGAACTATCCGATCGTGCGCTACGCGAACGCGGCGCAGCACGTGAAGTACCTCGCGCAGCTCACGTCGAAGACCGTCGGCGCGTACGCGCTCTCCGAGCCCGGATCGGGCTCCGACGCTTTCGGGCTCGCGACGCGCGCCGAGCCGGTGGCCGGCGGGTGGAAGCTCACGGGACGGAAGCTCTGGATCACGAACGGCGCCGAGGCGGGGATCTACGTGGTGTTCGCGAATGCCGATCCCGCGGCGGGCTACAAGGGGATCACCGCCTTCATCGTGGAGCGGGGCTTCAAGGGCTTCGCGGTGGGGAAGAAGGAGGACAAGCTCGGCATCCGCGCCTCCAGCACCACCGAGTTGATCCTCGATGGCTGCGAAGTGCCGGCGGAGAATGTGCTCGGCCCCGTGGGCCAGGGCTACAAGATCGCGATCGAGACGCTGAACACGGGGCGCATCGGCATCGGGGCGCAGATGATCGGCGTCGCGCGGGGCGCGCTCGACGCCGCGATCGGGTTCGTGAAGGAGCGGAAGCAGTTCGGGAAGACCGTGGCCGACTTCCAGGGGGTACAGTTCCAGCTCGCGCAGGCGGCGACGGAGCTCGCGGCGGCACGGCTGATGGTGTACAACGCGGCGCGGCTGAAGGATGCCGGGCGGCCGTTCACCGAGGAGGCCGCGATGGCAAAGCTCTTCTCGAGCCAGGTCGCCGAGCGCGTGACGTCATTGTGCCTCGAACTGCACGGCGGGTACGGGTACACGAAGGACTACCCGGCGGAGAAGTACTACCGCGACGCGAAGATCGGGACGATCTACGAGGGAACGTCCAACATGCAGCTCCAGACGATCGCGAAGCTGCTGCTCAAATGAGCACGGGCGGCGCCGGAGTCCGGCGCCGCCCGTGATGTCGAGCCTCCCGGCGGGTCAGCGCTGGAAGGCGAGTATCATCCCCGAGCCGACCACCCACATGATCGCCGCCGCGATGAGCCCGTTGGCGCGCGAGATCTTCCCCATGACGGACAGGCCGAGGCCGAGCAGAGCGGTCTGCCAAAGGATGAACACATCGAGCCGTCCAGCCATCAGGAACATGGCATGGCCGGTGGTATCCGGGTCGAGGAACTTCCCCGCACTCAGTGTCACGCTGAACATGGAATTCAGCTTCGACGGGTCGACCATCACCGCGATCACCGCGCTCACGATCATGCTGATGATGCGCGGGAACCACGCGTAGGTCGCGATGACCATGGCGTCGCCGACGGACTCCGTCGCGCCGAAGAGCTTGCCGACGAGCCAGAGGATGATGCCGACGAAGGCGATGCTGATCGGTACGCCGATGATGACGAACACGCCACCGACCTTCTGCATCATCGCGCGCCCCTGCTCCATCTGCTCGGCGGTGATCTGGGGGTTCTTCGCCATCGCGCGAGCCGCCCCGCGCGCGAATTCCGTGTCGAAGATGGGCTGCATCAGCCCTTTCGTCGCGAAATAGAAGACCGCGGAGAAGAGGACCAGGATCCCCATCGGGATCCAGACGTCGCCACCGATGCGGCGGACGAATACCTCCACCGGAGAGGTGAAGATGTCGACGACATCTTCCCAAACGGACACCTTGGCCGGCGCCGCCGGCGGCAGGGATGTGGCCATGTGCGATTCACCTCGTAAGAGAGTTCGGCCTGACCGCCAGAGAATGCTCCTTCGGAACGCCCATGACAAGACCCGCCCCCGCCGGGCCACCGCTTGTGGAATCGCCTCCACCCGGCGGATCTTGCGGGGGCTCCCCGACGACTCCCCGCACCGCCGCCGTCATGACCGCCTTCGCGCGATCCCTTCTCCTCCCCGCCCTCCTGGTCACCACCGCGCCCCTCCGGTCCCAGGTGCCCGAGAGCGAGTACGCCCAGCGCCGCGCCGCCCTCGCCGCGCGCCTCCCGGAGAGCGCGGTGCTGCTCGCCCTCGGCGCTCGCGAACCGCGTGAGGACTTCATCACCTTCGTGCAGGCACCCCGCTTCTGGTATCTCACCGGCTTCCTCGAGCCGAACGCCGCGCTCCTCATCGTGAAGCGGGGCGGCGCGGTCTCCACCACGCTGTTCGTCCTCCCCCGCGACCCGGCGCGCGAAGCCTGGACCGGCGCACGACTCGGCACGGATGGCGCGGCCAAACGCACGGGGATGCGCGCCCGTCCCGTGACCGAGCTCCGCCCCGCGATCGACAGCGCACTCGCCGGAATGAAGACGCTCTACGCCGTCGCCGACCTCGACGCGAGTGCCGACCTCAGCGTGGACGATCAGTACATCGTCTCGCTCCAGCGCGGCCACCCCGGACTCCAGCTCGTCAACCTGGCCGAGGACGTGGACTCGCTCCGCTCGCGCCACAGCGCCGCGGAGCTCGCGCTCCTCAAGCAAGCGATCGACATCACCGTGGATGCCCAGCGCGCCGCCCTCGGGCTCATCGCCCCGGGGAAGAACGAGTACGAGGTGCAGGCGATCATCGAGTACACCTTCCGGCGGGAGGGCGCCGAGCGTCCCGGCTTCGCGACGATCGCCGGCTCGGGTCCGAACGCCACGTCGCTCCACTACAGCGCGAACGACCGGCCGATGACCGCCGGCGACCTCATCGTCATGGACATCGGCGCGAGCTGGCGCGGCTACACCGCCGACGTGACCCGCACCGCGCCGGTGAGCGGCACCTTCACCACGGAGCAGCGCGCCCTCTACCAGGTGGTGCGCGATGCGCAGGCGGCCGCGGAGCGGCAGGCGAAACTCGGCGCCTCACCCCTCGCGATGGATGACTCCGCGAACGCCGCGCTCACGGCCGGGCTCGCGCGCCTCGGGCTCATCGAAGGGGTGGACGCCGTCTACGACGCCCCGACCGGCGGCTGCCGCCGGCGCCTTCCGGAAGGCTGCTCGCAGCTCTCGCTCTACTATGACCACGGGCTCGGCCATGGGATCGGGCTCGAGGTGCACGATCCCACCGTGTGGGACTACCGGCCGAACACGATCCAGCCGGGAGCCGCGTTCACCATTGAACCCGGAGTGTACATCCGCGAGAACGTCTTCGACATCCTCCCCGATACCCCGCGGAATCGCGCGATGACGGCGAAGCTCAAGGCGGCATACCTCCGCTATCGGAGCATGGGCGTCCGCATCGAGGATGACTACTTCGCGACGGAGCGCGGCGTCGAGTGGGTCTCCCACGCCCCGCGCGAGGCCTCGGAGATCGAGGCGGCGATGAAGCACTGACCGCGCACGGCGGTCAGGGGTGCATGAGCGACCCCCGGATCGCCGACGCCTTCGGCGTCGCCGCCGCGTCGGCTTCGATGTGCGCCGCTACGCGCTCCTGCAGCTGCACGTGCGTCGAGAGCTCGAGCACCGAACGTCCCCGCCGCACCTTCAGCACGAGCGGCTCCCCCGCGCTCCGGTAGCGGTCGCGCACGCGGGCGAGGAACCCCGGCTCACTCGTCGCGAACTCCCCCACCGCCAGGAGCCGGTCCCCCGCGAACACGCCGGCCTCGGCGGCCGCCGAGCCCGGGTCCACGGCGAGGATCACGACCGCGCCGGTACTGTCGTTCTGCAGCTGCACGCCGAGCAGCGGCGTACGGACCGTGTCCGCCGTGAGGCGCAGGCCGGCGAGCGGGAGGATCTGCGCCCACGGATACGGCTCGCGTCCCTCGATGTACTTCGCGTTGAACTCGGTGAACGACCGGCCGCCGGCGGCCGCGCTCACCGCGCCCCACCATTGCTCGGCCGTGAAGCCGTTCCCCTTCAGGTAGGCCTGCTGGTAGAGCTGGTGCATCACGTCGTCGAGCGAGCGCTTGTTGCCGCTCGCATCGCGGATGATGATGTCGAGCATCAGGCCGGCGAGCGAACCCTTGTCATAGTAGATGTCGTCGGTCCCATCCACCGGATGGATCCACGTGTTCACCGAGGCATCGTGGAGAGCCACCGCGTGGGTGTTCGCGACGTGCGTGATCTTGCCGGCGATCAGCTCGAAGAAGTCGAGCGAATCCACGAGCCCCGACCGCGCGACGGCGAGGTCGGCGTAGTAGTCGGTGATCCCCTCGCTCACCCAGAGCCAGGGGGTCGGCTGCTCGCGCGCGTAGTCGTAGGGCCAGAGGTCGATCGGGCGAAGCCGCTTCACGTTCCAGGCGTGGAAGATCTCGTGCGCGTAGAAGCTCGCGAGGATCGGATCGCCGATGGCGAAGGGCGTGATCACGTCCACGTGCGAGTTCTGGTGCTCGAGTCCCGCCAGCCCGCCGTACGAGGAATCGGCGAGCTGCATCACGGTGTAGACCTTCCACGGCGTCTCGCCGAAGACCTTCGCCTCCACCGGGATCAGCTTGCCGATCTCGGCGAGCTCGTGGGTCCGCTCGAGCGGCGGCACGCTGTTCAGCGGGTACCAGGCCAGCCGCGCCCAGCCGCTCCCCACCGCGACACTGTCGATGCCGACGCGTCCGACGAAGAAGGGCATGTCCACGAGGTCGTGATAGTTCGCGGCGGTGAACGTGTTCGCCGTCGCGGCCGGAGTCATGCCGGTCACGACGCGCCACGCGCTGTCGGTGACGATCCGTACGATCGCCGGGAAGTTCGGGCTCCGCCCCTCGGGATACAGGAAGAGATTCGTCCCGTTGAACATCAGGAAGTCGGCGCGCGCCCAGGACATCGCGTTGTCGAGTGAGTCGGCGCGGTAGTCGAAGCTCACGGTGAAGTGCGTGGCGCCCCCCGGCAGGATGCGCCACGTGTCGTAGTCGTTCTTCTCCCACGTGGCCGCCTTGCCGTCGCCGGTGGCGCTGAAGCCGAGCACCCAGCGGGCGAAGTAGCTGATCTCGTAGGCGCCCGGGGTCCACGCGGGGAGGGAGAGGATCACCGGTTCCTTCCCCGCGGTCGTGAAGTTCATCTCCACGTGCACGAGGCGCCGCGCGGCGAGCGCATGGTCGAAGGTGACCCGGTAGGTGACATCATTGATCGGCGCCGAGACAGCGGGACGCGGGGCCTGTGCCAGGAGCGCCGGCGCAGCCACGGCGAGAGCGAGGGCGAAGAGACGACGAAGCATTCGTGAGGTGTCGGTGAAGGTATGGCGGAAAATAGCGAATGCGCGCGCGGCGTGTGCAGACTGTCGGGGTGTCGGCGTCAACCCGGTGGCGGCGAGGAAAGCCGTCCACACACTCACCGAGGGTCCCATGCGAAATCTTCGCCGAATCGCCATCGCCGCCGTCCTCCTCGTCGCCGCCTGCGACAGCCGCCGCCGAGAGACGGCGGCCTATGCGACGTCCGGCCGGCAGGAGCTCGCCAAACAGCGGGCCGACGCGCCGGCGGCCGCGCCCACCGCGGTGGGCGGAACCGCCGGATTCAGCGCCGCCGACCAGGCCTACGCGGCACCGGCCACCCTGCCGAGCGGCCCGGGCGTACCGGAGACGCTCACCCCGTCGATGATCATCCGTACGGGGAACGCCTCCCTCGAGGTCGACTCGCTCAGGGCGGGCATCGCGCGCGTCCGGCTGCTTGCCGCGCGCGTGGGCGGCTTCGTCGCGAACACTTCCATCCAGGAGGGGCGTGACCAAGGGAAGATGGCGACGCTCGAGGTCCGGCTCCCGAGCTCCCGCTTCGATGACGCCATCGCCGGCCTCGAGCCGATCGGCCGGGTCGAGGCGGTGAACGTATCCGCCGAGGATGTCGGGGAGGAGTACGTGGATGTCCAGGCGCGCGCCGCGAACGCGCACCGCCTCGAGCAGCGGCTGATCGAGCTGCTCGCGACGAGGACCGGGAAGCTCTCCGACGTCCTGAACGTGGAGCGTGAACTCGCCCGCGTGCGCGAGGAGATCGAGCGCATGGAAGGGCGCGCCCGTTACCTGCGCACGCGCAGCGCGATATCGACGCTCAGCATCACGGTGCATGAACCGCTGCCGATCGTCGGCGAGCGCGGCAGCTGGAGCGTCATCGGCGATTCGTTCAAGCAGGCCTGGCGCAACTTCGTTGACTTCGTCGCCGGCTTCATCGCCCTGCTCGGCACGATCATCCCGCTGACGGTCATCGGCGTCGCCCTCGCGCTCGGCGCACTCGCCCTCCGGCGCCGGATGAAGCACACGGAGAGATCCGAGTAGGCACTTCAGGTGCCGCCATGGAACCGAGTGCGCTCAACGGATTGACAGGATAGGCAGGATGGACAGGATGATCAGGATGACTGCATTCAGTGGCGGTCATCCTGATCATCCTGTCCATCCTGCACATCCTGTTGGTCGGTTGAACGGCCTCGGCCCGCGCCCAGTGCGCTGGTTTGCCCCGGTCGCGCACGCGCCCCATATTCTTCGCGCGATCCTCCTCCCGGAGCACCCATGACCGCACCGAAGACGGCGCCGCCGGCGCCGCGATCCCCCTATGTCGCCGCCACCGAGATGCTCGCCGAGCTCACCCCCGGCGCCATCATCCTCGGCATCCTCCTCGGACTCGTCTTCGCCGCGTCGAGCGTCTATCTCGCGCTGAAGGTCGGGCTCACCGTGAGCGCGTCGATCCCGATCTCGGTCCTGTCGATCACGATCTTCCGCTACCTCGCCAAGGCTTTCGGCGCGAAGCCGGCGACGATCCTCCAGAACAACATCGTCCAGACCACCGGCTCCGCCGGCGAGTCGATCGCGGCGGGCGTCGTCTTCACGCTCCCCGCACTGCTCCTGCTCGGCTACTCGCTCCCCTGGAGCACCGTCACCGCCGTCGCGGTGGTCGGCGGATTGCTCGGCGTGCTCCTCATGATCCCGCTGCGTCACGCGCTGATCGTGAAGGAGCACGACAACCTCAAGTACCCCGAGGGGACGGCCGCCGCCGAGGTGCTCATCGTCGGCGAAGAGCGCGGCGTGCAGGCGCGCACCGTGTTCATGGGCTTCGGTCTCGCCGCGGCGTACAAGTTCGCGAACGCGCTGCTCAAGCTCTGGGATGAGGTGCCGCGCCACGTCTTCCAGCGCACCGCGGCGAACGGCACGACGCAGCTCTTCGGCGAGATCCGCGCCGAAGTGAGCCCGGAGCTCACCGGCGTCGGCTATATCATCGGGCCGCGCATCGCGGGCTATCTGTTCGCCGGCGGCTGCATCTCCTTCTTCGTGCTCATCCCGGCGATCAAGCTCTTCGGCGCCGGACTGACGACGATCATCCCCCCCGCCGGCAAGCTCATCGCCGACATGGACGCGATGACGGTCCGCGCGAACTACGTCTATTACATTGGCGCTGGCGCGGTGACCGCGGCGGGGCTCATCTCGCTGATGCGCTCGCTGCCGACGATCGTCTCGGCGCTCGTGGGCGGCTTCCGCAGCGCGACCGCCGACGCCGCGGCGCAGAAGGCCGCCGGCGCCACGCGCACGGAACGGGACCTCCCGATCATGACGGTGCTCGGCGGCTCGCTCGCGCTCGTCATCCTCATGATGGTGCTGCCGCAGATCCATCTCACGTTCCTCGCAGCCGTGCTCGCGGTGCTCTTCGCCTTCCTGTTCGTGACCGTGTCGAGCCGGATCACCGGGCAGATCGGCAGTTCGGCCAACCCGATCAGCGGGATGACCGTCGCGGCCGTGCTGCTCACCTCGCTCATCTTCCTCGCGATCGGCCACACCGGGATCGAGCACCGCGTGCTCGCGCTTACCATTGGCGGGATCGTCTGCGTCGCGGCGGCGGTGGCCGGCGCGACGTCGCAGGACCTCAAGACCGGCTATCTCGTCGGCGCGACGCCGGCCCGCCAGCAGATCGGCCTCCTCTTCGGCGTCACGACGTCGGCGGTGGTGATCGGCGGGATGATCTCCTTCCTGAACGTCGCGAAGCAGACGTATGTCGTCCGCGACTATCCGGGCGTCGTCGTGCACGAGGTCGAACGCGGCGCGCGCGACTCGGTGAAGGGAGTCTGGTACGGCGTCGGCCATCTCACCGAGCAGACGGGGGCGGCGCCGGCGGGCAAGTATCTCGTGGACAGCACGGGCGCGATCGCGTACCTCGTCGACCCCGGCATCGGCGGCCGCGAGGTCACCGATGCCCGTGGCTTCACAAAGGACAAGCTCGACTCGCCGAAGGCGCAGATCATGGCGCTCGTCGTGGACGGCATCCTCACGCAGAAGCTCCCGTGGGGACTGATCCTCATCGGCGCCTTCCTCGCGGTGGCCTTCGAGCTGCTCGGGGTGCCATCGCTGCCGGTGGCCGTCGGCGTCTATCTGCCGATCTCGACGAGCGCCACGATGTTCATGGGCGGCGCGGTCCGCTGGCTCGTCGAGCGCAACCTCTCGCCGGCCCAGCGCGCCAGCACGTCGGGCGATTCCGGCCCGGGGGTTCTCTTCAGCTCCGGACTGATCGCCGGCGGTGCGATCATGGGCGTCGTCATCGCCGGCTTCCAGGCGAAGGGGATGGACGGGACCTTCGACCTGAGCCGCTTCGCCGGCGCCTTCGCGACCAACGCCATGGTGGCGATCGTCGTCTACCTCTTCGTGCTCGCCTATCCGCTCTACCGGGTAGGCCGCCGTTCCACCGAGGACCACGCATGAGACAGCTCCGACTCACCGCACTCGCGGTCCTGGGCTTCGCCGCCGCGCTCGCCGCGCAGAGCCCCGCGCCAGCCGACGTAATCATCACCGGCGCGCGCATCTACACGGTGGACGACGCCCGCCCCGTCGCCGAAGCGATGGCGGTGCGGGGCGGCAAGATCGCCTTCGTCGGCTCGGAGCGCGGCGCGATGGCGCTCAAGGGCTCGAAGACGCGCGTCGTGAACTACGCCGGACGCACGATCGTCCCCGGCATCAGCGATGCGCACGCGCACATGCTCGGCCTCGGCGAGGCGCTCTCGAACGTCGATCTCACCGGGACGGCCAGCTACGATGAGGTGATCGCGCGCGTCGTCGCGCGCGCGAAGACGGCGCCCGCCGGCGCGTGGATCATCGGCCGCGGCTGGGACCAGAACCAGTGGGGGGACACGCGTTTCCCGACGCAGGAGAAGCTGTCCAAGGCGATCCCCGACCACCCCGTGGTGCTCGAGCGCGTGGATGGGCACGCGGTCCTCGTGAACGCGAAGGTGCTCACGACGGCCGGCGTCTCCGCCACGACGAAGGATCCCGACGGCGGCCGCATCGTGCGCGCCGCGGACGGCGCGCCAAGCGGCGTCTTCGTGGACAACGCAATGGGTCTCATCTTCAAGGTCATCCCGCCGCTCACGAAGGAGCAGGAGAAGCAGGCGCTGATGGCGGCGATCGCCGAGGCGAACAAGTGGGGGCTCACCGGCGTCCACGATGCCGGCGCGTCGCGGAGCACGATCGAGCTCTATGAAGAGATCGCGAAGGCGGGGAAGCTCACGATGCGCGCCTATGTGATGATCGGCGACGATTCCGCGGACCTCGCGTACTATTTCAAGGTGGGGCCGCGCAGCGGCCTCTATGACGGCCGCCTCTGGGTGCGCACGATCAAGCTCTACGCCGACGGGGCCCTCGGCTCGCGCGGCGCGGCGCTCCTCGATCCGTACAGCGACGACCCCGGGAACACCGGACTGCTCACCTCCGCACCGGAGCACCTCCGCGCGGTGAGCGTCGAGGCGCTCAAGCACGGCTTCCAGGTGGCGACGCACGCCATCGGCGACCGCGGCAACCGCGTGACGCTCGATGCCTACGAGAGTGCGCTCAAGGAGGTGCCGGTCGCGGACCACCGCTTCCGCATCGAGCACGCGCAGGTCATCGACCACGCCGACATCCCGCGCTTCGCGCAGCTCGATGTGATCCCGAGCATGCAGGCGGTGCACCAGACGAGCGACATGTACTGGGCAGGAAAGCGCCTCGGCCTGGGCCGGATCCTCGGCGCCTACTCCTGGCGCGCGCTCCTGGAGACCGGCGTGATCATCCCGAACGGGAGCGACTTCCCGGTGGAGGCGGTGAACCCGCTGCTCTCGTATCACTCGGCGATCACGCGCCAGGACGCGCGGAACTGGCCCCCCGGCGGCTGGCAGCCGGCCGATGCGATGACGCGCGCGGAGGCGCTCAAGTCGCTCACCATGTGGCCGGCGGTGGCCGCGTTCCAGGAAGCGGTGCTCGGGTCGCTGAGCCCCGGCAAGTACGCGGACTTCGTCGTCTTCGACCGCGACATCGTCCGCGCCGCGCCCGATGAGATCCTCGCCGCCGGCGTCGTCGCCACGTACGTGGCGGGCGCGGTGGTCTACGAACGCCGCTGAGGGAGCGATGACCAACGAACCCGAAGAGCCGACCGGCGCGCCGACGCCCGAAGGGCGCGCGCTCACGATGATCCGTGTCGCGCTGCTGGCCGGCGTGCTCCTGTTCGGCGGTTCGACGTACGTCGTGCACCAGAACGACTGGTCACCCGCGCCCTACCCCGTCGCGCTCGAATACGCGCCGGCGATCTTCCTCATCATCGCGCTCGCGATCACGATCTTCCTGCGAGTGGCGCTCGGCCCGAACGCCGACGCCGGCCGCCGCGGGCGGCTCGGGATCATGGCCTGGGTGATGGCCGAGATGCCGGCCCTCTGGGGGGCGGTCTACTACTGGGCCTCCGACGACCCCAAGTGGTTCATGGCCGGCGTCGCAATGCTGATCATCTCCTTCCTCCTCTTCCCGCTCAAGGAGCGGAGCTGATGCTCGACGCCAAGTCGGTCACCTTCCTGAAGCAGCTGCTCGACACGCCCGGTCCTTCGGGCTTCGAATCCGCTCCCGCACGCGTCTGGCGCGCGGAGGCCGCCACCTTCGCCGAGGTGCGCGGCGACGTGCACGGCAACTCGATCGCCACGGTGCACGCCAAGGGCGCGCCGACGATCATGCTCGCCGGTCACATCGATGAGATCGGCGTCATCGTCCAGCACATCGACGATGAGGGATTCATCCACATCAGCGACATCGGCGGCTGGGACGCGCAGGTGCTCGTCGGCCAGCGGATCCGCTTCCTGGGCGCCGGCGGCGACGTCTTCGGCGTGGTGGGACGCAAGGCGGTCCACCTCATCAAGCATGAGGAGCGCGAGAAGGCGGCAAAGCTCACCGACCTCTGGGTGGACATCGGCGCGGCGGACAAGGCAGAGGCGATGGCGCGGCTCGCCGTGGGCGATCCCGGGGTCATCGATGCGAAAGCGATGGAGTTCCCGAACCACCGGCTCGTCTCGCGCTCGATCGACGACCGGATCGGCGCGTTCATCGTGCTCGAGGCGCTCCGCCGCTACGCGGCGAAGCCCGGGGCGGCGCGCGTCACCGCGGTGGCGACGACGCAGGAGGAGATCGCCTGGTTCGGCGGCGGCGCGGCGGTCAGTGCGGCGGCCAGCGGCGCGGCGATGGCGATCGTCGTGGATGTCACGCACGCCACCGATACGCCGGGGATCGAGAAGAAGGAGATCGGCGACAATCCGATCGGCGGCGGGCCGGTGCTCTCGCGCGGCTCGGTGGTGAGCCCGGTGGTGCTCCGCCTGCTCCGCGCCACCGCCGATGAGCTCAAGATCCCCTACACCATGCACGCCGCGGGACGCGACACCGGCACCGACGCCGACGCGATCCACGTCGCGCGTGAGGGGATCGCGACCGGGCTCGTGTCGATCGCCAACCGTTACATGCACTCGCCGAGCGAGATGGTGAGCCTGGAGGACCTCGACCGCGCCGCGGCGCTCATCGCCGAGACCTGCCGGCGCGTGACCGCCACGACCGACTTCACCGCGCGCTAGCGGCGCGCGGGGCGGGAGACGCTAGCTCTCGTCGTCCTCGACCGGCAGCCCGCCGGCGTCGGGCCACTGCCCGTTCTCGCGCCGGCGGCCCATGATCACCCAGCTCGCGGCGCCGCGCACCGCCTTCTCCTTGTCCTGCAGCAGCGCCTGGAGCGCGCCGAGGGCGGCGTGGTTCTTCACGTCGCCGAGCGCGTGCACCGCCGCGACGCGCATCGGCGTCGGCCGGCTCCGCGCGAGGAGCTTCTTGTCGCTGCGCGCGACCTCGAGGAGCTTCTCGACCGCCGCCGGCGTACCCAGCTGGCCGAGCGCGGCGAGCATCGCCATCTGCACGCGGTTGTCCTCCTCGCGGTCCACCGCGCGGATGAGCGAGTCCACCGAGTTCCCCTCGCGCGAGCCCATGGCGTCGACCACGCGCTCCTTCACCGCCTCGCCGGCATCGCGCAGGCTGGCGCGCATCCCCCGCACCGCCGCCGTGCCGCCGAGCTTCGCGAGCGACGACGCGGCCGCCGTGCGCACCCGGTCGTCGCGATGCTGAAGGAGCTTCGTGAGGTCGGGCTCCGCTTCGGTGCTCTTCATCTCGCCGAGCAGCTCGGCGGCGTTGCGCACCACGTACCAGCGCGGATCGCCGAGCATGAACATCAGGGTGCGGATGCCCGTGCGGAGGCGGAGCAGCGCATCGTAGTACACGCGCCGGTCGGTGATCGACGGCGCGGCCACGAGCGCCTCGACGAGCGCCTCCACGCCCGCTTCGTCGGACTTGTCGAAGATGAGCATGTACTGCTCGTAGTTCTCTCGCCGCCGCGGGAGCAGTTCGACGATGCACTGCAGGATCGCCGGCGTCGCCAGCCGCCGGATGGACATGGCGTACTGCCGCTTGAACGACTTGTCCTCGATGCCGCTGTCGCGCTTCAGGATCCCGTAGAAGACGTCGGCCACCATGTCCACGCGCTCCTTCCGCGCGCTCTCGGTGGCGAGCTTCACGAGCGACTCCAGCTGCCGCGCCGCGGCCGCGGAGTTGTTCGCCGCATCGAGCGCCTCGAACATCTTCACCATCGAGCCCTTCGGCGTCTGCGCCGACGGACTCGCCGAGGCCTGCAGCATCGACTCGGGGTCCGCGCCGCGCATGATCACCAGCTCGTCCGTCCGGTGCTCGTTGCTCCGCCGCGGCTCCGCCCGGCCGAACTCCGCGGGGTCGATGTCCGAACGGAGCGGCGGCGCCGACGTCGGCGTGACCTTCGGCGGCGTCGGCATGAGCGATGAGGTCAGTTCGATCGCCGGGATCATCGACGGCGTCACCGGCGAATGCGAGGGCCGGGCGAGCATCTGGCTCGGGTCGCGCTCCGTGTAGCCGGCCAGCGACGCCGCGCCGTACAGGTCCTCCTCGGCGGTGATCGCGATGATGTCGTCGATCTCCTCCACCGGCGCCCGCACCGCCTGCACCGCCGGTGCGATCGGAGCGACCCCCGCGGCCGCCGTCACCGCCGCCACCGTATCGGCCACCGTGCCATCGATCTCCACATGCACCGTGCTCGCGTTGAGCGCCGCGAGCCGGCTGAGCACATTGCGGCCGCCATCGTCGGGCGCCGCCTCGCTCGCGAGCACGCGCGCGGCGAGCAGGAGGTCCGCGGGCGACGCCCCCTGCGACACGCGCAGCGCGCGCACCGAGTGGCCGATGAGCTGGGCGACGAGGTCCTGCGCCCCCGTGAACCGGTCGGGAAGCGGCTGCCCGTTCGCCATGAGGCGCCAGTCCTGCGCGTGCAGCCGGACGTCACCGTCGCGCGAGACGTTCACCAACGAGCGCAACGTGGCGATCTGCGCATCGAAGGCGTTGCCTTCGTTGAGCAGCAGCCACACCATCCGTGCGAAATGGCGAGCGAAGGTGAGCGAGTAATCCATGTCCTGATCTCGTGAACGGGCGCGTACTAGCTCTCGATATCAGACACCTGGCCGCCGGTGAGCGTAACAGATTGCCCACAATGGCGTTGGGCGAAATCCAGGTCATGGGTGATCACGGCCGCCGCGCCAAGCGTTCCCTGTCGGTCCAGGGCGCGCGCGATCCATCCCCGCCCCGCCTCATCCTGCCCCGCCGTCGGCTCATCGAGGATGAGCAGCGAGGGACGCGCCGCCATCGCCGCCGCGATCGCCACGCGCCGCTGCGCCTGCGGGGAAAGATCGGCGGGATTCGTCTCCGCCTCCCCCTCCAGCCCCACCGTGCGCAACGCGTCCCACGCCCCCGCGATCCCCTCGTCGCGCGGAAGGCCGAGGACCTTCGGGCCGAAGAGCGCCTCCTCCATCACCGTGCGCCCGAAGAGCTGCGCCGCCGGATTCTGGAAGACGAGTCCCACTCGCCGCGCGCGCCGCTCCACGGGAAGCGCGTCGAGGACCTCGCCGTCCACGATGATCGAACCGCTCCCCGCCGGCACCAGCCCCATGATCGCCCGTGCGAGCGTGCTCTTCCCCGCGCCGTTCACCCCGAGCCACGCCGTGGTGGTGCCGCGGGCGAGGGTGAGCGTGACGCCGCGCAGCACCTCGCGCCCCGGATACCCCGCGGTCAACCCGCGGAGCTCCAGCGTCGGGGTCCCGGTGGAGCGCGCCGCGCCCCAGGTCACGCGCCGGCCCTCCGCCGGCGTCACCGAGCCGAGCCGCGCATCGAGCGGCGGATGGCGGTGCAGCAGGTCGCGCGGATCGCCCTCGGCGAGCACGCGGCCATCGGCGAGCACCAGCACGCGCGACGCCACCTCGCTCAGGAGCCGGACGTCCTGCTCCACTAGGAGTACGCCGCGGCCGGCGGCGGCGAGCGCGCGGATCGCGCCGGCGAAGCGCCGCGCGGCCTCGGGATCGAGTTGCGCCGTCGGCTCGTCGAGCACCACGAGCGGCGCCTCGAGCGCGAGGGCGCTCGCGAGCGCGACGCGCTGCATCTCGCCCCCTGAGAGCTCGCGCGGGATCCGCGCCGCGAGCGCGCTCCCATCCGCCAGCGCGAGCGCGCGATCGACGCGCGCACGGATCACCGCCGGCGCGAGCCCGAGGTTCTCCGGACCCACCGCGACCTCCTCCTCCACCGTGCCGCCGAGGTCGGTAAGCTGTGTCCACGGGTTCGCGAACACGAAGGACGCCGGCGGATCGCCGCCCGCGGGATGCGTCACGTCGCCGTCCACCGTGGCCTGCGTCGCGCGGCCGAGCAGCCCCGCGGCGGCGAGGGCGAGCGTCGTCTTCCCCGCGCCGACGTGTCCGGCGACGCCGACGATCTCCCCCGCGCGCACCGTGAGCGCGACGTCGCTGAGCGCGACGTGTGCGCCGTAGCGCACGCGCTCGAGCCGGAGCCGGAGCAGTTCACCGCTCATGCGGCGAATCTCCAAACGAAGAGCGCGGCGATCGCCGCGTACATCGCGAACCGGGCGGCGCGCTCGATCGCCGGATCGCGCACCGGGGTGAGCGCGGTACGCCGGCGCCCGGCGCGGAAGGCGCGCGCGTCGAGGGCGAGCGCGCGTTCATCCGTCTCGGCGACGAGCGATGCGACGAGCGGGCCGGCAAGCGGCGCCAACGCGCGGAGCCGGCCGAGCCCGCCGCCGGTGGCGAGTCCGCGGCAGCGCTGGGCGTCGAGCACCTCCTGGGCGCGGGCCTTCGCTTCGGGCGCCGCCTCGAGGGACGCCACGATGAGGTACGCCGCCCACCCCGGGAGCCCGCGCGCCGCGAGCGCCCGCGTGAGGCGGCGCGGCGCCACGCCGGCGACGACGGCCCCCAGTGCGGTGATGGCCGCGCCGAGGCGCAGCGCCACCGCGAGCGCATCGCGCACCCCGGCCGTGTCATAGTGCAGGGCGCCGAAGGACGCGTCGGGGTGCGCTGCGGCGAGCACGCCGTTGGTGAGCGCCAGAAGCGCGAAGGTCGGGAGCGCCACCCCCGCCGCGAGCGCACTGCCGCGCGCGCCCACCCCGCCCCACCACGCGCCGACCAGTGCGAGCGCGAGCGCCGCGGCGGGGGCCGCCGGCGCCGGCCCGAGATACGCCGCCGCGGTGAGCAGGAGCGCCGCGACGACCAGCGTCAGGGGATTGAAGCGGTCGAAGCGCGGGTTCACGGCGCGCTCCGGAAACGCGCGGTGATCCGTGCCGGCAGCCGTGCGAGGATCGCGGCGACGAGCATCGCGCTGAGCGGCTTGTCGATGATGTCGGTGGAGAGGCTCGCGATCTTCGCCGCCTGCTCCATGGAGAGCGGGAAGACCGAGCGGAGCACCATCGTCACGATGCCGGCGCCCGTCGGCGTCAGCCCGCCGTAGAGGAGGATCACGATCGGCACGCTCGAGAGCGCGGCCGCGACGCCGATCACGAGACCCGCCGCCGCCGCGGTGCCCACCCGGCGGAAGGCGCCGAGTCGCGCCGCGATCCCCGCGATGAGCCCGATGATCATCGCCACCGGGGTGAACGCCAGCAACGCCGGATTCGCGAGCAGGCCGAGCACCAGGTTCGAGAGCGCGCCGGTGACCATCCCGGCGAGCGGGCCGGCGAGCGCGGCGGCGAGGATCGTCCCCACGGAATCGAGATAGACCGGGAGCTTGAGCGCGTTCACCACCGCGCCCAGGGCGAGATTGAGCGCCACGGCGCGCGGGATCAGCGCGAGCGCGAGCGTCGGAAGGGTGAGGAAGCGACTGGCAGCGGGGCGCACGTGCCGATAACATACCATGAGCCGCCCGTCGCTCACCACGCCAGCCAATCCCGCCATGACCGTCACAGCCCGTTCGCGCTCCGCGCTCACCGGCGCGACCCTGCTCCTCGCCCTCACCGCGTGCCACACCGCCGGCGTCGCCCCGACGCCTCGGACGGCGCTCGATGACACCGCGCAGATCAACCGGGACATCACCTATCTCGCGAGCGATGCGCTCGAGGGGCGCGGCACCGGCACCCCCGGCAACGACAGCGCCGCTGCGTACATCGCGCGGCTCTACGCGTCGCTCAAGCTGGCGCCCGCCGAGCCCTCCACCGGCCGCGACGGATGCCCCACGGAGTTCACCGAGGGCTTCCGCTGCTCGCCGCCCTACATGCAGCGCTTCAATGCCAAGTCGATCGCCGCCGCGCACGCCGGCCTGCCGAGCTCGCTCCCGACCCAGAACGTCGTCGCCGTGATCCCCGGCACCGACCCGGTGCTCGCCAAACAGTACGTCGTCGTCGGCGGACATTACGACCATCTCGGCCGGAATGCGTTCAGTTCGATGGACCCCGATTCGGGGACGGTGATCCGCCACGGCGCCGACGACAACGCGTCGGGCACGGCGGCCGTCATGACGATCGCGCGCCTCTTCGCCAAGCATCCCACCAAGCGCTCCATCCTCCTCGTGAACTTCTCCGGCGAGGAGCTCGGCGTCCTCGGCTCGCAGTACTTCGTGGAGCATCCGCCGGTGCCGGACGAGTCGATGATCGCGATGCTCAACTTCGACATGGTCGGCCGGCTGCGCGAGGACAAGCTCATCGTCCAGGGCCTCGGGACGGCGACACAGCTGCGGCCGCTCGTGGACAGCGTGAACACCGCCGTCGGCCACTTCCAGCTCGCGGGGATGGACGATGGCTACGGGCCGTCCGACCACTCGAGCTTCTACGGCGCCGGCGTCCCCGTCCTGTTCTTCTTCACGGACACGCACGATGACTATCACCGCGCCTCCGACGTCGCGAGCAAGATCAACATCCTCGGCGAGGCGCGGATCATCGACTACGCCGTGGTGCTGCTGCGGGAGCTCGGTGACCGCCCCGACCGCCTCACCTACGTGAAGACCAAGCCACCGACCCGCGCCGGGATGGGCAACGGCACCTGGTTCGGTTCGGTGCCCGACATGGGCGCCGTCGGCGTCGTCGGCGTGCGGCTCTCCGGCGTGACGCCGGGCTCGCCGGCCGAGGCCGCAGGGGCGAAGAAGGGCGACATCATCGTCGAGTTCGCCGGCGACCCGGTGAAGGACATCTACGAGTACACGGCCGCGCTGAGCAAGCACAAGCCGGGTGACGTGGTGCAGGTGGTCGTGCTCCGCGACGGGCAGCGCGTCACCCTCACCGTCACGCTGGGCCGCCGCCCGGGCTGAGACCCGAGGCAGCGCGATGCCGCTCCTCGCGTGGAGCTCTGCGGCCTACGGCATCGCGCTGCCCGCCGGACACCGCTTCCCGATCGAGAAGTACGCGCTCCTCCGTGAACGCGTGCTCGCGCTCGGGCTCGTCGCCCCCGAGCACCTCGGCGACCCGCCGCGCGCCACGCGCGAGGAACTCCTCCGTGCGCACACGTCGGAGTACGTGGATGCCTTCGACGCCGGCGCGCTCGACACGGCCGCGATGCGGCGGATCGGCTTCCCCTGGTCGCCCTCGCTCGTCGAGCGCGCGCACCGCGCCGTCGGCGGCACGATCGCCGCCGCCCGCGCGGCGATCGAATACGGCGTGGCGGTCAACCTCGCCGGCGGCACGCACCACGCCTTCCCCGGCCACGGCGAGGGATTCTGCGTCTTCAATGACGTCGCGGTCGCCGTCCGCGCGCTGCAGCACGAGCGGCTCGCGGACCGCGCGGTGATCATCGATCTCGACGTGCACCAGGGGAACGGCACGCACGCCATCTTCGCCGGCGACCGAAGCGTGTACGCCTTCAGCATGCACGGCGAGCGCAACTACCCGTTCACCCGGGTGGCCGGCGATCTGGACATCGGGCTCCCCGACGGCCTCGGCGACGACGAGTATCTCGCGCGGCTCGCCGCCGCCCTGCCGCGCGTGCTGGCCGACGCGCGGCCGGCGGTCGCCTTCTATCTGGCCGGAGCCGACGCCCACGAGGGGGACCGCCTCGGGCGGCTCGCCCTCACCTTCGACGGGCTCGCGCGCCGCGACGCGATGGTGCTCGAGGCCTGCCGCGACGTCGGCATCCCTGTCGCGATCACCGTCGCGGGCGGTTACGGCCGCGACATCGCCGACACCGTGCGCGTCCACGAGAACACCGTCCGGATCGCCCGCGATTTCGCCGCCCTCCGCGAACCCGGGCGCACGCCGGCCCATCTTCCCGCTTGACTCCGCGCGCGCCCGGACGAGAATTCCCTCGCGTGCCCAAGGAGATCCCGCCTCCACGCGAATCCGGATTCACGACGACGACGCCGGTCCCGCTGTACTGGGCCGCGTACGGCCGGCGCGGCGCGCCCCGCATCCTCGTGCTCCACGGGGGCCCGGGCGCGCACCATGACTACCTGCTGCCGCAGATGCTCGAGCTCGCCCACGACTACGAGCTCATGTTCTACGACCAGCGGGGCGGCGGCCGTTCCAAGGACGACGGCCGGATGCCCATCACCTGGCGCTCACAGGTCTCCGACCTCGCCCTCGTCGCGCACGAGCTCGGCGGTCCCACGCTCTCCCTCGTCGGCTACTCCTGGGGCGGGCTCCTCGCGATGCTGTACGCGATCGACGTCTGCGGCGGCGGCGACCCGTCCCTCCCCGCTCCACTGAAGCCGCCCGTGCGCATGGCGCTCATCTCGCCGGCGCCGATCACGCGCGAGTTCCGCGAGGACTTCGAGGTCGAGCTCGCCGAGCGCCAGGCGAGCTCGGCGGTGGACCAGCTGCGCGCCGAGGTCACCCGGGGCGGCCTGAAGGATCGCGACCACGCCGGCTACCGGCAGCGCCTCTTCGAGATCAGCGTCGCCGGCTACTTCGCGGACATCGAGCTGGCGCGTGACCTCACGCCGTTCCGCGTCACCGGCCGCGTGCTCGAATCCGTGTGGGCGAGCCTGGGCGACTACGACATCACGAAGGACCTCGCGCGCATCGCGTGCCCCGTGCTCATCGTGCACGGGCGGGAGGATCCGATCCCCGTCGAGTCGAGCCAGGTGGCGGCCAAGGCCATCCCCGGGGCCCGCCTCGAGGTTCTCGACGGGAGCGGGCACGTGCCGTACGTTGAAGCGGGACCGGCGCTCTTCTCGGCGCTCCGGCGGTTCCTCGCCGAGACCGACCTCGTGACCTCCGGCTGAGAGAGAATGCGAACTTCGGAAGAATCGGTACAGCCGCACATCGCGACCGTGAACGTCGGCGGCCAGCGGTTCGCCGTCTCCGTGCTGATCTCGTACGACGGTATCGAGTACGTCGGCCGCCTCTGGTTCGCGGAGGAGGATTGGGAGGACGCCGGCATTCCGGACCGCGGGGTGCTGCCGGGCCGCAGCCGCGATGAAGTGGTCTCGCAGGCCCGCCGGCTCACCGGCGACGAACTCGTGGCGCGCTACAAGCGCGCCGCCGCGAACAAGCGCCGCTTCCTCGCGCTGCGCACCGTCACCGATGAGTTCCTGCGCAAGGTGCGCTACCTGAACCAGGTGGCGATCTCGATGCGCGCCGGGCTCATCGACCTCGACGGCGCGGCGCAGGAGATCGACGTCACCGAACACCAGCTCCACGAGCTGATCCGCCGCCTGAAGGACGTCGCCGGCGTCGAAGACGACCGCCCCTGACCGCGCGCCGCACCCCCTACGAACTGCTGCTCGGACCGCTCGCCGGGGAGCTCTTCCCCGCGCTGGGCGATGAGCTGCGCCGCCGCGGCGCCGACGGCGGCGACCGCGACGCCTTCCTGCTCCTCGCGCGCGCCGGCGCCGCCCTCAAGCAGATGCTCCCCGACGACGTCCCGGCGGGCGCCGTCGAGCAGGCCGCCGAGTTGCTCTGGCAGGGTTGGCGCTTCCAGGACGCCGGTGCGCGGCTCTACGTCATTGGCGACGCGTTGCTCGAGCGCCTGCTCGCCGGCACCGGCGAGGCCGGCGCGTGGCCGTTCGCCGCGCCGCCCGCGTGCTACCTCCAGCTGCCGTACCAGCGCGTCTGGGCGCGCGTCAGCGTGGACGCGGCGTACGAACCGGTGGACGGTGCCTTCTGCGCGGCGCGCGCGATGCCCGGCGGGTCCCACGAACTGAGCATCCTCGCCGTGCTCGGGCTTCGCCCCGACCGGCCAGGCATCTCGCTGCTGCGACACCGTACCGACTTCCGCGACGAGGAAGCCACGGCGCTCGCGGCGCATCCCTGGCGCGAGGGCGCGCCCCCCTTCGCGAACGCGATCCCCGGCGGCGAGCTCAAGGGGTACCGTACGCTCGCGACGGCGAGCGAACTCGAGGCGCTCGTCCTGCGCGTGCTGCGCCACCTCGACACGCACCCGCGCACATTGCTGTCGCATCCGGGCTCGACCACCGACGACGAGAGCGCGCTCCCGCACGTCGTGGCCGAGTAGCACGCCGGGTGGCCGCCCGCGCGCGGGCGGCTATCTTCCCCTGCATGCTCCCCCGGGATGCCGCGCGCGTGCTCGAGCAGATCGCCGACCTGCTCGAACTCCGCGGCGAGAACCGCTTCAAGACCGCCGCCTATCGCGCCGCCGCGCGCGCTCTCCTCGCCGTGCGCACCGGGGATCTCGCCGCCGCGCTCGAGCACGGCACCCTCGCCGGCGTGAAGGGGATCGGCCCCTCCACGATGGCCATCGTCGCCGAGCTCGCCGCCACCGGGAGCTCCGCGCTCCACGAGCAGCTCAGCGAGGACACCCCCGAGGGATTGCTCGAGATGCTCCGCGTCCCCGGGCTCGGCACCGCGAAGATCCGCGCCATCCACGCCGGTCTCGGCGTGGACTCGCTGCACGATCTCGAGGCCGCCGCGCGCGATGGGCGGCTGGCGGCGCTCCCGCGCTTCGGCGCGAAGACGGCGCAGAAGATCAGCCGCGGCATCGCCTACCTCCGGGAGACGAGCGAGTTCATGCTCTACCCGCACGCGCGCACGGAGGGGGAGCGGCTGCTCGCCGAAGTGCGCCGGATCCCGGGCGTCGCGCGCGCCGAACTCGCGGGCTCCATTCGCCGCCGCTGTCCCATCGTGCGCGACATCGACATCGTGGCCGCGTGCACGCGCCCCGGCGCCGAGGTCGCCGGCGAGCTCGCGCGCGGCGCCGGTGTGCGCGATGCGATGGGCGTCGGCGGCGCCGCCGTCGCCCTCCGCTACGAGGACGGCACGCGGCTCGACCTGTATTGCGTCGCGCCGGATGAGTTCGCGGAGGCGTGGTGGCGCGCGACCGGCAGCGAGGCGCACTTGCGGGAGTTCGCGGCGAGGACGGATCCGGCCGCACCCACCATCGCGCCCGACGGGGCCCCCGCCGACGCGGCCATCTATGCCCGCCGCATCGGCTACTACGTCGAGCCCGAGCTCCGCGAAGGTCGCGGCGAGTGCTCCCTTCCCGGCCGCCGCGCACCGGAACTCATCGCCGGCGCCGACATCCGCGGCGCGCTCCACTGCCATTCGAACTACTCGGACGGCGCGAACAGCATCCGCGAGATGGCCACCGGCGCCCGCGCGCGCGGCTGGAGCTACCTCGGCATCTCGGACCACTCGCAGTCCGCCGCCTATGCGGGCGGGCTCACGCGCGAGCAGGTGCGCCGGCAGCACGAGGAGATCGACCGGGTGCAGGCGGAGTTCCCCGACCTCCGGATCCTCAAGGGGATCGAGGCCGACATCCTCGCCGACGGCCGCGTGGACTACGACACCGCGCTCCTCGACCGCTTCGATTACGTCATCGCCTCCGTGCACTCTCGCTTCTCGATGGATGAGCGCGCGATGACCGACCGGGTGCTGCGCGCGCTCGAGGACCCGCATGTCAGCATCCTCGGCCATCCCACCGGCCGGCTGCTGCTCACGCGGGAACCCTACGCCATCGACATGCCCGCCGTGCTCGCGCGCGCGGGAACCCTCGGCGTGGCCGTGGAGTTGAACGCCGACCCGCACCGGCTCGACCTCGACTGGACGCTCTGCCGGACGGCGAAGGACCTCGGCTGCCTGATCGAGATCGGCCCCGACGCGCACGCCGTCGCCGGGCTCGACAACATGGCCTTCGGCGTCGGCATCGCGCGGAAGGGGTGGCTCGCTCCCCGCGATGTGTTGAACGCGCGGAGCGCCGACGAGGTCCTGGCGCACGCACGGCTCCGGAGGACGCAGGCGTGAAGAAGAAAGTGAGGCCAAGGCCAACGGTATCGAAGTCGGCGAAGAGGACCAAGGCGCACGCCAAGCCGCCGCGCCGCGCGGTGCGTCCGCCAGCCGGGATCGCCGCCGAGTACTATCGTCGGCTGCAGGCGGCGTACCCGGATGCGCACTGTGCGCTCGACCATCGCAACGCGTACGAGCTGCTCGCCGCCACGATCCTGAGCGCGCAGTGCACCGACGTCCGCGTGAACATGGTGACCCCGGCGCTCTTCGCGAAGTATCCCGACGCGGTCGCGCTCTCCGATGCCGACCGCGGCGAGGTCGAGACGCTCATCAAGAGCACCGGCTTCTTCCGGAACAAGGCGAAGAGCCTCGTCGGGATGGCGCGCGCCGTGGTCGAGCGGCACGGCGGCGAAGTGCCACGCACCATGGACGAGCTGACGAAGCTCCCCGGCGTCGGCCGCAAGACCGCGAACGTCATACTCGGGAACGCCTTCGGAGTGAACGAGGGCATCGTCGTGGACACCCACGTCGGGCGGCTGTCCAAGCGGATGGGGCTGACGCGCGAGACGGATCCCGTGAAGATCGAGCGGGCGCTCATCCCCCTCTTCCCGCGGGAGCAGTGGACGATGCTCTCGCACCTTCTCATCGAGCACGGGCGCCGCGTCTGCGACGCGAAGAAGCCGAAATGCGGCGACTGCGTGCTCGCCGACCTCTGCCCCTCGGCGGACCGATGACGGACACGCGCCGCTACTGGCTGGTGAAGACGGACGCCAGCTCCTTCTCCTGGACCGATCTGTGGGCGTCGCCGAAGCGCACGACGCGATGGGATGGCGTGCGGAACTACCAGGCGCGCAACATGCTCCGCGACGGCATGAAGCGCGGCGACCTCGTCTTCTTCTATCACTCGAACTTCGATCCGAGCGCGATCGTCGGCATCTGCGAGGTGGTGCGCGAGGGCTACCCGGACCCGACGGCCTTCGACCGGAAGGACGACCACTTCGATCCGAAGAGCGATCCGGCGGCGCCCACCTGGATCTCAGTGGACCTGCGCGCCGTGGCGCCGTTCCGGAAGCCGCTCGCGCTGCCGGAGCTGCGCGGGGTGAAGGGGCTCGAGAAGATGGAACTGCTGCGGAAGGGGAGCCGGCTGAGCGTGATGCCGGTGACGCCGAAGGAGTGGGCCGTGGTGACGGCGCTGGCGGAGTAGCTGGCGCGGCGCGAGGTCGCTACTATTCGGGCCGGTCCCTTCCCCTCTATTCCGAGTCGCCCGTGAAGACAGCCACGTTCGAGACCAATCGCGGCACCATCGTCGCCGAGTTGTACGAGAAGGATGCGCCCCTCACGGTGGCGAACTTCGAGAAGCTCGCGAACTCCAAGTACTACGACGGCGTGAAGTTCCACCGGGTGATCCCCGAGTTCGTCGTGCAGGGGGGCGATCCGCTGTCGCGCGACCTGCCGGCGGGAGACCGGAAGATCGGCACCGGCGGCCCGGGCTACCACATCAAGTGCGAGACGAAGGGGAACCCGAAGACGCACGAGGTGGGTGCGCTCTCGATGGCCCACGCGGGGAAGGACACGGGGGGGAGCCAGTTCTTCATCGTGCTGAGCGAGCAGAACACCAAGCACCTGAACGGGGTGCACACGGTGTTCGGGAAGGTGACGTCAGGGCTCGAGGCGGTGATGCAGATCAGGGCGAACGACACGATCACCACGCTGCGCGTCTCGTAACGGCGCCGGCCTACCACTGGGTGGAGGGATCCGACATGGCGGCACCAATGGAAGGGGACAAGGCGGCCGGCTTCACGGGCCTGATCGTGGGAGCGCTGGTGCTGGTGCTGGCGGTCGGTGCGATCGTGATGCTGGTGAACGCGAAGTACGCGCACGAGGAGGCGCCGGCGGCGCAGCCCCGATAGGGCGCGGGCGGGAACGTTCCCGCCGCGCCGCGGTCCCTTCCTGGCCGGCGCCGCGAGGCGCCGGCTCTCTTGTCCTTGTAGTTGACTGACGAGCCAGTTATTTACTACCTTTCGTCATGCCTGATACCGCCCGCCGCACCCCGAAGACCGCCCCGAAGCCGGGCGCCCCACGCTGGCGCCGCCGCCCCGAGCTCCGCCCCGCCCAGATCCTCGACGCCGCCCTCATCGAGTTCGGCGAACGCGGACTCGGCCGCACCCGCCTCGAGGACATCGCCCGCCGCGCCGGCGTCGCCAAAGGCACGATCTACCTCTACTTCCCTACCAAGGACGACCTCTTCCGCGCGATGGTCCGCCACACCGTCGGCCACCAGATCGACGCCTTCGAGACCCGCGCCGCGGCCACCCACACCGGCGGCGCCGCACGACAGCTCCACGAGTACGTCGCCGAGGTGTGGGCCGCCGTCCGCGGGCCCGTCTTCCCCATCCTCCACCGCCTCACCACCGGCGAGCTCCACGACTTCCCGGAGCTCATGCGCTTCTTCATGCAGGAGACCGCGACCCGCGCCCTCGCCGCCACCGCCGCCATCGTCCGCCGCGGCGTCGCACAACACGAGTTCCGGCGCGTCGACCCCGACGCCGCCGCCCGCATGATCCACGCCGTCCTCATCAAGCACGCCGTCTGGTGCGCCCACCGCCCCCAGGTCCCCTTCATCGCGCGCACCACCGACGCCCAGGTACTCCGCGAGATGCTCGACTTCATCGACCACGCCCTGCGCCCGCTCCCCGCGCGCACCGCACGCCCCCGCCGGAGGAACACCGCATGACCCGCCGCGCCCTCGCCGCACTCCTCCTCGCGCTCGCCGCCCCCGCCGCCGCCCGCGCCCAGGATTCCGCGATCGCCCGCCCCATCACCCTCGGCGACGCCGCCCGCATCGCCGCGCACCGCAACTCCAACGCCGAGGAAGCGCGCGACCGCGCCGACGCCGCCGCCGCCCGCGTCACCCAGCGGCGCTCCGAGCTCCTCCCGCAGTTCTCCGCCACGGCCCAGGAAGGCGGCAGTACGCTCAACACCGCCACCTTCCCCTTCGCCCTCCCGGGCTTCGATCCCAACGGCGAGGTCGTCGGGCCGGTGAACACGCTGGACATGCGCGCGCATCTCGAGCTGTCCGTCGTGAACATCGCGTCGTACAAGCGCGTCGACGCCGCCAAGGATGCCGCGGGCGCCAGCTCCGCCGATGCGGCCAACATCGGCGACCTCGCCGGTGAGTTCGCGGCCCGCGCCTACGTCCGCGTCCAGCGCGCCGAGGCGCTCGTCCAGGCGCGCCTCGCCGACTCCGTCCTCGCCGACTCGCTCCTCACCATCGCCAAGGACCAGCTCCAGTCCGGCGTCGGCGTCGCCATCGACGTCACCCGCGCCAAGGTGCAGCTGAGCACCGTGCGCGCCCAGCTCATCTTCCAGCGCGCCGACCGCGACCGGTCGCGACTCGAGCTGCTGCGCATCCTGAACCTGCCCCTCGACACACACCTCGCCCTCGCCGACTCCCTCGACCGCCTCCCCGCGCCGACGGAGCTGCCGAGCGAGAGCGCCGCCGTGGCGGTCGCCTACCGGTCCCGCTCGGACCTCCGCGCCGCCGTGCTCGCGCTGCAGTCGACCGAGAACGGCGTCGCCGCCGCGAAGGCGGAGCGCCTCCCGTCGCTCGGCGCCGCCGCCAACTACGGCGCCATCGGGAAGAACGGCGCGTCCTACCTCCCCACCTACACCTGGGGGATCCAGCTGTCGCTGCCGATCTTCGACGGCCTCCGCCGCGAAGGGCGCATCGAGGAGCAGAAGGCCCAGATGCGCGAAGCGACCTCCCACCAGCGTGCCATCGTCCGCCAGGCGGCGATCGAAGTGCGCGGCGCGCTCGACGACCTCGCCGCCGCGCGCGAGCAGATGCTCGCCGCGCGCGAACGCCTCGACCTCTCGCAGCTCGAGGTGGCGCAGGCGCGCGAGCGCTTCGTCGCCGGCGTCGCCGGGAATCTCGATGTCATCACCGCCTCCTCGAACCTCAACACCGCCCGCAGCCAGCAGGTCGAGGCGCTCGCCAGCTATCAGGCCGCCCGCATCGCCCTCGCCCGCGCCGAAGGCACCGTCACGCTGCTGCCCTGACGCGATCACTCACCAATCCAAACCGCCCCCAAGGCTCATCCCATGGCTTCCCCGCTCGAACCCAATCCCCCCGCCGCCTCCTCGGCGCGCCGCCGCTTCCTCATTCCCGCCGTCGGCGTCGTCGCCGTGCTCGGGCTCATCTGGGTGGCGCGTACCCTCATCTACGCTCATGGACACGAGACCACCGATGACGCGCAGGTGGATGGGCACATCGTCCCCGTGATCGCCAAGGTCGGCGGCTACGTCGCCGTCGTCTCCGTGGGGGACAACGATTCGGTGCGCACCGGACAGCTCCTCGTCCGGATCGACAGCGCCGAGTACGCGGTACGCCTCGCCCAGGCCGACGCCGACCTCGCCGCCGCCCGTGCCACCGCCGGCTCGCGCGCCGGCATCGGCCAGGCCGGCGCCGCGGTGCAGACCGCCGCGGGACAGCGTTCCTCGCTCGATGCGCAGATCGACGCCGCCCGCGCGAACCTCACCAAGGCGCAGGCCGACCTCGTGCGCGCGAAGTCGCTCGTGGCGAAGCAGATCGTGAGCGCCCAGCAACTGGACGCCGCCCAGGCAGCGGCCGATGCGGCCGCCGCGCAGCTCCAGGCGCTCGAACGGCAGGCCGCCGCCGCGAGTGCCGGCGTCGCGGGCGCGGAGGCCGGCGTGCGCTTCGCTTCGGCCCGCGTCCTCGCCGCCCAGGCGGCGCGCGACAACGCCGCCCTCCAGCTCTCCTATACCACCATCACCGCCCCCGCCTCCGGCACGGTCGCGAAGAAGCTCGTCGAGATCGGTCAGCTCGTGCAGCCGGGCCAGCAGCTGATGTCCATCGTCGCCGATACCGGCGTCTGGGTCACCGCGAACTTCAAGGAGACACAACTCGCCGCGATGCGCGTCGGCCAGCCGGTGGATGTGAGGATCGATGCCTACGGTGGCGTCGTCGTGCACGGGGAGGTCGAGAGCCTCTCGGCCGCCACCGGCGCGCGCTTCGCCCTCCTGCCACCGGACAACGCCACGGGCAACTTCACGAAGGTCGTGCAGCGCATCCCCGTCCGCATCAAGGTCACGAAGGGGCTCGGGCCGCAGCGCCCGCTCCGCCCCGGCATGAGCGCCGTCGTCTCCGTGAAGACGAACTAGCCCGCCCGCATGGCCACCGCCGTCGCCCCCTCCGCGGCCTTCACTCCGGCCGAGCACGACCGCTACAAGAATCGCTACATCATTGCGATCGCGGTCACCCTCGCGGCGGTGCTGGAGCTCATCGATACGTCGATCGTGAACGTCGCGATCCCCGACATGATGGGGAACCTCGGCGCCACGCTCGACGAGATCGCGTGGGTCTCCACCGGCTACATCATCGCGAACGTGATCGTGATCCCCATGTCGGGCTGGCTCTCCGGCTGGTTCGGGCGCCGCCGCTACCTCGCGGGCTCGATCGCCCTCTTCGTCACCGCGTCCTTTTTCTGCGGCGCGGCGACATCGCTCTGGGGGCTCGTTTTCTGGCGCGTCATCCAGGGGCTCGGCGGCGGCGCGCTCCTCTCCACCGCGCAGGCGACGCTCTTCGAATCCTTCCCGCCGGCGGAGGTGGGCATCGGCCAGGCGATCTTCGGCGTCGGCGTCATGGTCGGACCCACGCTCGGCCCGACCCTCGGCGGCTGGATCGTGGACAACTACACCTGGCCCTGGATCTTCTACATCAATGTCCCGCTCGGCATCCTCGCGTTCTTCATGGTGCTCGCGTACGTGCGCGACGCGGCGCACCAAGAGCGCGCCGAGAGCGTCGACTACGCCGGCATCATCCTGCTCGCGCTCTGCGTCGGCTGCCTGCAGTGGATGCTCGAGCGCGGCGAGCGGAACGACTGGTTCGAGTCGAAATTCGTCACCACGCTGCTCATCGTCTCGGTGACATCCGGCGCGCTCCTCATCTGGCACGAACTGCGGACGAAGGACCCGATCATCAATCTCCGCGTGCTCAAGAGCCGGCAGCTCGCGGCCGGCGTCTCCTTCGCCGCCTTCCTCGGGCTCGCGCTCTATGGTTCGGTGTTCGTGCTGCCGATCTTCCTCCAGAGCCTCCACGGCTTCACCGCGTGGCAGACGGGACGGGTCATCCTCCCCGGCGCGATCGCGTCGGCGATCACGATGGCTTTCGTCGGGAAGAACGCGGCGAAGCTTGATGCGCGCGTGACGTGCGTGATCGGCGGGTTCATGTTCCTGGCATCGATGTACCTGATGTCGATCATCACGATCGACGTCGGCGTCGGCGACCTCTTCTGGCCGCTGATCCTCCGTGGCGTGGGGCTCGGCCTGATCTTCGTGCCGCTCACGAGCGCGACCATGGCCGAGCTCAAGACGTCGGAGCTCGCGCAGGGCACCGGCATGTTCAATCTCACCCGGCAGCTCGGCGGATCGCTCGGCATCGCGATCATGGCGACGCTGCTCACGCGGCTCACGGTCATGGCGAAATCGGTGCTCACCGACCACATCGTCGCCGGCGATCCCGCCGTGATGGCGCGGCTGGCCTTCATGGCGCGGGGGCTCGTCGCCCGCGGCATGGACCCCGGCCAGGCCAAGGCGGCCGCGCTGGCGATCCTCGACCGGCAGGTGACGGCGCAGGCGAGCGTGATCGCCTTCTCGAAGATCTACCTGCTCAGCGGGTTCCTCCTCGTGGCGGCGCTGCCGATGCTGCTCCTCTTCCGCACCGGGAAGGGGCGGAGCCACGCCGCGCTGGACGTCCACTGACGCGCACCCCCCGCCACCTCTATCATCAGGCTATGACCGCCCCCCTCCCCGACCGCGCCGCCGCGCTCGCCCTGATGCAGGAGTTCACGGCGAGCGATTCGCTCCGCAAACACATGCTGGCCGTCGAAGCGGCGATGCGCGCGTACGCCGTGCAGTTCGGCGAGGACGCCGACCGCTGGGCGCTCGCCGGTCTCATGCACGACTTCGACTACGAGCGCTGGCCGAACGCGGCGCACGCCGCCGACGCCGAGCACCCCGCCGAGGGAGTGCGCCTCCTGCGGTCGAAGGGCTATCCGGAGGACGTGCTCCAGGCGATCCTCGGGCACGTGACGTACACCGGCGTCGCGCGCGAGTCGCGGATGGCGAAGACGCTCTTCGCGGTGGACGAACTGACGGGGCTCATCACCGCCACCGCCCTCGTGAAGCCGACGCGCAGCGTGCACGATGTCGAGGCGTCCTCGGTGCGGAAGAAGATGAAGGACAAGGGTTTCGCGCGCGGCGTGAGCCGCGAGGACGTGGTGCAGGGCGCGGAGGAACTCGGTGTTTCGCTCGACGAACACATCGCGTTCGTGATCGGTGCGCTGCGCGGCGCGGCCGATGCGCTGGGGCTCGCCGGCCCGCCTGTCACGCCGCCGGCGCCCTGAGCGCGCAACGCTTTCGCCGGGGCGTGCGTATCTCCCATACCACAGGGCGAGGATGACATCGCGTCCGCCGCGCCCGGCGCCCGAAGAGGGGCCGGCCGCCGAACGGGAGATCATCCTCGCCGCCCAGCGCGGCTCCGAGGAGGCGTTCGGCGAGCTCGTGCGGCGTCATCAGCGTCGCGCGTACATCGTCGCCCGGTCGATCTCGGCGACGCACGAGGACGCCGAGGATGCGGTGCAGGATGGCTTCCTCCACGCGTGGCGGGCGCTCGACCGCTTCCGCACCGACCAGCCCTTCTCGGCGTGGCTCGGGCGGATCGTGGCCAACGCGGCGCTCGACCTCGCCCGGCGCCGGAAGGTGCGGGCGACGGAAGCCCTGCCGGAGGGGTTGAGCGTTCCGCAACGCGATCCGGCGGCGGATGCGGAGTTGCGGCAGCGGCTCGGGGAAGCGCTCGAGACGCTGTCGGCGCCGCAGCGGTCGGTGGTGGTGTTGCACGATGTCCAGGGATTCACGCACGCCGAGATCGGCGCGCTGCTGGAGATGCCGGAGGGCACCGCACGAGCGCATTTGCATCACGCGCGCGCGGCGCTGCGGAAGACCTTGAGCGACCTGAGAGGCGAACCATGACGTCCGATCATCGCATTGGCCCGGAAGGGCGCGACGATGAAGTGACCCGGTCCCTGCGCCGCATGTACGCGGCGCCGGGCACGGAGCAGTATTGGCGCGACCTGGAAGAGCGCATCATGGCACGGATCGCCGCCGATGGCGGTGCGGCGGGCCGCAGTTGGTGGCTCCCGCTCGCCCGCTGGGCCCGCACCGGCGCGGCCGCCGCGGCCATCGCACTGTTCGTCGCGGGAGTCGCGCTCTGGCGCGAGCGCGAGCTGCGCGAACGGTCCGCCATCGAGACCGTACTCCTCCAGGCGAACCCGCCGATGTCCCAGCTCGCGGCCGCCGCCGGCACGGCGCCCGACAGCGAAACCGTGCTCCGCTACATCCTCACGCCTTGACCGCGAGCCTCATGCAACGTCCCAAGGAGATCGCCTTCGCCCTGCTTGCCGCCGCGCTGCTCGCGGGGGGCGCGCTCGGCTACGCCGCGGGCCGCTTCACCGCCGCGCGAGAGAGCGCGCCGGGAGAGCACGGTGCGATGCGGAAATATCTCGCCGCCCGGCTCGACCTCACGCCGGCGCAGGTCGCCGGCGTGGACAGTATCCTCGACGCGCGCCACCGAGAGATGACGCGGCTCATCGCCCCCGTGCAGCCGGCGCTCGACTCGGCGCGCACCGCGGCGCGGAAGCAGATCATGGCCCTGCTCAATGCCGAGCAGCAGGCGAAGTTCCAGAAGATGGTGCAGCAGCGGGACAGCGCGCTGGCCCGGACGCCGCGACAGTGAGGTCGCTGGTCCTCGCGCTTCTCTGTGGCGCGGCCCCGGCCGCGGCGCAGGTCGCCGCCGACACCGGTGCGCATCCGATCGCGCTCGCCGAGGCGATCCAGATGGCGCGCCTGAACAGTCCCGCCGCCGTGCAGGCGCGCGGCGCCGTCCAATCCGCCGACGCGCACGTCAAGTCCTCGTGGTCGACGTTCATTCCCAGTCTCACCGTGAACACGTCGAGCTCGGCGCTCAGTCCGGCGACGAGCCGCGTCAACACCACCACCGGCCAGCTCATCTCCGGGAAGTGGCAGATGACGCAGGGCTTCTCCTTCGGCCTCACCCTCTTCAATGGCGGGACGCAGTTCAACGATCTCGCCGCCGCGAGGGAGTCCTTCGGAGCCGCTGTCGCCGGCGAGGATGCACAGAACTGGCAGATCGCCTACCTCGTGAAGCAACAGTACTACGCGGTGCTCGCCGCGCTCGAAGAACGGCGGGCGGCGCAGGCCGCGCTCGACCAGGCGACCGAGCAGATGAAGATGTCCGTGCTTCGGGTCCAGGCACGCACGGCGATCAAGTCCGACTCGCTGCAGTCGCTCGTACAACTGGGCAATGCGCAGCTCGCCATGCTCACCGCCGAGAACGACCTGCGCACCGCGAACGCAGCGCTCACCCGCCTCGTCGCGGCGCCGAGACCGGTCACCGCGATCCCTGACGAAGGGAACACCGATTCCGCCTTTGTCGTGGACAGCGCGCAGCTCGCGTCGCTCGCCCTCGGCGGGCCCGCCGTCCGCCAGGCCTCGGCGAGCTTCGCGGCCGCCCAGAGCTCGGCCAAAGCCGCGCGCGGAACGTGGTGGCCGACCCTGACCGCCTCCTACGGGCGGAATCGCGTCGGCGCCGACAGCGTCTTCACGCTCTCGCCCGACAACTATTCGTACAGCGGACAGGTCCGCTTCTCCCTGTCCTATCCGATCTTCGACCAGTGGGCGCGCCAGCAGACGATCACCCTCGCCGAGGTCGCGGCCGCGAACGCCGATGCCACACTGCGGGACGCACGCTTCGCGGCGCAGCAGAGCCTCGTCCAGTACCTCGGCGCGCTCCGGACGGCCGGCCAACAGGTGCTCATCCAGCAGACGTCGGTGGCCGCCGCCGAAGAGGCGCTGCGCGTCCAGCAGCAGCGCTATCAACTGGGCGCCGGCACCATTCTCGACGAGCTCACGTCCCAGACCACGCTCAATCAGGCGCGCTACCTGCTCATCCAGGCGCGCTTCAACTACCGTGTCGCCAAGGCGCAGCTCGAAGCGCTCATCGGTCGCCCACTGTGAGGATCCGCCCCGTGAACAGGTCCATCGCCGCCCTTCTCATCCTCGTGGCGGCCGCTGGTTGCAAGAGCAAGGCGAAGAGCGCCACGCCGGCCATCCAGACGGCCACCGTGCAGCGCCAGGACATCATCGTCGATGTCGAGGCGACCGGCGTCGTCACGCCGATCAATCCGGTGGCGGTGAAGTCGAAGGCATCCGGGACGGTGCTCAAGATCTACGTCGAGTCCGGCTCGCAGGTGAAGACCGGCGCGCTCCTCGTGCGGATCGATCCCCGCATCCCGCAGAACACGTATGACCAGGCCGCCGCCTCGGTGAAGGCGGCCGAGGCGAACGTGCGGGTCACGAAGTCGACCTTCGTCCGCGACTCGCTGCTCCTTGAGAATGGCGTGATCACGGTCTCGGAGATGGAGGCGGCGCAGCTCGCCTACGCCAACGCTACCTCCCAGCTCGTGTCGGCCCGCACGAACCTCGACAATGCTTCGATCGCGCTGGAGGACGTGACGATCCGCGCGCCCATGTCCGGCACGGTGATCCAGCGCGACGTCTCCGAGGGACAGGTCATCGCGTCGGCCACCGGCAACGTCAGCGGCGGCACCACGCTCCTCGAGCTGGCGAACCTTGCCGAGATCATGGACAGCACGCTCGTCGCCGAGAGCGACATTGGCAATGTGAGGCCTGGGCAGACGGCGACGGTGAAGGTCGATGCCTATCCGAACCGCACTTTCCGCGGCGTCGTCGAGAAGATCTCGCCGCAGGCGACGGTGCAGCAGAGCGTGACGATGTTCCCGGTGTTCATCCGCATCGACAACCGGGACGGCGCGCTGATGCCGGGGATGAACAGCGACGTCTCCATCCTCGTGGCCCAGCAGGACAACGCGCTCGCCGTGCCGAATGACGCCGTACGCGGCATGAAGGACGCCGCGGCAGCGGCGCGCGCCCTCGGGCTCGATCCGGCGGAGGTGCGCGCGCAGCTCGCCGGCGGGCGCCGCGACAGCGCCGGCGGCACGACCGCCGCGCCCTCGGTCTCGCAGGCGCAATGCGATTCGATCCAGAAGGCGATCGCCGCGCACCCAGCGGCGCAGCAGGAGCTCCAGACGCTGCGCGGCCAGCTGCAGTCGGGCGGCGATCGCGCCGCGATCGGCCAGAAGATGCGCGCGGTCTACGACAGCCTGCATCTCGACGCCGGCGCCGCCCGCGCCTGCGCGCAGCTGCGCCGTGCGAGCGCCGGCGGTACGGCTTTCAGCGCCGACAACGAGATCAACAGCGGCGCCGGTAACACGCGCCCCCGCCCCGGTCTCGTCTTCATTTCGCAGAACGGTACGTTCGTGCCGAAGGTCCTCAGCCTCGGCGTGGGCAACTATGATGTGACCCAGGTGCTCAGCGGCCTCGCCGAGGGCGACAAGGTCGCGCTCATCAACGCCGCGATGCTCCAGCAGGCGCGCTCGGACATGCAGGCGCGCATCCAGAGCCGCATGGGACTCCCCGGGGTCAACCAGCAGAACAACACCAAGGCCCCCGGCGCCCAGAGCGGCGGCGGTCAGAAGGCCGCCACCGCTCCCGCCGCCACGACGCCGCCCGCCGCCACCGCCCCCCGTCCGGGGACCCCGTAACATGATGCTCGGCGAGACGGTCGCCGTCGCGCTCGTCGCGCTGCGGGCCAACAAGCTCCGCTCGGCGCTCACGATGCTCGGCATCGTGATCGGCGTCGCCGCGGTCATCGCCGTCGTGGCGCTCGGCCGCGGAGCGCAACAGGCGGTCAACGATCGCATCACGGCGCTCGGCACCACGATGCTCACCGTCGTTCCCGGCCACGTGTTCACCGGCGGCGTCTCCTCCGCCTCGGACCGCGCCCCCCTGCCGGTGGAGGACGCCGCCGCGCTCCTCGCGAACAGCACCCTCATTCGGGCCGTCGAACCGGAGATGTCCCGCTCGCTGCAGCTGCAGTGGCGGCGGGCGAACACGAACACGCAGGTGATCGGCGCGACCGCCAACTATCCCGAGGTCAGGAAGTACACGATGGATGCCGGCCGGATGTTCACGACGCAGGAGGACGATGGCCGCAAGCGCTACGTCGTCCTCGGCGCGAGCGTCGCCAACAACCTGTCGCCGAGCGCGCCCAGCGCCCTCGTCGGCGAGAACATCCGCATCAGCGGCATCGAATTCATGGTCGTCGGCATCTTCGCTGCCAAGGGCGGGGCCACCGGCTTCCAGGACCCCGATGATCAAGTCGTCATTCCGCTCAACACCGCCCGCTTCCGTGTCTTCGACACCCGCTATCTCCGCGCGATCAATGTGCTCGCCCCGAGCGAGGCGCAGATCCCCGAGACGATGACCGAGATCGAACGGATCCTCCGCCGCCAGCACCGCATCCCCAGTGGGCGCGACGATGACTTCGAGATCCGCAGCCAGGCCGACTTCCTGAACACCCTCTCCTCCACCACCCAGGTCTTCGGCCTCCTGCTCGGCGGCATCGCCACCGTCAGCCTCCTCGTCGGCGGGATCGGCATCATGAACATCATGCTCGTCTCGGTCACCGAGCGCACCCGCGAGATCGGCGTGCGCAAGGCGCTCGGCGCCACGAGCACGAACATCCTCCTCCAGTTCCTCATCGAAGCGGTGGTGCTCTGCATCCTCGGCGGCGCCATCGGGATCGGCGTCGGTGCCGGAGGGGCGCTCGCGATGCGCTACGGCTTCCACTGGAACACCGACGTCGCCCCGGCATCGGTCGTGCTCGCCTTCGTCTTCTCGGCGCTCGTCGGCGTGGTCTTCGGCGTCTGGCCGGCCCGGCGCGCGGCGAAGATGGACCCGATCACCGCGCTCCGGTACGAGTAAGGGACGCGAGTCCCGCTCGCGCTGCCCCCCTCTGCGCGGCCGCTTCCGCGCTTACACGCTGCGAGCCTCGCCGCGGGAAGACAACCACGCGGCGAGTCTCTTGCTACGCGCGACGCGG
>Ga0315271_10000134_pt1 | contig 35664 bp, 35 predicted proteins | sample C3_top_MG_FD_204664 | JGI IMG/M metagenome (GOLD analysis project Ga0315271, IMG submission 204664) | Sediment microbial communities from Yellowstone Lake, YNP, Wyoming, USA - C3_top | ecosystem: Environmental > Aquatic > Freshwater > Lake > Sediment | place: USA: Wyoming | collected 2017-08-01
CCTATGTGAGAACCGATAAGTGCGATGGATGTAAAGGTCAGGACAAGACTGCATGCATGTACATTTGCCCCCACGATCTGATGGCGCTGGACAAGGATGGCTCGCAAACAGGCCACGCGATGAAAGCGTGGAACCAGGAGCCTGAACAGTGCTGGGAATGCTATTCCTGCGTCAAGATCTGCCCGCAAAATGCAATCGAAGTGCGTCACTATGCGGACATCGTGCCCCTGGGCGGCTCGGTGCAGCCCATGCGCGGCTCTGATTCCATCATGTGGACCATCAAGTTCCGCAACGGCACCTTGAAGCGCTTCAAGTTTCCGATCCGCACCACGGCTGAAGGGTCGATCGACCCGTTCGGTGGCAAGCCGATGCCGAAAATGGCCGATCTCACTGCGCCGGGTGTTTTCACCCAGGAAATGATGGGCGGCTATCGCCCCGGCAAACCCGCAGAATTGATCCGCCGCGGCTGATCCCTACATCGTCAACAATTGAGGAACCAAAAATGAGTGGAACATTTGAAGCACCCGAAGTCGTCGTGGAAGAACTCGACATTCTGCTGATCGGCGGCGGCATGGCCTGCTGTGGCACGGCTTACGAAATGATGCGCTGGGCCGAGGCTGTCAAGGCCGAGACCGGCAAGGAACTTAAGATCAAGCTGGTAGACAAAGCAGCGCTGGACCGCTCTGGCGCGGTGGCGCAGGGCTTGTCCGCGATCAACACCTACATCGGTCCCGATCTGGATCCTGCCGACTACACCCGCATGGTCTCCAACGACCTGATGGGCATCACGCGCGACGACCTGGTCTACGACCTGGGCCGCGTGGTCGACGACTCGGTGCATCTGTTCGAAGAGTGGGGCTTGCCGATCTGGAAGACCGACGCCGATGGCGTGCGCCACGATGGCGCCGATGCGCAGAAGGAAGGCATTCCGGCCCTGAAGGACGGCGGCAAGCCGGTGCGCTCGGGCAAGTGGCAGATCATGATCAACGGTGAATCCTACAAGTGGATCGTCGCTGAAGCGGCCAAGAAAGCGCTCGGTCTGAGCCGCATCGAGGAGCGCGTTTTCATCGTTCATCTGATCAACGACAAGAACGACCCGAGCCGCATCGCCGGCGCCGCCGGTTTCTCGGTGCGTGAGAACAAGATCTACATCTACAAGGCCAAGGCGGTCATGCTGGCGGCGGGCGGCTGCGTCAACCTGTTCCGTCCGCGCTCGGTCGGTGAGGGCGCAGGACGCGCCTGGTATCCGGTATGGAACGCGGGTTCCACCTACGCCATGGCGGCAGAGGCCGGCGCCGAGATGACCATGATGGAAAACCGTTTTGTGCCGGCCCGTTTCAAGGACGGTTACGGCCCGGTAGGCGCCTGGTTCCTGTTGTTCAAGGCCAAGGCCACCAATGCCTATGGCGAAGACTATATGGTCAAGAACAAGGACATGCTCAACGACTACCCGCCCTACGGTGGCGCCATCGTTCCGCCGGCCTGCTTGCGCAACCACCTGATGCTCAAGGAGATGAAGGACGGTCGCGGTCCAATTTACATGGATACGATCGCTGCCTTGGCCAAACTGGCCGAGACCCTGACGCCGAAGGAAGTCAAGCATCTGGAAGCCGAAGCCTGGGAGGACTTTCTCGACATGTGCGTCGGTCAGTGCGGCATCTGGGTCGGTGAGAACGTCGATCCGCGCGAGAAAAATTCCGAACTGATGCCGACCGAGCCCTACCTGCTCGGCTCGCATTCCGGTTGCTGCGGTATCTGGGTATCGGGTCCGACCGATCTGGGCGCGCCAACGGCTGAAGAGTATGCCGACGTGCCAGCGCACCTGCCCAAGGGCTGGAACTGGGGCTACCGCTCGATGACCACGGTCAAGGGTCTGTTTACGGCGGGCGATGGTGTTGGCGCTTCCGGCCACAAGTTCTCTTCGGGTGCCCATGCCGAAGGACGCCTGGCCGCCAAGGCGATGGTGAAATATGCGCTCGACAATGCCGATTTCAAGCTTGAATTCGGAGAGACCATGGAGCAGATTTCCGAAGCGATCTGGAAGCCGGTACGCACCTTCCTGGAGCACAAGGACTACACCACGGCAATCGATATCAATCCGAACTACATCACGCCCAAGATGCTGCAGATGCGCTTGCAGAAGATCATGGACGAGTATGTTGCCGGTTGCAGCACCTACTACAACACCAACGACAAGATGCTCGGCGTTGCCGAAGAGAAGCTTGAGTTGCTGAAGGAAGATTCCCAGAAGATGCGCGCCAAGGATCTGCACGAATTGCTGCGCGCCTGGGAAAACTACCACCGCATCCTGACGGCCGAAGTCCACATGAAGCACATCCAGTTCCGCGAGGAATCCCGTTACCCGGGCTTCTACTATCGCACCGACAAGAATTTTGTCGATGAGGAGAACTGGCATTGCTTCGTCAACTCGATCTACGACAAGAACACCAAGAAGTGGACTTGCTTCAAACGCAAGCACGTTGATCTGGTGGACAAATCCAAGCTCTTCAAAGCGCCAGCGCCACACTGAGACCTTGTCGCGCTGAGTCGAGTAAAGTACAAAGGCCGGGCGCCGCAAGGTGTCCGGCCTGTTTTTATAGTATTGTGCGACAGACTGCAGCTCGCGCGTTGTGGTACAGCTATGTCCCCAAGCGATTGGATAATGCGTTTTCGTCCTGTTCCAGGGACGTTCAACCAGGTAGCAGAAATGAACAACGAGAAGACACAGGATAGGCCTTTTCCTGCCAATCCGGTGGTGCCGCAGACCTTTGACGGCAGCAAGGTGATCCAGTTCCAGTGCCACAAGGGCATTGCCTGCTGGAACGCGTGCTGCAGCAATATCGACATCTCCCTGACGCCTTACGACATTCTGCGACTCAAGCGCCGTTTCGATATCAGTTCCGGCGCTTTCTTGCAGAAATACACCGTGCCCTATGAGCTGGAAGAAAACAGCATCGTCGGCGTCAAGCTGCGCCCGGTCGAGAATGGCACAGCCTGCCAGTTCATGACTCCCGAAGGCTGCAGCGTCTACTCGGATCGTCCGACCGCCTGTCGCTATTACCCGGTCGCGCTTTTGTCGCTGCGCCGGCAGGACGAGTACACCGACCAGACTTCCTATGCCCTGGTTGAAGAGCCGCACTGCCTGGGCCATAAGGAGCCACGCGCCATCAATGTCGACGCCTACCGCAAGGAGCAGGGACTGGACGACTATGACGAACAGGCGCGCGGCTGGCGCCAGCTGATTCTGAAGAAGAAATCATCGGGCCCGAGCATAGGCAAACCCTCCAAACGCAGCCTGGAGCTGTTCTTCATGGTTTGCTACGACATCGACCGCTTCAGCCAGTTTGTGGCGAGCGAAGGCTTCAGCGACATCTACGATCTGCCGGCGCAGGAGATGCTCGACATTCTCTGTGACGACACGCAACTGATGCAGTTCGGCTTCCGCCTCCTCAGGCAGGTCCTGTTCGGCGAGGAATCGATCCCCTTGCGCAAAGAGGCGGCGGAGCAGCGCCGACTGCGCCATCTGGCAAGACGGCAGCAGCTTGAGACCGAGGCGGCGGCGCGCCGCGCCATGGAGCAGGATGACATGTACGGCGAGTCGGAGACCTCCTGAGAAGCCTGAACTTGCTTGGCGCAGCCGGGATGTGAACCAGACTGAGCTGGTGTTAAGAACCCGCGGTCATGAAGACATGACGAATCGGTATTTGTGAAGTGCGATGCCGTGCCTTAAATTCGGCGCTCGCCCTTGCATCTACAGGAATACTCATCATGATCCATCTGACCGACCTTGCACGCCCTGCGAGCGCCACCGTTTCATCCGCCAGCTTCGATAGCGACGGCTTTTTGGCCGCATCCGATTGCTGGACTGCCGATATGGCCGAGGAATTGGCCAGACAGGCTGGCATTGCCGAGTTGACTGCCAAACATTGGGACGTGATCCGCGTCGTGCGTGACGGCTATTTCTCGATCGGCGCCTTGCCGGTGATGCGCCTGGTCTGCCGCGCGGCGGGTCTGGACCGGAGTCGCGCCCACACCTTGTTCAGCAGTTGCGCCAGCCTGTGGCGCATTGCCGGCCTGCCCAACCCCGGAGAAGAGGCCAAGTCTTACATGCACTGATCCGAGGTGCCGGCGGCAAGATTTACAGCTGTCGCCAGGGCAGGCCGTGCAGACGCCAGCCGCCGAGCGTGCCCCGGTGGTGATCGGCGTCGAGTTCGCCCTCAAAACCTTCAAGGACATTGCACACATCGGTGAAGCCGTGCTGTTCAAGCGCCAGCCCGGCCTCGGCTGATCGCTTGCCGCTGCGGCAGATCAGGATGATCGGCCGGTCCTTGCGTCCCGCCATGCGCAAGGCGATGTCGCTGAAATGCGGGTTGATCTCGAAATCCGGCTCGGTATTCCATTCGATGTTGACCGCATCGACCGGGTGTCCGACGTAAAAGAACTCAGCCTCGGTGCGGCAATCGATCAGCAGCGTGTTCGGACTGGCCTGGAGAATTTCAAAGGCCTTTTTGGGATGCAGATGTTCCATGCGGTGACTCCTCGGCCACATTGTGCAGCGGAGGAAGGGGTCGCAACAGACATCTTTGTAATATCCATATGGCGACCGGGCCCAGACCCCTGTCGCCTACTTCTTCACGCCCCAGTCCTTGCGCAGCTGCTTGCCCACCGCCAGCAGGAAGCGCAAGGTGCTCTGCGTCTCGGGATCGCGCATCATCTGCCACAGTCCGCCGATTCCACCGTTGGCCGGCGCGGCATCCCGGCTTGCTTTTGCCGCGGCGTCGATGGACAACAGAACCTCTTGCACCGTGGTCAGCCGGTCGGCGAGCTGCGGCAGCATCGTCGCGGTACGCTCGAGTGCGCCGCTGTCTTGCAGGCTTTCCAGCATCTTGACCATGTGTTCGGCGCCGCCTCGACTGAAGCGGTCGAGCAGCGACAGGCCGTTGCCAATCGTGTCGGTGAGTCGACCCACCATCTCGTCGCTCAGTGCATCCTCGGCCGAGCTGTAGACCCGAACCAGCTTGACCATGCGGTCAAGGTCGCCGTTGTTGACCATTTCGGCCAGCGCGGGGATCGCGCGGTCCAGGCCGGCGCGGTTGACCTGATCGAGCAGCGCCAGCCCTTCGCCGATCGCCCCGGTCAAGCGGCCGATCATCTCGTCGGTCAGCGCGTCCTGCGCGGCGGCGTAAACCCGCGCGAGCTGCGACAGCCGCTCAACGTCGCCGTTGTTGACCATCTGCGCCAGCGCGGGGATGGCGCGCACCAATCCGGCGCGATTGACCTGGTCCAGCAACTCGACGGCGTCTCCGGCGGTCGTCGCCATGCGTGACACCATCTCGTCGGTCATCGCATCACGTGCCGCCGACATCACCCGTTCGACCTCGGTATTGACGACCTTGGCGTCCTCGGTTTGTGCGTTCATGTCTCTATCCTTCAGAGCAGCCCGCGCGCAGAAATCCAGTAGAGCTTGTTGTACGCCATCTTGAACCAGTGCACGGCCTTGGTTGGGGGTCTCGGGTCGGGCGGGTTCAGGTAGTCGAACATCGCGTAGGTCGCGCGGTCCTTGCCGGCCTCGATGAAGCAGAAGACCTTGCCGTCGTAGTCGCGCACCGGAGCGCCCAGCTTGACCATCGCCGCGATATTTTCGCCGAGTGCCTCGGCCTCGAAGTGCGCCGTCGAACCCGCCTTGCTGATCGGGATGTTGGTCGTGTCGCCGATGACGAAGACGTTCTTGCGGCCTTCCATGTTGAGCTGTTGCCGGTTCGTCGGGATCCAGCCGCCGGCGCCGAGCTTGTTCTTCTCGATGACTTCCATGCCACGGTGGGCCGGGATCGAGACCAGCAGGTCGAACGGCGTCTCGGTGCCTTCTTCGCTCTTGACCACCTTGGCCTTGCCGTCGACCTCCTTGAGGTTGAACAGAGTCTCCACCGTAATCCCCATCCGGTCAAATTCGGGAGCGGCCCACTTGGCGACGTTTTCGAGCGAATGCACGCGACCGATCGGGTAGGTGTAGTGCAGCTGCACCTTGTCGCGGATGCCGCGGTCCTTGAAGTAGTCGTGCAACATGAACGTGATCTCGAGCGGTGCCATCGGGCACTTGTGCGGCACGCCCATCGCGATCACGACACGCCCGCCCTGGAAGGCCTGCAGCGCGCGGAACATCTTGACCGCCGATTCCTCGGTATAGAACGACTGGCCGTGCTCGGCCAGGCCGGGAATGAGCTCGGGCACCGGCCGCGACCCGGTGGCGATCACCAGAACGTCATAGTCGAAGGTCTTGCCGCTCTTGCTCTTGACGCGATTCTCGTCGAGCAGGAATTCCTCGGCCGGGTCGACGACGAGCGTGATGCCGGGTTCGAGCAGCGACGCCTGGTCCTTGTACAACTCGTCGGGCGTCACACGGCCAAAGGCGAGGTAGAGCAAGCCGGGCTGGTACATGTGTTTGGCCGATGCCGTCAGCATCGTGATCTTGACCTTGCCGGACTTGAGCTCGGGCGTCAGCCGGCGTGCAAGGTTGTTGGCCAGGATTGTTCCACCCATACCGCCACCGATGATCAGAATCCTCATGACTACTCCTTTCGTGAGCGCATACGAACCAATGATGTCACTTCAACTTCTTGACTGCAATGTGCCAAACGCCCGCTTCCTCGCGCGCGCCCAGGTACTCGTGCCCGACCTTCTTGACCCACTCCGGAACATCAGCGACCGAGCCATTGTCGGTCGACAGCAATTCCATCTCGTCACCGACCTGTGCCATCTTGATCCAGCCGATCAGTTCCATCAGCGGCCCCGGGCAGAAACTGCCTCGGGCATCAATCACTTGTCTTTCGGTCATCGTTCACCTCAAACTTAATGTCAACGTTAGAAGGTCCAAACCTGGGCGTCGCGCGCGTCGCGCAGGAACTTTGTCAGTCCCATGGGCTCGCCCAGATAAGGTTCCAGAGCCTTGCCATCGATACCCATGACATCCAGGGCCATCGAGCACGGATTGATCTTTGCCTCACCCAATTCCACCGCCTGCTCGAACAGGGTGCGAAAAGGTGGAATCTTCTTGCCTGCCATCAATGTTCCGAACGGCCCTTCGGCCGGAGCCGGCGTGCTGTCACCCTTGACAAAGTAGGGCATCGCGTTCATCGACAGGAACACGTGAACCTCGTTGCCGCTGACCGCCGCCACCGATGCCATCATCGCTGCCATCTGCAGCCGCTCAAGCGTCCCGGATACAACAACGATACTGATCTTGCTCGATTCCATCGCCACCTCTCGACACAACCAGGGCTGCAGTTTGCAGGCTCTTTGGCGGCCAGGAAATCGGGCCGCATGACGCAAAGTATGACCCTTTCGCCGGCAGTGTCATTCGGTGTTTACCCGTAGAGTGGCCGGGAATTCCAGGCGCATGAGCCAAAGCATCGCACGGTCGCACACCTTGTCGGGTGCGCCGCAGTTCAGTCCACGACGTTCCAGTGACAGGTCACAAGCTGCACCGCGTTGCAGGGCGTCAGGTCGCCCGCGTTTGGATGTTGACTGTTCTAGCCGCACGCCGTTGCGTAAGCCGGTCAATGGCGCTACATTTGACTTTCATTCCGAACCTGTAATAAAGCAATGAGTCTCTGGTCAAGCTCTCCCGGTTCCCATTCGCACCGGTAACATGGCAACCTGGTTGAGATTGAGCGCTGATCTGTCAAATGATTTCACACCGCAAGGAAGACGAGGGCATGCTATGAGAAGGACAGCCGCCGGGCTGGCGGTTTCGGTCTTGCTGGCGTTGTTCGCAGCTCCCTGTATGGCGCTCAATCCAGATGAACTGGCGCTGGTCGCTCCGGCCGCTGAACGTGGCAGCGCCTCGTCCCAGGTCCTCTTGGCCGTGGCCTATCTCCATGGCGACGGTGGTCTGGCGCGAGACCCTGCCAAAGCAGCCTACTGGTTCGAGCAGGCCGCAATTCAGGGCAACGTTTATGCGCAGGATAGGCTGGGGGATCTCTACGAGCAGGGGCTCGGCGTGCCGGCCAACCCGAAACTGGCTTTCGATTGGCGTCTCAAGGCGGCCAATCGCGGCCAGGTCCAGGCCCAGGTGAAGGTCGGCAAGATGTACCAGGAGGGTATCGGTGTCGGCAAGGACATCGACCAGGCACTCTACTGGTTTCGGCGGGCCGCGACCGAAGGAAATGCCGAGGCGCAGTTCTTGCTCGGACGGCTTTACCATTACGGCAGCGACGTCGAGATGGATCGTTCCGCTGCCCGCTCATGGTTGGAGCAGGCGGCGCAAAAAGGTTACGAGAGTGCTGTCCTTTTCCTGAATATGATCGAAAGCATAGGCTACCAGATCGACGAGGGTTGGCACCAACGGACGCCGGGGCTCAAGCAGCTGGCCGAGGATGGCGATATCGAGGCTCAATACCAGCTGGCACAGCGTTACGAGCGTGGCATCGGCGGCTTCAAGAAGGATGCGCCAACGGCGCTTGGCTGGTACGAGCGCGCAGCATCTGGAGGGCATCCGATGGCGATGAGGGCGCTGGCGCAAATCTATGCCGAGGGGCTCGATGGCGTCAAGCGCGACCCCGAGACGGCCGCAAAATGGACAGCGCGGGCGAAAGCCGCGACGCGTTGAGTCATGCAAAGGCGTGCAAATCTGGTATTTTGTCGTGCAGCCTGTCACCGACGATCACTCCAACTGACCCGCACGCCATGACCGCAAACCTTGCCAGGCGGCTGCTGCCGTTCCTGAATTGGCCGCGCGTCGACCGCAAGTCCCTCGTCCACGACCTCCTCGCCGGCATCACCGTGTCGCTGCTGGCGATCCCGCAGTCGCTCGCCTATGCGCAACTGGCAGGCGTACCGGCCTACTACGGGCTTTACGCGGCGTTCATTCCACCGATCGTGGCGGTACTGTTCGGTTCTTCAGGCTTGCTGTCAACCGGCCCGGTGGCAATGACCTCGCTGCTGACGGCGGCCAGCGTCGGCCATCTCACTGCGCCGGGCACAGCTCAATTCGTTTCCTACGTGACCCTGCTGGCGTTGCTGTCCGGACTGTTCCAGATCGGCTTCGGATTGGCCCGCGCTGGAGTTCTGCTGAACTTGCTGTCGCATCCCGTGCTGATGGGCTTCATCAATGCGGCAGCTCTGATCATCGCCCTCTCGCAGCTTCCCGCTTTGACCGGCATTGCCGTGCCGCAGACCGATCATTTCCTCATGGATATCGGGCACTTGCTGGCCAAATCGGATTCACCGCATCTCATGTCGCTGACGTTCGGCTTGCTGGCCATCGCGCTGCTCTATGGCTTCAAGCGTTTTGCCCCGCGGCTGCCCGGAGTTCTCATCATGGTCGCAGTCATGACCTGGCTGAGCTATGCCACCGGCTATGCCGAGCATGGGGGCAAGGTCGTTGGCGACATTCCCACCGGAATGCCCAGCATTTCCGTGCCGGCAATGAGCTGGAGCGCCACTATGACGCTGTTGCCGGCGGCCTTTGTGATTGCCCTGATCAGCTTCATGGAAGCGATGTCGAGCTGCAAGGTGATCGCCATCAAGACACGCACCGGATGGGACGAGAATCAGGAACTTATCGGCCAGGGCTTGGCCAAGGTGGTCGCGGCGTTTTGCCATTCGATGCCGGTCAGCGGTTCGTTTTCCCGGTCGGCGCTGAACCTGGCGTCGAACGCAAAATCCGGCGTTTCGGCACTGGTGGCCGCCGGCTTCGTGCTGTTGACGCTGCTGTATTTCACGCCGTTGCTGTACCACCTGCCGAAACCTGCGCTGGCGGCAATGATCGTCCTTGCCGTCGCCAACCTCATCGACTTTTCATCCTTGCGTCACGCCTGGCAGGCGGGGCGCGACGACGGCATCGCAGCGGTGCTGACCTTTGTCGCCACGCTGGCATTCGCGCCAAACATTCAGAACGGCATTCTCACGGGCATCATCTTTTCGCTCAGTGCGTTCATCTACCGGCGCATGTCGCCGCGCATCGTTCTGCTCGGGCGCAACGCTGAGGGAGTGCTGGTCGACGCCGCGCATAATCGCTTACCCGTGCTGCACGAGAAGATTGCGGCACTTCGTTTCGACGCGGCGCTGTTCTTCGCCAATGCCTCGTTCTTCGAGGATGCGATCCTGAAGATCGAGAGGGAGAACCCAAAACTGAAGTGCATCCTGGTGGTGGCGAGCGGCATCAACCACATCGACGCATCGGCGGTCGAGATGTTGCGCAGGCTGGTACCGCGTTTGCGCGAGTGCGGCATCACGCTGGCGTTCAGCAGTACAAAACGACCGGTGTTGGATGTTATCAAGCGAACCGGCTTGGCGACCGAGCTTGGCGAGGCGAACATCTTTGCCTCGGACGATCTGGCGCTAACTGGACTGTCTTACCGGCTGGACAAAAGCGCGCTCCAGCAGTGATTGTTTGGGGCACCCAGCTCACCATTTCGCTCCGGCAACCGCTTGTTCGTTACCCCAGCGTTTGCAATTCAGCCTGCTTACGAGCCATCGCTCTTCGCGACTGGTAGAAGAACACGAGCAGCTGCCAGACGATGAAGAGGACGATCATGGCAAACAAGGTGCCGCTGATGGGGCGGGTGACGAAAGCGCTGAAATCCCCGCGGCTCAGAAGCAGGGCGCGGCGGAAGTTCTCCTCCAGCATCGGGCCCAGGATGAAGCCCAGCATGAGCGGCGCGGGGTCGAGCTTCAGGCGCATGAACATATAGCCCATCAAGCCAAAGATCGAGGTGATGAAGATGTCATCGAGGTTGTTGTTGATGCTGAAAGTCCCGATGCAGCAGAAAAACAGGATCGACGGAAACAGCACACTGAAGGGAATCTTGAACACCGACAGCCAGTAGCGCACCAGGGGCACGTTGAGAATGACCAAAAAGCAGTTGCCCACCCACATGCTGGCCACCAGGCCCCAGAACAACTCCGGGTGGCCGGCGATCATGTTGGGGCCGGGCTGGATGCCCTTGATGATGAAGGCGCCCATCATCAGCGCCATGACCGCGTTCTCGGGAATGCCGATGCTCATGAGCGGAATAAAGCTGGTGCGCGCGGCCGCTTCGTCGGCGGCGGCCTGTCCGGCCACGCCCTCGATGGCGCCGTGGCCGATCTCGTCCTTGTACTTGCTGAAACGCTTGTCGACGGCATAGGCGGCGAACTGGGCGATGGTGGGGCCGCCACCGGGCAGGATGCCCAGGAACGAGCCAATCACGCTGCCGCGCAGGGCGCTCGGAATGATGCGCTTGAACTCGGGCCAGGTCGGCATGAGCTTGATCTTGCCGTTGAACGGCGTGAGCTGATTGCCGCTATCGAGGTTCTTCACGATCTCGGCAATGCCGAAACAGCCCAGGGCGATGCTGATCAGGCCAATGCCGTCCATCAGGAAGGGCATGTCCATGGTGAAGCGCGCCGTGCCGCTGTTGACATCGGTGCCGATAGTCCCGAGCAGCACACCGATCAAGGCCATGGCCAGGCCATTGAGCAGGCTGCCGGTGGTGACAAAGCTCACGCAGACGAAACCGAACAGCATGAGGGCACAGTAGTCGGCCGGGCCAAACAAGAACGCCACCTCGCCCAGTGTCGGGGCCAGCGTCGCCAGCACCACGATGGCCACGGTGCCGCCAATGAAGCTGGAAACGCCCGCGGTGAACAAGGCCAGGCCGGTCTTGCCCTTGAGCGTCATCTGGTAGCCATCGATGCAGGCCACGATACTGCTGGCGTGCGGGATCTTCATGGTGATGGCGCTCACGGAGTCGCCGTATTGGGCGCCGTAGTAAATCCCGGACAGCATGATCAGCGAGCCGGTGGTGGGAATGGAATAGGTCAAGGGCAGCAGCAAGCTGATGGTCGACAGGGGGCCCAGCCCGGGTAGCAGGCCCACCAGTGTGCCCACCACGCAGCCGATGGCACAGTACATGAGGTTTTGCAGGGTCAGCGCGTGCTCGAAACCAAACGCGAGGTTGTGCAGGATGTCCATCAGATCAAGGGCAGTTGCAGGCCCAGTAGGTATTGAAAGGCGAAGGCAACGGCAATCAGGCCAGCGGAGATTTTGAGGTTGCGCACGACCGAGTACGAGGTGCCGGCAAAGGAGGAGCAGAACACCAGAAACACGATGCCCGCGATCATGTTGAGGTGCATGGAGATGACCGCGAACCCGCACAGGCCCAACAGGACCAGCGCGATGTTTTTCATGTTGTAGCTCAGGGGCTCGGCCTGGACGAAGCGCGAACGCACCACGGTGATCAGGCCAATCAAGAACACCAGGCAACTCACCAGCAAAGGAAACAGCCCCGGGCCGGCTCTGCTGAAGTGGCCTATCTGGTAATTCAGCGACCCCAGGCCAAAGGTCAGTGCAATTGCCATCAGGACCAGGCCCCTGACTAAATTTAGGTTGTTCATGTCTTGAATGTGGTTTGATTGAGGGCAGCAGATCACTGCTTGTGCCAGCCTCGCGCTGGCGCGTCTGGAACCGATGCCGATGCTATCACTTGCGACTCTCTCCATTGACGCCAACACCCGCGCGGCATCACCAGTTGGCGACATTGTGGCCATTAACGGAGGCGGCTGCAACGTTGATATCACTCTAGCTGGTATAGGGGTTCGGGATAGCGTGCCGTGAATCGGCTGCGGTCCGGTCTTCTTGCCGCTCCGCGGTGCGATACTTGGCCCGATGCGCCTTTGCGAATTTCCTGGAACCTGAAGTCCGAGCTCGATGATGCAAAACTACGACAAACTGGTGACTGACGCGCTGACACGCGTGACTGAAATAATGCCCTGGGATTTGAGCCGAATGCTGGCCACGGGCGAGCAGCCGATTCTGCTGGATGTGCGTGAACCGGCGGAGTTTTCCATGTTGCACCTGCGTGGCGCCATCAACGTACCGCGTGGCGTGCTGGAACAATCTTGTGAATGGGATTACGACGAGACCGTGCCGGCCTTGGCCGCCGGGCGCGCGCAGGAGATTGTGGTGATCTGCCGCAACGGCAAACGTTCCGTATTGGCGGCCGACGTGATGTTGCGCATGGGATTTAGCCAAGTGGTTTCGCTCAAGACCGGCGTGCGCGGCTGGATAGACTATGAACAGCCCGTGATCGATGCGCATGGCGATGTGCTGGATGCGGACGCCGCCGACGCGCTGCTCGTGCCCAAAGTACGGCCTGAGCAGCGCAGGCCAAAAAACTGATCGCTAGCGCCATCTTTTCGGAGGTAGTCCAGAATGATTACAAGCAACAGTCCCCAATGGGTCGCCGGTTTTAAGTCCGACTACGACAAGTTGTTCGTCAAGAAATGGTCGTCTTACCTGGGCGCCGTCCTGCTGGTGCTGGTGATTGTGGGCCTGATGGTCAATGGCATGGTTTGGGGCGTGTTTGGCGGTGTCAAGTTCTGGGGCGACTGGTTCAACAACTTCATCGGACTTGGCCCTTTGCTGGGCTTGCCGCGCGAACTCAACAGCGTCTGGCTGCACAGCATGTCGCTGATGAACATCACTTTGGTGCTTGGTGCATTTTGTGCCGCCTTGTTGTCGCGCCAGTTTGCGCCGAGTCGCCCACCCCGACTCGAATACCTGTGGGCCGCGCTGGGCGGTACCCTGATGGGGATAGGGGCATCGCTGGCCGGGGGTTGCACCACGGGAGGCTTCTTCAACCCGGTGCTGCATGCGTCGCCGGCCGGATGGGCCATGTGGGTCGGCTTGCTCGCGGGTGCTGCCATCGGCTTCAAGCTGCTGCTGTGGACATTGGAAAATATCGAGTGGGGGACGCAGGCGCCTCCGACGCTGCAGGTGCCCAAAAGCGTGATCGCCGCTTATCCGGCGCTGGGCTCGGGCGTGGCGCTCGGAGCGCTGCTTTGGGCGCTGCTGTGGTTCTACTCCGGCAGTGCGCCCCTGGTCTATCGCGCGCCCATTGTGCTGGCCGGCTTTGCCATCGGTTTCATCATGCATCGCTCACGCCTGTGTTTTTCAAGGGCGTTTCGGGAGCCGTTTGTGACCGGTGAAGGCGAGATGACCAAGGCGGTTATTTTGGCGCTTGCCATAGGTCTGCCGCTTGCCGCCTTGCTGTTTCAAAAGAAGGTGATCGACCCCTATATTGCGATTCCGGCGACATTCTGGGTCGGCTCTTTGCTGGGAGGAATGATCTTTGGAGTTGGCATGATCTTTTCTGGTGGCTGCGCGTCGGGTTCGCTTTGGCGTATGGGGGAGGGGCATCTCAAGCTGTGGGTGAGCATGTTCTTCTTTGCGTGGATGGGATCCACGGCCAGCGCACTGTTCAAGAAGTTCAACATCACGTCGGTCGACGAAAACAATGCCGATGCGTTCGAGCGCACGCAGATCGGCTTTCAGGCCTATATGCCCGACATGTTCTCGAGCTGGGGCGCCACGTTCTTGCTCTCGGCGGGTCTGCTCTTGCTGTGGTACGCGCTGGTGCGCTACAACGAATCGACCGAGAAATTTACCCTGATGTAGTCGATGCGGCGGGCTACTTCTTGCCCGCAAGCTCCTGCAACTTCTTCGGCTGGATGACGTGGCCGTCCAGGCCGGCTTCCTTCACAGTTCCACCGTAAGCAACCGACATCAGTTGCGAGTAGTAGAGCACGGGCATACTGAACTTGGTGCCCTGTTTGCGGTTGATTTCCGACTGGTAGACCTCGACATTGGCCTGGCACAGGGGGCAGGGCGTGACGATCGCATCGGCGCCATGATCATAGGCCGATTCAACTATTTCACGGATCAGCTTCTGACTCTTGTCGGGCTCCGGAAAGGCCAGCGAGCCGCCGCAGCAGGACACCTTGTGCTCGTAATCTGCAATCGGCTCGCCGCCCATCGTCTCGATCAGCTTGTCCAGATACACCGGGTTTTCGAAGGACTCGCCGGCAATGCCAAACGGACGATTGGTCTGGCAGCCCACGTAGCCGGCAAACTTGACACCGGTGAGCGGCTTGACCACGGGCTTCTTCAGTTCATCGTAGCCAAAGTCCTCGATCAGGACCTCGACCATATGGCGCACTGGCGCGGCGGTCTTGTAGGTCAGCCCGACCTCCTTCAATGCCGCGTTGGTGTCGGCCAAAAGTTGGGCACTGCCATCGAGCTTTTCCTTGGCCTCGCGCGCGTTGAGCCAGCAGCCGGCGCAGGTGGCGACGATGTCCTTGCCCGGCAGGTGCTTCTCCGACAGGGTCAGGTTGCGCGCATTCAAGGCCAGGCGTTCGAGTTCTCTGCCGCCGGCGTAGCTGATCGAGGCGCTGCAGCAGTTCCAGTCCGGGATGCTCGTCATCTTGATGTCCAGCGATTTGCACATCGAGTTGACGGACACCATGTAATTGACTGCAGAGGTTCTCTTCTGGGACGAGCAGCCGGGGTAGAAGGCGTATTCTTTCTTGGCCATGATGGGCATTTCCTTTAATCGGTCGGGCAAGGTTTCAGTGGGTTGCGCCTTTGCGCTGGTCTTCGATTTCCCGCGCCTTCTTCAGCATCGCCGTAATACCCTTGTGGTCCTTGCAGCCGTGTCCCCCAAAGATTTCAAACGGGTTGAGCCGCTTGGCCAGCACCAGCCCCAAAGCGACATTGCGCATGTCCCAGCCTTGTTTGATGCCGGCCATCAGACCATCCCTGAAATACAGGCCGATGGTCAGCTTGAGTTCGTTGAGCCGGCCGTTCTTGACGCAGTTGTTCCAGAACTGGACTGAAAACTTGCGCGTCGGCTGCATCTTGGGCGCCAGCCCAAGCTGGTGCGCATAGCTTGCAATCCCGTGCATGATGTGCGTGATAGGCAGCTTGCGCGGGCAGCGTGCCATGCAGTTGTAGCACGAGGTGCACATCCACATGGCATCGGACTTCAGCACCTCGTCGCGCTTGCCGGCGCGGATCATCATGAAGATCTTTTGCGGTGTATGTTCCCACTGCGGGCCGAGCGGGCAGGACCCGGCGCAAACGCCGCACTGCATGCACATCTTGACCCATGCGCCGTCTTCAACATGCGTCTCGACTTCCCGGAGAAAGTTGTTCCGGTACGGCGTTGCGACAGTGGTGCCGGCCTTGCTCATCGTCATCTGTTTGGTTTGCAGCGTTTCCATCAACCGAACCCCTTCATAGGCGACATTCCGATTTCCTTGATCTTGGCAGCGTACTCATTGATCAATGCGGCCACCTTTTGGTTGTCGGTGATCGCAACCTCGTAGCTGGCGACACGTTCCGTCTCCAGACCCATGCCCTTGAGCGTGTCGTCGATCTTGCTCATGCGGTAATGGGCCAGCTCGGAACCCTTGACAAAGTGGCACTGGTAGTCGTCGCCGCGCTTGCAGCCCATCATCATCACGCCGTCCCAGCCGCCATTGAGCGCGTCGGTGATCCAGATGGCATTGATCGAGCCCAGGCAGCGCACCGGGATGGCACGCACAAAAGCCGAATAGACGGTGCGCGACAGGCCCGCCATGTCGAGCGCCGGATAGGCATCGTTCTCGCAGGCCAGCAACAGGATGCGGGGGCGCTCGGAGAACTCGTCGGGCATGTCGAGCGACTTGATCTGACTGCCCACCGTGTCGACCGAGTAGTTCTCGAACGAGATCACGCGCACCGGGCAGGCGCCCATGCAGGTTCCGCAGCGGCGACAACGCGCTTCGTTGAAGACCGGGAAACGGCGCTCGTCCTCGTCGATCGCGCCGAATGGGCATTCCACCGTGCAGCGCTTGCACTGGGTACAGCCCTCGAGCCGCACGATCGGGTAGGACAGATCGCCTGAGCGCGGATGCGCGGCGCGCCCCAGGGACGCGTTTTCTACCGCCTGAATCGCCTTCAGCGCTGCGCCCGTCGCATCGTCGGTGGCCTGCAGCATGTCCATCGGACGCCGCACCGGGCCAGCCGCATAAATGCCGGTGCGCCGGGTCTCGTAGGGGAAGCAGATAAAGTTCGAATCGGTCAGGCCGGCTGTCAGCTGCGGCAAATCCTTGCCTTGGCGATAGGTCAGGTTCAGGATTGAAATGGGCTTGATTTCGCTTTGCTGCTCTTCCGTGAGATCGATGTTGACGCCCGAGTTCGGCACCTGACCCGTGGCAAGCACCACCAGATCGGCCGCCACCGTGGCGTCTTCGTCGAGGATCAGATCCCGGAACGTCACCGCGCAGCCGGCGTCCTGTGCCTGGACGCGGCTGACCTTGCCCTTGGTAAAGGTGATCCCCTTGCGCTGCGCGCTGCGATAGAAGTCCTCACCCATGCCCGGAAGCCGCAGGTCAGTGTAGAGAATGACCGTGTCAACGTCGGGATTGGCGTCCTTGAAATACATGGCCTGCTTGACGCTGGTCGCGCAGCAATGACCCGAGCAATACGGCAAGTGCTTGCCGGTCTCGTCGCGCTGACCGGCGCACTGCACAAACACAACGCTTTGGACCGCACGGCCATCGGGGCGCGTTATCGCCGCGCCATTGGCTGCTTTGGCCAGCGCTTCCAGGCCTGCCTGGTCAACGACGCCCGGCAGGCCGCCGCCGAGCTCGGGCAACTGCGCCATGTCATAAGTGGAAAAGCCGCTGGCCTGGATGATGGCGCCGACAGTCTCCTCGGTCACCGCGCCGCTCTCCTGCGCAATTTTCACCACGAAGCGGCCCGGCGCCCCGCCTGTCTCGGCCAGGGTGGACCCCAGGCGCACGCTGATGCGCGGATGCCCCGCGACCCTGGCGATCAATTCGGCCACGCCGGAATTCTGCGGCTCGGCATAGGGCTCGCGAAACGGAATCCGCTTCCACAGCCTGGCTGCCCAACCACCGAGCGCCGGCGCTTTTTCGACCAGCAGCACGTCGTAGCCGGTTTCAGCGGCCTCGATGGCGGCGGTCAGACCCGAGACACCACCACCGACCACCAGAATCCGCTTGTTACCGCCGCGATCCGGGCTGCCGAACGGCACCTTCATCTTCTTCAACTCGGCACAGCCCATGCGCACGTAATCGTCGGCCATCTCCTGGCGCACCTCGTCGTGCGCTTCTCCCTTGGCGACGATCCAGATCACACCTTCACGCAAATTGGCGCGTGCCACGGCAACCTCGGGGAAATGGAAGGCTTCCGTCTTGGCGCGACGCGAGCAGGCGGCGATCATCACATGGCTGACGCCCTCTTGCTCGATATCGTCACGAATGGTTTGTACGCCCGCGGCGCTGCAAAGGAAGTTGTGGCGCTTGACCACCTGCATCTTGCCTTCCTTCTTGGCAATCTTCTCCAAAGCTCCCATATCGAGCGTATCGCCCAAGCCGCAGCCAGCGCAAAGGTACGCGGCGAATTTGTTGTCAGCCACTTTATGCTTCCTCCTTAGCTGTCTGATGAATCACCTTGATCGCGCGCAGCGCAGCGCCCGTGGCGCTTTGCACCGAGCGATTGACATCGAGCGGGCTGGCGGCGGCGCCGGCTCCGAGCATGCCGCCATCGACCGAGCCTTCGATAAAGCCGGAAGAATCCGTGATCACATCGGCGGGCAGCGCGATGCCCATCGACTCCGGCTCCATGCCGACCGCCAGCACCACCAGGTCATGCGGATTCGCATAGCGGTGATAGCCCTCGGTATCGACGCCATGCAGCACCGGGTCGCCGTTCTCGGCCTGGTCGATGCTCGCGACTTTCGACTTGACAAAGGTGACCGTGGCATCGCGCTGCACAGCCTGGTAAAAGTCTTCGAAGCGGTCAATGGCGCGGATGTCGATGTAATAGATCGTCGATTTCGCTGCGTCGCCATAGGCTTCGCGCACGTAATGGGTCTGTTTCAGGGAAGCCATGCAGCAGATGCGCGAGCAATGTCGCAAGTGGTTCTCGTCGCGCGAACCGGCACACTGGATGAAGGCGATGTTTTTCGCTTCCCGTCCGTCCGATGGCCGCAGCAGCTTGCCACCGGTAGGCCCGGCCGGATCGGCCAGTCGCTCGAACTCGACGCTGGTGATGACATTCGGGAAGCGTCCATAGCCGTAGGGTTGAATCCTGGCCGCATCGTAGGGTTTCCAGCCGGTCGCCCAGACCACGGCGCCCACAGCAAGTTGAATCGTTTCTTCCTGCATCGCGAGATCGACGGCGCCGACCTTGCAGGCGGCTTTCGCCTTGTCGGCATCTTCCGTGCCGATCAGGGACGGGTCCAGCACATAGCGCTGCGGATACGCCATCGCAAACGGCAGGTAGGCCGCTTTGGTCTTTCCCTGGCCGTAGTTGTAGCTGTTGGAGATTTCGGCGCCAACCGCAGCGGCGCAATCACCGCAGGCGGTGCAATTCTCATTGACGTAGCGCGGACGCACTTTCAGGGTGGCAAGGTAGGCGCCGCGCTGGCCTTCGATGCCAAGGACCTCGACCATGGTCATCACGCGTATCTTTCGATTCGCCTTGAGGCGCCTCAGATTGATCTCGAGCCCGCAGGTCGGATGGCACATCTTCGGGAAATAGCGGTACAGCAGCGCACTGCGTCCACCCAAAGTCGGACTGCGTTCGACGAGTACAACCTCCCGCCCGCATTCGGCCGCTTCGAGCGCTGCCGTCATGCCGCTGATGCCACCGCCAACCACGAGAATGGTCTGACTGGTCGCGATAGGTGCTGTCATGAAATCTCCACTGTGTTGTTGGTTAAAGAATTGGCGTCCATTCGGGCCGGTCGATCGAGCGGCCGAATCTCGAAGTCGAAATTCGCGAGATCGGCGAGCAGCCAGGTCGCCGGAGCGCCAAGCCCGCCGACGCTGCCCGGGTTGACCAGCCAGGTCGTGCCCCCGCCTATGTTCGCTTGTTGCACCACGCTCGCTTCATGCGAGTGGCCGCAGCAGACGATGTCGTAGTCACCGGTGCAGGCCAGACCTCGCCCATAGTGCGGATAGTGCGTCGCAAACAGCCGGCGACCGGCCAGGCGCAGATCGATATCGGCACCGTGGTAGGTGATCATCCCGACGGACGCTTTGCACAAGTTCCATAAGGCCACCGGGTCGCCAAGGTTGTTGCCGTGAACCACATGAATCGGCAAGCCGAACTGAATCAGCGAACGCAAGGTCATGGCGCCGATCACATCGCCGCAGTGGATGACAAGCTCCGCCCCGGCGGCCTTGGCGGCGCGCACTGCTGCCGCCAGCAGAGGCGCTCGGTCATGGCTGTCCGAAACGACACAGATCTTCATGGCGCCGTGCTCATACGATCAGGGGGCCGTGGTAGTCATCGTCGGAATGCGCCGCCAGGTCAACCGCCGTGGCACCGCTGGAGACGCCGGCGCTCTGGCTTGCATGGTCGGCCTGGACGCGCAGCAGCGTCAGCACGCAGCGCCGCAAATCGGTGTATTCATCATGGCCGGTTCCATACTGGTCGGCATCGGAGTAGAAGAACTGGCAGCGATAGCACGCCGGCGCCACCTTGAACACCACAAAATGGGCGCCGCGCTCGCTCCAGTAGAGCGCCGGGCATGTCGTCAATTCATCGCTGCCGGGGTCCAGTTTCAATTCGGCGTCGGCCAGTTCGGGCGCTACCGGCTTGCTGTAGCGCTGCTGCAAAAGCTCCGCCACGAGTTCGCACTCAGGCGCGGTGAAATTGGAAACGGTGACGCTCACGGATCGACCTTGGTTCGGGAAACAATGCGCACTCAGGCTATGCACTCCGGGCGCGACTCGTCGTGATTGTCAGATACGCTATTTGATAAGTCACCTACCCATAGGCACTACGCGTGCTACCCATTCGGAGTATGGTTTCCAACACTTTTTTCTAGTTCAATCAAGGACTGCTAATAGCTCAATCGGCACGAAACCGACAAATTGCCTGCGGGAATTGCCGGTCACGCCGATCTGTGCGCAGTGGGTCGCCGGGGTGAATACTGTATCGAAATAGAGGGGAATTACTGTCATGAGTGACGCACTGAACTATCTGCTCAAAGCCCGGCCGGAAGCGCTGGGCCACTACTTTGCGTTTTTGAAGGATGCCGGCAGACATCTCGATCCAAAGACCAAGAATCTGATCTCGGTCATCACCAAGGTTCATTCGCAGACCGAGCGCGGCCTGCACCAATACCTGCGGCGCGCCCTGCGTGAAGGATGCACGGCGGTGGAGGTTCTGGACGCCCTGCTGATGGCGTTTCCAGCACTCGGCCTGGCCAAGATCATCTGGGCCGTCGATGTCATTCTGGAGATGAAACTGCCCGAGTTTCAGCCCGAGGCGCTGGCCCGCCTGGGCGCCGCGCCCGTGGCCGGCCAGTGGCACTTTGTGGCGGCCAGCAAGGACATCAAGGATGGAGAGACCTTGCGAACAGAATGCGAGGGGCGCGGCTTGTTCGTCTATCGCCAGAAGAAGAGTTACACGGTGTACGACAGTCGTTGTCCGCACCAGAGCACCGACATACCCGAGCTGGCCCTCAAGGGCAGCACCCTGACCTGTCCCAAGCATCAATGGGCGTTCGATGTGAAAAGCGGCGATTGCATCAAAAAAGGCAATACGCCGCTCCAGCGCATCGAGTCCAAAGTTGTCAAAGGCCGTCTGATGGCATTTTGGTAAGACCTCACTGCGGCCATTGCCTGCCTGGCCCCCCGATCACCACACTGGTGAATAAGCGCGCTTCACTTTATTAAAAAACTATCGGAGACATCATGAAAGCATCCAGAAAACTCGTTTACCTGACACCTCTTTGCGCGCTGCTCGCAGCCGGTTCGGCCGACGCCACGAATGGCTACTTTCCGCATGGCGACGGCATCAAGGCCAAAGGCATGGGCGGAGCGTCGGTGGCGATGACCGACGACGCCCACGCCGGTTACACCAATCCGGCGGCGGCGGTCTGGGAGGGGGGGGACCGCGCCGAGGTGGGGCTGGATCTTTTCAGTCCCAAACGTAGCATGTCGCGCAGCGGCAGTGCTGCAGGGCTTGATGCCTCCGTTGACAGTGGCAACAATCTGTTTCTGGTGCCCGACTTTGGCTACAACCACAAGTTCAGCGACAAATTGGCGGCCGGCGTCACGGTGTATGGCAACGGCGGCATGAACACAGACTACCCCAGTGGCCAAATCAACTGTGGATATGGCCCTGCCAATGTCCTGTGTGGCAGTGGCAATCTGGGTATGGATTTTATGCAGCTGATTATTGCGCCTGTTATCGCCTACAAGATCAACGAGAGCAATTCGATCGGTTTGGCGCCCTTGTTCGTGTTCCAGCAGTTCAAGGCCTACGGACTTCAGGCTTTTAGCCCTATGTCGAGCGACCCATCCAAACTGACCGGCGGCAACTATGACCAAAGCAGAGGTATTGGTGTGCGTTTGGGCTACCTTGGCAAGGTCGGCGACAAGTTCAACATAGGCGCAGCGTATTCGCCCAAGATCAGCATGTCCAAGTTTGGCGATTACGCTGGCCTTTTTGCGGACGGTGGAAATTTTGATATCCCTGCAAACTACGCGCTCGGTGTCAGTTTCAAGGCTACACCGGAAGTTACGCTGGCATTCGACTACTCCCGAATCAATTACAGCGGCGTGACTTCGGTTGGAAATCCCAGCACCAACCAGGCGCCATTGGGTGCCGCCAACGGTCCTGGTTTCGGCTGGACCGATGTCAATGTCTGGAAGTTCGGTATTCAATGGCAGGCTGCACCGGCGTGGGTGTTGCGGGCCGGCTTCAACGTGGGCGACAACCCGGTGCAGAGTCGCGACGTGAGCTTCAACATTCTTGCGCCCGGTGTTATCACCCATCATTACACAATGGGTGGAACTTACGCGCTGTCACCGAAAACGGATATCACTTTTGCGTACATGTATGCGCCTTCGAATTCGGTGACCGGTGCCTCTCTGTTCAATAGCCCGAACGTGATACCGCCTGGCGGCATGGGCGGCAACGAAACCATCAAGATGTCAGAGCAGTCCCTGGGTATCGAGTTCGGTTGGCGCTGGTAGCGGCAAGCAAGTGGGACTGGCACTCCTGCCGGTTCCTGCGCTGCTCCGTGTGACCTCTACGCGTCAAAGGACCGACTGGCAGTGCAGCGCAGGTTCACTCTTCTAAGACCTGGCAGACGGAAAACATCGCCTGACCGATGCTGGGTTGATTCAAGACTTTGATGGTTCATCGCTCGCGCAAGTACCGGCTTTACCACCTGCTTCCCTTCATGCAGTGGAAGCACATGGTGGACCGCAGTTCCATCCGTGCCGACCTGATCGCTGGTCTCACCGGCGCCCTGATCGTGCTGCCGCAGGGGGTGGCCTTTGCCACGATCGCCGGGATGCCGCCTGAATATGGCCTGTACGCGGCGATGGTGCCGGCCATCATTGCCGCCCTGTTCGGATCGAGCTGGCACCTGGTCTCCGGCCCGACGACCGCCATTTCGATCGCGGTGTTCGCCGCCATGAGCCCGCTGGCCGAACCGGGTTCGCAGCAGTTCATCAGCATGGTGCTCACGCTCACCTTCCTGACCGGCTTGTTCCAGCTGATTCTGGGGCTGGCGCGCATGGGTGTGCTGGTCAACTTCATCTCGCACACCGTGGTGATCGGCTTTACGTGCGGAGCGGCACTGCTCATCGCAGTCAGTCAGGTAAAGAATTTCTTTGGCCTGAACATCGCCCGCGGCGCCCATTTTCACGAGGTGCTCGAGCAGCTGCTCCTGCAGCTTGGCGACATCAATCCCTATGTCAGCGCGGTCGGTGCGGTCACGCTGGCAGCGGGTATCGCGACCAAGAAGTACATGCCCAAGCTGCCGTACATGATCGTCGCCATGGTGGTCGGAAGCGTCGTGGCCTATCTCGTCAACAGTCGGTTTGGCGTCGCTATCACCCAGATCAAGACCGTTGGTGCGCTGTCGGCCAAGCTGCCACCGTTCTCAACTCCGGATTTCTCCTATGCGACCGTCCATGTGGTCATGTTCCCGGCCTTGGTGGTGAGCATGCTGGCCTTGACCGAAGCCGTTTCGATCGCGCGCGCCATCGCGGTGAAATCCGAACAGGGCATCGACAGCAACCAGGAATTCATCGGACAGGGCCTGTCCAACCTGATCGGCAGTTTTTTTTCCAGCTATGCATCGTGCGGCTCATTCAATCGCAGTGGCGTCAACTATGCAGCGGGCGCGCAGACCCCGCTGGCCACCGTGTTTGCATCGGTCTTCCTGTTGCTCGTCCTGTTGCTGGTCGCGCCGCTGGCTTCGTACCTGCCGACGGCGGCCATGGCCGGTGTGCTGTTTCTGGTGGCGTGGGGACTGATCGATTTGGATCACATCATTTCCATCGGCAGGACGAGCCGGGCCGAGACCGTGATCTTGTGGACCACGCTGATCGGGACCCTGGTTGACCTGGAGAAGGGCATCTTCTTCGGCATCGTGCTGTCGCTGTGTCTGTACCTGTACCGTGTCTCGCGGCCGTCCATCGTGGCGTCGGTGCCAGCCAGCGAAGCCGGCGCATATCACTTCATCGACGCCGCCGGGCATCCCGAATGTCCGCAGTTTCGCATCGTGCGCATCAACGGCTCTATTTTTTTTGGCGCGGTCGATTACTTGCGCACCGGACTGATGGAGATTGACCAGAACAACCCACGCCAAAAGACTGTAATGATCCTTGCCAGCAGCATCGTCTTCGTCGATGTGGCGGGCGCCGAGATGCTGGAGCAGGAGGCGCGGCGGCGCCGAAAACTCGGCGGCGGCCTGTATTTCTATCGCTGCAATGACGCCATCTACCAGTTCTTGCGCAAAGCCGACAAACTCGACGACATCGGGGTGGGCGGATTCTTTCCAACGATGTCGAACTGGATCAAGCCGATCTATTCAACGCTCGATGCCACTATTTGCCGCAACTGCAAGGTGCGCATCTTCTCGGAGTGTCGCGACAAGCTGCCCGATGGTGAGCCAAGATTGTCATGAAGAAGGCAGTCGCTCGCTTCTTCCCCTTCTTTTCCTGGTGGCCGCTGCGCGGTGAGACGCTCAGAGCCGATCTGATCGCGGGCATCACCGTCGCGCTGGTACTCATTCCGCAGTCCATGGCCTACGCCCAACTGGCAGGCTTGCCCGCCTACTACGGGCTGTATGCTGCATTCCTGCCGCCCATGGTCGCCGCGCTGTGGGGATCCTCAGCACAATTGGCGACCGGCCCGGTGGCGGTGGTCTCCCTGTTGTCCGCATCGGCACTGGCGCCTTTGGCAGCGTCCGGTTCGGAGCGGTTCATCGCCCTCGCCGTTTTGCTGGCACTGATGGTTGGCTTGATTCAGTTGACACTTGGCGTATTCAAGCTTGGTGTGGTTGTCAACTTTCTTTCGCATCCGGTCATTGTCGGTTTCACCAATGCCGCTGCCATCATCATCGGACTGTCCCAGCTCAACAAGCTGTTCGGTCTGGCGATCGGACGAAGTGAACATTTCCTGCAGGATGTGGCGGGTATGCTGCAACAGGTCGGCGAGACGCACCGGCCGACTCTGGCCATCGGCGTAGCCGCTTTCATCATTATGTTTGGCATGAAGCGTTTCACGCCAAAGTTACCCAATGTGCTGGTCGCGGTCGCGCTGACAACGCTGGTGAGTTGGGCCACCGGCTTCGAGCACAACAGCACGAGCCGGGTGGAATACATCATGAATGAGGAAGTCAGCTTGCTGGCCCAAGAATTTGCGAGGACCGAAACACATATCGTGCAGTTGAACGAACATCTGAGCCAGCATGCCGCCGAACTTAAGTCACTACAGAAGCTCGGAGAGCGCGGTCAGCAAGTTGCAGCGGTGCGTTACGAGATCGAACTGCTGCAATTGGAGCTCACCAATGCAGCGAACGAGAACCGCAAGAACAGCCGTTCCCTGCGCAATTTCATTTTCGAGCAGGTGCCAGAGCAGGGCGGCAGTTTGCCCAGGCTCTATCTGGCGGGGCAAGTGCCAGCCGGAGAAAAATCGGACCGGTATCGCTGGCGCATTGGCAACTTGCGCAACGGGGAACTGAAACTGATTGGCGGTGGCGAAGTGGTCGGTGCCATCCCTTCCGGCTTGCCGGAGTTTTCGTTGCCGATCGTCAACTGGAGTGATCTCGGTATGTTGCTGTCCAGCGCGTTGGTCATCTCGCTGGTCGGATTCATGGAGGCGATCTCCATCGCCAAAGCGATGGCTGCCAAGACAAGACAGCGCCTTGATCCGAATCAGGAATTGCTGGGGCAGGGCTTGGCGAACCTGGTGGGCAGTCTCAGCCATGCGTTTCCGGTCAGCGGCTCGTTCTCGCGCTCTGCTGTCAATCTCAACGCCAATGCCAGGACCGGTCTATCGTCAGTCTTTGCCAGTGTTCTTGTGCTTCTGACGCTGCTGTTTCTGACGCCGCTGCTTTATCACCTGCCGCAGGCGGTGCTGGCGGCGGTCATCATCATGGCAGTCATCGGTTTGATCAATTTTGCGGCTATCAAGCATGCCTGGCGGGTGCACAAGCACGACGGCATCGCGGCCGCGGTGACGTTCGCGGGCACGCTGGCCTTCGCACCGCATCTGGACAACGGCATTCTGCTTGGCGCCGCTGTCGCGATCGTGCTGTTCCTGTACCGCACCATGAGGCCACGCGTCGCCCAATTGGGGCGGTATTCCGATGGCACTTTGCGCGACGTTGCGGTTCATCCCGAGATGCCCACCAGCGAGCATGTCATAACGGTACGCTTCGACGGTCAACTCTATTTCGCCAACGTCACGTATTTTGAGGAAGCCGTGCTGGAAGCGGTGGCGGCGAAACCGAACGCCGGCTATGTGCTGGTGGTTGGCAATGGCATCAACAACCTCGATGCATCGGGTGAGGATGTCATCAAAACTCTGTACGAAAGGTTGCTTGAGAGCGGCGTCACGCTGGTGTTCTCGGGTCTCAAGAAGCAGGTGTTGGACGTATTGCATCGCACCGGATTGTTCGATCAGATTGGTCAGGAGCGCATCTTCGCCCATGAAGACATGGCATTGGCGGCGATTTGCGAATGGCTCGGCGAAGCCGGCACAGATGACCCCTTGAATCCTGCCAACAAGCCGATCATTGACAACGACGCCGGCTCGCACGGCAGCGATGTTCAAGCCGGTCGCGGTGGCTGAAATCTAGCCCATCAAGTCCTCGTCGTGTCGCGGTGCGCGGTCCAGGTGGTAGAGGAAGAAGATCAGCAGCGCCGTCATCCCCAGCAGGAACAGCGGACCAAACAGCCAGAACAGCAGGGGTACCGTGAAGTAGTAGGCGCGCATGCCAACGCGATAGTAAGTGCCGGCGCGGTTGAGCTGCCCCGTCACGTGGTGCATCCTGCGGGTGTCGGACGGCGACTCCAGCGGCGACCCGAGCGGCACGTTGAGCAGATAGCCGATGTGATGAAACAGCCGAACCGCCATCGAAAATGAGAAGAAAGCGGTCAGCAGGTCGAACAGCAGGATCAGCAGCTTTGTCAACCACATCTCGGCGCTGAAATTGCCAAGGAAATTGAGTGAATGCCAGGTGCCCGACAACTTGTCGCCCTGCGCGCTCAATGTCAGCACCCCGATGATCAGCAGGACCGAAGTCGAGGCCATGAAACTGGCCGACATGGTCGAGTTGCGCAATGTCTGCACTGCCAGAATATCGCGCCGCTCGCGCATCACGCTCTCGACCCAGGCGGCGCGCGCCGCGAGCAACACATACTGCGAGTTGGACGCCGGATCAAGGCGGGTACGGCGGTTCAGATAGAGCTGGTACGCCAGCAAGGCCGCCGTGCTGAGGACGAAACTGAGAAGATCGGCGGCATGGAGGGCAATGAATTCGTACATACCGCGATTTTGCCAGTTTGATCCTGTCACCCCGCGTGCGTCAATCTTCGAACCGCCTCCACCACACGCTGCGACATGCCATCGAAGTGTTGATGGTCTGCGCGGGCCGATTGGAATCGTGTGCGAATTCAGGCGTCGGCGTGTTCATGAGGCTCTCTTCTTGCGTTCCATCATGCGCCAGACAAAGGGCGTGAAGATCAGTTGCATCGCCAGTTCCATCTTGCCGCCGGGCACCGCGATTGTGTTGGCCCGACTCATGAAGCTGCCGTCTATCATGCTGCGCAGGTACTGGAAGTCAATGCCCTTGGGGTTGGCAAAGCGAATCACGACCATGCTTTCATCGGGGGCCGGAATGTCACGCGCAATAAACGGGTTGGAGGTGTCGACCATCGGCACCCGTTGAAAGTTCACATGAGTGTGGTTGAACTGCGGGCAGATGTAGTTCACGTAGTCGGGCATGCGGCGCAGGATGGTGTCGGTCACGGCTTCGGTGCTGTAACCGCGTTTCGACTTGTCGCGCCAGAGCTTCTGAATCCATTCGAGATTGATGACCGGCACCACGCCGATCAACAGGTCCGGGTACTGGGCGATGTTGACCTCGGGCGTCACCACGGCGCCGTGCAGACCCTCGTAGAACAGCAAATCGGTTGCCGCAGGAACGTCTTCCCAGGGGGTGAAAGTGCCGGGCTCCTGCTGGTAGGGCGCCGCTTCATCGATGTCATGCAGGTATTTGCGGCGCTTGCCGCTGCCGGTTTCACCGTAGGCGCGAAACAGTTCTGCGAGTTCGGAGAAAAGGTTGTTCTCGGGGCCGAAGTGGCTGAAGTTCTTGTTCCCGGCGGCTTCTGCCTGCGCCGCCTTGATCTTCATGTCCTTGCGGTCGTAGCGGTGAAAGCTGTCGCCTTCGATAATCGCCGCGTTGACATTCTCGCGGCGAAAGATGTTCTCGAAGGTGCGCGTGACCGAGGTGGTGCCAGCGCCGCTGGAACCGGTGATGGCGATGATGGGGTGACGTTCAGACATGGCGGCTCCAGGTGGGGTTGATCGGTTGGGGACAGAGCTTCGCTACGCTACGGTCTGTCCCGCCAGCTTAATCGGTTGGGGACAGAGCTTGCTCACGGCGTGTAGCTACGGTCTGTCCCGCAAAGTTATTAGTTTCTGAAAAGGCTGCGCTCGAAGAAGAGCGGATTGTCGGTATCGCTGCGGGCCGGTTCGGCGTGGTAGCGCTCGATGCGCTCGACTTCGTTCTTGGAGCCGAATACCAGGCCGATGCGTTGGTGCAGCGCGCTTGGCTGCACGCCCAGCACAGGCACTTCGCCGGTGCTGGCGCGCCCGCCCGCCTGCTCGACGATCATGCCGACCGGATTGGCCTCGTACAGCAAGCGCAGGCGCCCGGACTTAGCTGCATCCTTGGTGTCGCGCGGATACATGAAGATGCCACCGCGCATCAGGATGCGGTGCGCCTCGGCCACCATGCTGGCGATCCACCGCATGTTGAAGTCCTTGCCGCGCGGCCCGGTCTTTCCCGCCAGGCATTCATCGACATAGCGCTTCACCGGCGCCTGCCAAAACCGGCTGTTCGAGACGTTGATCGCGAACTCCTGGGTGTCAGGTGGAATCCGGATCTGCGGGTGCGTCAACATGAATTCGCCCAGGTTGGGGTCGAGCGTGAAGCCATTGACGCCGTCGCCCACAGTGATCACCAGCATGGTGGTCGGACCATAAAGCGCGTAGCCAGCGGCCACCTGCATGCTGCCGCTTTGCAGGAAGTCAGCCTCGGTGACATCGCGGCCCGCGTCAATCACCGCCTGCGGCGCCCGCAGCACCGAGAAAATACTGCCCACCGAAACATTCACATCGATGTTGCTGGAGCCGTCCAGTGGGTCAAACACCAGCAGGTATTTGCCGCGCGGATATTGCGCTGCAATCTGGTACGGCAGCTCCATTTCTTCGGACGCCATCCCGGCCAGGTTGCCAGCCCATTCGGTGCGCCGGATGAAGACCTTGTTGCTCAACACATCGAGCTTCTTTTGCGTCTCGCCTTGCACGTTGACGGAGCCACCCTCATCCTCTGCATGGTTGCCCAGGACGCCACCGAGCGCGCCCAGCGCGACGGCGCGCGCGATGGCCTTGCAGGCTATCGCCACATCCAGAATCAGGGCGTTGAAGTCGCCGCTCGCGCTTGGGAAGCGGCGGCGCTCTTCAATCAGAAATTGGGTCAGGGTCGAGCGCTGGGTCAAAGGCATGGTGATGTTTCCTCGGATTCAAATTCTTTTCGCGTCGCGTTCCCGGCGCTCAGACCGGCTGCGCCGCTTGGCGCAACTGATTCATCACAGTGAGGTAGCCGCCATCGGCGTCGGGTGCGCCAAACACGGCGCTGCCCGCCACGCAGGTGTCAGCCCCGGCACGCACGATCTCGGCGATGTTGTCGGTTTTTACGCCGCCATCGACTTCGAGCCAGATCGGCTGCCCGCCATTCATCTGATGTGCCTCAATGCGCTGGCGCACAGCGCGCAGTTTGGCAAGCGTCGAGGGAATGAACTTCTGCCCGCCAAAGCCGGGGTTGACGCTCATCAGCAACACCATGTCGAGCTTGTCCATCACGTGATCGAGCCATTCCACCGAACTCGCAGGGTTCAGCACCAGTCCGGCCCTGCAGCCCAGTTCGCGAATCAGCGACAGCGTGCGGTCCACATGCCTGGAGGCTTCGGGGTGAAAGGTGATGATGTTGGCGCCGGCCTTGGCAAACAGCGGAATCAAGGAATCGACCGGCTCCACCATCAGGTGCACGTCGATCGGGATCGTCACGTGCGGGCGAATCGCCTCGCACACCAGGGGGCCTATGGTCAGATTGGGAACGTAGTGGTTGTCCATCACGTCAAAGTGCACCAGATCAGCCCCCGCGGCCTGAATTGCGCGAACTTCTTCGCCCAGGCGGGCAAAGTCCGCTGAAAGGATGGACGGTGCCAGTCGAAGGACCGAAGTGGATGTGTTGGGAGTGGTCATGGCACGCTATTCTGGTGTGATGTGTTGTTCGGGGTTTGCAGCTTCGGATCGGTTCAGGCAAGGGCCGCAACAGGCCGGTTCTCGGCATGCCAGAGGCGCAACTGCGCCAGATCGACCTGGCTCAAATCGGGTACCACGCGCATGGCGGCGCCAAAGTCGTTGTGCGCGGTGTAGCGGGTCGGTGTGATCAGTGTGGCCAGTCCGGCGGCAGTTGCTGAACGCAGGCCGTTGCTGGAGTCTTCCAGGGCCAGGCATTGCGCCGGTTCCAGTTGCAGTGTCTCCAGAACCCGCAGATAGACCTGGGGATGCGGCTTCTTGATGAGCACGCTGGAACCGTCACCGATGGCTGCGAAATTCTTGCGCCAGTCCGGACCCATGGCGCGACCCAGCAAGGCTGCGATATTGGGCGCCGAGGTGGTGGTGGCGATGGCCAAAAGCAGTCCCTGCGCCAGAGCCTCGTTCATCAACTCGAGCACGCCAGGACGCAAACTCACGGCGCCGTCGTTGACGCTGCGCACATACGCCTTGGTCTTGAGTTCAAACAGGCGGTTCACCGATTCAGCCATGCCCAGGGCGCTGAACTTGCTCAAATCGGGCCGAGCCGTCTGTATGAAATGCTGGATGCGCTCTTTGCCGCCGGTGACGTTCAGCAAGTCGGTGTACAAAACATCATCCCAGTGCCAGTCCAGTCCGAACTCGGCGAAAGCGTGATTGAAAGCCGCGCGGTGGGCAGATTCAGTGTCCGCCAGGGTGCCATCAACGTCAAAAATCAGTCCGCGCAGCATGAATAATCTCCAAAAAAAGGATGGCGAAAATGGTCATCAGAAGCTAGCTGGAATTTACTTTATCCCAAATTAATCATAAACTCAAATAACTTTAAATCTGCTATTCATCAGTTTTAGCTGATTTTTAACTTGAGCAAAACATGAGAAATTACACCCTGAAACAAATCCAGACCTTTATCGAAGTCGCGCACGAAAAGTCCGTTTCCAAGGCGGCCGAGCGCCTTTTCGTCACGCAGCCGGCGGTATCCATGCAACTGCGGCAACTTGAAGACGCCTTCGGCCTGGCCCTCATAGAACCGCTGGGCCGCAACATCCAGCTCACCGGCGCGGGCCAGGAGTTCTTGATGCATGCGATCGCCGCGATGGCCCGATTCAAGGACCTTGAAGCCGTCATGGCCGAGCACGTGGGCATGAAGAAAGGGCGCATCGATCTGGCCATTGTCAGCACCGCAAAATACTTTGTGCCGATGCTGCTGGTGCGCTTCTCGAAGCTGCTGCCCGACATCGAGGTCAGGCTGAGCATCGATAACCGCGAGAACATCCTGGGCATGCTCTCGCGCAGCGAAATCGACCTGGTGATCATGGGGCGCGCGCCTGTGACGCTGGACTGCGAAGCCACCGCCTTTGCGTCGAACCCGCTGGCCATCGTGTGTGCGCCTGACCATCCGCTATCGCGGCGCAAACGGCTGCCTTTCGATGTCCTGAAAGACTGTGAATTTGTCGTTCGCGAGCAGGGCTCCGGCACGCGCGCCGCGATGGAGCGGCTGTTTGGGCAGCATGAAATCCCCTTGAAAGTGGCCATGGAGATGCCCAGCAACGAGACCATCAAGCAGGCCGTCATGGCAGGCATGGGCTTGAGTTTTCTGTCATTGCGCACGGTGCGCCATGAACTCGCTGCCGGCCACCTGGCCTTGGTCGACATCAGCGGCATGCCGATTGTCGGCAGCTGGTATGTGACGCACTTGAGCCAGAAGAAACTCTCTCCCGCAGCCAAGGCTTTCAAGTCATTCCTGATCGAGCAGGGGGGCGCACTGATAGACGCGTGGGCTTAAATCTTAGAAAGATAAATGAAATTGATGAATGTAGCAATAAAAGTGAATATTTATTATGAAGAATCTTGTCTATAGTGAGCCTCATGACCTGACGGGCTGATCAAAGTGAGCGGCTCGCGGGTCCACCTTCAATCCAAGGAGTACCCGTCATGGACCAGTCCAACCGTTATGCCGACCTGAGCCTCAAAGAGGCCGATCTCATCAAGAACGGCCAGCACATTCTGGTGGCCTACAAGATGAAACCCAAGCCGGGGCACGGCTACCTCGAGGCCGCTGCCCATTTTGCCGCGGAGTCTTCCACCGGTACCAACGTCGAAGTCTCCACCACCGATGATTTCACCAAGGGCGTGGATGCGCTGGTCTATCACATCGACGAAGCTTCCGAAGACCTGCGCATTGCCTATCCGCTGGACCTGTTCGACCGCAACGTGACCGATGGCCGTTTCATGCTGGTGTCGTTTCTGACGCTGGCCATCGGCAACAACCAGGGCATGGGTGACATCGCGCATGCCAAGATGATCGACTTCTACGTGCCCGAACGCGTGATCCAGATGTTCGACGGTCCGGCGAAGGATATTTCCGACCTTTGGCGCATCCTGGGTCGCCCGGTCAAGGACGGTGGCTACATTGCCGGCACCATCATCAAACCCAAACTCGGTCTGCGCCCGGAGCCCTTTGCGCAAGCCGCTTATCAATTCTGGCTCGGCGGCGACTTCATCAAGAATGACGAGCCGCAGGGCAACCAGGTGTTCGCCCCGATCAAGAAGACGATTCCCCTGGTCTACGACGCCATGAAGCGCGCCCAGGACGAAACCGGCCAGGCCAAATTGTTCTCCATGAACATCACGGCGGACGACCACTTCGAGATGTGCGCGCGTGCCGACTTTGCGCTGGAAACCTTCGGCCCGGATGCCGACAAGCTGGCTTTTCTGGTGGACGGTTTTGTCGGCGGCCCCGGCATGGTCACCACGGCACGCCGCCAGTACCCGAACCAGTACCTGCATTACCACCGCGCCGGACACGGCATGATCACTTCGCCAAGTGCCAAACGCGGCTATACCTCCCTGGTGCTGGCCAAGATGAGCCGTCTGCAGGGCGCCTCGGGCATCCACGTCGGCACCATGGGCTACGGCAAGATGGAAGGCGAGGGCGATGACCGGGTCATTGCCTACATGATCGAACGCGACGAATGCCAGGGTCCGGTCTACTTCCAGAAATGGTACGGCATGAAGCCCACGACCCCGATCATCTCGGGCGGCATGAATGCGCTGCGCCTGCCCGGCTTCTTCCAGAACCTGGGCCACGGCAACGTCGTCAACACGGCGGGTGGCGGCTCCTACGGCCACATCGACAGCCCGGCCGCCGGAGCGATTTCCTTGCGCCAGTCCTATGAATGCTGGAAATCGGGCGCCGACCCCATCGACTTTGCGAAAGAGCACAGGGAATTTGCCCGCGCCTTCGAATCGTTTCCGGGCGACGCTGACAAACTGTTCCCGGGCTGGCGAGAACGTCTGGGTGTGACCAGGTAAGCACAGTAGCGACCTGGCGCCACTCGACTCGTCAAGCGCTGATGTAGGCCCAGCCTTCACGCTGGCGTTTGATGATCTGCCCAAGGCCTGCCGGCACGTAGCCAAGGTTGGGCAGCATGTCGTCGCGCGTGAGTTTTTGGCGGCGCATCGTGACCTCGCAGGCGCTCACATGCACGCCGGCCTTCAAGGCTTCTGCGACCCGAGGGCCTTGGGTCGATTCGAGTTTGAGCACGCCGATACCGAAGCCCAGCGCGACGATCTCGAGTTCGATGTTGTCCGGGCCATAGATTTCACGCAGGTTTTCAAGGTAGTTGAAGGCCTGGTTCCAGAGTCTCTGATCCGGCGTGCTGACCTGGATCACCACGCGCTCCCTGCCGGGGTGCGCCGGAGCCTGCGCCTGTGCCACAGCGGCTGCGGCCAGGGTAAGTCCGGCTCCGGACAGAAGGGCGATACGTCTTTTCATGCTCATGTCTCCTGGTTTGCCATCGGCTGCCAACGTCGAGCCGGCGGATTCAGTCGCCTTTGACATACTGCCATCCGTCACGCTGACGATCCAGCACCTCGATCAATCCGCCTGGCACAAAGCCGATGTTCGGGAGCATGTCGTCCTTCTCCAGCATCAAGGCTTTCATCGTTTCACCGCAGGCCAGCACTTTGACGCCCATGCCCAGCGCCGCTGCCACTTCCTTTGCATCCGGCGAGTTGTACTTGAGCATACCGATACCCATGCCGTTGGCGACGATTTCGATCTGCACATTGGCTCGGCCCGCGTTCTTTGTCAGCGCCATGGCGTTGTTCAGTGTCTGATGCCAGCCCCGAGGCTCCGGGTTGCTGACCTGCAGCACGACGCGGTACTTGGGTGCGGCGCTTTCGGTGGCCGGGGCAGAACTCTGCGCCCACAGACCCATTGGCGCAGCGAGCAGGAGGGCGGCGGTCAGCTTGACGGCTGAATGAATCATTTGGCCTGCTCGTTTCCGTAAGTCTTGGCCAGATAGTCGACGATGGCCGGCATGTCCGCGTCGTCGATGGGCGCCTTGAAGACGCCTTTCATGCGCTTGACCATCGCATCCCAGTAAGCTCGAGGTGCCGTGGGCGGTTGATATTGCATGTACTCGGCCGAATGGCAGGCGACGCAATTGACCTGGGCCTTGGCGTACCCGGGTAAGCTGCTTGGCTTGAGTTGCATGCCGTCCGGCGGCAGTGTGATGGACTTGGTGCCGGCCTGAGCCTGGCAAGCCAGGCTCAGGATGAACGCGGCCGAGACGGCAGAAATAGATGCCTTGAATTGCATGGTTCGGTTCCTCAGGCAGCGGTGACTTTGACCGACTCGACCACGTTGCGCATATAGCCCGCAGGCTGCCAGAGCGCTTCCATGGGCTGACTTTGGCCCGACCGGTTCCAGGCGCGCACGCGCAGGTCGTGGTTGCCCTTGTCGGGCGTAAAGCCGAAGCTGAATTCCCGGAAAGAATAGCGTCCGAGGTCCGTGCCGAGCTTTGCTCCGCGCCAGCTTTGGCCACCGTCGCTGGAGAAAGCAACTTCACGGATGCCCTGGCCGCCGTCGAAGGCGATGCCGCGCACCACCGTCTGCTGTCCTGCCGGCAGCCGCGCACCGTCGGTTACCGAGGTGATGAAAGAGCGCACGTTGAAGCGGCCGATCG
>Ga0315271_10000135_pt1 | contig 35661 bp, 27 predicted proteins | sample C3_top_MG_FD_204664 | JGI IMG/M metagenome (GOLD analysis project Ga0315271, IMG submission 204664) | Sediment microbial communities from Yellowstone Lake, YNP, Wyoming, USA - C3_top | ecosystem: Environmental > Aquatic > Freshwater > Lake > Sediment | place: USA: Wyoming | collected 2017-08-01
CGACCGAGCCGGCCCCGTTCGCCATCGCGTACGACCCGAGCCTCATCGATCCTGCCGCGACCTATGTCGTCCGCGGCGGGCTGGTTGACGGGACCCGCGTCTGGACCGCGCCGACCCCCGTGCCCGCCATCGTCGGCGGGGTCGCGGTGCCCTCCGTTTCCCTCAAGGTCGCGCTCGTCGGACCCACGCCCACCGCCACGCCGAAGCCGACGGCCAAGCCCACCGCGACGCCGAAGCCCACGCCGGCGCCGACCGCGACGCCGAAGCCCACGGCCAAGCCGACCGCGACGCCGAAGCCCACGGCCAAGCCGACCGCGACGCCGAAGCCCACGCCCACGGCCACGCCCGTGCCCAGCGTGACGCCGACGGCAACCCCCGCCGCGACGCCCACTGCGACGCCCGAGCCCTCCGCCAGCCCCACCCCGGTGCCGAGCCCCACGCCGACCGTGGCGCCCTCGTCCACCACCCCGCCATCGCCGTCCGCGACCGCTGCTCCGACGCCCGAGCCGTCCGCCGGGACGATCAGCGGCACCGTGACCTGGAGCGAGAACCACGTGCCGGGTAAGGCCGCACGGCTCATCGTCGCGCTCGTGGACGCGTCAGCGGGCGCGAACGCGGGTGAGGTGATCGCCACGACGGAGGTCGCCTCGCCCGGCGCCGAGCCCGTTCCGTTCGTGCTTGGCTACAGCCGTGTGGGGCTCACCGCCGGCGATCACTACCGCGTCGTCGCAGAGCTGATCGATGGCGACCTCGCCTGGCTCAACGAGACCGGCGTGGCCGTCCCGGTCCCCGACCCGGCAATCACCGGTGTCGAGGTCCCGCTCACGTTCATGCCCGATCTGCTCAAGGCACAGGTCAGCGGCATCGTCACCGGCGACGGGCTCGACGGATCGGCAAGCCCGACGAGCTACACGAGCGTCGTGCTCGTCAACCCGGGCACGGGCGAGATCCTCGGCTATGACGCCGTCGCGCCGATGGGCGCAGCGCCAATCCCCTTCGTGATCCCCTACAGCCTCTCGGCCATCGACCCGGCAGCGGACTACCTGGTCAACGCCACGGCGTGGGACGGCACGCGGATGTGGACGGCCACCCAGCTCTCGCGCGTGATCACCAAGGGCAACCCCGTCATGGGGGTCACCGCCCCGCTCGCCGCCGGTCCCGCCCCGACGCCGGGCCCCACCAGCGCGCCCATCGTCCCTGACGCATCGGTCGCGCCCGGACCCATGCTGACCGGTGACGGCGGCATCGGGTTCTTCGGCTGGATCATCCTGCTGATTGCCATCACGGCGGGCGCGGCGCTCCTGAGTTGGTCCGTGATGGAGCTGCGCGAGCGGGGCCGCAGGCGCCGCTAGGGTGACATCGGGGGGCACGCACACCCTGGGTCGCGGGCCACTCCGGGCGCGTTGACCGCCGTGCGGGCCTCCGGCGCACATGCCCGCCAGGCGGCCAGCCGGGTGCACGAAGATCCGGGTTCGGCCCCGAAGCCGGCCCCGCCGCGCGCCGGGCTGCCCGCTGAGAGGGCACGTGCGCTGGAACGCCCGCTGGGCGGGCATCTCCCGCCTCGGCCATGCACGGCGAGCACCGGACGCGCCACACCCTCGATCGCGACGCGGGTCAGGGCCAGCCTCGGGGGCGACTGCGATCGCACCACCGCTGACTAGGCCCGAGCGGGCCGCAGCGGAGGTCCTCCCCGTCGTGCGGACCGGTCGCGTCCGATCCTCAGCGCGTCCGGGCACTGATGGCCGGGCGGTCGCTTCCGCGCCGCGCTGACCCGGAGTCCGGCCTTCCACGGTGCGCGACTGGAGCGCCGAGACAGGTCTGCTCCGATCAGCCGCCGGCCTTGGGGACCCGCAGCTGCGGTCCCCGGCGGCCCGAGAGGCGCGATCGGGGCCGCACATGGCGCCAACCGGACAGCCGTGCGCACGCGGCGGCTTGCGGGTGCGACGACAATAGGGACATGGACCCGGTCGCAGACATCTCGCTCGCACTCATGCTCGCGGCGCTCGGACTCGCGCTGCGGGTGTTCCGCAACGGTCCGTCGGTCCTGCCCAACTTCTTCCGTCACCAGCTCCCGGGGTGGCCGCATGGTGTTCAGGAGGACGATGACGCGCGATGGGCCTGGACGCCGCGCCCAGAGCTGCCGAAGCCAGTGGTCGAACGCGTCCACGGGCGAGTCCGGCCCGGCTGATCGCCCGCCGCCGCACCTGCAACCCTTGGGTCACATCCCGCGTCGCCGAGCGTGGCTCGGGGCTCAAACCCGCGACGCTCGGCCCAAGCGCCGACCCGACCCTCAACACGCTGTTGTGCGTAGTCCGCACGCCGCGATTACTGTCGCGGGTCTTCCCAGTCCATCAGCCAAACCGCTCCGTGGTGGCGTCCGGCGCATGAGCCGAGGTCGGCCGGAGGCGGAGCCGGAGACCGCGGCGAGCGGCGGCGGCCGATGGCCTGCGCTCGGCGGCTCAGCCAGGCGCGATCGCAAGGCGAAGCCGAGGAGCGGAGCGAGCGGACCCGGATGTCCGTGAGTGAGCACCGCAGGCGACAACGCCGCGAGCGTCCCGGCTCAGCCGCGAGCCGCCCTAGCTGCGCTCGGTGACCCTCGAGAGGTCGTAGGCGCGCCCGCGCTCCCGATCCCGATCCGACTTGATCAGCAGCCGCTTGCGCAGGCGGATCGCCGTCGGGGTCACCTCGACCAGCTCGTCCGTGCCGATGAACTCGATCGCGCTCTCGAGGGTCAGCGGCCGCGGCGGCGTCAGGCGCAGCGCCTCGTCATGGGAGTGCGTCCGGATGTTCGTGAGCTTCTTCTCTTTGGTCGCGTTGACGTCCATGTCACCGGAGCGGGCGTTCTCGCCGACGATCATCCCCTCGTAGACGTCCACGCCCGAGCCGATAAACAGCTCCGAGCGGTCCTGGAGGTTGAACAGGCCGTACGCGTTCGACGTGCCGGTCCGGTCGGCGACGAGCACGCCGTTGGTGCGGTGCGTCACCTCGCCAGCCCACGGGCCGTAGCCCTCGCCGATCTGGTGGAGCAGCGCGGTGCCGCGGGTGTCCGTCAGCAGCTGGCCGCGGTAGCCGATGAGCCCGCGGACCGGCAGGACGAACTCCATCCGGACACGCCCGTCGGCATCGGTGGTCATCTGCTCGAGGCGGCCCTTGCGGCCGGCCAGCGCCTCTTGGACCGGGCCGATGTAGTCGGGCGGGATGTCGATGGTGATCCGCTCGTAGGGCTCCTGGATCTCGCCGCTGACCTCGTGGAGGATGACCTCAGGCCGGCTGACGGTGAGCTCGTAGCCCTCGCGGCGCATCTGCTCGATCAGGATCGCGAGCTGGAGCTCGCCGCGGCCGCGGACCTCGAAGGTGTCGCCCGACTCGGTCGGGTACACCTCGATGGACACGTTGCCCAGGACCTCGCGCTCCAGGCGGGCCTTGATCTGGCGAGACGTGACGAACTTGCCGTCGCGACCGCCCAGAGGCGAGGTGTTGACGCCGAACGTCATGCGCAGCGTCGGCGCGTCCACGTCCAGACGGGGCAGCGGGCGCGGATCGCCGAGCTCGGTGAGCGTGTCGCCGATCGTGACCTCGGGAAGGCCAGCGACCGAGACGATCTCGCCGGGCCCGGCCTCGCTGATGTCCACGCGCTCCATGCCGTGGGCGGTCTGGAGGCTCGTCACCGTGCCCGAGAGCGTGATGGTCCGCCCGGGCTCGATCGCGCCGGACGTGTCGTCGGGCTCCTCGCGCACCACGGCGACCCGCTGGCCGACCCGGATCGTGCCGTTGCGGATGCGGCCAACCGCCATCCGGCCGACGTACTCGTTGGCGGACAGGTTCGTGACCAGCAGCTGGAGCGGGTGGCCCGGCTCGTACTCGGGTGCCGGTGTGACGTCCAGGAGCAACTGGAACAGTGGGGCCAAGCTGGTCCCCGGGTCAGCGAGGTCACGGGTGGCCGTGCCGAGCTTGGCGTTCGTGTAGACCACCGGGAACTCGATCTGGTGCGCGTCCGCGCCCAGGTCCATGAAGAGCTCGTACACGTCGTCGAGCACCTCGGCCGGGCGGGCGTCGGAGCGGTCGATCTTGTTGAGTGCCACGACGACCGGCAGCCGGCGCGCCATCGCCTTCTGGAGCACGTAGCGCGTCTGCGGGAGCGGCCCCTCCGCCGCGTCCACGAGCAGCAGGACGCTGTCCACCATCAGGAGCGAGCGCTCGACCTCGCCGCCGAAGTCCGCGTGGCCGGGGGTGTCCACGATGTTGAGGCGCACGCCCGCGAAGTCGACCGTGGTCTGCTTCGCGAGGATCGTGATCCCCTTCTCGCGCTCGAGATCCATCGAGTCCATGACGCGGTCGACCAGCGCCTGGTTCTCGCGGAATGTGCCGGTCTGGCGGAGCATCGCGTCGACCAGCGTGGTCTTGCCGTGGTCAACGTGCGCGACGATCGCGACGTTGCGCAGGTCGGCGCGGATGGCGTGGGTGGTGGGCACGGCAGCGCCGGGGGTGTCGCTCATGGGTACGACCAGTGTCGCACATGCGCGCTGATCGGGCGGCCGAGCCTCCGGCCCCCCCCAGATAGGGGGGGTCGTCGGTCCACACGGCCCATCGTCAGACCGCAGCCGCTTGCGCAGACTCAGCCTTGGAAGTGACGGCGGACCATCCGCGGTCAGCGTGCGCCCGGATATGCCCCTCGACGACTCGCAGCCCATGACCACCGGCCAGCCAGTCGACGTCGAGACGCTGCGGTTTGTGGAGTTCAACGATGCGGCTTGCGGCGGCCTGGGCTACACGCGCGAGGAGTTCTCCGGCCCCACCGTCCGCGACGTGCGCGTGCCGGCCAGCGCCACGGACCTCAGGTCCCAGTCCCAGCTCGACCGGCTCGCGTCTGGCGAGGCGCTCCGCACGGTGAGTCGCCACCGAAGCTCCGATGGCGAGGCTCGGGACGCCGAGGTCAGCCTTCGTCGCCTCACGCTGGCCGGCCACGAGATCGCCGCCGCTCAGCCCTGCCGCCGAGCGGCCGCCGCCGGACCGTGGGCGCGACGTGACCGTCTTGGTCCAGCTCCGTCCCGACGGCACCCACCGCGGCTACACTCCACTCCGTGCAAGAGGAGCCCGCATGACCGTCGCCGCCGTGATCCTCGCCGCGTCGCCCGCCTCGGCGCTGGCCGACGCCGGGGGCACGCCCGCGGTCCGCCGGATCGCCGACACCGCTTGGGCAGGCGGGGCGACCCCGATCGTGGTCGTCGCGCACGACCCGGACGGTGCGATCGCGGCGGCGCTCGCCACAGCGGAGGTGACCCTGCTCGGCCCCGCGCCGCGCGAGGGCGGACCCGTCGGCCAGATCGCGCACAGCCTGAACGTCGTTGCTGGGCTCGTGGGCGCGACGACCGCGGCCCTGGTCTGGCCCGCTCGACTCGCGTGGGCAGACGCCGAGACCGTCACCACGCTCATCGAGACCCATGGCGAGGACCCCGACGCGATCCTGCGGCCGTCGCACGACGGCCTCCCGGGCTGGCCCGCGCTGATCCCGCTGGGCGTCGTCCCGTCTCTCAGCGGCATCGCCCCGACCCGCACGCCCGATGAGATCCTCGAGGACCTCGTGGCAGCCCGCCAGACCATCCGCGTGGTCGACACTGGCGACCCCGGCACCACCCACGACGTCGCCGTCCCGCAGTCCGACCTCCCCCCGTTCGACGGTCCCCCTCGCACCGACGATGGCGTCGAGCGCGAATGGGGCGCCCCCGCCGCCGGCCAGTCCGATGACGCGCCGCCCGCCGGTCCGGCGCGCCTCGCCCACACCGACCCGGCCCCCTAGGACACGCACGTGGCACCCCGACTCCACCGACCGCGCCGTCGGTCCATCCTCCTCGCCTTCCTCGCGATCGTCGTCCTGATCGTTGGCGCCGGGGCCGTGTTCCTCCGGCCGATGGAGCTGCTGCCCGAGGCCCAGGCGTCGCTCGGCGCCAAGCCGGACACCGCGTTCCAGAAGGACGGCGACAACTACCAGTGGATGCCGCCCTCGATGCACTACGACGTGGGGCTGATCGTGTACCCGGGCGCCAAGGTGCCCCCGGCCGCGTACGGCCCGCTCGCCCAGCGGATCGCCGCCCACGGTTACCTCGTGGTCGTCGTGTCCATGCCCCTCAACATGGCGTTCCTGGGCATCGACGCCGCGAAGCCCGTGATCGCCGCCCATCCCGAGGTCAAGCGCTGGGCGATCGCCGGGCACTCGCTCGGCGGCGCCATGGCCGCGCAGTTCATCGCGGGAAACCCGGGCGTGATGCGCGGCCTCGCGCTGTGGGCCTCGTACTCGGCAACGGACATCTCGGGCTCGGGCGCGACCTGCGCGTCGATCTACGGCACGCTCGACGCGGGCGCCGACAAGATCACCTCTGCCGAATCCCGCAAGCTCCTCCCGTCAGACTGCGTCTTCACGACGATCGAGGGCGGCAACCACGAGCAGATGGGCTACTACACCGGCCAGCCGAACGACCCGCCCGCCACGATCAGCCGCGACGACCAGCAGGGCATCGTGGCCCAGGCGACGCTCGAGATGCTCGCCCGGGTGCAGGCCCAGCCGGACCAGTTCCCGCCGGCGGCGACCCCGAGCGCCTCGCCCAGCCTGGCCCCGTCGGGCTCCTGACCCTCGGCAACGGGGCGCCGGAGCTCCGTCCACGGATCGGCCCGCCCGGCATCAGCCAGCCGGCGCCGGCCGCCCTCGCAAGCCCGCCGCTGACGCGATCCGACCCAGCGCGCCCGTCGCAAGCGCGATCCCGCCGATGACCAGCAGCACCCCGACGAGCTGCTCGCCGGACGGGTCCTCGCCCAGGAGCACGATCCCGAGGATCAGCGTCGCCACAGGCTGAACGAGCAGCAGCACCGACGAGATGACCGCCGGCAGGCGCGGCAGCGCGGCCTGGATCGCGACGTACCCGATCGACTGCGACACCACGCCGTACGCGAGCAGGTAGCCGAGCGCAGGCCAGCCGGGCGCGAGGTCGAGGTTGCCGACGGCGGCCCCGAACAGCGCGGCGATCAGCCCGGTCACGGCCGTCGCGATCGCCACGGGGCCAGCAGGCCGGTGGTCCGGACTGGCACGCCGGATGATCAGCAGGTAGCCCGAGTACGCGACCGCGGTGATCAGCCCGATGGCCACGCCCGCCCGCGGGTCGGCGCCGTACGCCTCCGCGCCCAGCACGCCCGAGATCAGCACGACGCCGCCGAGCATCACCGGAATGGCGATGAACACCTCGCGCCGGGGGCGCTCGTCGAGCACGAGCCAAGCGGCGATCGCCACGAGCACGACCTGCAGGTTGCCCATCACGGTGGCGAGCCCGGCGCCCATCAGGTCCACCACGATGTGGAACGTGATGAGGTCGCCGGCGAAGAACGCCCCGGCGAGCGCGGACATGGCCACCGTTCGGCGGCTCATCGGCCCCTTGGTCAGCACCTCGCCCCGTGCGACCAGCAGCAGGATCGGCAGGCCGAACAGGCAGCGGAAGAACACGCCGGTGGCCGGCGACACGCCCGCCCAGCGGTAGAAGATCCCCGAGAACGCGATCGCGAGCGCGCCGAAGACGGCCGCCGCTCGCGGCCGCCCGGCAATGGTGTCGAAGACGCTCAGCGCTTCTCCGGCACGCCGACGAATCGGAGGCCCAGCTCCTCGTACTGCTCCGCGTCAGGCGCGGACGGCGCCTCGAGCATCAGATCCGAGCCGGACTGGGTCTTGGGGAACGCCATGACCTCGCGGATGTTCGTCTGGAAGCTGAGCAGCGCTGCCCAGCGGTCCACGCCGAGCGCGATCCCGCCATGGGGCGGCGCACCGTACTCGAACGCCTCGAGGATCGCGCCGAAGCGCTCCTTCATCTGCTCGACCGAGTAGCCCTGCAGGTTGAAGCTCCGGGCGAGCAGCTTGGGGTCCCAGATGCGGACCGAGCCGCCGCCGAGCTCCCAGCCGTTGAGCGCCACGTCGTACTGCATCGCCTTGGCGCGACCGGCCGGGTCCTGCGGCGTGCGCATGTCGAGGTCGCCCGAGACCGTGGTGAGGAGCACCTCGTCCTCGGGCACCACGCCGCTGAACGGGTTGTGGGTGGCGTCCCAACGGGTGTGCTCGGCGTCCCACTTGTACATGGGGAAGTGGTGGACCCAGCAGTACGCGAGCTCGTTCGGGTCGGCGAGGCCGAGGCGCGAGCCGATCTCGTTGCGGATCCGGCCGAGGACGTCGTTCGTGGTGTCCTGCTTGTCCGCGACGACGAGGATCAGGTCGCCCTCGTTGGCGCCGGCTGCCGCTCGGATCGCCGCCTGCATCTCGGGCGCGAGGAACTTGGCGATCGGGCCGTGGAGCTCGCCGCCCGCCTGGACCGACAGGTGCACGAGGCCCTTGGCGCCGAAGCGCTTGGCCATCTCGGTGAGCTCGTCGATCTCGCGGCGGCTCACGCCACCCATGCCGGGCGCCGTGATGCCCTTGACGCGGCCGCCCGACGCGATCGTCTCGTCGAAGACGCGGAAGCCGGACGCATCGCCGAGTGCGGGCGCCAGGTCGAACAGCTCGACCGCGAACCGCAGGTCCGGCTTGTCCACGCCGAACCGCTCCATCGCCTCGTCGTACTCGAACACCGGGAACGGGATCTGGCGGATGGGCCGCTCCGGCGTCGTGGCCTTCGTGACGTCGATCACCATCTGCTCGATGAAGGCGCGGACCGTGTCCTCGTCCACGAAGCTCATCTCGAGGTCGAGCTGGGTGAACTCGGGCTGGCGGTCGCCGCGGAGGTCCTCGTCGCGGAAGCAGCGCGCGATCTGGAAGTAGCGGTCCACGCCCGCGACCATCAGGAGCTGCTTGAGCTGCTGGGGGCTCTGCGGAAGCGCGTAGACGGTTCCCGGCTGGAGGCGCGACGGCACGATGAAGTCACGGGCGCCCTCGGGGGTGCTCTTGATCAGGTTGGGCGTCTCGACCTCGACGAAGCCGTGGGTGTGGTGCACCTCGCGGATCGCCTGGACGAGGCGGCTCCGGAGCATCAGGCGGCGCGCCATCGCCTCGCGGCGGATGTCGAGATAGCGGTAGCGCAGCCGCACGCTCTCGTCGATCGTGGCGTCCGGGTCGTTGATGTAGAACGGCGGCGTCTTGGCCTCGTTGAGGATCGTGACCTTGCGGGCCTGCAGCTCGACGGCGCCGGTGGCGAGCTTGGCGTTCTCCGTGCCCGGCTGGCGCTTGGCGACGACGCCCTCGAACGCGACCACGAACTCCGAGCGCAGCTTGGTCGCCGTCTCGTGCGCCTCGGGCGCGTCGGCCGCGTCGATGACCACTTGGGTGATGCCGTGGCGGTCGCGCAAGTCGATGAAGACGAGCTTGCCGTAGTCGCGGCGGCGGTGGACCCAGCCCGCGAGGCTCGCGTTCGCGCCGTCGTCGTCCACGCGGAGCTGCCCGCAGGTGTGCGTGCGGTAGGGCGTGGCGAGCGAGGCGGAATCGGCGGACACGGACGGCTCCAGGGTGCGGTGGTGACTGGCGCCAATCGTACCGGAGGCGTCGATCGGTCCTCACGAGGTCGTTCCTTGGCGACTATTCGGACTATCCGAACAGGAGCTCCGCCCGCTGGCAGTCCGGCGCATCAATTGACCGACTCAGTCGTCTCCGCCCGCGTTCGCCGAGGCGCGACGCGAGGCCGCGACACGTTGTCGCCGCTCGGAATGTGCTCGAACCTGCCCCGATCAACGCGAGTTGCGGCGCGAACAACCGCAAACCGGTCCGTGGGAGCCCGCCATGTTCGTACCTTCCGAAGGGGAGCCCACGGCCTCACCGCTCGACCCGGCCCCTGATGGCAACCTAGACTCTCACCATTCGGCTGGTTCGGCGCGGAGGGGAGTTCATGGCGGAGGGGCGCGTGTCCGTGCTGCGTCAGCTCGTGACCCGTGCGCCCGCCCGCCGAGGACCGGGCGACATCCAGCCGGTGTTGATCCGCGAGTGGCAGGGTTGCACCCGTCCCGCATTGGTCGTCGCCGCGATGGTCTTGGTCGCGGCGGCCGTCGTCGGCGCACGCGCAGACGAGTGGGCGGTCCTCGTCACGAGCGTGGTGGCGATCATGACCGCACCGCTGCTCGGCGTCGTGACGGCTCGCCTGCTGGCCCGTCGGCGCCTGTTCCCCGCCTACCGCGTCGTCGCCGAGGCGACGCGCGGCCTAGAGCGGCGCTGGAAAGCGATCGATGGCAAGGGCATTCCGGCGACAGCGGCGGAGGGCCTCGTCCGATTGGGCCACCGGACCGACGACCAAGCGATGTCCCTGAGGTTGTGGTCATGCATCTCGGGCTGGGACCACCTCGACGAGGCGCGGGACCTCATCGCGGCCTGGCAGCCAAGCGATCCTGCGTCAATCGCGTATCGAGATCGTGCAGCCGTCATAGTCGCGCCGGCCAGGGGGACCCTGAACCGTGGGGAAGCCGAGCAGGCCATCGCCCGGATCAGCGATTCGGACGACGCGCTCCGCGCCATGGTGAGCATGGCCATCCAGCTGGCGCTCGAGGAAGAGACTGCCGGGCGCGACCCATTTCTGCCGCTCCTCGCCATCGCAGGCGAGGTGCCCAAGGCCTGGCAGGAGGGCACCAAGACCCGGTAGCACGTCCGGGCTGGGCTATCCCGCGACTCGGCGCTCAGCCGTGATGGTGCGACGCCTCCGCGCGGGCAAGCTCGCGAGCCAGATCGTCGAGCGCGACCACGCGCTGCGTTCCGGCCTGGAGGTCGCGAACCTGGACATGGCCGTCGGCCAGCTCGTCGCCCAGGATCACCGCGAAGTGCGTCCCGTCCTTGCCGGCACCCTCGAGCTGGCGCCCGAGCTTGCGGCGGCCGAGGTCGGCGCGAACCGCGAGGCGCGCGCCGCGAAGCAGCGAGGCGATCCTGAGGCGCGAGATCGTGTCGTCAGGATCCGCACTCACGACGACCGCCAGCGGCGAGGTGTCCGTCGGGACGATGTGTCCCTGCTCCGCGAGGACGAGCGCCACGCGGTCGAGCCCGAGGCCGAACCCGATGCCGGGCGTGGGCTTGCCACCGAGCAGCGCGACGAGCCCGTCGTACCGCCCGCCGCCGCCGAGCGCCTGCTGCTGGCCAGCGCGGCCGGCCACGTAGAACTCGAACGCGGTGCGCGTGTAGTAGTCAAGGCCGCGGACGAGGCCGGAGTCCACGCGGAACGGGACGCCAAGCGCGGTCAGGTGCGCCTTGACGCTCTCGAAGTGCGCCGAGCAGGCCTCGCACAGGTGGTCGGTGATCCGCGGCGCGGCCGCGTTGATCTCCGCCATGTCCGGGTCCTTCGAATCGAGCAGGCGCAGGACGTTGCGCTCGAGGCGGTCCATCTCGGTCGGCGGCAGCTTGGCGGCGTGCCCGCGGTAGTACTCGGTGAGCGTGGCGATGTACGCCGGGCGGCACGCCGGGTCGCCGATCGAGTTGACCAGCACCTCGACGCCCTCGACTCCGGCCTCGGCGTAGAACCGGTGCCCGAGCTCGATGATCTCTGCGTCGATCGCGGGCCCAGCGTCGCCGATCGCCTCGACGTCGAACTGCCAGAACTGGCGGTAGCGCCCGGCCTGCGGGCGGTCGTAGCGGAACATCGGCCCGGTGGTGGTCAGCTTCACCGGCTGCGGCCAGGTCTGCATGCCGTGCTGGACGTAGGCGCGGACGATGCCGGCGGTGGGCTCCGGGCGGAGCGCCCAGGACTCTGCCTCCTCGGTACGCGGCGCGATCCGGAAGAGCTCCTTCTCGACGACGTCGGTGACCTCGCCGATCCCACGCTCGAACACCGCGGCCTGCTCGAACAGCGGCGTCTCGATCGCCCGGTAGCCGTACCGATGCGTCAGATCCGCGCCGAGGCGCATGAGGCGGTCGAAGACCGCGCGATCTTCGGGCAGCAGGTCGCGGGTGCCCCGAGGGGCGCGGAACGTAGGCATCTCTTGCAGTCTACGGCTGGCGGCTGATCCGGCGCCATCGCGGCTTCGGCTTCGGCAACTAGCCGAGCGGGTCCATCGGGCAGGCGACAAGCGTGTCGCCCTCCATCAGGGCGCTGCCGGTGGTGCTCGCCGCCCAGATGCTCACAACGGTGCCCGTGCGCGCCGCCACCTGACCACGGGCATCGACCACTTCGACGGTCCCGCCGAAGAACGAGCGACGGGTCGTCCACTGACTCGGCCAGCTGACCCGCACATCCTTCAGCTCGATCGAGCCCCAGCGCCCACCGCTGAACCGGACGCTGTCGCCGTCCGCGGTCAAGGGTCCGATGTAGGCCTCGAGCGTGCAGCCGAACGTCGCCGGGATGGCCGGCCTCGGCGAAGCAAACGGCCCGAGGCTGAGCGCGACAGCCGCAACACCCGCGAGCAGCAGGCTCCCGGCGGCGATGAACAGGCCCGGGAGCCAGCGCGACATAGGAGGGCGCTTGCTGGTCGACACGCGGCCAATGGTGTGGCTTGAGCCGTGGCGTGCCCATGGCCCGTTCAGACTCCCCCATTGGTAACCTTCACGTTCGCGTCAAGGTTAAGGTAGGATCAAGGGCGATGGGTCATGACGCCGCCGCCCCTGCCGCTCCCGAGGCCGCGCCTCGGCTCCTCCGCATCCAGGAGGTCGCTGCCGAGATCGGCCTGACGCCGCGCAGCATCCGCTACTACGAGGAAATGGGGCTGCTTGCCCCCGCCGCCCGGTCCGAGGGTGCCTACCGGCTCTACGACACCGACGACCTCGAGCGGCTCCGCTTCATTGCCGGGCTGCGCAACGACGCCGGGTTCTCGCTTGCCGAGATTGGCCAGATGCTCGAGGACGAGCAGGCGCGGGCCCGCAATCGCGTCCAGTTCCGCGCCGGCACCGACGATGAGCAGCGCGCGGCCCTCGCGGACGCCATCGCCCGCATCGACCGGCAGATCGCCACGCTCGAGCGCAAGCGCGGTCGCCTCGACGCCATGCTCGCCGACGCCGCCGCCCGCCGGGCGCACCTCCAGACGCACGCCGACGACCTCGAGGCAGGGCGCGAGCCAGTCCACGGGCCGCACGTCGGGCTGCCCAAGGAGCCGAGGCCGGAGACGGGGCGATGACTGGCGGCCTCTCGCTGCGCAACGGCTCGCGGGCGTTCGCCCATCGCAACTACCGGCTGTTCTTCGGCGGTCAGGGCGTGTCACTGGTCGGCACGTGGATGCAGTCCGTCGCCCAGGCGTGGCTGATCCTGCAGCTCACCCACGACCCGTTCATGCTGGGTCTGCTCTCGGCGGTCCAGTTCCTGCCGGTCATGATCCTCGGGCTGTTCGGCGGACTCGTGGCGGACGCCCTGCCCAAGCGCAAGACGCTCATCGCCACGCAGACCGTGCAGATGGTCCTCGCCTTCGTCCTGTTCGCCCTGACGCAGACGGGCGCGGTGCAGGTCTGGCACATCCTGGCGCTCGCGACGCTGTTGGGCGTGACCAATGCCGTGGACATGCCCACCCGGCAGGCGTTCGCGGTCGAGATGGTGGGCCGCGACGACATCGGGAACGCGGTTGCCCTCAACTCAGCCCTGTTCAACGGGGCGCGGATCGTCGGCCCCGCGGTCGCGGGCCTCGCGATCGGCGCGTTCGGCATCCCCATCGCGTTCCTGCTCAACGGGCTGAGCTTCCTCGCCGTCATTGTGGCGTACGGGGTCATGAGCGACGACGACCTCCACTCCCCCGCCCACTACCTTCGGCCGAACTCGGTTCGCGCGGTCGGCGAGACGCTGGCCGACGGTCTGCGCTACTGCTGGCACTCGCCGATGCTCCTCCTGCCCATCGTGGTCATCGGCCTCGCGTCCACGTTCGGGATGAACTTCGGCGTCATGATCCCGGCGCTCGCGGACGAGGTGCTCAAGACCGACGCCGCTGGGTTCGGCTTCCTCATGGCGGCGACCGGCGTGGGCTCGCTCGTCGCTGCCCTGCTGATCGCGTTCTCGGGCCGCCCCCGGCCGATGGTGATCGGCGTCGGGGCGATCGGGCTCGGCATCGGGCTGCTCGCGGCGGGCGCGACCAACTCGTTCGCGCTTGCGATCCCGGCCATGTGCCTGGTCGGATTCGGCGCGATCGGCATGGCGGCAACGGCCAACACGACAATCCAGCTCAACGTCGAGGACGGCTACCGCGGTCGCGTGATGAGCGTCTACACGACGGTGTTCGCCGGCTCCTCGCCCATCGGCGGCGTGTTCGCGGGCTCCCTGGCGTCGATCTACTCGGTGAGCACGTCGCTGCTCGTCGCCGGGGTCGCCTGTGTGCTGACCGGCCTCGTTGCCATCGTCTGGCTCGGCCAGATCCGAGCCCGCGGGGTCGCGTCGGTGCTGCCGCGCGAGAGCGTCGGCGCGGCGACCTCGAGCGGGCCGACCTCGGGCGCCCGGACCCGCTAGCCTGGGCCGCCCTCGCCGCGCCTAGCCCAGGTCGCGCTGGACGCTGAGCACGTCCTTGAGCTGCTCGACGCGACCCATCACCTTGGCGAGCTGCGCTACGGATGCGACCTGCAGCGTCATCGTGAGCAGCGCCGTGTGGTCCTGGGAGACGGACACGTTGGCAGCGAGGATGTTGACCCGGTTCTCGGCCATCACCTGGGTCACGTCGGACAGCAGGCCCGTCCGGTCGTAGGCCTCCACGCGGATGGCGATCGGGTAGGTCTGCGCCGGCGCCGCCTCCCACTCGACGTCGATGAGCCGGGTCACCTCGCGCTCGTTCATGACGGTGGGGCAGCTGCGCAGGTGGACGGTGATCCCCTTGCCGCGGGTGATGAACCCCTGGATCGGGTCGCCCGGGATCGGGTGGCAGCACTTCGCGAAGCGAACGAGCAGGTCGCCGACGCCCTTGACGCGCACGCCGCCGGTCCGCGCCGGCTGGGGCGCGGCGACGGTCGGCAGCGCGCTCTGGCCGTCGTCGAGGACGCCGAGGCGGATGACCACCTGCTGGGCGCCGATCGCGCCGTAGCCGATCGCCGCGTAGAAGTCGTCCACGGTCTCATGGCTGTAGCCCTTGGCGACCTCGACGATCTTGTCCAGCCCGACTTGCTGAATGCTCGTGCGGGCCAGGCGGCGGAGCTCGCGCTCGAGGGACTCGCGGCCGTGGACGATGTTCTCCGCGCGGTCCTTCTTCTTGAACCACTGGCGGATCTTCTCCCGTGCGTGGGAGGTCCGGACGATGTTCATCCAGTCGCGCGACGGGCCGTGCTCGCCCTTGGTCGTCACGATCTCGACGATGTCGCCGTTCTTGAGCCGGTAGTCGAGCGGGACGAGGCGGTTGTTGACCTTGGCGCCGATCGTGCGGTGGCCGATGTCGGTATGGATCCGGTAGGCGAAGTCGAGCGGCGTGGCGCCCGCCGGCAGGTCCTTGACGTCGCCCCGCGGCGTGAACACGAAGACCTGGTCCTGGAAGATGTCGAGCTTGATGCCCTCGACGAACTCGGTCGCGTCGTGGTCGCTGACGTCCCGCTGCCACTCCATCAGCTGGCGCAGCCAGGCAAGCTTGGCGTCGTAGTCGCGCTCGGACTTGGAGCCTTCCTTGTACCGCCAGTGGGCCGCGATCCCCACCTCGCTGACCTGGTGCATCGCGCGGGTGCGGATCTGGATCTCGAGCGGCTTGCCGTCGAGCGCGATCACCGCCGTGTGCAGCGACTGGTACAGGTTGTTCTTGGGAACGGCGATGTAGTCGTCGAACTGGCCCGGGATGGGCCGCCACAGCGCGTGCACGATGCCCAGCGCCGCGTAGCAGTCGCGGATCTCGTCCACGAGGATGCGGATGGCGTAGACGTCGTAGATCTCGCCGAACTCCGCGCCCTTGCGCTGCATCTTCTTGTAGATGCTGTAGATGTGCTTGGGGCGTCCCTGGAGCTCCGAGTCGAGCCCGGCGTCCGCCAGCCGCGGGCGCAGCTCCTCGATCGCGCGCTCGATGTAGCTCTCGCGGCCCTTGCGGCGGGTGTCGAGGAGCTTGGCGAGCTCGCGGTAGCTCTCGGGCTCGAGCGCCTTGAACGAGAGGTCCTCGAGCTCCCACTTGATCTGCCAGATCCCGAGGCGCTCGGCGAGGGGCGCGTAGATCTCCATCGTCTGGCGGGCGATGCGCTGCTGCTTCTCGAGCGGGAGCGCGGCGAGCGTGCGCATGTTGTGGAGCCGGTCGGCGAGCTTGATGAGGACGACCCGGATGTCGTCCGCCATCGCGAGGAACATCTTGCGGATGTTCTCCGCCTGCTGCTGCTCGTGGGAGTGCGTGCTGAACTTGGACAGCTTGGTGACGCCGTCCACCATGTGCGCGATCTCGGGCCCGAAGCGCTCCTCGATGTCGGCGAGGCTGAACTCGGTGTCCTCGGGGACGTCGTGGAGGAGTGCGGCGGCGACCGCGACCGGGTCGATGCCGAGGTCGGCGAGGATCTGTGCCGCTGCGATCGGGTGCATGACGTAGGGCTCGCCCGACGCGCGGATCTGGCTGGCGTGCGCCTCGAGCGCGAGCGCGAAGGCCCGCTCGACCACGCTCAGGTCAGCCTGCGCGTGGTGCGCACGCAGCGACTTCATGAGGTGGCCGCGCTCGGACTCGGGATCCTTGCCGTGGCGGTGGGGCTTGTGCGCCTCGCCCTCCACCGGCTGCACCGGACCGCCGTCCCGACCGCTCCGCCGGCCGGGGCGCGCGGACGCCGGGCGCGGCTTGGCGAGCGGAATCTCAGGGTCGCGGACGACGGGGTCGGCCATCGGGGAAGTCTACCCCGCCCGGGACCGGTCGCCGCAGAGGCCAGTTCGTGCCGGAGCGCCGCCCTTGCTGGAGCACCATGTCCCTCGTCCACGGTCGAGTGACCGGGGACGCACCCCTGGTGAACGCCGGACCACCGCCACGAGCCCTCGCCGTCCAACGGCCAGGCTGAGTTCCGCGGGGTCCGGCGCACTGGGACCTGGAGAGCCGCGATAGGGCTGCGCGCCACGAGCGCCGAACAGCAAGCGAACGGCCGGCCAGATCCCGAGACACGAGGGTGCCCCCAGGCTGCTGGAACCAGCGAGGAGGCACGGGATGGATTCTGGCACCACGTACGCCGGTGTCGACTGGGCGAGTCGCGCCCACGCCGTCTGCATCGTGGACGAGCGCGGGACGGCGCTCGAGCGGTTCGAGATCGAGCACAGCGAGCCCGGGCTCCGGTCGCTCGGCCGGCGGCTCAGCAAGGCGGGCGTCGCGGGCGTCGCCATCGAGCGGCCCGACGGCCCGGTCATCGACGCCCTGTTCGCCGCGGGGCTCACCGTGTTCGTCATCGCGAGCCGCCACGTGAAGGCGCTCCGCACCCGGTACGGGACGGCTGGCAACAAGGACGACCGCGCGGACGCGTACCTGCTCGCCGACGTCCTGCGGACCGACGGGCAGCGGCTCCGGCCGCTCCAGCCCGACAGCCCCGAGACCGTCACCCTGCGCGCGACGGTCCGGGCCCGCAAAGACCTCGTCCAGACCCGGGTCCGGCTCATGCAGCAGCTCCGGGCGCACCTCGAGCTCGTGTACCCCGGAGCCGTCGGCCTGTTCTGGGACCTCGACTCGCCGATCGCCCTGCGCTTTCTGCTCCGGTACCCGTCGGCGTCGAAGGCAGCCTGGCTGAGCCCGAGACGCATGGCGGCCTGGCTGCGGGGCGAGGGGTACTGCGGCCGGACGAGCCCCGACGAGCTGTGCCGGCGCCTGGAGGCTGCTCCGGCTGGTGTCACGGGACCCGAGGCCGAGGCACGGGCGGCCGTCACGCTCGCCTTCGTCCGAGCGCTCCTCGCGGTGCGCGATCAGGTGGCCGAGCTCGAGGGCCGGATCGCCGAGCAGCTCGAGCTCCATCCTGACGGCGCCATCTTCCAAAGCCTGCCCAGGGCTGGGATCGTCCGCGCCGCCAACCTCCTGGGGGAGATCGGCAATGTCCGGGACCGCTTCCCGACCCCGGAGTCGCTCGCCTGCCTCGCCGGGGCGGCGCCGTCCACCCGGCAGTCGGGGCAGCACCTCTCGGTCACCTTCCGGTTCGCCTGCGACAAGAAGCTGCGCGATGCCCTGGTCGACTTCGCGGAGGACAGCCGGTTCGCGAACCCCTGGGCGGCCGAGGTGTACCGCCGCGCGAGGGCGCGCAACAAGACCCATCCGCACGCCGGGAGGATCCTCGCCCGGGCCTGGGTGTACGTGATCTGGCGGTGCTGGCAGGACCGTGTCCCGTACGACCCGGCCCGCCATCGCGCGCTACAGGAGCTCGTCCTCGCGAAGGCGGCTTGACATAGGGCTACTCAGCCGGGCACGTGCGCCAAGCGTGCCAGCTCCGACGCGATGGCCCGCTGGAAGCTCGGCATCGCAAGCCGCACGGATCGCGAGAGCGGCCGCCCATAGCCGAACCGGCGCCCGCCGATGCCGATGAACACGCCAGCCGGCAGCCCACCAGTCCGCAGGGTGGCCGCAAGGGCGAGAACCTGATCGATCGGCAGCTCGTGCGAGGAGCGCGGCGCGGCCGTGCCAAGCGTGGGCGCGATGTCCGAGATCGGCAGGGCGATCACATGGCCGGGCGGCACGCCCACGGCGGCATCCACGACGACCGCCACCTCGCCCGCTGGGATGTCGAGCAGGTCCTCGACCCGCAGCTGGCCACAGCGGCGCACCTCGAGGCGCTCGAGCAGGGCGGACGGCAGGGTCGGCAGCAGGGTCGCGATGGCAGACAGGGCGGCCCCGTCGTCGCCGCGCTCCGCGTTCCCGCAGACGAGCAGGCGGACCGAGGGCGGTGCGAGGTGGGTCATGGCCGCACCTCCCCAGGGACCATCGTGTCCCAGCGCGCCGGGACCGGAGCACGCCGACTGGCGCAGCGGGGCAAGGCGAGCGGACGGGCCGCGTGGGTGGGGACGCCTTCTGACGTGACGGGAAGGCTCATGTGAGGCGGACCTCGGCTTGCTGGTCCAGGCCGAGCTCGGTGCGCGGGTACTACACGGTCTGGTCCAGCGGCCTACATCGTCGCTCCCGGTTGGCGGTTCCGTTTAGGGCCGTCGGTCGCCGGTCCACCCCTTCGAGCGCCCACAGGTCCGTGCCGTCCGGCCCCGGCAGGTCGGGACCCAACGCCGCTGGGCGCTGCCTGGCGAACGGCAAGAGCGCCGTCAGGCCGTCGTTCGGCGCCTCCCCCGCTCCACGATTCGGAGGTCCAGGAAGTGGGTCGCGCAGCTGATGCACGGGTCGTAGGCCCGGACCAGCATCTCGAGCCGCTGGGTGGCCTCCGCTTGGGGCAAGTCCAAGACGCTCGGGGCGAAGGCGACGAGGTCGGCTTCGATCGCGCCCTGGTTCTGGCTCGTGGGCGGCACGATCTGGGCGGCCGTCACCCGGCCGTCCTCGTTCACCTCGTAGCGGTGGTGGAGCAGGCCCCGCGGCGCCTCGGTGGACCAGGCGGCCACCCCCGCCCGCGGCGTGAACGGCACCTTGGGCTCGGCCGGGGCACGGTACCCGTCGATCAGGTCCCTCGCCTCGGCACAGGCCCCGAGCAGCTCGACCGCCCGCGCGACGATCGAGCGGTGCACGTTGACTCGGATCTCGTCAGCGAGCCCGGTCACCGCGAGCGCCTCGGCAGCGATCGGGTGGAGGCGGTCCGCGTCGAGCGCGATCCGGGCCGTCGGGCCGAGCAGGTAGACGCGCCCGTCGCGGGTCCGCGCGTGGAGCGCGTTGGAGCCCTCGACGTGGTGCTCCTCGAAGGCGTCGCCCCACGCGCCGGGCGCGAGGTCCAGCCCATCGCTCGAGACGATCCGACCGTCGTTGTACGGGTACTCGGCCGGGTGCCGAAGGGCCACCAGCATCCGGTTGGTCTCCAGGGCCGGCGGGTCCCACGACGCCACGAGGGCCACGGTTGCCTGCGCCATCTCGACCGCGCGGTCGAGCTCGGCCCGCACGCCATCGAGGTCACGGCGCCACGGCACCCGCGAGAAGCCGCCCATGCGCACCGAGACCGGGTGCACGGGCCGCCCGCCGAGGACCGAGATCAGCTGGTTGCCGATCTTCTTGATCGCGAGCCCCTGCTCCACGACCGGCCGGTGATCGCCCGCCATGGCGATGACCGACGGGTACCCCAGGAAGTCGGGCGCGTGGAGCATGAACACGTGCAGCGCATGGCTCTGGATGTACTCCCCGCAGTACAGGAGGCGCCGCAAGGCCCGGACGGCGGGCAGGACCTCCACCCCGTAGAGGTCCTCGAACGCGTGCACCGCCGTCATCTGGTACGCGATCGGGCAGATCCCGCAGATCCGGGCGACGATGTCGATGACCTCGTCGGCGGTGCGGCCGACCACAAGCCGCTCGAAGTAGCGCGGCGCCTCGAAGATCTTGAGGCGCGCCTCGGTCACGATCCCGTCGCGCACCTGGAGGACGAGCGAGCCCTCGCCCTCGACGCGCGTGAGGTAGCCGACCTTGTACTCGCGATCGGCGCCCGGCGCGGGAACCTCAGTTGCGGTCATCGCGGCCTCCTTCGGTACCCGCCGGGACGGCGAACGGCATCACGCCTGGCGGCCCTCCGTATGCCGCGGCGATCGATCGGAACGGGCCCGACCAGCCGGTGATCCCGGCGAACAGGCGGGCGATCTCCTCGTCCTCGCAGCCACCGGTCTTGAGCGCGCGGGCGAGGCTGGCCGTGTTGGCCTGCTCGCGCGGGCCGAAGCAGCCGAAGCACCCCCGGCGGAACGTGGGGCACAGCGCCCCGCACCCGCTCTGGGTGACCGGCCCGAGGCACGACATGCCTTCCGCGACCATCACGCAGACGGTCCCGCTGCGCTTGCACTCGAGGCACACGGCCTCCTCGCGGATCTGGGGCCGGCGGCCGACGGCCACCGACACCAGCACCTCGCGCAGCTGCTCGGGGCTGATCGGGCACCCGTGCAGCTCGGCGTCCACCTTCACGTGCTCGGACACCGGCGTCGCTGCGGCGAGCGACTCGACGTACTCCGGGTGCGCGTAGACGGCGGCCCGGATGGCGTCATGGTCGGACCAGTTCCGCAGCGCCTGGATCCCGCCGTAGCTTGCGCAGGCACCGATGCTGACGAGGAGCTTGGCCTTGCGGCGCAGCTCGACGATCTCGGCTGCCTGCTCGGGGGTGCTCACGGCACCCTCGACGAGCAGCACGTCGTAGGGGCCGGCGGAGCGGGACGAGCTCGCCTCCGGGAACTCGACCACCTCGAAGCGCTCGGCGATGGCGAGCAGCTCGTCCTCCAAGTCGAGGAGCGTGAGCTGGCAGCCGTCGCAGGACGCCATCTTGACGATGCCAACGCGGAGCCTCGGCCGGGCAGCAACTGCACTCATCACATGCCCTCCCGCCCGAAGATGCCGCCCAATTGCGACAGGGCGAACACGGGTCCGTCCCGACAGACGAAGAGCCCGCCAGTCTGGCAGTGCCCGCACAGCCCGATGCCGCACTCCATGTGCCGCTCGAGGGTGACGAAGATCCGATCCGGCGAGAGCCCTCGGGACTCGAGGGTATCGACCGTGGCCTCCATCATGCGCTCGGGGCCGCAGACGAACGCCAAGGCATGCTGGCCCTCCCAGGTCGCCTGGTCGAACAGCTGGGTGACGACCCCGACCGGTCCCGTCCAGCCGGGCGTGCCCCGGTCGACGGTCAGCTGCACGTCCACATCGCCCCGAGCGGCCCAGGCGCGCAGCTCCTCGCGGTACAGCTGGTCGGCCGGCGTCCGCGCGCCGTAGAACAGCCGCACCGTCTCGAAGCGGTCGCGCCGGGCGATGATCCCGTCGAGCAGCGGCCGCAATGGCGCCAAGCCGATGCCGCCGGTGACGATGACCACGTCGTGGCCCATCGCCCGCTCGATCGGCCACGAGGTCCCCAGGGGCCCCCGCACGCCGATCTCGTCCCTCGGGCCCAGGCCGATGATCGCGGCCGTCGCCGGGCCGGCGGCCCGGATCGTGAGGTCGATGGTGTCGCGCCCGAAGCGCGAGATGGAGATGGGCACCGGGGGGAACGCGGGCACGGCGACCATGGCGAACTGGCCGAACTCCCCGGCGAGGAACGCCGAGTCGACGTCGCCGATCGTGAGCGTCGTCACGTCGTCAGTCTCGGGGCGCACGGACACGATCCGGGCCGTCGCGTACGAGCCGGGCGTGGCCGCGACCGGCTTCGCGCGGGCGGGCTCGGGCCGGGCGCTCAGCGGGGGCGCGATCGCGAGCAGCTCGGCGCGGATGTCGATGCCGACCGGGCACCACGTGACGCACCGGCCACAGCCCACACAGCCGAACGTGCCGAACTGGTCGACCCACGTCGCGAACTTGTGGGTCAGCCACTGCCGGTAGCGATCGCGCGGGCGGCTGCGGAAGCTGCCGCCGGCCACCTTGGCGAAGCCCGCGGTGAAGCAGAAGTCCCAGACCCGCTCGGACGTGCTCACGCCGCCGTCGAGGTCCGAGCGCTGCGTGACGCTGCTGCAGAAGCAGGTCGGGCACACCATCGTGCAGTTGGCGCAGGAGAGGCATCGCTCGGCGATCTGCGCCCAGTGCGGGCTGTCGAACTGCGCGAGCAGCCGGTCGTGGAGGCCGGCCGTCGGCAGCGGGTCGCCCATGGTTGCCGCGACCTTGCCCACGGCCTCGGCCGCGCGGAGCATCTGCCCGGCGTCGGCGCCGCGAACCGGCAGACGCGCGACCAGATCGGCGCCCTCGGGGCTGCCGGCGCGCACGACGAAGCCCTCGTCGAGCTCGGTGAGGACGAGGTCGTAGCCGCCGCGCGCCTCCGGGCCCGTGCCCATCGACGTGCAGAAGCACGTGCTCGACGCGGACGTGCAGTTCACCGCGATCACGAGCGCGTTGCGGCGCCGCTCGCGGTAGTCCTCGTCGGTGTACGGGCCACCCAGGAACACGCGGTCCTGGATCCCGAGTGCCGCCAGCTCGCAGGCGCGGACGCCGAGCAGCGCGAGCCTCGGCGGGTCGATCGAGGAGGTCTCGAACGTCACCGCGCGCCCATCGCGCCGTCCGACGTTGATCGCGACGACGGGCGGGAACGTCCAGCGCTTGGGGCTGGTGGGCCCCACGGCGTAGTCGAACAGCCGCCGATCACCGTGGCGGACCAGGTGGTACTTGCCGGGCTGCTGGTCGTCACCGATCCCGGCAGGGAGGTCGTCGACCGCCCGGATCTCGGCCAGCGTGATCGCCCCGTCCACGACGGTCGGCCCGATGACCGTCCGCCCGTCCTCGCGGAGCAGGTCGATCAGGACGCCGAGGTTTGCGCTCGCGAGGAACCACGGCCCGCCCCCGCCGCTCGCGGCGATCCGCGTTGGCGGTGCGGCCACCGCCGTCCCGATCGGGGAGGGGTACGGCGCGTAGGGCATGCGCTCGTCGATCACCATGACGGGACCTCCGTCCGCGCCCACGCCTCGCGTGCGAACAGGTCGAGCAGCTGGAAGCGCGTCGCCGACAGACGACGGCTGACGGCCTGCAGCAGGCGCGGGTACAGCGAAGCGGCGAGCACGGCATCGGCTCGGAGCAGGAGCCGGAGGGCCTCGCCCGGGAACTGGAGCAGCCTGACGGGCTCGATGGCGACGGCGTCGTCCGTGCCCCGGTACGGCGGCACGACCGCTGACCACCCCACGACATCGCCCGGCTCGACGGTCAGGATGGTGACCATGCCGCGCTCCGGGACGAGCATCCGCAGGGCGACGCGCCCGGAGATCACGATCCCGAGCGACTCGGCCACCTGGCCCTCGGCGATGACCAGCTCGCCTGGCGCGAGGTCGTGCACCTCCGCGATCGCAGCAAGCCGTGCCACGGCCTCAGGCGAGAGGCCGGCGCCGAACCATGACCCCGAGAGGGCAAGCGCCAGCTCGGGACGGTCCTTGGAGGCGGGAAGGCTCATCGAAGCTCGACCTCGACTGCCGGGTCGGCCACGCGCGCCCAATCAGAGCCACACGTTCCTGGCCCGCATCCCGCACGCTCGCTGAACGGCCTGTCGCTGACGAGTGCCGTCGGTCAGTGCAAGGCGTGCTTCGCGGCTGCGGAACTCAGGCGAGGCGCCGGAGCCGCTCGAGGAGGATCTCCCGGTCAACCGGTCCCTCGAGCGTTGCCTCGCGGATCGTCTCGGGGGCGTGGCCGATGGCGACGATCTCCCGCTCGAGGGCGGTCCGGAGCTCCTCAGGCCCCATCACCAGGACGCGGTCGACCGCTCCGATGCGGTGCGCGATCTCGGCGAGGGCGGTCGGCGTGGCGGCGACCATGTCCGGCAGGGCGACCTCGCTCTCGTCGGTGAGCCCAGCGCCCGCGTCGCGGATGACCAGGGCCCGCCCGTGCCCGATCCAGACGACAGCGTTGCGCCCGGTCCGGTTCGGCTCGACGGCGGGGTGCATCCGAGTCCGCGTGGTTCCGTGCATGGCAGTCTCCCTTCGGCCGGTGAATAGTGCGCCGCAGGGGCCACACGGCTCGCCTGCCGTTGGTCGCGAAGGCCCGGCCGGAGTCCCCGTGGGTTCCGGGACCGGGAGCCGCTTCGGCCATGCTGGTCACGGAAGGGCGCCCGGCCTGACGGCTCGGGCGCCCGTGTGGAGCGCGATGGGCGCGGTGGACGGCTAGCGGCCCGCGGCGGCCCCCTTGGCCTGCTTGGCGATGGCGGCGATCGGCTCGTCGAGGGAGCCTGTGACCGGCTCGAGCTCGTAACGGACGCGGACGATCGGCTTCACGGTGTTGAGCACGCGCGTGAGGTCGATCGGGGTTGCGGCGAGGACCACGTCGGCCGGGATGGCGTCGAGCGCCATCCCGAGCTCGTGGACCTGCTTGGCGCCGTAGCCCATGGCCGGGAGCAGGCAGTCGAGGTCGGGGTACTTGGCAAGCGTCGCGGCAAGCTCGCCGGTCGCATACGGCCGCGGGTCCACGAGCTCGGCAGCGCCGAACCGCTTCGCCGCAACCACGCCTGCGCCGTAGGTCATGCCGCCGTGGGTGAGCGTGGGGCCGTCCTCGACCACGATGACCGACTTGCCGGCGACATCGCCACCCTCAAGGGCGAGCGAGGAGCGCGCCTCGACGATCTGCGCCTTCGGGTTGACGGCCGCGATCGCGGCGCGGACCTGGGCGAGCGCCTCGGGGGTGGCCGAGTCGATCTTGTTGATCACCACGACGTCGGCCATCCGCAGGTTGGCCTCACCCGGGTGGTACCGCAGCTCGTGGCCCGGCCGAAGCGGGTCCGCGACCACGATCATGAGGTCCGGCGTGTAAAACGGCAGGTCGTTGTTGCCGCCGTCCCAGATGACGACGTCGCACTCATCCTCGGCCGCGCGCAGGATGTCCTCGTAGTCCACGCCCGCGAACACGAGTCGCCCGAAGTCGAGATGCGGCTCGTACTCCTCGCGCTCCTCGATCGTGGTCTCGTACCGGTCGAGGTCCGCGTACGTCTCGAAGCGCTGGCACCGCTGCGCCACCAGGTCGCCGTACGGCATGGGGTGGCGCACGACCGCGACTTTGAGGCCCTGCGCCTCGAGCGCCTTGGCGACGTACCGGCTCGTCTGGCTCTTGCCGCTGCCGGTCCGGACCGCGCACACCGCCACGACCGGCCGCTTCGAGGGGATCATGGTCGCGTCGGGGCCGAGGAGCTTGAAGTCGGCGCCGGCGGCCATCGCGCGGCTCGCCGCGTGCATGACCTGCTCGTGGGAGACGTCGCTGTAGGCGAAGACGACGGTGTCCACGTCGAGCTCGGCGATGAGCGTCTCGAGCTCGGCCTCCGGGTGGATCGGGATGCCGGCCGGGTAGCCCTCGCCCGCGAGCTCGGGGGGGTACCGCCGATCGGCGATGCCGGGGATCTGGGTGGCCGTGAAGGCGACGACCTCAACCGACGGGTCGCCCCGGTAGACGACGTTGAAATCGTGGAAGTCGCGCCCAGCGGCACCCATGATCAGCACGCGTTCAGTGCGCATGATCGGACCTCGATGGAGGGGCATCCAGGACGCCGGCGCCGGTCCGCGAGGCCAGCAGGCGGGCGTGGTCACACCCCCTCCGCGTCCTGTCATCATCGCCCCTCGGGTCGACCCGGTCGCCGGTCCTGCCGTCCCGTACAGGGTGCCGCAGGTCCCGCGAAGGTGGTCCGATCGGCACTCACCGCATATGGGGTCCACCCGCGAGTATGCGTGTGAGGTGGGTGCCGGAGGGGACGCCCGGCACCCACCCGAACCTTTAGGCCCTCGCCCAAGTGGCGGGGTTTCTTGATTCTTGGGCCGGGTACTCTTCGCCGATGGTCTCGCCGAAGCCCGTCCGCCCCGCGCGCCTCGTCCCGGGCGACATCGTCGCGGTCGTGTCGCCGTCGTGGGGCGGCCCACACCTGTTCCCGCACGTCTTCGACGCTGGCGTCGCGGCGCTGCGCGCCTGGGGCCTCGAGGTGCGCGAGTACCCGTCCACACGGGCGGCCCCAGAGCGGCTCGATCGCGACCCGCGCATGCGTGCCGACGACCTGAACCGTGCATTCGCCGATCCGTCTGTGCGAGCCGTGATCGCGTCGATCGGCGGGGACGACTCGATCCGGCTCCTGGCGCTGCTCGACGAGGCGACCATCGCCGCGAACCCCAAGATCCTGCTCGGCTACTCGGACACGACGACGCTGCTCGCGTTCGTCCGGCGTCTGGGGATCGTGACGTTTCACGGGCCGTCCGTGATGGCCGGGCTGGCGCAGCTCGGGGCGCTGCCGCCGGCGTACGGGAAGCACGTCCGCGAGATGCTGTTCGAGCCCTTGGCCACCTATCGCTATCCCTCGTTCGCGCAGTTCTCCGAGGGCTACCCGGACTGGCGGGATCCGGGTCTCGTCGGGCGCATCAACGCCCCGCGCCCGGCTGTCGGGTGGCACGTGCTCCAGGGCTCCGGCACCGTGACCGGCGAGCTGTTCGGCGGCTGCCTCGAGGTGCTCGACTGGATCCGCGGCACGCGGGCCTGGCCGGTGGGCGACGAGTGGGATGGGCGCCTGCTGATGATCGAGCCGTCCGAGGAGAAGCCTGGGCCGGAGCAGGTGGCGCGCATCCTGCGGTCGTTCGGCGCGATCGGGGTGTTCGAGCGTCTTGCCGGGATCCTGGTCGGGCGGGCGCGCGACCACGACGCCGCCGAGACGGCCGCGTTCGAGACCGCCATCCTCGGCGTTGTGGCGGGTGAGTTCGGCGCGTCACTGCCGATCGCGGCGAACCTCCCGTTCGGCCATACCGACCCGCAGTGGGTGCTGCCACTCGGCGTCCGCGCGGAGCTGGATCTCGACGCGCGAACGCTGACGCTCGTGGAGCCCTGGCTCGCCTGACAGCGCCGCTTGTGAGCGGGCGTTGAGCTTCCGGCGTCCGCGTCCGCGTCCGCGCCCGCACCGCGCACCGCGCACCGCGCACCGCGTCCTCGCGGTCGATTTCCGAGTCACTCGCCAGATGGGTGCTATGCGACACGAATTACCGGGGCACCCACTGCACGAGTAGACCGGAACGCTCCGTGCCGAGTCACCCACACCACGGGTGTCTCGGAAGTTCATCCCACCGAGCACCCACCCCATGGGTGTACCGGACACAGTTGCCGACGTGGCGCGGATGCCGGACGGGTGCCTGCCGGCGTGGCGCGACCGCCCGCCGCGACACGGTTGCCGGCGTGGCGCGGATGCCGGACGGGTGCCTGCCGGCGTGGCGACGGGCAGGCTCGGCCTCGCGGTCGTGGCGCGCCGCCGGGCGTCCGAGGCTTGGCGCCCGAGCCTAGAGCTCGTGGTGGCGACGCGCCTCCGACGTCAGGAAGTCGCGGTGGTCAGGGTGGGCCACGCTGATCAGCGCCTTCGCCCGCTCGCGCAGGCTCTTGCCCCACAACTCGGCCACGCCCCACTCGGTCACGACCGTGCGCACGTGCGCGCGCGTCGTCACGACGCCAGCGCCCTCCTTGATCGACGGCGTGATGCGCGTCTGCTCGCCGTTCTTGCCCGCGGTCGAGGGCAGCGCGATGATCGGCCGACCGCCCGGTGCCAGCGCGGCACCGCGGATGAAGTCCATCTGCCCGCCGATGCCCGAGTACATCCGGAAGCCGATGGAGTCCGCGACCACCTGGCCCGAGAGGTCCACCTCGATCGCCGAGTTGATGGCGGTCATGTGCTGGAACGACCGGATGACGTGCGTGTCGTTGGTGAAGTCCACCGACCGCATCTCGACCATCGGGTTGTCGTGCACGAACTTGTACAGCCGCGACGTGCCCATCATGAACGCGGTCACGAGCTTGCCGTTGTTGCGCGTCTTCCGCGCCCCGGTGACCGCCCCGGCCTCGACCAGGTCCACCACCGCGTCTGTGAACATCTCGGTGTGGATGCCCAGGTCCTTCTTGTGGGTCAGCAGCTCCGCCGTGGCCGCCGGGATGGCGCCGATCCCGAGCTGGAGCGTCGCGCCGTCAGGGATCAGGTCCGCGATGAACCCGCCGATCCGCCGCTCGATCTCGCCGATCTCCGGCCGGTGCGACTCGTACGGGGGCTGGTCCACCTCGCACGCGAGGTCGATCTGGCTGATGTGAACGAACGACTCGCCGAGGGTCCGGGGCATCGACGGGTTGAGCTGTGCGATGACGGTCTTGGCCGAGTGGATCGCCGCGTGCATCGCCTCGACCGAGACGCCGAGCGAGCAGAAGCCGTGCGCATCGGGCGGGCTCACGTTCATGAACACCGCGTCCAGCGGCAGCGCGCCCGAGGTGAACAGCGCCGGCACGTCGGAGAGGAACACCGGCACGAAGTCCGCGCGGCCCTCGTTGACGGCCAGGCGCGCGTTGGGCCCGATGAACAGCGCACGGTGCCGGAAGCTCTCGGCCACTGCGGGCTGGAGGTGCGGTCCCGGCCCCTCGGTGTGGAGGTGGACCATCGAGACGTCGCGCAGCTCCGGCGCCCGGGCGACCAGCGCGTCGAGCAGGAACGAGGGCGCCGCGGCGGCGCACTGGACGTAGATCTGGTCGCGCGACTTGATGCCGGCGACCGCTTCCTCGGGCGACACGATACGCATGGCGCGAGTCTGGCAGGCGGATCGCCGGGCGCATCCGGCCGGATGGCACGGAGCACGGGTCCGGGGAGCCCGCAGGTGTCCTGCCGGCCGCCCGGAGGTGGGTTCGCGCCGAGGCGCCGTCACTCCTGTCAAACCAGAACGGGAGGACGGCACGAAAGACGCCGTCAACGCGGACGTTGGCAAGAGATCTCCCGCTGCCTAGCTGCTGCGCGAACCCCCGCCACCACCGGCCACCGGCTCTTCCTTCCTGGCGAACAAGTCGCTCGCCGGGCAGCATCTGGGCCCGAGTCGCGACGCCCAGACGGGCCTCCGGCAACGTGCCGGGCGGGCCATCGAGCACGAGCGCGCTCACGTCGAACGCTAGGGCGTCATGGCGGGAACCGCCCATGCCAGCAGGGGCACCAGAACCCGGCGGCTTGTTCGCCCTATGCGAAAACCGCCGGGACGTGGCCTCGCCCGGCCTACGCCTCGAAGCGCAGCTCGAACGACGGTCCGACGCCAAGCCCCTCGGCGGGCGTCCCGTACCGCAGGATCAGCTCCCGGACGGCGGCCGCGTGCTCGGCGCCTTCGAGAGGGCGGGCGACGGCATGGCGACTGACAGGGCCGATGGTGGTGCGGCAGTGCGGGTCGGCGAGGAGGTTGAGTGCCCAGTCTGCTCGCGGCGAGCCGGCGGCGATGACGATCGACCCGTCAGGGCGCTCGAAGAAGCCAACTGTGGCGCGAGCGGGCGAACCCGAGATGCGCCCGCGAGTCTCGATGCGCACGACGCGACCCCACGCGACGAGGTCGTCCTCCACGCGGCGTTCTGTCCGGGCGCGGGGCGAGCCGGGGACGGGCCGGGCTTACGCCCCGCCGCGGTCCAGCCGGTGCTTGGCGACGAAGGCCGCCGCCTGCGCGCGCCGCTCGAGGTTGAGCTTCGAGAGGATGGAGCTCACGTAGTTCTTCACCGTCTTGTCGGACAGGAAGACCTCCGAGGCGATCTCCTTGTTGGTCTTGCCCTCGGCGACGAGCAGCAGGATCCGCTGCTCCTGCGCGGTGAGCTGCGCCATCTCGTCCGTGTAGGCCCCGGTGGCGATGCGGCGGACGCGCTCGAGGACCTTCTCGGTCACGGCCGGGTCCAGCAGCGACTCGCCGCGGCCGACGGACTCGAGCGCCCCGACCAGGTCGCGCGCGCGGATCTGCTTGAGCAGGTAACCGGACGCGCCCGCGACGATCGCCGAGAGCACGGCCTCCTCGTCGGGGTACGAGGTCAGCATCACGACCCGCGTGCCGGGCAGCTCCGCTCGGATCTCGCGGCAGGCCTCGATACCCGAGCCATCGGGGAGGCGCACGTCCATGACGACGATGTCCGGCTGGAACCGGCGCGCCTGCTCGATGGACTCGGCGGCGGTCCCGGCCTCGGCGACGACTTGGAACCCTTCGCGGCGGTCGAGGAGGGCCACGAGGCCCTGTCGAACCACCTCGTGGTCGTCGACGACCAGCAGGCGCAGCGGACGCGAGCTCAGATCAGTCACGGTTGGTTGTTCTCCGGCCCGGGAGGGGGGACGCTCCCCAGCGCGACGCTGGGCAGCGTCGGCACTCGCACGATGATACGCGTGCCAGTGCCATCTGGCCGCTCGATTGCGAACGAGCCGCCCATGCCGACGGCCCGATCGCGCATGTTGCCCAGTCCCTGGTGCCTCCCGAAGGCGTCAGGGCCGGTGTGGAGCGCCGGGTCGAAGCCCCGGCCGTTGTCCTCGATGCACAGGACGAGTTCGTCGCCCTCCTGCGCGAGGACGAGCCCGAGGCGCGTCGCGCCCGAGTGGCGGGCGACGTTCGAGAGCGCCTCGCGGGCGATGAACAGCAGGTCCGACGTGCGGTCCGGCGGGAAGCCGCGGAGCAGGTCGGCGCCGCTGTCGAGGTCAGCCTCGATGTCGATCACGGCGTTGATCCCGAGCTCCTCGCCGAGCCGCACGAGCGCCTCGACCGGGTCCTCCTCGCCGCCCATGGTCGGGCGCAGGCGCAGGATGTACGAGCGGATGTCGGCGATCACCAGGTTGAGCGAGTCGATGGCGCGGTCCACGCGCGCGACCGCCTCGACGCGGCCGTCCGCCTCCTCGACGAGCTCGGGCACATCCTCGAGCGAGAGGCCGACAGCGTAGATGGCCTGGATGATGCCATCGTGGAGGTCCTTGCCGATCCGCTCGCGCTCCTCGACCACCGCGAGGCGCTGGACTTGGTCGTGCAGGCGCGCGTTCTCGATGGCGATGCCGGCGTGAACGGCGAACATCTCGACGATCTGCTCGTCGTCAGGGCTGAACGGCTCGCCGGCGTGCTTGTCGGTCAGGTACAGGTTGCCCACCGTGCGGCCCTTCACCATGACGGGCGTGCCGAGGAACGAGGTCATGGGCGGGTGGTGGGCGGGGAACCCGGAGGCGGTCGGGTCGCGGCCGATGTCGTCCACGCGCAGGGTGCGGCCCTCGCGGATGATCCGCCCGAGCAGGCCCATCCCGTGCGGGACGGAACCGATATGGCCGCGCTGCTCGGGCGAGACGCCGCTCGAGATGAACCGCTCGATCCGCCCGCGGCCGTCGGCGATTCCGAGTGCCGCGAACTTGGCGCCGACCAGCTCGCGCACGCGATCGACGATGACCGAGAGCACGCGATCGATGTCGAGCTCGGCGGCCACGGCCCGTGTCGCCGTCTCGAGCGCGGAGAGTCGTTCCGCGCGCCCGTGCACCTCCGCGCGCGCCCATGCGGCATCGACCGCGACCTCCATCGTGCGCACGACGGGGTCGACGGCGCCCGCTGGCGCGTCGAGGAACAGCCGCCCGAGCACGCCGTGGCCCCGGTGCGACCCGAGGGCGAACACCGCGAGGCCCTCTCGGTCCGAGACGCTGGGCAGAGAGGCAAGGGTGCCGGCGCCCACCTCCAGAGCCGGCAGCGGCGGGGCGCAGATCTCGAGCACGGCACCGCGCGCGCCGACGACGTCGAGGATCTCGCTGAGGGCTTCGGCGACCTCCTCCCGCGAGCCCTGCGAGGGCTCCTGCTGCCAGCGCTCGAGGGCCTCGAGCGTGGTGACGAGCGGGAAGGCGTCCGTAGTAGGCTGGTGCGGATCGGCGGTTCGGGGGAGCGGCGGCCGTGTCACCCGGTGAGCCTAGCAGTCTGCTCGGTGCCACGGGTCACGGAGCCCACGCCTTCGGGCCATTGGTCACTTCGCACCGCGAAGCGCCGCCCCTGACCATTCGCGCATCCTTCTTTGAAGCCCTCATCAGTGGGAGTGCCCGTGCTCGTGGAGTCCACCATGCCGTCCCAACCCAACGAGACGCCCGCAGAGGACAGCAGCCAGCTCAGCCGTCGCGGGTTCCTCCGCGCGGCCGGTGTGGTTGGCCTGACCGGTGTCGCTGCCAGCCTTGCAGCGTGCCAGGCCGCCACCACCCCGCAGTGGAGCTTCGGCGCGCCGGCCACCCCGGGCACCGTCGCCTCTGCGGCCCCGTCCGCTGCCGCCTCGGTCGCAGCATCGGCCGCCGCGTCCGTCGCCCCCTCGGTCGCGCCCTCGGCCGCCCCGTCGGCGTCGGCCGCCCCGTCAGCATCGCTGCCGGCCAACCTGCCCGCGGGCTGGACGGCCCACGACGTCGCCGCGCGCCAGGTCGTGCGCCGCTACGTCGGCAACCTCGCCCCGGCCCTCCAGGGCATCTACGGGGACGCGGTCTTCAACCAGATGGTCAAGATCCTCGGCGCCGCGGACAACTACCCGGAGCTGACCCAGAAGCCGGCGTTCGTCCAGGTCCCGAACCTGTTCGTCACCGACCTGCTCTCGCCGCTCAAGCCCACCGTGGACACGGACGGCTACCAGCACTTCGAGATGACGATCGATGACTTCGATCACCAGATCGACGAGCTGAAGGCGCCGGTCAAGGCAACGGGCTACAACAAGCAGTGGCCGGGCCCCACGATCCGCGTCAAAGAGGGTGACAAGGTCCGCGCGGTGTTCACGAACAACCGCCCGGAGACCACTGGCGTCCACTTCCACGGCGTCGAGTTCGAGGACTTCTTCATGGACGGCGTGCCGTTCGTGACCCAACTCCCCATCGGGCCTGGCGAGAAGTTCACCTATGAGTTCACGGCCGAGCGGCCCGGCTCACTGATGTACCACTCCCACCACAACGCCACCGACCAGGTCGGGCGCGGCCAGCTGGGAGCCTTCGTGGTCGAGCCCAAGGCGCCGACCAAGGAGGAGAAGGCCGTCGACGGGGTCGATTACGTCTGGATCTCCAACGACTCGCTCGGCGGCTTCACGATCAACGGCCACGGCTTCCCGGCAACGGTCCCGGTGCTTGCCGCGCAAGGCCAGACGGTCCGGATCCGGTTCATGAACGAGGGCACGATGATGCACCCGTGGCACCTCCACGGGAATCGCATGACGGTCTTCGCCCGGGACGGCTACTACCTGCCCCAGCCCTTCGACTGCGACACCCTGGGCGTCAACCCGGGCGAGCGCTACGACGTGACCGTCACGGCCGATCGCCTGGGCATCTGGGCCTTCCACTGCCACATCCTCCCGCACGTCGAGGGCGCGGACGGCATGTTCGGCATGGTGAGCACCCTGATCGTGGTCCCCAAGGCCGAGCACATCACCGCCATCCTCAAGCTCCTCACCGCCTAGTCAGGCTCCACCGTGACCGTGGCGACGCGTTCGAAGCGGGTGTCGGCGCCAATGCCGAACCCGAGCGCACGCACCGCCGAGCGGCCGAGGGCGCACGTGAAGAATCTCCTCCTGGCAACGGACCTCAGCGAGGCGTCAGCGGCCGCCACGGACGAGGCGTTCGAGCTGGCAACCCGGCTCGGCACCTCACTCCTGGTCGTGTCGGTGATCGACCCGGGGTCGCTCCTGATGCCCGGCGGGCGTTTCCGCGTGCGGATCGACCAGGTGCGCGAGAAGCGCGAGCAGCTCGCCCAGGAGCTCGTCGAGCGCGGCCGCGAGGCCGGGGTCGAGGTCTCCTTCCTCATCTGGACCGGTGACCCGGGCGACATGATCGTCGAGGCCGCCGAGGCCGAGCACGCCGACATGATCCTCGTGGGCAGTCACGGCCGCGGTGCGGTCGGGCGGCTGTTCCTGGGGAGCGTGTCGGAGCACGTCGTGCGGAACGCCCCCTGCCCGGTCCTCGTGGTCCGGCCGCGGGAGACGCCCGTCAGCTGACATCGCGGCGGCTTCCGCCAACAACGCTTGTCCCTGCGACGCCCGGTCGAGTTCTCCCCCGACCGGGCGTCGCGCTGTTCCGCGCTACTTCGTGTAGACGCCCTCGGGGTCGAGCTCCTCGCGGACGAGGCGCAGCTCGTCGGCGGTGGGCGCGGGCGTCGTCGCGAGATCCAGGCTGATCTTGGGATCCCAGGCGATCGTGGCGCGGACCTCGTCGAGAGTCGCGCCCGGGTGCAGGAAGTCCAGGCGCATCTCGCCGGTCTCGTCAAAGTGCCAGATGCCGAGGTCCGTGACGACGACGGTCGGGCCGCGCCCGTTCCAGCCGCCGGCCTTGCGGATCGCCTCGGCCTGTTCGGCACCGCCGAGGTTGCCTGGCGACGTCCGGAAGTCGATCTTGTTCACGAACGAGCGCGCCGACTGGCGCATGATCACGAACACCTCGCGGGCGTTGATCGCGATCTCGCAGGCGCCACCGGAGCCGGGCAGGCGCGTCTTGGGCGCATCGTAGTCGCCGATGACCGTCGTGTTGATGTTGCCGAACTTGTCGATCTGCGCGGCGCCGAGGAACCCGACGTCGATGAGCCCGCGCTGCAGGTAGTAGCCGAACAGCTCGAACATCGAGACCACGGCCGTCGCGCCGGTCACGATCGTCGGGTCGCCGATCGAGAGCGGCAGCCGAGCGGGCCTTGCGCCGAACACACCCGCCTCGTAGACCATCTCGAGGTCCGGGGCCACGGTGCGCTTGGCGAGATTGACCGCGATGTTGGGCAGGCCGACCCCGACGAAGCAGACGTGGGCGCGGGCGAGCTCGCGCGCGGCCGCGACGATCATCATCTCGTTCTTGGTGAAGCCGAGCTCGCTCACTTGTAGCTCCCGTAGTCCACGGAGCCGGAGGGCGCCGAGCCGGGTCGCAGGGTCGCCAGGCGCTCCTCGCCCAGCTTCTCGATGTACGCGGCACGGTCGGGCAGGTCGTAGACCCACTCGCGCAGCCAGGCCTGGACCTTCTCCTCGTCACGGGAGATCGGGTCCCAGTCGAGGTAGAAGCGGTTGTCGCGGTCGTAGGCGCCCTGGACGTATGAGGGGTGCGCGCCGTACGGCTCGACCACCACCGCGTCCACGATGAGCCCGGGGATCACCGTTCGGTTGGGATCGGCGCGGATGACGGCCTCGTCCACGAGCTCCTCGACCACCACGATCACGCGCTCAGCGGCGAAGGCCGCCTCCTTCTGGCAGCCGAGCAGGCCCCAGATCTGCGTGTTGCCGTTCGCGTCCGCGCGTTGGGCGTGGATGATCGACACGTCGGGGTTGAGCGGCGGGACCGCGTAGACCACCTCGTCCGAGTACGGCGACTTGATCGGCCGGATCAGCGGGTTGGCCTTGGGCAGGTCCGTCTCGAAGTACGAGCGCAACGGCATGAACGGCAGGTTCGTGGCGCCCGCGGTGTAGCGCGCGACCATGCCGAAGTGGCTGTACTCCTCGATCTCGAGGGGCCGCTCCCCCACCAATCCGGCCGGCTCGATCCGGCGGCGGATAGCATTGAGGCCCCCGACGCCAGGGTTGCCGAGCCAGCTGAAGATCAGCTTGCGAGCCACG
>Ga0315271_10000136_pt1 | contig 35494 bp, 39 predicted proteins | sample C3_top_MG_FD_204664 | JGI IMG/M metagenome (GOLD analysis project Ga0315271, IMG submission 204664) | Sediment microbial communities from Yellowstone Lake, YNP, Wyoming, USA - C3_top | ecosystem: Environmental > Aquatic > Freshwater > Lake > Sediment | place: USA: Wyoming | collected 2017-08-01
GCGGGAAGCCATGAAATCGTTTCTTCCATTATCTATCTCATTGATATTTCTATGAAGGAGATCGCCATGAAACAAAAACTTGCAGCAATATCCGGGTTGCTCTGCCTTGCTTTTATCGAAAGCGCATTTGCAATTCCATTTACGCCTTTTGTCACATCAGCTGAACTCAGTGGCGCAGTTGGAAGTACTAGCGCTATCGGTTTTTCCTATGCGGGCAACAAGTTCGTGGGATCTACCTATTTCAATAATCAGCTCTATCAAACCGATCTTGCCGGAAACAATGCCCAAAAATTTGGCGCTGCCCTGCCCATTTCTTCCGGTAGCGCGGGTGAAATTTACGTATCGAGCTCGCTGGGACTCGGGGGGTTCGCTTCACGAAGCGTTTTTGCCGGTTCTCAAAGTTTCGGGACTGTCTGGAGTTATGGCAATGCGGCGACCACCGTGACTGCCGCTACACAATTTGTCACGGGATTAACCGGCGGCGTTCGTAGCATCGCCTTCGATCCCTATGGTAACTATGGTGGCGACATGCTCGTCGCCACGTCTCAAGGCAGAATTTATCGCGTGGATAGCACGGGGACTGCAACCCAGATCGCGAATGTCGGCGCTGACACAGAGGGTCTGGATTTTACGCCACAGGCTTTTGGCTCGGTTCCTGCGGGTACGCTGGTTGTGCTTACCGAGGGAGATGGCCATGTCCGGGCGATTTCTCCCACCGGAGTCGTGAGTGACTTGGGCTTGGTTTTTAACACCCCTGAGATGTTGAGCTTTGTACCCTTGGACTTTGCCCAGACGCTTGACCCGCTCGCCGGGTTTTATGCGGCAAGGTACCCGACCGAGGTCGTTAAAGGGGCTGCAAGCGATTTTGCAGCGTATGCGGGGCAAGCCATCGTGACCGAGGAAGGTACCCACGCCATCTATGCCATATCCTGGGATGGGAGCAAATTCGTCAAGACGTATCTCAGCGATTTTGGCGGGCAGCCGGAAGACGGAATATTCGTGACAGCGGCCATTCTGGATCCGGGATGTTCGACCAGGCCAGAAGGTTGCGGAGGTAACCCGGTACCGGAGCCCGCAACGCTTGCGCTGCTGGGTCTTGGTTTATTGGGGCTGGTTGCGGCGCGACGTCAATCCCATTGATCTTGCCCGTGCATTAATGCAGTGGGCGGCGCTCAAACCGCGTAGCCCGGCAGTTTGAATGGCGTCCCGACAATGCCCGCAACAGATTGTGTTGCGGGCATTGTCATTTGCGGGGTGTGTTTGGCATGGGGGGCAAGCATGTGCCGTCAGTTTTGGCGTGCCGATCACGTTTCCCGATGATGCCGCAACAGCCGATCCAGCGCCTCTTTCAACGGCCCTTCCTCAATCTCGGCATTCAGATGCGCCAATCCGTCCAGCGCGGCGGGCGGCAGGCCATGCTTTTCGACGGGATGGGCGTAGCGCGCCATCAGTTCTGGGTTGACGCTGACGCGCACGGTGGTGACGACGATGTTGTGCTGGCCGAGGCTGGCGATCAGCGCGTCGGTCTGGTGGCGCAGGCGGCTGGCGATGGCGCCGCTGTCGCAGGCCAGGCTCAAGCTGCCGTTTTCCAGTTGCATGACGCGGACATGTCCGCTGAGCGCGGCGGGCAGGGCGCGCTCGAGCGCAGCCTGGACTTTAAGTAGCGCTTGGGCGCGTACCACGAGGCCATGCGGCAACTGGCTGGCGAGCAGGTCGGCGAGGCTGGAAGCGCTCATGGGCGCGACACGCGGGCGCCGCAGCTTATCCGCGTTGCGGGATGGGTGGCGTCACAGGAAGCCTGCGTCGCTATGTTAAAATTCAACGATTTACCTCGCCCTGCGGGCATTTCGGATTCCTCATGCTGCAATCCATTTTCAAAAAAGTCTTCGGCAGCCGCAACGAGCGGCTGGTCAAACAATACCTGCAAAAGGTCAAAGCGATCAATGCGCTGGAACCGGCGATGGAGAAATTGTCCGATTTTGAGCTGGCCGCCAAGACCGCCGAATTCAAATCGCGCATTGAGCAGGGCGAGTCGATCGACAAGCTGCTGCCCGAAGCCTTCGCGGTGGTGCGCGAGGCTTCGCGCCGGGTGCTCGGGATGCGCCACTTCGATGTGCAGATGGTGGGCGGCATGGTGTTGCACGACGGCAAGATCGCCGAAATGCGCACCGGCGAGGGCAAGACGCTGATGGCGACGTTGCCGGCGTATCTGAATGCGCTGACCGGCAAGGGCGTGCACGTGGTGACGGTGAACGATTACCTGGCCAGCCGCGACGCCGAATCGATGGGACGGGTGTTCGGTTTTCTCGGCCTGACCACCGGGGTCAATATGTCGCAGATGCCGCACGACGCCAAGCAGGCTGCGTATGCCGCCGACATCACTTACGGCACCAACAACGAATACGGTTTTGATTATCTGCGCGACAACATGGTTCACCAGATGAGCGAAAAGGTGCAGCGTCCGCTGGCCTTCGGCATCATCGACGAGGTCGATTCGATCCTGATCGACGAGGCTCGCACGCCGCTGATTATCTCCGGCCAGTCGGAAGAAAACACCGCGCTGTACCTGCAAGTGAATCTGGTGCCGCCGCGTTTGCAGCGGCAGGAAAAAGAAGACGGCGAAGGCGATTATTCGGTGGACGAAAAATCGCGCCAGGTATTGCTGTCCGAAGCCGGGCACGAAAAAATCGAGGCCATCCTTACTGAAATAGGATTGCTGCCGGAGGGCGGCAGCCTGTACGAGCCGGCCAACATCATGCTGATGCATCACGTGTACGCCGCGCTGCGAGCGTACGCACTATATTTTCGCGACCAGCATTACGTCGTTCAAAACGATGAAGTCATCATCGTCGATGAATTCACCGGTCGCCTGATGAGCGGCCGCCGCTGGTCGGAAGGCTTGCATCAGGCGGTCGAGGCGAAAGAAGGCGTGGCGATCCAGAAGGAAAACCAGACTCTCGCCTCGATCACTTTCCAGAATTATTTCCGCATGTATCAAAAGCTGTCGGGGATGACCGGCACGGCGGACACCGAAGCCTTCGAATTCCAGAGCATTTACGGCTTGGAAACCGTGGTCATCCCGACCCACAATCCGATGATCCGCAAGGACGAGCACGATCAGGTTTACCGGACGGCGAAGGAACGCGACCAGGCGGTGATCAACGACATCCGCGCGCGCAACGCCAGCGGCCAGCCGGTGCTGGTCGGCACCACCTCGATCGAGGCCAACGAGCATCTGGCCGCCGAATTGCAACAAGCCGGGTTGCCGCACAACGTGCTGAATGCCAAGCAACACGCGCGTGAAGCCGAGGTGATCGCGCAGGCCGGGATGCCGGGCGGCATCACCATCGCCACCAACATGGCGGGACGCGGTACCGACATCGTGCTGGGCGGCAGCATCCAGAAAGAAGTCGACGCAATCGGGCATGATGAGGCCTTGTCCGACAGCGACAAGGCCAGCCGCATCGCAGCGCTCAAGGCCGACTGGCAACTGCGTCACGACGCCGTGCTGGCCTCGGGCGGCCTGCACATCATCGGCACCGAACGCCATGAATCGCGCCGCGTCGACAATCAGTTGCGTGGCCGTTCCGGGCGCCAGGGCGACCCCGGCTCCAGCCGTTTTTTCCTGTCGCTGGAAGACCCGCTGCTGCGCATTTTCGCCTCCGACCGCGTGGCCGCGATCATGGATCGCCTGAAGATGCCGGAGGGCGAAGCGATCGAGCATCCGTGGGTGACGCGCGCGATCGAAAACGCGCAGCGCAAGGTGGAACAGCGCAACTTCGATATCCGCAAGCAACTGCTCGAATACGACGACGTCTCCAACGATCAGCGCAAAGTGATTTACGAACAGCGCAACGAATTGCTGGCGAGCGAAAACATTGCCGACACCATCCGCGCCATGCGCGACGACGTGCTGCACGAGGCGGTCAGCCTGCATATCGCGCCGGGCAGCATGGACGAGCAGTGGGACGTGCCGGGGCTGGAAAAATCGCTGGCCGCGCAGTTCACCCTCGACCTGCCGCTGACGCAATGGCTGGCCGACGACAAGACCCTGAACGAGGACGGCCTGCGCAAAAAAATCTGCGTAGCGGCCGATGCGCAGTACCAGGCAAAAGAGGCGATCGTGGGCGCCGACGGCCTGCACCAGTTCGAGCGTGCGGTGATGCTGCAAAGCATGGACACCCACTGGCGCGAACACCTGTCGGCGCTGGATCACTTGCGTCAGGGCATCCACCTGCGCAGCTACGCGCAAAAGCAGCCCAAGCAGGAATACAAGCGCGAAGCGTTCGAGCTGTTCTCCGCCATGCTCACCGGCATCAAGGCCGAAGTCACCCAGACCACCACCACGGTGCAAGTGCGCGCGCCTGAAGATGTGCCCGCGATCGAACTGCACGACGATCTGGCCAACGTGCAATACCAGCACGCCGGTTACGACGAAGCGCAGGATTTTGCCGATGCCGAAGCGTCTGCGCCGGACTTTTCCAAGGCCGGGCGCAACGATCCCTGCCCCTGCGGCTCGGGCAAAAAATTCAAGCAGTGCCACGGCAAGCTGGCTTAAGGAGCGATCATGCCGTACTACGTTTTCCGTCTGGGCATGTTCAAGGTGCTGGAAAAAAAAGGCGAATGGGCGAGTTTCAAGGATGCCAAAGCGCACACCAATGAACTGCGCAAAACGCTCGATCCCAAAACCGGCGACAAATACAAGATGATGTTTGCCGACAATGAAATCGCTGCGCAGGACGCGCTGACGGCGGAGCGGGCGCTGGAAAAAACCCTGTCGGGCGACGACTGGTAAGTCGCGTATTCGCCGCGAACCAAACCGATGGCCGAATACAACGAAGACGCTTATAAACTCGCCCGCAAGGCTTATATCGAACACAGTTGTCCGTTCGAACGCGCCTTGCTGTCGCGTTGCGTGAGTTGTGACCGTTCGCGCAAGCTCAACCTGGCCGAGCGCGAAGCGATTGCCTGCGGCGACCCGGCGGTGCGCGAGCATTGCCTGACGTTTTATCGGGCGCTGCACGATAACGCGCAGTTTGCGCTGAAGATCAATCCCGATACGCCGTGGCCGTTTGGCAAGGAAATCCGCGCCCAGTGCGGCGGCGTGCGCGGCCTGGCCGCCGCACTGGGCGGCGTGGGCGATGACGCCACCGACATCGCGGCTACCGTGTTGCAGGCCAACCAACGCTTCGGCGGCAGCGCTGAATTTCCCTACTCCGGAATCATGCGCGCCGTGGTGCATTTCGAACCGCGCAAGCGACGTTGAGCGCCCACTCGGGAACCCGCACGGCGGGCCGCGGTCTCTTGGGCAGCCCGCCCTTTTTTGACTACACTACTCACGTGCATACAAGCCTCCACCGATTCCTGCTGATGTTGCTGATGCTGACCCTGCCGTTGCAGGGGCTTGCGTCGGCGTCGATGCTGGGCTGCGCATCGAGCGCCGCTCAAGCCAGCCAGGCGGCGGAACCCATGCGGATGACGGCTTGCCACGAACAGGCGCCGTCGGATATGCCGCCCGCACCGCATGATTGCAAGCACTGCGCCGCCTGCGTGCTGGCCACGGCTCTGCCGATTCCGATCAGCGCAATCCCTGCGATCTTGCCTGTCGCTATCCATTACCTGTCGCACCCCGCCGCATCCTTCAGCGGTTTCATCCCCGACAGCCCCGAGCGGCCGCCCCGACTTGCACTCGCTTGAATCCCGCGCCGCCTGACGGCGCGTTACATTTTTCTGTGATTCTGCGCGCGCCGAAATCGCCGCGCGATTTGCGAGGTACATCATGTTGAATTCGATTTTTCGCCATGCGATGCTGGACAAGCGGGTGCGGCCAGCATGAACCGGCTGCCATTCGCTTTGCGCACACTGACCGTGCTGTCCGCCGCCCTCCTCGGCGGCTGCGCCAGTTTTTCGCCCGACGGCGGATTCGACGCGGTTCAATCCGTCACCCAGTCGCGCATCCAGAAAGACGTGGTATGGACGCGCGACGACGCCAGCCGCAGCCAGACGCAGACGCGTGTCGACGCGCTGCTGGCGCAGCCGCTGGCTGCCGACGATGCGGTGCAGATTGCCCTGCTGAACAACCCCGGCTTGCAGGCCGCCTTCCAGTCGCTGGGCATCGCCGAGGCCGACTGGGTGCAAGCGCGCACGCTGCCCAATCCGGGGCTCACCGCCGGTCGTCTGACGCGCGGCAGCGAAGTGGAATGGGATGGCGTGCTGCACCTGTTCCTGATGCAGATGCTGACGATGCCGATGCGCATCCAGATCGAGCAGCGCCTGTTCGAGAAAACCCGCACCGAGGTCACGCTGGAAGTGCTGCGGCTGGCCGCAGACACCCGCAAGGCCTACTTCACCGCAGTGGCGGCAGACGAAACCGCGCGCTACATGCGGCAGGCGATGGAGGCCGCCGAAGCCGGCGCGGATCTGGGACGGCGCATGGCGCAGGCGGGCAACTGGAGCAAGCTGAGCCAGGCGCGGCAGCAGGTTTTTTATGCCGACACTGCGCTGGCGCTGGCGCGCGCGGAACAGGCGCAGGTGCAAGCGCACGAACAACTGACCCGGCTGCTGGGGCTGGACAACGCGGCGCGCCTGCGCCTGCCCGAGCGCCTGCCCGAGCTGCCCGCCACGCTACCCGCGCTGCCAGACATCGAGCAGCAGGCGCTGGATCAGCGGCTGGATTTGCAGATGCAGCGGCAGGCCGCCGAGGCGCTGGCCGACAATCTGGGGCTGACGCGCCGCACCCGCTTCATCAACGTGCTGGAACTCGGGCTGGTCTATTCGGACTCCAACGTGGAGCCCACCCAGCGCGGCTTCGAACTGACGTTCGAGCTGCCGCTGTTTGACTGGGGCACGGCGCGGGTGGCGCGCGCCGAGGCGATCTACATGCAGACGGTGCAGCGCGCGGCGGCGATGGCGGTCGATGTGCGTTCGCAAGTGCGCGAAACCTACGCCATGTATCGCAGCCAGTACGACATCGCGCGGCATTACCGCGACGAGGTGGTGCCGCTGCAAAAAAGCATCTCGGAAGAAAACCTGCTGCGCTACAACGGCATGTTGATCGGCGTGTTCGAACTGCTGGCCGACGCCCGTATGCAAATCGGCAGCGTCAACAATGCCATCGTCGCACAGCGCGATTTCTGGCTGGCGCAAAGCGAGATGCAGATGGCGTTGATCGGCGCCCCTGGCAAAATGCCCGCCGCCGCTGTTTCTTCCGCCCCCGCCGCTGCGGGCGGACACTGAAAGGATAGGGCATGACATCACGACGTGATTTTTTCAAACTGACCGGCGCGGTTGCCGCCGCCACGGTCAGCCCCGCCGCACTGGCGGCGCTGCCCGAGATTGTCAGCACAGACAAGCCCGACACCCAGCCGCCGCTGATGCCGCCGAACGGTCGCCCCTACAACCCGGTGGTGACTCTGAACGGCTGGACGCTGCCGTGGCGGATGAAAGAGGGGGCGAAAGAATTTCATCTGGTCGCCGAGCCGGTGCTGCGCGAAATCGCGCCCGGCATGAAGGCGAATTTGTGGGGTTACAACGGGCAGTCGCCCGGCCCCACTATCGAGGTGGTCGAAGGCGACCGCGTGCGCATCTTCGTCACCAACCGCCTGCCCGAGCACACCACCATGCACTGGCATGGCCAGCGTTTGCCCAACGGCATGGACGGCATCGGCGGACTGACCCAGCCGCAGATACCGCCGGGCAAAACTTTCGTTTACGAGTTCGTCGCGCGCCGCCCCGGCACCTTCATGTATCACCCGCACGCCGACGAAATGACGCAGATGGCGATGGGCATGATGGGTTTCTGGGTGACGCACCCCAAAGGCAAACATCCGCTGATCGACCCGGTTGACCGCGATTTCTGCTTTCTGCTCAACGCCTACGACATCGACCCCGGTAGCGCCACGCCGAAGATCATGACCATGCTCGACTTCAATTTGTGGACCTGGAATAGCCGCGCGTTTCCCGGCATCGACAGCCTCAACGTGCGGTTGCACGACCGCGTGCGCATCCGCATCGGCAACCTCACCATGACCAACCACCCGATCCACCTGCACGGCGCCGAATTCGAAGTCACCGGCACCGACGGCGGGCCGGTTCCGAAGTCTGCGCGCTGGCCGGAAGTCACCACCGACATCGCCGTCGGCCAGATGCGCCAGATCGATTTTGTCGCCGACGAGGAAGGCGACTGGGCGCTTCATTGCCACAAGAGCCACCACACCATGAACGCGATGGGGCACGACGTGCCGACCATGATCGGCGTCGATCAAAGCGGGCTGGCGAAGAAAATCAACCAGCTCATTCCCGACTACATGGCGATGGGCGACACCGGCATGGCCGACATGGGCGCGATGGAAATGCCGCTGCCCGACAACACCCTGCCGATGATGACCGGACAAGGGCCCTACGGTGCGCTGGAAATGGGCGGCATGTTCAGCGTGATGAAAGTGCGCCGCAACCAAAAACGCGGCGACTATTCCGATCCCGGTTGGTATAAACAGCCACCCGGCACGCAGGCGCACGAAGTCAGCGGCGAAGTGGCCGCGCCTGTGCGCGCGCCGCAAGCCGCTTCGCCCCAAGGCACGGCAGGCGATGTTGAAGTGAGCGTACGCAAACCCACCGGCCATGCCGGCCATTGAAAGAAAGGACAATCATGAAATCGCACGTGTTGTTGAACCTGTTGGCCGCGCTGGCGTTTATCTCTCCGCTGCACGCCGAACCCGTGACCCCGCCTGCCGCTCAGACTCTCGTCATGAGCGAAGGCGTGGTGCGCAAGATCGACGCGGCGAACGCCAAGATCACGCTCAGGCACGGCGCCATCGTCAACCTCGAGATGCCCGCCATGACCATGGTGTTCCGGGTGCAGCCGCCCGAGCTGTTGAACACGCTCAAAGTGGACGACAGCGTGAAATTTCATGCCGAACGCATCAATGGAACGCTCACCGTGACGGCGATTCAGCCTGCGCCATAGCCACGCTATTGTGGTGAATCATGAGCCGACGACGGGGAACCGGCGGGCAGCCGTATCAAGGCCGTTGAGCTGGCAGCCTTCGCGTTCCCGTGTTTTTCGCAACAGGCGGTTCGGCGCGCTGTTTGCGCTTGTATGTCGGGCAGGAATTTCCTAGGCTTACAAAGGGTATTGATGATGAAGTTTTCAATTTTTTATGGAGTCAGACAAATGAAACACGCTTTAGGGATAAAAGTTTTCTGGATGCTGGTTGCTTCCGTTTTTGCCTTGGGTGTCGCGCAGACGGCGGCAGCCGATGCGGCCAAGGACAAGGCTGAAGCCGAAAAAGTGGTGACCGACGCCGCCAAGACCATCAACAATTTCGCTGCCGATCCCAACATGACCTGGTTTCGCAGTCACGTCAAAAATGCCAAGGCGGTGTTTGTCGTACCTTCCCTGGTCAAGGCGGGATTCATCTTCGGCGGCTCGGGCGGAACCGGTGTAGTGCTGGCGCGTGATGGTCAGGTTTGGCGCGGCCCCTCCTTCGCGACCGCAGGCTCGGTGAGTTGGGGGCTGCAGGCGGGCGGTTCGGTGGCCGAGGTGGTGATGATGGCGATGACCGACAAGGGCAAGGATGCGCTGCTCAGCAACAAGTTCCAGGCGGGGGCGGAAGCGAGCGTGGCGGCGGGGCCGGTAGGCGCGGGCGCTCAGGCCGCGACCACCGACATAGTTCAGTTCTCACGCAGCAAGGGGGTGTTTGGCGGACTGAGTCTGGAAGGCTCGACCATCGCCGTGCGTGACAGCCTCAACCAGGCGTATTACGGCAAGGCGGTGACGCCGGTGGACATTCTGGTCAAGGGCGATGTCAGCAATCCCCAGGCGGATGCCCTGCGCAAGGCGGTGACAGCCAAGGCCGGGAAATAACGCTGGCTTGATAGGCGGCTCAAACGGCTGATCCAAACGGCTGACACAAACGTAACGAGTGAGGGCGGACACGCGATGCGCGTGTCCGCCCTCTCAATTTTCGGGTTCAGTCCGGCTTGTGCCCCAATTTACAAGCAGGCTCTCAGCGCATTCAGGCAGTAATCCACATTGGCCTGCTTGGCTGAATACCCCATCAAACCGATGCGCCAGATTTTGCCGGACATGTCGCCCAGACCCGCGCCGATTTCGAGATTGAATTCGGCGAGCAGACGGGCGCGAATCGCGGCTTCGTCGACGCCTTCCGGCACATGGATCGAGTTGAGTTGCGGCAGCCGGGCGGAGGCCTCGACCACGTATTTCAAGCCCATCGCTTCCAGTCCTGATTTCAGCTTTTCGTGCATCGCGCGGTGGCGCGCCCAGGCGTTTTCCAGACCTTCTTCTTCCAGGATCACCAGCGCTTCGTGCAGGCCGTACATCGGGTTGATCGGCGCGGTGTGGTGATAGGTGCGCTTGCCGGCGCTCTGCCAGTAGCCGAGCACCAGATTGAGATCGAGGAACCAGCTCTGAACGACGGTGGTGCGCGCCTTGATCCGCGCGATGGCACGCTCGGAGAACGACACCGGAGATAAGCCCGGTGTACACGACAGGCATTTCTGGCTGCCGGAATACACCGCGTCGATGCCCCATTTGTCCATGTTGAGCGGCGTGCCGCCGAGGCTGGTGACGCAGTCCATGATGGTCAGCGCGCCGAACTCCTGTGCGATCTTGCCCAAGGTTTCCGCATCGCTTTGCGCGCCGGTCGAGGTTTCAGCGTGGACGAATGCGAGAATTTTCGCATCGGGATTCGCCTTGAACGCATCGCGCACTTTTTGCGGATCGACTGGCGCGCCCCAGGCGTCGTCGACGATCACCGGCACGCCGCCGCAGCGCTTGACGTTTTCCAGCATCCGTCCGCCGAACACGCCGTTCTTGCAAACAATCACCTTGTCGCCCGGTTCCACCAGGTTCACAAAGCACATTTCCATCCCCGCCGAACCCGGCGCCGACACCGGAAAAGTCAGCGCGTTTTCAGTCTGGAACGCCATCCGCAACATGGCCTTGATCTGCTCCATCAAATCGACAAACGCCGGGTCGAGGTGGCCGATGGTCGGACGCGCCATCGCATCGAGAATGCGCTGCGGCACGTCGGACGGGCCGGGGCCCATGAGGATGCGTTTGGGGGGAATGAAGGAGGCGGTCATAACCTTGGTCTCTTTGTGGAAAATGGCAATCAAAACAAGGGCTTGATTTTACGGGTAAACGGCGGGACGGGGAAACACCATACACTGAGCCGCGATCAGATATCTGTGTTTGCAGCCGCCGCAGCAATGACTATGCTCAGGTTTTGGCGAGGGGTGGAGGTGGGAGATGACGACGATCAAGGGATTTTCAGTTTCGATTCTTGGTGGCGTGGCGCTGGGAATGGCGATCAGCGTGTCGGCGGCTGAACCCGCTGCGGGCATCAGCCTGAGCGAGGCGGAACAAACAGCCGTGTTCAAGGCGGCGGGTGCGGTGCGCAAGCAGGGCATGTGGGTCATCTGCGCCGATCAGCCCAACCCCGGCGGGGCGGTGATCGAGACCGTGCGCGATCTCAACGGCGACGGTCGTCTTGATGCGGTGGTGACTGAGGGCGGCACGTTTTGCTACGGCGGGCAGGAGGCGGGATTTCAGGTGCTGAGCAAACAGGCTAATGGCAGTTGGCGCGTCATCACCGGCAATAGCGGTATGCCCGGGTTTCTCAAAACCAAAGGCAAGGACGGCTGGCCGGATATTTCGGTGGGCGGCCCGGGGTTTTGTTTTCCGGTGCAGCGCTGGAACGGCAAGACCTATGAACTGAACCGTTTCGAATACGAGGGCAAACGCTGCAAGCCGCAGCGGTAGCGCGAGCTGCACACATAAAAAAGCCGCCATCTGACTGGATGGCGGCTTATACCTCTGCTGCAATGCTATTTCCTGCGCCGCACGGCGAAGCCGACCAGCCCTAACCCCGCCAGCATCATCCCGTAGCTGGAAGCCTCAGGAACCGGCGTCAGACTGGCTGAGCCCTGCATGTGCATGCCATATTGCACACCGGCAAATCCAGTACCCGTTTCGAAAATCGCCGCGTAATCCAGCGTGTCGTCCCCGTCACCCCATATGCCGTTCTGGTTGTTGAGCTGGGCAGGTGCGCCCGCCCCCAAGTTGTAAGTTTGGCCATTGAAACTCCAGCGCCAGTCGCTCATGTTGACCGTTGCCGTGTTGGATGAGCCATCCCAGGTAATTTCCAGCGCGCCGGTCGTGGAGTGCGCGACCCACTCGCCCAAAAAACTTGCGTCCCGGTCAATCATGTTGCCGCTGTTGTGGCTGCCGCCGCCTACTCCAAGGGTAAGGGTGTTCACCACATCGAAATTCAGCGTGCCGTTCGGGCCCGGGATGTCAGTGCTGCCCGGGGCACGGAGCGCGGTGTACCAGTATTGATCAGGAATGCCATCCGAGTCTGAGTCAGTGGCCAGCAGGCTAAACCACGATCCTGCGGGCGGTGTCGAACCGTCACCAACAGGCGCGCCCCCACCCGCAAAGCTGAAAGTATTAGCGGCGTGGGCGTTCATGGCGCTGGTGATGCTCATGCCGCCAACGGCCAGGGCAAACAGGGTTTGTTTGAAATTCATTTTGCGCTCCTCCTTGGATTGATATTGGGTTGTTGACCAAGCTACGCGAGCCACATTCGATGCCTTGCGGACTCCAAATGCCTACTCACAGGGACAGAATATCCCCCCCCCCCCCCGAGTCTGTCAATCCACAACGCGCGTACTCGGTAGGGCATCAACAAATACAGCGCATTGCGCTACATGGGAATGCACGCTGCATCCTTACTGCAAGCCCCAGCGTTGGGGTGCAAAGATCAGGCTGGGATGTGAATATGATTTACGGATAAGGTCTAAGCTCGCGAGCGGGCAAGTCGCTGCTTATCCCCCGCTTGCGGGAGAGGGAGCGAGATCGTCGCTTCGCAGATGGCCGCTCAAATCCAGAACGACTACCCCGCCTGCACCTGCTTTTCCTGCAACGCATCCAGCAGATAAAACAGCGGTTTCAGTTCAATGTAGCGCTCGCACACGCGGCGCAGATACTGCATCACCAGCGGCATGTCCTTCAAATACCCATCCTTGCCATCGCGGTGATACAGCCGCGCAAAAATCCCCAGCACCTTGATGTGGCGCTGCGCGCCCATCCACTCGAAGTCGCGCCAGAAATCGCCGAAGTCTTCGCGCACCGGCAAACGGGCAGCGCGCGCTTTTTCCCAGTAGCGGATCACCCAGTCGAGCTGATGCTCTTCATCCCACTGGATATACGCATCGCGATAGATCGAGGCGAGGTCGTAGGTGATCGGGCCATACACCGCGTCCTGGAAGTCGAGGATGCCGGGGTTGGGGTCGGCGACCATCAGGTTGCGTGAATGCCAGTCGCGGTGAACGTAGACCTGCGGCTGGGCGAGGTTGTTCTCCAGCAGGCGTTCGAACACGGTATGGAGGGTGGCGCTCTGCTCGTCGCTCAGGGTCGCGCCGAGGTGCTTGGCCACATACCACTCGGGAAACAGCATCAACTCGCGGCTGAGCAGGGCGCGGTCGTATTCGGGCAGCACGCCGCGGCGGCTGGCTTGCTGGATATGGATCAGCGCGTCGTTCGACGCCAGATACAGTTCGCGGGCGGTGCCTTCATTCAGCGCCGACAGATAAGTGGTGTCGCCCAGATCGCTCAGCAGCAAAAAGCCCTGTTCCAGATTGGCCGCCAGCACCTGCGGCACATGCACGCCGGCGTCGCCAAACAGCTTCGCCACGGCGATGAACGGGCGGCAATCCTCGTGCGCCGGGGGGGCGTCCATCACGATATAATCGCCGCCTTGATTAGAGGTGACGCGAAAATAGCGGCGAAAGCTGGCGTCCGCCGACGCCGGGGCGATGTCCAGCGCATCTACCCCCAACTCGCGGGCGGCCCAGTCCTGTAATGCTTGCAAACGTTCCACTGCCACACTGCTCCCTATAACGCTGTTTCTATTAACTCAGTCTATTAACTCAGCCCGGATTTTACCTCGCTTGTTCTCCCTGCCCGGCTTTGCGCGTGTCGTGTTGTTGCTGGCTGCCGGCTCTGCGGCGGCGGACGGACTCGTGCTGAAAATGGATGTCGAGTTGAAAGCCCCGGAGGCGGTGGGCGCGGCGGCGCCGATGTTTATGACCGCCGACCAGATCGAGTCGAACGCGCCCAATATCGTTGAAGCCACCGGCAGCGTGGAAGCCCGTCAGGCCGGACAGAACTTTTTTGCCCGCTGGCTGCGCTACGACACCGCGCTGAACACCATAGAAGCGCGCGATGACGTGCGGCTGGAGCAAGCCGCGCTCGCGGTCAGCGGCGACACCCTGAATCTCAATCTCACCACGTACAAAGGCGAACTCACCAAGCCGGCGTATCAGTTGCCCATTACCCATGGCCGGGGGGCGGCCGAGCGGATTGATTTCATCGACCAGACCCACTTCAGCCTCGATGACGCGACGTACACCACTTGCCCGGTGGATAACGACGACTGGTTTCTCAAGGTGGGCACGCTCGACATCGACAAATCCCGCAATATCGGCACCGCCTACAATGCCACCATGCGGTTTCTTGGCGCTCCGATCCTGTACACGCCATGGATGGATTTTCCGCTCAACAATGCGCGCAAGTCCGGCGTGCTGGCGCCCACCTTCGGCATCACCGAGCGCAGCGGCATCGATATCATGCTGCCGTATTACCTTAACCTCGCCCCCAATTACGATGCCACGCTATATCCCCGCCTGCTGTCCAAGCGCGGACTGCTGCTGGGGGGCGAGTTCCGCTACCTGCTGGGCGAGATGCAAGGGGTGAACCGGGTGGATTATCTGGCCAACGACCGCGTGGATGACCGTTCACGCTGGAACGTTGTGCTCAATAACCAATACCAGATAGCTGCAAACACCCAGGCGGGCATCCTGTATAACCGCGTCTCCGACGACGACTATTACCGCGACTTTTCCAACCTCATTGCGGTGACATCCACGGTCAACCTCGATCAGGAAATCTGGATCAAAACCCAGGGCGCCAACTGGAGCGCCGAAGCGCGTGCGCAACAGTTCCAGACCTTGCAGGACTCCACCGCCACGACGCCGATTATCCCGCCCTATTCGCTGCTGCCGCAGGCAAAATTTGTCATGTCGCAGGGCTTGGGCTACGGCATGGAATTCAATTTTGACGCCCAGGCCACCCGCTTCACTCACTCCACCCTGATCGAAGGCACCCGGGTGCAGGCGCACCCCACCTTGCGGATGCCGCTGGTGCTCCCATACGGCTTCATCACACCGAAAATCGGCTGGTACGGCAGTTATTACGCGCTGGATGACAGCGTGCCCGAGCAGCGCGTCTCGATCAATCTGCCCAGCTTCAGCGTCGATAGCGGAATCGCTTTTGATCGCCCCTTCCAGTTTGCGGGAGCCGATTACGAGCAAACCCTCGAGCCGCGCGCCTATTATGTTTACGTGCCCTACCAGAATCAGGATGCGATCCCGGTGTTCGACACCGCGTTGATGGATTTCAGCTACGCGCAAATCTTCACCGAAAACCAGTTCGTCGGCGGCGACCGCGTCAGCAATGCCAACCAGCTCACGCTTGCCGTCACCAGTCGCTTCACCGAGGCCGTCAGCGGGCTGGAGCGCATGCAGATCACCCTCGGCCAGCGCTATTATTTCAGCGATCAACGGGTGACGCTGCCAGGCACCCCCCCCAGCGACAGCAATGCTACCGATCTGATCGCCGCCATCGGCGGACAAATCACGCCCGAATGGCGGATCGACGCCGCCTGGCAATTCGGCACCCAAAATAGCACCACCACCCGCCAGAATTTCGGAGCGTCCTACCGTCCGGCCCCGGGTAGCGTATTGAACTTTGGCTACCGTTTCATTGACCAAACCACCAATCAGGTCGATTTGTCCGGCCAGTGGCCGCTCACCGATCGTTTACATGGCATGTTCCGCTACAACTATTCCTTCTTCGACGAACAACTGATCGAAGGGCTGGCAGGACTTGAATACAATGGCGGATGCTGGGTTTTACGCACGGCAATCCAGCGTCTGGCGACGAAAGAAACCCAGTCCACCGACTCGTATTTTATCCAGCTTGAATTTAACGGCATGGGGCGTATTGGCTCCGACCCGCTCAACGTTTTGAAACACAGTATTCCCGGATATAGGCCTGTCAATGAAGCTTCCCCAACGTTCTAACTGGACGCATCCACACTGGATGCTGGCGCTGCTGATCGCCGCGTCGTCGCTGTTGCCGGCGCAGGCGGCGCAAGCCGCGGTGGTGCCGCTCAACCACATTGTCGCGGTGGTCAACGACGAGGTCATCACGCGGCAGGAACTATCCAAACGTTACGAAGAAACTGTACGCAATCTGTCGCGGCAAAACACCCCGCTGCCGCCGCGCGAGGCGCTGGAAAAACAACTGCTCGAACGCATGGTTACCGAGCTTGCCTTGCAGCAACACGCCCGTAGCACCGGGGTGCGGGTCGATCCGGCGCAAGTCGAGCGCGCGCTCGCGCGCATCGCCGAGCAAAACAAGGTCGATCTGGCCGCGATGCAGGCCGCGCTGGAAAAAGAGGGCCAGAGCCTCGACACCATGCGCAACACCATCCGCAATGAAATCCTCATCGCCCGCGCGCGCGAACGCGACGTCGACAACCGCGTATCCGTCAGCGACTCGGAAATCGAAGGCTACCTGCAAACCAAGGCGCAGCAGGGCGCGGAGACGGAATATAACTTCTCCCACATCCTGGTCGCGGTGCCGGAAAACACCTCGCCCGAACAGCTCCAGGCGCGCCGGGCGCGCGCCGAGGATATCCACGCCCAGCTCGTCAAAGGCGCCGATTTCGCCCAGTTGTCGGCCAGCTCGTCCGATGCGCCCAACGCCATGCAGGGCGGCGCCTTCGGCTGGCGCACCAGCGGCAAAATGCCGACGCTGTTTTATGACGCGCTGAAACCGATGCAGCCCGGCCAGATCAGCCCGCTGCTCAAAAGCAGCAACGGCTTTCACATCCTCAAGCTGATCGACAAGCGCGGGCTCGATGCCACGCTCAACGTCACCCAAACCCACGCGCGCCACATCCTCATCAAGACCAACGAACTCACTTCGGAATCCGACGCCAAAAACCGCCTGTTGCAACTGAAAGAACGCATCGATAACGGCGTGAAACTCGACGAACTCGCGCGTCTGCATTCCGACGACGGCAGCGCCTCCAAAGGCGGCGACCTTGGCTGGATCAACCCCGGCGACACCGTGCCCGAATTCGAGAAAGCGATGAACGAACTGAAGCCGGGCGAAATCAGCCAGCCGGTGCAGACGCCGTTCGGCTGGCATCTGATCCAGGTGCTGGAACGGCGCGAGCAGGACGTGACGCAAGAACGCCAGAAACTGCAAGCGCGCCAGGCTCTCCGCGAACGCAAGGCCGAAGAGGCTTTTCAGGATTGGGTGCGGCAGATTCGCGATTCGGCCTACGTCGAATTGCGGCCGATTGATTGAGCATCCGATTGAGTCCGGCGTGAGCCTGCCCGTCATCGCGCTGACCGCAGGCGAACCCGCCGGCATCGGCCCCGACCTCTGCATTGCGTTGTCGCATCAGGAACTGCCGTGCCGCCTGTCGGTTCTGGGCGATATCGACGTGCTGCGCGCGCGCGCTGCGCAACTCGGCATCCACGTCAACTTCATCACCGGTGACGCCATCCCCGCACATCAGCCGGGTGCGCTGCATGTGCATCACATTCCGGTCGCCACCACAGTCACCCCGGGTGAGCTCAACGTCGGCAACAGCGCCCATGTATTGGCGCTGCTCGATGCCGCCATTGCAGGCTGCCTGAACGGGTCGTATCACGCCGTCGTCACCGCGCCGGTACATAAAGGTGTGATCAACGACGCGGGCTTTGCCTTCACTGGTCACACCGAATATCTGGCTGACCATAGCGGCACCCCAAAAGTCGTGATGATGCTGGCGGGTGGTGGCTTGCGCGTCGCACTCGCAACCACGCATTTGCCGTTGCGCGAGGTGGCCGATGCGATCACGCCCAAGCTACTCGACGACGTTATCCGCATCCTGCACGCCGACCTGCGGAGCAAGTTCGGCATCGCCTTCCCGCGCATTGTCGTCGCCGGACTCAATCCCCACGCCGGCGAATCCGGCCACCTCGGCCGCGAGGAAATCGAGGTGATCGAGCCGACGCTCGCGCGCTTGCGCGGTGAAGGCATCGACCTCGTCGGCCCCTTGCCCGCCGACACCCTGTTTTCGCACATCCGCCAACTCCAGTGCGACGCCGTGCTGGCGATGTACCACGACCAAGGCTTGCCGGTGCTCAAATACGCCAGCTTTGGCAGCGGCGTGAACGTCACCCTCGGCCTGCCATTCATCCGCACCTCGGTCGATCACGGCACCGCGCTCGATCTCGCAGGCAGCGGTCGCGCCGAAGTCGGCAGCCTGGTGGCGGCAATCAACATGGCACTGGAAATGCTCAATTCAAAAGCTGCGCGCCAAGCGACTGAATCTGTTCTCAGTCCTCAGTCCCCTGTCCTCTGACATGCACACCCCGCGCAAACGCTTCGGCCAGAACTTCCTCATCGACGACGGCATCATCCACGCCATCGTCAACGCGATTCACCCGCAGCCGGGCGAAACCGTGGTCGAAATCGGCCCCGGCCTGGGCGCATTGACGAAGCCGCTGCTCGAACGGCTGCCGCATCTGCACGCGGTCGAACTCGACCGCGACATCGTCGCTCGGTTGCAAAGAACCTGGCCGGATGCACGCTTGACGGTACACAGTTGCGACGCCCTGAAATTCGATTTTGCTTCGCTGGGCAATGACCTGCGCCTCATCGGCAACCTGCCCTACAACATCTCCACCCCGCTGCTGTTTCACTTGATGGACTTCGCCGCGCAGATCCGCGACATGACTTTCATGCTGCAAAAAGAAGTGGTCGAGCGCATGGTTGCTGAGCCGGGAAGCGGCGATTACGGGCGGCTGTCGATCATGCTGCAACGGCGCTTTCATCTGCAATGGCTGCTCGACGTGCCGCCCACCGCTTTCAATCCCACGCCCCGCGTCGATTCGGCAGTGGTGCGGCTGATTCCCAAAACGCCGGCTGAAATTGTCGCGCTCGATGAAGCGCTGTTTGCGCGGGTTGTGCTGGCTGCCTTTGCACAGCGACGCAAGACGCTGAAAAACACGTTGGGCAGTTTGCTCAAGGCAGAAGATTTCGCCACGCTGAATATTGATGCTGGCCTGCGCGCCGAGGCGCTGCCGTTGGCCGACTACGAACGCATCACGCTACACCTGACAAACCAGGGACGCATCCAATGATCGAGAATCCACAACGTTTCGAGCACACCCTGGCGCTCATTGACGCCGCCAACGCCGCAGACCCCAACCAGGACGAAGGCCAGCCGAAAGAACTGCTGTACGGCAGGCGCATGTCGGACATGATCGCCCGTTTTGCGCCGGACGCCTCCGAAGCCGCGCAACTGGCGGTGCGCGCCCAGCACATCCGGCGCTGGATCGTGCCGCGCAACAGCTACCCGATGGACAAGGACGGCTATCACGCGTGGCGTACCGGGCTGTACACCTTTCACGCCGACACCGCCGGCGAACTGATGCGGCAGGCGGGCTACGACGACGCGATGATCGCGCGCGTCAAGCAGGCGGTCGGCAAGCGCGGCATCAAGGTCAACCCGGAAACGCAACTACTGGAAGACATCGCCAACCTGGTGTTCATCGAGCATTACATGCTGGCGTTTGCCGCGAGCAAGCCGGAATACGACGAGGCGAAATGGCTGGAAATCATCCGCCGCACCTGGGGCAAGATGTCGAAGCACGCCCAGGCTTTTGCCTTGTCTGGCCGGATCAAGTTACCGGAATCGTTGGTGCCCTTGATTACCAAGGCGATCAGTTAATCCGCGAAACGGCGCGCCCCAAAATGCGCCCGTTCAATCCGGCGGCGTCACCGCCCCTGCGGCATCCAGCGCGAATCCCGGGTTCCACGCCACCTCCCACAACGCAAACACCATACAGCCGCACTGGAAGAACGACACCCCTTCGGCTTGCCGCATCGAACGCTGCCAGCCGAGTGCTTCGTAGAACGCGGTACTGGTGGCGGCGATGTCTTGTACGCCGAGGCTGATTAGACTGATGCATTGTTCCATGGTCGAGGGGTTTTATAGCGTCAACGTGGCACTTAAGGAAGGGTTGGTTTCGCAATAAAAACAATGCGAAACCGATCCCTTTAATTGCAGGTGCCGCATCAACGGCGGCGAACCGCACCGCCCACGCTCGCTGGGAGAGCCGCGCCGCCGCTGCAATGCGCGGGCAAGGTTTGCACCAGCCAGTCGATCAGCGCGCGCACGCGCTGCGGCACCAGCTCGCGGTGCGAGTAACACACATGAACCGTCGGCCCCGGCGCCACGCGTGATTGCAGCAACGCAACCAGACGGCGCTCGCGCAGGTCGGCCTCAACCAGGTGTCGCGGGATCATGGCGATGCCGACTCCGGCGCGTACCAGCGCCGCCACGGCATCAATCGAATCGCTGACGACTGCCGGATTCGCAGGTTCGAACTGGCGTCGTTGTCCGCGCTCAACGAACGGCCAGGCAAAGTGCTGTGCGGTGCCCGGCACGCGGAAGCCCACCGTCGGCCAGTGCGCCAACTCGTCGATGCGGCGCGGCAGCCCGCGCCCGGCCACCAGCGCCGGGGCGGCGGCCAACACCAGCGGCAGCTGGCCGACCGACCGCGCGATCATCGAACTCTCGGGCAGCGAGCCCAGCCGCACGGTCACGTCGATCGGCTGCACGATCAGATCGTCGACGCGGTCGCTGAGCGCGAAGTCGATGCTGACCGCCGGGTGCTGCGCGCAAAAACTTAAGCCCAGCGGTACCAGAATGTCGCGACCGAACGCCGCCGAGCCGCCCACGCGCACCCTGCCGGCAAGCTGCCCCTCGTGTTCGCCCACGGTGCCGAACGCCTCGTCCAGCGTGCGGATCGATGCGGCGCAGCGCGCTACCAGCTGCTGCGCGGCTTCGGTCAGCACCACCTGCCGCGTCGTGCGCCGCGCCAGGCGCACCTGCCAGCGCGCTTCGAGCTGGGCGACCGCGCGGCTGACGGCAGCACGCGTCACGCCGAGATGGCGCGCCGCCGGGGCGAAGCCGCCTTCGCGCTGCACCGCCACCAGCAACTGCAGCGCCTTGAAATCCTGGGCATCCATTGTCAACTCCGGAGAACCAGTCTGAATCGCTATTGTAGCTTTTCATGTCGCTGGCGCTGGCCTACAGTTCACTCCATCAACTAACGGACATGGCGGGAAGCACCGCCCCGAATCATGAAACGACGCTTCCCGCCGTGTCCGTTCCCCCACCCCGCCCTCCCCCGCCTGCGGGAGAGGGGGACAAGGTCTCGCTACGCGAGTTTCACGCTAAGGAGCAAGCCATGAACATCGCTATTTTCGGTACCGGCATGGTCGGTCAAACCCTCGCCGCCAAACTGCTATCGCTCGGCCACCAGGTCGTGATCGGCACCCGTGACGTCGCTGCGACGCGCGCCAACCGCGCGCCCAACGCTTACGGCGATCCGGCGTTTGCCGAGTGGCACGAGCGGCACCCGGACATCGCACTGGCCACCTTCGCGCAAGCGGCGGTGCAGGGCGAGATCCTCATCAACTGCACGCAGGGCGCGGCCTCGCTGGCGGCGCTCGAACTGGCCGGGCGCGACAACCTCGGCGCCAAGCTGCTGATCGATGTGGCCAACCCGCTCGACTTCTCCAAAGGCATGCCGCCAACACTGCTCATCTGCAATACCGATTCGCTGGGCGAGACGATCCAGCGCGCCTACCCCGAGCTGCGCGTGGTCAAGGCGCTCAACACGGTGAACTGCCAGGTGATGGCCGACCCCGCGCGCGTGCCGGGCACGCACAGTATCTTCGTCAGCGGCAACGACACAGCGGCCAAGGATCAGGTCAAGGCGCTGCTGGCGAGCTTTGGCTGGCAGGACATCATCGACCTGGGCGACATCACGACCGCGCGCGGCACCGAGCAGATGCTGCCGATCTGGATCCGCCTGTGGGGCGCGCTCGGCACGGCGGATTTCAACTTTGCAGTGGTGCGGAGTTAAGACGATGAAAGCGATGCTGATCCGCGCCTACGGGACGCCAAGCGTGTTTGAAGCGGGCGAGATCGAAACCCCGCGCCCGGGGTCGAATGAGGTGCTGGTGCGCTGCAGAGCCTCCAGCGTCAACCCGGTCGATGCCGCCATCCGCGCCGGCATGCTCAAGAGTTTCGTGCGCCTGAAATTGCCCGCCGTGCTGGGGGTGGATGTGGCAGGCGTTGTGATCGAGACTGGCCGCAGCGCGACGCGCTTCAAACTGGGCGAGCGCGTCTACGCCTTCACCGGCATCCGCAACGGCGGCGGCTATGGCGAATACGCCGTAGTGCCGGAAGCGGCGCTGGCGCGCGTTCCAGACCGACTCTCCTGGGCCGAAGCCGGCAGCGTGCCGGGAGTCGGTGCCACGGCGTTCGAGGCCTTCACCGAGTGCGCACCGCTGGCGCCCGGTATGCGCGTCTTCATCAACGGCGGTGCGGGGGGTGTGGGCACCTGGGCGGTGCAGATCGCCAAAGTGCTGGGCGCTGAGGTCACCGTCACCTGCAGCGCATCCAAGGCCGCGTTGATGGCGGAGTTGGGCGCCGACCGGGTGATCGACTACACGCAGGGCGATCCCTTCGCCGACGACGGTCGACCCTACGACGTGGTATTCAACACCGTGCGCGGCGCATCGACTGACAAACTGCGCGCCTTGCTGCGCCGTGGCGGCAGTCTGGTCACGACCACTGGCGACCACCCCGGCCAGGTATTTACCACCAGGTTGTGCAACCTGTTCAGCGCTACGCGCACGGTGGTGTTCTTCGTCAGGAGCGACGGCGCGCTGCTCGATGGGCTTGGGCGCTTGATCGAGGCTGGACAGGTGCGCCCGGTGATCGAGCGGGTCTACCCCTGGGAGCAACTCGCCGATGCGCACCGGCGGATCGAGTCCGGGCGCGTGGCTGGCAAGCTGGCGGTGCTGGGACTGGATTGAGAGTGCCGACTGTGACGAATTGATTGGGGTCAGCTTCGCATTGTTTCCGTATGCGGTTGCGACCATCCCGCCGTGCCCTTTTGAATGAACTCAATCGGATAACCATCCGGGTCTTCGATAAACGCAATCACAGTGCTGCCGTGCGACATCGGCTCGGCCGGACGCAGGATCTTGCCGCCCTTGGCTGCCGCAGCATCGCACGCTGCGTAAGCGTCATCGACCTCGACGGCCAGACATCTCTTCCATCGCCAGCGCTCAGGAAAACACCACGCTGATTCGCCCGCTTTCCTGACTGCGACGCGCCTTGCGCACAACGATCTGGACATCACGCCCCAGACGGTTCAGGCAGTCGAGCATTTTGGCTTCGCTGACGCCGCGAAACTGGCCGCGCAACATGCCGGACAGTTTCGGCTGGGTCATGCCGAGTATGTCGGCGGCCTGCTGTTGGGTGAGGTGGCGGTGCTTGATGATCTCGGCGATTTTTGACGCCAGACTGGCCTTGACGTGCATGGCGTCGGCCTCTTCACTGCCGAGGTCTGCATAAACATTGCCGCTGCCTTTTTCGATCTCGATCATTTGCGTGCTCCTTTCGCATGCGCTTCCGCTGCCTTCAGCCTGTCCCGAATCAGGTTCATGTCGGGCTTGGGGGTTTCGCTGCCGTGCGCGGACTTTTTCTGGAAGCAATGCAACACATAAACGGTATGGCCGAATTTGACAGTGTAGACCGCCCGGTAGGTGTCGCTTTTAAAATCCTCGACGACTTCCAGTACGCCCGCGCCGCCAAACCCTTTGAGCGGTTTAGCCTGCTCGTGTTTTCTGCCTTCCTGAGCCAGGTGAAGGGCGTAACCAAAAACGTCCTGCACTTCGCTGGGCAACGCCATCAAATCCTTCTTGGACGAGGCTACCCAGAGTAGCGGCTTGCTTGGTTCAGACATGAAACGATTATACCCATATGGGTATAATCGACAAGACGATAATCAGCGCAGGAAAACTACTCAACCGGCGAACTGCGTGCAAGCGCCTGCGACCAGCCCGCCGTGCCTTTTTGAATGAACTCGATGGGATAACCATCCGGGTCTTCGATAAACGCAATCACAGTGCTGCCGTGCGACATCGGCCCGGCTGGGCGCAGGATCTTGCCGCCCAGAGCTGCCGCAGCATCGCACGCTGCGTAAGCGTCATCGACCTCGATGGCGATGTGGCCGTAACCCGTGCCGCGCTCGTAGGCATCGACGCCCCAGTTGTAGGTGAGCTCAAGCACCGCCGCCTTGTCCTCGGTGTCGTAACCGACAAATGCCAGGGTGAACTTGCCGCCCGGGTAGTCCTTGCGGCGCAGCAGTTTCATGCCGAGGACATGGGTGTAGAAATCTATCGAGCGGTCGAGGTCGCCGACGCGCAGCATGGTGTGGAGGATACGCATGGTGCGTTAAACCCGAAACAGGGAAGCGCTCATTCTGCGCAACTCGGCGCGCCGTGCCAGCGCCTCCGGACACAGCACCGCGACCTGCGCCCAGAAACGCGGCGAGTGGTCGAGGTGAACCAGATGCGCCAGTTCGTGCGCGGCGACGTAATCGATGATGGCGAGCGGTGTCTGCACCAACCGCCAGTTCAGCCGCACATGGCCGCTGCGGGTGCAACTGCCCCATTGGGTTTGCGCGTTCGACAGGGCGAAACGGCTCGGCGCGCGCCCCAGTTTGCGGGCGATGCGCAGCAGCCGCCAGGCCAGCAGACGGGCGGCTTGCTGATGCAGCCAGGTGCGGATCAGGGCATTGAGGTCGGCGTCGTGCGGTGCATGGATGCGCAGGGTGTCGCCGTGGCGGCGCACGTTACAGAAAAGCGATGGCTGGATGTCGAGCGCGAGTGCGCGACCGAGGTACAGCACACTGCTGGCGGCGGCAGCTTCGGGCTGCATCGCGCGCGTCTGCATCCGCGTCCAGGCGCGCAGCAGCCAGTTATGCTGCTGCATCACGTAGTGCTCGATCTCAGTGCGCGGCGTCCAGCTCGGCGCGTGGATGCGCACTTCATGCGGGGTGACGGTCAGTCCCAGCGTGCGGCGGCGGCGCGAGCGCTTGAGGGCGAACGGCACCGCCGCTTCGCCGATCTGCAATACGCCGCTATTGGCGGGCGGCAGCAGGGGGCAGCCTCGTCATTTCGGTTTCGATCCAGGCTTCGACCGCGCGGGTGAGTTCGGCTGCGCTCTTGCCGGCGCTGTCGATCACCGGCCCGATACGCACGGTGACGGTGCCGGGGCGTTTGACGAAGGCGTTTTTCGGCCACACTTCGCCCGCGTTGTGCGCCACCGGCACGATGGGGGCGCCGGTTTCCGCCGCCAGCCAACTGCCGCCGATGCCGTACTTGCCCTTTTCGCCGGGGGCGACGCGGGTGCCTTCGGGGAACACCAGCACCCAGAAGCCCTGCGCCAGCTTGGCTCCGCCTTTGGCCACGATCTGCTTAAGCGCCTCGCGCCCGGAACTGCGGTCGATGGCGATGGGCGACAGCAAGCGAAACGCCCAGCCAAAAAACGGCACGTTCAATAACTCCTGTTTGATCACCGGCGAGACCGGCGGAAACAGGAACAGGAAGGCCACCGTTTCCCACGCCGACTGGTGTTTGGCTAGGATGATGGCGGGCTGCGACGGCAAGTGTTCGCGCCCTTCCACCACATAGCGGATGCCCAGCACCCAGCGCGCCAGCCAGATCACCAGATGGTTGTAGCCGGTGATCAGCCGGTAGCGCGCGTGGGCGGAAAACGGAAAGCTGAACAAGGCGACGATGCTGAAAAAAACCGTCAACGCAGTTTGCAGCACTGCGAATATCAGCGAGCGGATCAGGTTCATGCCGCCGCCGTAAACAAGTAATCGACCACCGCGCTCAAATCAACAAACACCGGCGTGTTCTCCGGCAGGCCGCCCGCCGCCAGGGTTTTTTCGCCCTTGCCGGTGCGCACCAGCAGCGGGCGCGCCCCCACGCTGGCCGCCGCCAGCAGGTCGCGCAGCGAATCGCCCACGGCGGGCACCTCAACCAGGTCGCTGCCGTAACGCGCGGCAATTTCATTGAACAATCCCGCTTTGGGCTTGCGGCAGTCACAGTCCATTTCGGCCGAATGCGGGCAGAAAAACACCGCCTCGATCCGCCCGCCTGCCTGCGCCACCGCCTTGTGCATCTTGGCGTGGATCGCGTTCAACGTCGCCATCTCGAACAGCCCGCGCGCGAGGCCCGACTGGTTGGTCGCCACCACCACCCGCCAGCCCTCGCGCGTCAGCCGCGCGATCGCCTCCAGGCTGCCGGGAATCGGTTTCCATTCTTCCGGGCTCTTGATGAACTGGACGGAACCGAAATTGATGACGCCGTCGCGGTCGAGAATGATGAGCTTCATGAACGAAAGTTTACGCCGCCAGACGCGACAAGTCCGCAACCCGGTTCATGGTCTGATGCAACTGGTTCAGCAGCGCCAGCCGGTTGGCCTTCAGCGCGGGATCGTCGGCGTTGACCATCACATGATCGAAGAAGGCATCGACCGGCGCTTTCAGCGCGGCAAGCAACTGTAGCGAAGCGGTGTAATCGCCGGATGCAAACGCCGCATCGGCGCGCGGCGCAATGTCGCCGAGCGCGGCGAACAGTGCGGTTTCTGCGGCTTCGACGCAGCGCGCCGGATCGGCGGCGCTGCCCACTTCGCCCTCGGCTTTTTTCAGGATGTTGCCGACCCGCTTGTTGGCTGCGGCCAGCGCAGGCGCTTCAGGCAAAGCGGCAAACGCGCGCACCGCGTCGAGCCGTTTGGGGATATCCGCCAGCACCGGCGGGCGCAGCGACAACACGGCTTCGACCTCGTTGGCGCTGTAGCCCGCTTCGCGCTGCGCTCCGCTCACGCGGTCGAAGATGAAATTTTCAATCTCGGCTTGCACGTTTCCCAGCAAGCCTGCCGGGAAGGCGGCCAGGGCGGCGGTCAGCAGCGCATCCAGCCGCTGCGCTTGCAACGCAGGCTTTTCGCTCAACATGCGGATCACACCGAGTGCGTGGCGACGCAACGCGAATGGATCCTTGTCTCCGGTCGGAATTTGTCCGATGCCGAACATCCCCGCCAGTGTTTCCAGCTTGTCGGCCAGCGCCACGCACACGCCGACATCATTGCGCGGCAATGCGTCGCCGGCATAACGCGGCTTGTAGTGGTCTTCGATCGCAAACGCGATATCGTCGGCCAGGCCGTCGTGCTGCGCGTAGTAGCGCCCCATGATGCCTTGCAGCTCAGGGAATTCGCCGACCATGTCGGTGAGCAGATCGGCCTTGGCTAGGAGCGCAGCCTGATCGGCTTTCAGTGCCAATACCTCGCCGCCGATCTGCTGGCCGATGGCGCGGGCAATCGCCTGCACCCGCGTCACCCGTTCGCCCTGAGTGCCGAGCTTGTTGTGATACACCACCTTGGCCAGCCCCAGCACGCGCGAGTCGAGCGCCTTCTTGCGATCCTGGTCGAAGAAGAATTTGGCGTCGGCCAGACGCGGGCGCACCACGCGCTCGTTGCCCTGGATTACTGCGGAGGCGTCAGCGGGCGAGATGTTGGAGACGATCAGGAACTGGTTGGTCAGCTTGCCCGCCGCATCCAGCAAGGGGAAATATTTCTGGTTCGCCTTCATGGTCAGGATCAGGCATTCCTGCGGCACGTCGAGGTAAGTTTGCTCGAACGTGCCGAGCAATACATTGGGACGCTCGACCAGGGCGGTGACTTCGTCCAGCAGCGCATCATCGTCCACCGGCTGCAAACCCAGCGGCGCGGCGGCGGACTGCAACTGGCGCACGATTTCGGCGCGCCGTTCGGCAAAGCTGGCGATCACCGCGCCGTCGTCTTTCAGTTGCATGGCGTAGCTGTCGGCAGACGCAATCACCAGCGGGCTGACGCGTGCCTCGAAACGATGACCCTGCGTGTCGCGTCCAGCCGTCAAACCGAGCACCGATACCGGCACGATGTCCGCGCCATGCAGCGCGACCAGGCCATGCACCGGGCGCACGAAGTTGACCGTGGTCCAGCCATCGGCCAGCGGATACGTCATCACCTTCGGAATCGGCAGCTTCGCCATTGCGGTTTCGAGCGCACGTTGCAGGCCGTCTGCGAGTGTCGTGCCCGGCGCGATGCTGTCGTAAAACAGCGCGTCGTTCTTGCCATCCGGCGCGCGCCGCAACCGGCTGACGGCGCTTGCATCCGCGCCCAACGCAGCCAGCCGTTTCAGCAGCGCGGGCGTGGCCTTGCCCTCGGCATCGAGGCCGACCGCTACCGGCATCAGCTTGGTCGAGACCGGCTTGTCGGCGGCGCGCGCCAGCACGTTTTCGACCTGCGCGCCGAGGCGGCGCGGCGAAGCAAAATGGGTGACCGCCGCACTTGTGCCCTTCAGGGTATTCGCGTCAGCCAGCCCCTGCGCAACCAGACTCTCGGCGAGCGCGGCGGCAAAAGCCTCGCCCAGGTTTTTCAGCGCCTTCGGCGGCAGTTCCTCGACGAACAATTCAACCAGCAGATTGGCTGACTTAATCATATCGGTGCTCATGCTGCCGCCTTCTTCGCCAGATCCGCCACCACTTCATCCGCCCAGGCTTTGGGCGCCAGCGGGAAGCCCAGTCGCGCCCGGCTGTCGAGGTAGCTCTTCGCCACGGCGCGCGCCAGATTGCGGATGCGCCCGATGTATGCGGCGCGCTCGGTCACCGAAATCGCGCCGCGTGCATCGAGCAGATTGAAGGTATGCGCGGCTTTCAGCACCTGCTCGTAGGCCGGCAGCGCGAGCTGCACCGCCATCAGTTCCTGCGCCTTTTTCTCGTGCGCGGCAAAAGCGAGCAGCAGGAAATCGACATCGCTGTGCTCGAAGTTGTAAGTCGATTGCTCGACTTCGTTCTGGTGGTAGACATCGCGATAAGTCAGCCCGTCCGTCCACACCAGGTCGTACACGCTTTCCACGCCTTGCAGATACATCGCGAGGCGCTCCAGACCGTAGGTGATTTCGCCGGTGATCGGCTTTACGTCGATGCCGCCAACCTGCTGGAAGTAGGTGAACTGGGTGACTTCCATGCCGTTCAGCCACACCTCCCAGCCCAGCCCCCAGGCGCCCAGCGTGGGATTTTCCCAGTCGTCCTCGACAAAGCGCACGTCGTTCTTTTTCAGGTCGAACCCGAGCGCTTCAAGCGAGCCGAGATACAGCTCCAGAATGTCGGCCGGCGCCGGTTTCAGCACCACCTGAAACTGGTAATAGTGTTGCAGCCGGTTTGGATTGTCGCCGTAGCGGCCGTCCTTGGGGCGGCGGCTTGGCTGCACATATGCGGCCTTCCACGGTTCCGGGCCGAGCGCGCGCAGAAAGGTCGCAGTGTGCGAGGTGCCGGCGCCGACTTCCATGTCGTAGGGTTGCAGCAGCGCACAACCGCGCTCGCCCCAATAACGTTGTAGGGTAAGGATGATGTCCTGAAAGGTGGGTTTCACGGCGGGTTGGCGGCAATCAGGGAAAGCCGCATTTTAGCGTGGTTGGAGCGGGTTTCGGGGGCGGCAATCGCCAGGGACTGCGATGGGCGGCGAGCCCGGTTTGGCGAATCCGGCTCGGGCGGGTCGGTCAGGCGGCGAGCGGCAGCGTTTCCTGCGCAATCGACCGCAACAGCAGAATGTCGCGGTAGGCGCCCGGCTCAAAGCCTATCCGGGTGCCGCCGCGATGATCGTGGATCAGGTCATTGAAGAAGGCGTCGATATCCGGCGAATTCCATACATGAACCAGTTGTTCGAGCAGGTGCGGATAGCTTTCCAGCCCCTCGCCGGTTTCGCTGTCCTGCGAAATGGGCGGGTTGGAGACGTTGACGTTGAAATAGCGGCGGCACTCGGCGCTGGCGGCGGCGTAGCCGTCTGCATCGCCGGCGCGGTGCAGTAGGTCGAGCAGCAGCAGCCACGGCACCGGTGATTCGGTCGGCGCTTCGCGCAGATGTTCCTGCAGCAGGTGCGCCGCCAGATCGCCGTGGCCGTGCGCCATGAATACTTCGGCCTGATCGAGTATGTCTTCCTTGAGCTCGGTGCCTTCTTCGCGCGGCGGCGGAGCGATTTCCGCCATCCGCTGGGGAGCGGGCGGGGTGAATTCCGGCAGGCGCGTCATGTCGTCGAGAGTGGGCGAGGCATCCGGATGCGCCCGCGGTTCGGCGTCCAGGCGGGTGGCCGGATGCAGCTTGCCGCTGCGGCGGCGCAACCAGGCAGTCAGCACGCCGCCGCCCGTCAGCAGGCCGATGGCCAGCAGATACAAGGGCCAGCGCGCAGGCTGTTGGGGCGGCGGCGCCGTCGTGGTGGCGACACGCCGGGCTTCCAGCGCGGCATTGCGCTGTTGCAGTGCGACCAGTTGCGCCTCCAGATGGGCAAGCTTGCGGCTGAGCGCGGTGTTTTCGTCCGACAGTTCGGTGGCGCTGAGTTTTTCAGCGCGCGGCTGGGTCAGGTCGGGCAGGGTGGTGTCGAGGCGCAGGGCGAAGGGCGTAGTAGCGGCTGCGGAGAGGGTGTGGCGCTTGCCGGACAGCACCAGGCGCGGCGTGACAGGGGCGGTTTGGGGATGGGGTGTTGCGAGCGAGCGCGGGGTAGGGGTAGCGGCAGACGGCCGGGCGGTGGCGGGGTGGGCACGCTTGATGCGGGTGGGCGCTCGCTTGGCAGAGGGGGGTGGCGCCGCAGCGGGCGCAGCCGTCGTTTGCGCAATGGCGGCGGGCGCGTCCCCGCTGCTGACCGTTTTTATCAGCGCAGGCGGGTCGAGCAGCACGACGTAATCCCGTTGCAGGCGGGCATCGCAGTCGGATGTCAGCACAAACTGCGCGATGGGATCATGGACGGGTTGTGTGGTGCGGATGTGCAACAGCGTCTGTCCGCCTGCCTGCTCGATGCTCAACTGCGCGCGTGGCAGGGGGGCGATACTCCCCGGGCTGGCGTCGAGACTGAAGCAGTCCGCCGCCGTGGTAGAGGCGGGATCCAGCAGGGCGACGGTCGCGTGCAGCGGCTGCCCCAGAAACGAGCGCACGCTGATTTCGCCCAGCCCGAGCGCTGCGCTGGAGCCGGCATGGCACAGACTCAACAGGAGGCAGACGGGTTTGAGTTTCACGCGGTCATGGGATGAGGGAGCACCCCCTGTATTCCGGCCAAGAACGCCGCAACTTTAGGGCGCAGCGAAAAATGGGCACGTTTTTTGATGCCGGGCTCAACCCAGCAGTACCAATGTCCACACCACCACCACATTGACCAGCGCGATCATCACCGCCGCACTGCCCATGTCCTTGGCGCGTTTGATTAGCAGGTGGTGCTCCAGCGAAATACGGTCAACCGCCGACTCCAGTGCAGAATTCAGCAGTTCGACCGCCAGCACGCCCAGCACAGCGGCAACCATCAGCGCGCGCTCGACCCCGGTTTCCCCCAGATATAAAGCCAGCGGAATCAGCAGCAGCGCCAGAAACACTTCCATGCGGAAGGCGTCTTCGTGCTTGAACGCGGCGCGGAGGCCGTCCCGGGTGTAGGCCATCGCATTCAGCACACGCCGCAGGCCGGTTTTGCCCTTGTACGGGCTGATGGGGTCGCTCACGCGGGTTTGTACGCCAGATCGAGCTCGCGCGCCGCCTTGACGTCGTCCAGCCGCCGCACCGGCAGGCTGTAGGGCGCGCCTTTCACCAGCGCGGCGTTGGTTTCGGCTTCGTGCTTGATCTTGATCATCGCGTCGATGAAGCCATCGAGCGTCTCGCGCGATTCGGTTTCGGTCGGCTCGATCAGCAGGCATTCCGGCACCAAGAGCGGAAAGTAGGTGGTCGGCGCGTGGTAGCCGTAGTCGAGCAGGCGCTTGGCAAAATCCATCGCACTTACACCCGTCGCGTCCTTGAGCTTTTTCAGCGTGACGATGAATTCGTGGCTGGCGCGGCGCTCTGGGTAGGCGAGATCAAACCCGGCAGCACGCAGTCGCGCCATCAAATAGTTGGCGTTCAATGTGGCGTATTCGGCGACGCGGTGCATCCCCTCGCGACCCAGCAGCCGCGCGTAAATGTAGGCGCGCATCAGCACCCCGGCGTTGCCCATGTTGGCGCTCATGCGACCCATCGATTGCGGCAAGTCGGTTTCAGTCGCCAGGCGATACAAACCGTTGTCGTTCAACACCAGCGGAATCGGCATGAATGGCAACAGGCGCTCGGCGACGCCGACCGGCCCCGCGCCCGGCCCGCCGCCGCCGTGCGGAGTGGAAAAAGTCTTGTGCAGATTCATGTGGATTACATCGAAGCCCATGTCGCCGGGACGCACCTTGCCGAGAATTGCGTTCAGGTTCGCGCCGTCGTAATACAACAGCCCGCCCGCGTCGTGGACAATCTTTTGAATCTCGGCAATCGCGGTTTCAAACACGCCCAGCGTCGAAGGATTGGTCAGCATCAGCCCAGCAGTGTGCGGGCCGACGGCGGCTTTCAGCGCATCCAGATTGACCGCGCCCGTCGAATCCGTTGGAATTTCTTTGACCGTGTAACCGCACATCGTCGCCGTCGCCGGATTGGTGCCGTGCGCCGCATCCGGCACGATGATTTCCGTCCGTGCCGTATCGCCGCGCGCGTCGTGGTAGGCGCGAATCATCGCCACCCCGGCGAATTCGCCATGCGCCCCCGCCATCGGCGCCATCGACACCCCCGCCATCCCGGTCACGTCTTTCAACATCTCCTGCAACTCGAACATGCTGGTGAGAAACCCTTGGCCGGTTTCGTCCGGACTGGCCGGATGGCGCGCCAGAAACTGCGGCAGCATCGCCAGCGAATTGCACGCACGCGGGTTGTATTTCATCGTGCAGGAGCCGAGCGGATAAAACTGCGTGTCGATCGAGAAGTTTTTCTGCGACAGACGCGTGTAGTGGCGCACCACGTCCATCTCGGACACCTCGGGCAAACCGGGCGCAGCCTTGCGCCGCAACGCGGCGGGCAAATCGTCGAGGCTGCCGCTAGTAGCGGGGAGTTGGGCAGTGGCCGTGCGGCCGGGACGGGAATGGTCGAATATCAGCATGGTGAAAGTAAGGCGTTAGGGGTGAGGGGTGAGGGGTGAGGGTGGCGCGTCAGGTTTTCCCCCTCACGCCTCACTCCTCACCCCTCACGAATTTATTTCAGCACAGCCAGCGCCGCGTCGTACTCAGGCTCAACCGTCAACTCCGGCCCCAACTGCGTGTACAGCACGGTGTCGTTTTCATCGAGCACCAGCGTCGCGCGGGCGGACAATCCGGCAATCGGGCTATCGAGAAGCAGCACGCCGTAATCCTCGGCAAACTTGCGGTCGCGCATCATCGACAGCGTGACCACGTTGCCGATGCTTTCGCTGGAACAGAAACGCCCCTGCGCAAACGGCAGGTCACACGACACGACTAGCACGACGACATCCGGGCGATTCTTGGCGAAATCATTGAAACGCTTCGTTGCTGACGCGCAAGTTCCCGTGTCGAGCGAATGCGCGATGCTCAGCAGCTTTTTCTTGCCCCTGAAATTGGCCAGCGTGACTTCGCTGAGATCGCCAGCCGTCAGCTTGAAATCCGGCGCCTTGCTGCCGACTGCGGGCAGATTGCCGTTGGTGTGGGCGGGAGTGCCTTTGAATAGAACGTCAGCCATGGTGAGTCTCCTGTGAAGATTTGATTAAAGTAGGGTGCAATAAGCGCAGCGCATTGCACCGGATGGTTTACATGTTCAACCCAGCGCCTTAGCGAGAACTTCCCGCAGCGTTTTCTGATCGGCACTGCTTAGCGTGCCCATCATGCGCAATGCCAGCCCTTGCTCGATGGTCGAAAACACCGGCTTGAATACTGAAATCTTGATGAGGCCAGCAGCTTGCCAGTCGGCGACGACGGCCTCGCCAAATCCTAACGGCGTGCGCACCTGACTCGTGATCGCCATGATGACAAGATCGCGCCGACTCGCGTGATACTCGCTGCCTGACACGACAACCGCCGGACGTTTTTTCGCGCCTGACTGGTCGGTGAAGGGAAACGGCACCAGCAGCACGTCGCCAAAATCATTGGTCATCGTCACAGCGTGTCGTAAACCGCATCTTCGTCGTTGTTCCACACAGCCGCGAAGCTGGCCTCGCTGGCGCGTGCCGCCGCGTGTGCAAGACGCTGCTCGCCAACGCGTGCGCGCAAGAAGTCCACGAAATCTTCCACTTCCGCCAGTCGCTGCGGCGGCAGTTGCCGGAGCTTTTCGATCAACGCCTGTTCGTGTGTGTGCATTACGTGGACTCCTTGTTAAAAATGGAACCGTCTCTTGTCATTGGTTGCATCGGCGCAATTGTATTGCGGCTACGCGTTCTCGCTATAGCGAGCCAAATGCTCATCAATATTCTCGCGCAGGTTTTTTTCGTATTCCTGCATGAAATAGGCAATCGCCGCTTCTTTTTCGAGCAGCATCTGCGCCTTGCTCTCCGCGCTGGCCGAGATGGCCGAGATGGCAAACGCGTTGAAGCGCGCCGCCGCAAACAGCAGAGCCGCGCTCATCTTGGCCAGCTTTACCTCGCCCATGCGGGTGTTGGCGAGCGCGATGTGCGCGTCTGCCAGTTCGTAGAATTGCTTGTCGCGTGCTATGTCGCTCATGGTTCACTCAATTTAGTAGGGTGGGCAACGCGTTGCCCACCTTGTTTTGAATCCACGTGGGCGCTTGTGCCCTCTGGGTGCAAAAACGCGCCCACCCTGCCGGACTAATACGTGCTCAAAAATTTCCCGCCTTGAGGTTTCGTCTGAACTCATGCCCTGCCTCAGTAGAACCCACAATCTCGGTCACGACCCCAATCACCGAACGCGTATCGAAATAACCCACCCGCAACATGGGCAATTTGAAACTTTGAATGAGCGGATAACCCGATGCCTCCAGGTGTTGGGCGGCTGCATCGTATTCAGAATCATCCAGCCAATAGGCAATATGCTGCACGGCGGCATCATGCATTTGCAACGACTGATCGAACATGCTGGCACCCGAAACCGGCTGGATCAATTCAATCTGCACCTCGCCCGCATAGGCGATATACAGATTGAACACCCAGTCCGCAGGCTTCCCCAGATAGGTCCCTTGCGTATCTTTGGCGCTGAGATTTTCCATGCGAAGAAATTTCTCAATGCCCATGGTTTCAATAAAGAATTTTTCCGCAGCCGCAATATCTTTTACAACCCACGCTATCTGACAAAAATTCGATGCGAGTTTGAGGGGGTTATTCATGTGGCTGGCTTCCTTAGTTGCGGCATTTGAAGGCAGTGTCGCTTACGCCTAACTCTTATACGCACAAGTTTTGAACTGCGTGGGCACAAAAACGTGCCCACCCTACTCGTGCTGACCAACAACATGATTAATCCAGCGGACGATCTCCGCTGAGGCGGCAGATGGCGAACCCAAGTGATCGGAACTGGGTTCGACCAGCCGGGTTTGCGGGGTCGCGGGCAAAGCGCTGAAATTCGCTAACTTGGATTTGCTCAAAGAGGG
>Ga0315271_10000137_pt1 | contig 35322 bp, 33 predicted proteins | sample C3_top_MG_FD_204664 | JGI IMG/M metagenome (GOLD analysis project Ga0315271, IMG submission 204664) | Sediment microbial communities from Yellowstone Lake, YNP, Wyoming, USA - C3_top | ecosystem: Environmental > Aquatic > Freshwater > Lake > Sediment | place: USA: Wyoming | collected 2017-08-01
TCAGAAAATCATGGATTGTTATTTGCTTTTGGAATTGTGCGATTTCTTGCGGCAACGTATTTCTAAGAATTGGCCGGGCTCCTGATGCATCAACAATTTTTTGCTTGGTATCGATTCCTTTATTCTTCAAATTGATCATCGCATCTCCTGGGCGATGGCCACTGATTTCCTGCCCGATTATCAAAAGATGACGAATAAAAGGGTTGCTGATTAAATTTTTTAAAACATCTTCAATCCCGATATTTTCGGTTGTCAGATTGCCGACGATTGCAATGTTTTCGAGGGGTGAGAAAAAGGAGCTGTCAATAAGGCGCGAATCTCCCAAAAAGAGAATGGCAATTGAGGCAGTCTGGTTAAAAACTTCATAATCTCCAGGATGAACTGGCCAAAAATCAGCAGTAAATTCTTGCGGAGTGATTGTGGCTATATGGACGGGCACGATTGCAGATTCCGCCATCGCGTTCAACATGTCCATTGTTTCATTATAGGTATTGAATGCCGGAACCGGCAAGCATGGCTTACACCCCAGTCATTGGTGCAGAGCAATGTTACCCATATCTTCAATCCACTTCGAAAAATCTCTGCTTGCAGTGATGAGCTTGCCGTCGTCCTTTGTACTCCTGCTGACATCTCGAATTGTATCCAGGATTGAGGTCATTATATCTGTGTAAAGACAAGAACATGTGCGACATCGCTCATGTTGCATGATCTTTACAAATTCACGATGCATTTTATTTATGGCTTTGATTTTTTCATCCAGTAGATTCATCGCCGTTACTCCTTGTTACTGTTTCGGGAAACCGGGGGAGCACAATATCCTCGCTGTTTTGTGTGGCAAATATGTACGAAGAACCATCTCAAGGATAATTATCCTATTCGCAATACCTGGCAGCTTGGAAAGGCTCAACAATACCTACCGATTCACCCTCAGCTTCAACTCTTTCCCTGCCTTAAAAAATGGCAGCTTCTTCGTTTTGATTGTCACCTCTTCTCCGGTTTTCGGATTCCTGCCGATATAGCTCTTGTACTTCTTGACAGAAAAACTGCACAGGCCCCGGATCTCCACCCGGTCTCCACGGGCAAGGGCATCTGCCATGTTGTCAACAAATAGGTCAACGACTGTTGAGGCTTCTGGTTTGCTCAGATCCGCTTTTTCTCTCAGAGCAGATATCAATTCAAATTTGTTCATAATTTCCTCCGATAGGTAATCTTTTTTCCATATCAGATTTAGCATAATGGAACAACAGACAGTTTCGGAGGACGGAACACAATGTTTTGCCGAAGGCAAGATCCCGGCGTTAAATGCAAGCGGGGTTTTGTGAGCCATCTGCAAACGGAAGCTTGCAATTAAGATGCAGGAGCGAGGTCAACGGGTCCCAGATAACGATAAAAATCAGGCGTAGGGTATTTGATTGACGCAGGATAGGCGTCCTGGGCTTATCTAACCTGCTATGGCAAATCCTTATCAAGGTTCCAGCTTGGTTTCCAGGCTGTAATTCCCTTGTAAGAAGCATTCCGCCAGGTGGTTGACGGCTGCTTCAGTCGTCATCAGCATATCCATCTGCCGCGTAAAAAGCAGCAGGCGGCCAATATAATCCAGTTTTTCTTCAATGACTGCCGGCTGTTCTTTGGCAAATCTTGCCGTTACCCTGTCCCCTTGCGATTCGACCAGAAAGCCCAGTGCCCCCAATATTTTTTCAATTGACCGTACACGTCGATTTTTGCGCAGATCATCCGCGGCGCCTCCTTTGAACTGGAAGTTAATATAGTTCTTTGTCGGCGTCTGACCGCAGTAAGTATCCAGGATGCTGTAATGATATCCCACCCGAGAGCTGAAATTCAAATATTTATCTGAAATAATGGCGTAGCTTTTATCTCCGAACCTTTCGGTAGCTCGGTTCGGGGGAGCGAGCATCTGCTGGCTCATTACGGAAAAAAGCCCTTTCAGCTCAATCGGACGGGGTTCCATCGCTTTCAGATCTTTTCGCAGCATTCCCCTGAGCAGGGCATTAAAGGGAGCTGAGGTGATTTGATCCACGGTAACGGTTGATGACTCAAATGCATCTTCTGACAACCCATTGCCCAGATCGATGATGTAGAGATCCAGCGGAAGCGGGGCCTTCAGGCGAACCGACATGCTGCCGCGATCAGATGCCATATCGCTGATTTGAAATACTTCACCATAAGATTTTTCATGGATATACCGCATGATGTCATGAATGGTTTTACAGTTGTCGGGCATGAACTGAGGAGATTTCGGATCGATCAGGTTGAGTGGAAGAATCAGATCAGCGTGCTTTCGCAGCAGATTGTACACCGGGGTATCCTTCATGAACCATTTTTTTTCAATCCGCATTTCAAGAAGTTTATCCACTTTTCCTTCGTAAATCCTTCCGGAATAGGCATCCACGGTAATCATCCTGCCATTCTCAATGGCTGTAGTGGCTGTTTTGGTGTTCAAGAGTGCCGGCACCTTGAATTCCCTGGCCAGAGAGGCCATATGTCCCGTAATGCTCCCGAAGTCGGTTACCAGTGCCTGCGCTTTTTGCATCACCAGAACGTACTGGGGATATGAGTAGGAAGCAATCAATATCCCGCCTTCCGGAAACGCCATCAGGTCGGCTTCCGATCTAACATGGTAAGCCGGGCCATAACCCACTCCCGGACTGGCGACACTTCCGCCTTCCAGAATTACGGAATAACCGGGCAAGGGTTCGGAAGATATCGACTCTCCTTCTGCAGTTACCTGATTTCTTCTCAATGGTCGGGTTTGAAGAATCCGGATCTGTCCTTTATTATCTATCGCCCATTCGGTATCCTGTGGGCACTGAAAATGGTTTTCAAGCCGAATGGCATAGGACGATAGCTGGACTGCCTGTTCTTTGGTCAGGCAGGGCTGATTCTGGAGGTTGTCATCGACAGCCTCTTCTGCAAGATAACCCTCCTTTCCGGAGACCAATTTAACGGATTTGCAGGATATTATCATTTCCAGAATCTGAGGCGGATCACTCTTTGAAAGCGTATATGAATCCGGTGTGATGATGCCATCCACCACATAAGGTCCCAATCCCCAGACTGCCTGGATGATGATGTTGTTTTCATGAACGTTGAAGGGATGGCTGCTATACATGACGCCACTGACGCTGGCAGGGACCATCTCCAGACATGCCACGCTCATGGCGGCATCTTCAAACGGAATCCCCATATGCTGGCGATATGAAATGGCTCTTGCGGTAAATAAGCTAGCGATGATGCGTTTGTATTCCTGGATAATGTTGTTTGCAGGTACATTCAGGACGGAAAGATATTGTCCGGCAAAGGACATCTCACTGTCCTCGCCGATAGCGCTGCTTCGCAAAGCCACAAGGACAGACTCCGGCACGGGATCGAATACCTGATGGTAGGCATCCAGAATCGCAGCTTCGATGTCTTCCGGAAGATCTGCCTGGGTCAGCAGTTGCTGGATGTTTTCGCTGACGCTGACAATGGTTTCCGGGGCGATGATATCCAGTTCCATTTTCCGCTTTCGAATTTCCTCAACCAGGCCCTTTGACTGGATAAACCCTTCAAAGGCCGTCGTCGTTATCGCAAACCCCTTGGGAATAGGCAAATGAACATGGTTCAAGATTTCTCCCAGGTTGGCGCTTTTGCCACCGACAGACTCCGTCATTTCCTTGGTGATGCGATCATATGGTAAAATGTATTCGGGAATTTTCGGTGCCGGTTGAATTTCCTGTTCCTGCTGGATGACTTGATGAATCTGATCCAGGACAGCCGACAGCGCGGAAGAAGGCCGACCGGAGAGGCTTTCAAAGCTGCGGATCATTCTTCCGGCATGAAACAGCGCGCGCAGTGTCTGCGAGCGGATAAATGACATACCAAATATGGTTTCGCCACGCAGCTTTTCCTCAATTTCCGAAATAATTTTTAATAACTCTGAATTTGAGTCCAGCAGAATTTTAAAATTGACATACTTGCCACGAAAAATGGCCTGAATGTCATCCCGGGAAAGCTTTGGTTTCCGCTTTGATTGAAACAACGATTTGATTTTTTCGAGCAGCATAGAACCTCTTAATCAAAAAAGAATTATTGAAGCAGATGATAGCTGGTTACTCCTGCGCTATATTGCGATAATATCGCGATGATATCGCGCATAAATCAGCTATAATTTGCGGGATAATATCGTGTTGCCGGACCATTTCCTGACTTTATCAATAAACCTTTTTTTACCAGGTCCTGCAGATCATATTGGGCAGTGCGGGTCGGCAGGTCCGCTCCGATTAGTTGCTGATATTCCTGGCGGGTGATTCCGCCTTTTTGAAGTATCACGGGAAAGGCTTTTTGCTGTCTCTTGTTCAAATCCGGAAGATTGGCATGAGAGAATTCTATTGAATGATTGCGGCCCTGGGATCTTGACCAAGAGCGGGGCAGTTCCTCGATAGTTTCTTCGAGCCGAATGTCTTCGGTTTGAATCACATCCGATTCCACCATGGCCACTGCCCGAGTAATGCAGTTTTTAAGCTCCCGGACATTGCCCGGCCAATTGTAATTTTTAAGGCGATCCAGGGCTCCCCGACTTAACCCGATGCCCTCTTTGTGCATTCTGTTCGATGCTTCCTTGATGAAACAATCGACCAGGGCAGGAATATCCTCCTTATGTTCCCGAAGCGGAGGCGTGGTAATGGAAATGACATTCAGGCGATAATAGAGGTCTTCCCGGAAAACACCACGATCAATCAGGGATTTCAGGTCTTCGTTTGTGGCGGATATTAGCCGTACGTCAATGTCAATTTCCGTATCTGATCCAAGAGGTTTAACTTTTTGCGCCGAAAGCGTTCTGAGCAGCGCCTGCTGAACCTTTGGCGAGGCGTTACCGATTTCATCCAGGAAGAGAGTTCCTTTGTTGGCGACAAGGAATGCCCCCTTCCGATCTGTTTTGGCATCGGAAAAAGCGCCGCTGACATGCCCGAAAAGCGCGTCCAGAAGTAGGTTTTCATCCAGCGCGCCGCAATTGATGGTAATAAACGGTTCGTTTCGCCGTGGGCTGTTATGGTGAATGGCTTCCGATGTCAATTGCTTTCCGGTTCCGGTTTCACCGGTGATTAATACGTCCGCGGTGATGATAGCAGCCTTCAATATTTCGGATTTCAGCGATTCAAGCATGGGGCCATACCCGACAAGATCATCGATTAACGCCTGGGATGAGGATGCATCAGGGGACGGTTCCTCATCCAGCTTGATCTTTTCGCGCTGGCCCGCGATCTGAATATGTCTGTCCTTTCGCTTGATTTCCTCGAGCTGGTTGGCCATCGTCGTGATCATGGCATTGATCGCGTTTTTCAGCAGGGTCGTTTCCTGATCCAGGTCGGGAGCGTGGATTTCTTCAAGGGGCTTTAATGGGTCGATTCTGGAAACCGATTTTGCCAGATCCAGTATGGGTCCGGTAATTTTACGGTTGACCGCGTAGATGACGGCGGTGATGACGATGACGGTCAAAATCGTCAGGACAAACAATATGTCGTATTGACGTACCTGAGCAGCCAGGGTCAGCCGGGTCCTGTCCAGATAAGCCAAGCCCAGAATCGTTACCTTGTCGGATCGGGCATCGGATTGAAACCGTATGGGCGTATAAGCCAGATAATAATTGTCAGTTTGGGATCGGGTCTGATTTCCTTTTTCATCTATGGTGATGGCCCCAGGATTTCCGGCCTGAACATCAACAACCATTTTCCAGAATGATTCATGTTCCGGATCGGGTCTAAACGCTGTACCCAGGCCTGGCTTGCCGAGGGTTCCTGTTAAACCGGACCGGATTTTCGAGGTTGAAAGCTCGGCGCCTTTTGCCTCAAGGTTTTCCGATTGAAACAGCATCCAGCCGTGGCAATCGAAGATGTAGGCGTAGCGGGGTTCGGGCGAGCGGGGAAATGCATTAAGGGGGGACTGGTAGGAATTGAACAGGGACAGGATGTTTCTCAAGTGATGGATATCCAGTCCCAGAATCAGGAAACCCTCAGTCTGGCCGTCCGGACCCAGGCAGGGAACGGCCATCCGCAGGACAACCGTGGTAAGGGCATGTCCATTTTTATCCAGAGGTAGCGGATAGAATGTTTCCGCGATTTCAGAGAGATAAAACTGGCCGGATGTCAGTGCTCGAATATGCTCAAAAATAACCAGGGGGTTGGGTTTGATCTCGGAAAGCTGATCCGGGCGAAGCTCCAGGACAGACGGTCCGACGTTCAGAAAAAAATATCGTCTGTTGCTGTCGACTCCGATATAGGCGAGCTCTCGATAAAAATCCCCACCGGTCTGTTTATGAATGGCCAGAAACTGCTTCAAATCATCTTTGCCGGCAGGGTGCTGAGACAGGGTTAGCAGATCGGTTCGGCATCTTTCCAGCAAACTCTCGATTTCATGTCCCTGGGCAAGGCATTGCAACCGGGAGGAGCGTTCCAGCGCCATGTTCAGGAATCTTGTAGAAAACCAGTTGGAGACAAACCCGGTGAGTAGAATAATGAAGATCACGGGAGGCAGGATCGCCGTAATCAGCTTTTTCCGGATGCTCCAATTAGAAAATTTATCTGAAAGCAGGGAAGTTCTTGAGGCAAGTGATTCCCTGAAAATAAATCCCATCCGCCACCCCTCTTGTTATCGCGAAACAGTCCGATATCAAAGTCAATCGTTTATTGCGCAATATAATAAATAAATATTGCGCAAATAACAAGCGCAATTTTCGAATACCCTAAATTGCACTATCAGGATCAAACAATAATATATAACATGCTTTTTTAATAGATTATTAATATTGTCAGGATGGATTGTATGAAAATATTGGGTCATGGTACGAATGTTGCTTATAACACAGTCAAAACAAATCACGCAAATTGAAAAATGATTTGGATTAAACCAAAACTGTGTATTTAAACATTTAATAAGGAGGTGAAACATGAAGATTTTGGTGGCATTGGACAATTCAGAGCAGGCTTTTAAGGCATTGGGCAAAGCAGTGGATATGGCCAAGAAAGAAAAAGCCGAATTGACACTGATGACCGTTTATCCGGATTTTCCGGAAGACGAAGGGGGATTGAAGCTGGCAAGTGCATCGCTGATGCAGATGGCTGAAAAAACAATCGCCAAGGGAAAGTCCGAAGCTGAAAAGGCAGGCGTCACTGTCAAAGCGGTGATCGAGGCAGGATCTTCTGCTGCGGAGAATATCGTTAAATTTGCCGGCAAGAATAATATTGATATGATCGTTATGGGGCATAAGAGCAAAACCGGCATGGAAAGGCTTCTGGTTGGAAGCGTGGCCGGAAAAGTCGTGACTTATGCGCCGTGTTCGGTTCTGGTCGTTCGGTAAGTTCAACCCATGACATTCACAATTATTGGAGGATAGCACCCATGAGTAAGCATTTTAAAAAGATTTACAGGCGCATGGCATCGCTTGTTATAAGCGGAACCAGTTTGATTCTGTTGCTGCCAGCTCTGGCGATGGCTGCCGGAGGGGGTAAAATAGACGTCATGGTCATTGTGGCCGACACACGCGGATTGCCGGCTTTTGAGGCCTGGTGGGCCAATCTTTATAACGAAAGCCATCTTTATTTTACCATCGTTACCGTCATTCTTATCCCGATAATCGGCGTTATTTTCGGCACGATTGCTGATTTTTTTATGAAATTCCTGGGTCTGGACCTGGAGCACAGAGAACTGGCCGAACATTGATTCTGCATTTTAACGGTTTAAGGAGGTTATAGCATGGAATGGTTATATGTATTGATGCCCATAGCAGGCGTTAAAATATTCTGGCCGGGTCTGATCATTCTCGGTGTCGGCGTTGGCGTAATCGGCGGTTTTTTTGGCATGGGCGGGGCGTGGATGGTTACCCCCGGTCTGAATATTCTCGGATTTCCCATGGCGTTTGCCATCGGTACGGACATCGCTCACATGGCCGGAAAGTCTCTGATATCCACCATGAGACACGGCAAGTTCGGCAATGTCGATTACAAGCTCGGTTTTATCATGCTGTTTGGTACGATCGCCGGATTTGAGATCGGCGCTCAGATGGTCATGTGGATGGAGCGTCTCGGCAATGTGGAGAAAGTGGTGCGATGGATTTATCTGGTGCTGCTGTTCCTGATCGCATGGATGGTTTTTCATGATGTGGCCAAGAAAATGCAGAAGGATCGCGCGGCAGTTAAAGCAGGAAAAGAGATCGATGCCCTGAGTACCGGTATTGAATGGCATAAAACCCTGCATAAACTGAAGATCCCGCCCATGGTGCATTTAGATGTCGCTGGTATCTATTGTTCAGCCTGGTTGCCGATTTTAGTGAGTTTTCTGACCGGCTGGCTGGCCGGGATTCTGGGAATCGGCGGCGGTCTGATCCGTATGCCGTCCCTGATCTATTTCATCGGCTGCCCCACACACATTGCGGTGGGAACCGATCTTTTTGAGGTCATGCTTTCAGGTCTTTACGGAGCAGCCTCGTATACATTCAAAGGAAGAACCGAACTGGTGGCGGCCATCATTATGCTGGTCGGCGCGGCGGTTGGTGCACAGGTTGGCTCTGTGGCCACCAAGTACATCAAAGGTTACGGCATCCGGATCGCCTTCGGGTTGGCTGTCATCGGCTGCGCGCTTTCAATTATTCTGAAGTTCTTAGGCAAGTGGTATCCAGATTATGGCACAATAATGGATAACTCGGCAACAGTTCTGATTCTGGGTCTGGTTGCCGCCCTTTCGCTGTATATCATTCTGGCATTCATCAAAGGCGCCAAGGCAGAGCTGACCGCGAAAAAGGCAAGTGCTTGAATTGCAGAAAATCAAATCTAAATACTATTCTTCAAGGAGTCGATATATGATCAGAAAAATATTATGGCCCATGATGACCGCAATCCTTTTGCCGATATTTCTTTTCGGGTGCACGGAGTTTGGCACGGTGGATCAGGGAAGGGCGATCGAATTTGACAAGGAGAAGGGGCTTATCACCATCATTCGGGATGCTAAGCACGATGCCAAGAATCCGGATTACAGCTTTCTGCCGCCGGTAACCTATCAAAAGCCCGTCGATCCCCAGGAAATGGGCGCAGACCCCAAGGTCGGCTATCGCATGAAACTGGACACCAAGAAAAAGCAGATTATCCTCTTTGACAAGGCCGCCCAGAATTTCAAGACCATTGACTATATCCCCATTGACGAGCAGGAAAATATTGATCGAAGACACCCGCTGGTCTATGACAACGCTACGGAAAAGGCCAAGAAATTCCCGGTGGTTGACAAAGACAAGAAACAGATCACCATCTATTCCCCGCGCCAGAAGCTGCTCGTTACGATCAGCGTGCCGGCCGAGTATTTTGCGCTGCCGGATTATGCCTGGGATTCCGGGGACGAGGTCCGGATTTATTTTAAAGAGCCGGGAAAGGCTTTACGGTTCATGAATATCAGCAAGACGGACATTTTCAAGAAATAGCATCATGTAAAACCGGACGGGGCAGAATCCCGTCCGGAACATTTTGTCTGAAGGAGTCGGGAAATGATAAATGTGTTCAATAGCGATGCCGAAGTGGATACCCCGGTTGGTGATGAATTGAATCTCAGGCAGAAGCTTGTCGTCATCACCCTGGATGTGCTGCTTCTGGTTGAATTGTGCATTGCGATGTATTTTGCAAATCTGGCGCCGGAGGCTTTTACGCCAACCTTTGTAAAAACCTTTTTCAGCCTGCTTTTGCCGACTGTTTTAACCGGGCTGTTTTTTCTGCGCCGCCTTAAGACCAAAACCGCAAGCGTTGCCTCATGACCCCTGAACATCTATTTGTGCTTCGGAAGACGGCCGGCAGAATTGGGGCCGTCTTTTGTATTTTGATAGCCATCGTTCTGGTGGATTCATTGATATCCAGGTTTGCCTATGAATTTAATGTGTTTTACACCCAGGCGGATGGGCAATATGCCCTGACCGGTGTTATGCCGGAGAAGTCGGAAAAGATGGCGGACCTTGTTGCTGAAACAGACTCTCCTGAAGTCGTTCTTGTATTCAGTGAAGTTTTTTCTGGTTTCTGGCTGGGCAATACGATGTGGCGGGGGAACGTGATCGTTTCCGCAGAGGCCGAGCCGGGCACGTATGTGATCAAAGTCCGGGATGCCAGAGATATGAAGATCAATCCAGCCCTGGTCTTTCAGGCCAAGGTTTATTCAGACGAACAGAGCTTGAGAAAAAGTCACGGTCCCTACCTGAGCCGTTATTACGGCATTACAGCAGGCTGGGCGGCGTCAATTCTTTTTCCGGGACTGGCTATTATCATGCTTTTCAATTATGGTGTTTCAAGCCGCCTGGAAAAGGCATTGGCAGACACCGGGCAGGCTGAGGTTTACATGGTCAAACGGGTACCTGAGGGAATTCAGATTGCCTTTTCCCTGGGAAAAAGACAGGGCCTGAAGCCCGGTGAGCAGCTTGACATCTTGAATTCACACGGCTCGGCAGTGGGAGAGGCGGAGGTGATGACCCCGGGCGAGACGGATTCCATAGCAGCCGCTGTCACAGCGTTGGATTTTGGAGAAATAACCAGTGTCCGGCGACGTCCTGCCTGAAATAAAGCTGCAAAAAATGCCTTTTTCTTTATCCGTAATGCTTTTATTAGCCCATTCCGGTTCAAACCAGTCCAGGGATTCCGATCCTTCTCTGCACAAGATTCAGTGATGAAAACGATGCCGCCCCATTCTCAAGGTGAACCGCGTATTCGGTCATGATTTTCCCTTCCGTGTTTCTGGAGATGGTGCCTCGAAACCAGTTTTCACCCTGGCGGTACTGAACTCATTGGAAAGGGCTTCGGACATCTGGACTTCATGAAGTTTTCGACCTTTCTCAGTCCCGTTTTTTTTAAAACTCACCTCCTGCCTCGGTTGATATTCAGTTCTTGGATTTCTCTTTGATTACTTCTTGTACCATTTTCGGAACGCGCTCGCTTGTAGCGCATCTGATAATTTTTGCAAAGCATCAGATATTTCTTGACAGCGCAATAAATTTGTCGATAATAATAAACACGATTAAATATATAATCGTGCTATATATTGGATGACAACTTTCCTGAATGGAAAAGGATCGGATATGAACGGATTGGATATCTCAATGGAAAATGTACACAAGCAGGTTGCGAGGACAGATGCACCGCGGGTCCATCTTTGGCGCATCGCACATACTTTCCTTAGCATTGGGTTGGCATCGTTCAGCCTGGCAGCCCTCGGAGAAGCCAAGAACTGGATGACGAAAAAAAGGAAATGGTTCACCGATGAGGAGTATATGCTGGGCCTGGGGCTTGCTCAGCTCTTGCCGGGCGCACCAACGGTAAATCTTTCATCCTACCTGGGCTTTCGTCTGCGCGGTCTTCCCGGAGCGGTGGTGTCAACGGTTTTCTTTCTCATCCCCTGCTTTCTGCTCATGCTGTTTCTTTCCTATCTCTACTTCCAGTATGGCGATATGCCACTTGTTTCAGGCCTTTTCCGTGGACTGGGTGCTCTGGTCGTCGGGCTTGTATTTAATACGATTATCAACTTATGGAGATCGGGTGTAAAGACCATCTTCAATTGGCTGATGGCCCTCTCCAGCTTCGCCTTGGTTTTCTGGTTTAAAATGGGGATCATCAATATCCTGCTTATCGCCGGCAGCGCAAGCATCCTGATGGTTCTCATCACATCTCGATTCCCTACCCTCTCCCGTTGGACGGGAAGTTGGAATGGTTTGAGAAAGACTGGAAAACTCATAAGTGTGTTCAAGGCAAAGAGCAAGCAAACATTGGACGCGGAAGAACCCGACTTCATATCGGCCTGCAGCCAGGTGGATTTGTCCTTGCATTGGCGAAAGATCGCGCTGCAGGTGTTCTGGCTTATCATGATCCTGGCTGTTGACCTGGGGCTGATCTACAAGCATCCTGAATTGATGCGGATGGGTGGCAGGTTTTTGCAGATCGGCGCGCTTACTTTCGGCAGCGGTTACGCCATGCTCCCCTTTATTCAGGACTCGGTGGTCAACCAGTTCGGCTGGCTCACCAACCAGCAGTTCGCCGTTGCGCTGGCGCTGAGTCTGATCACTCCCGGACCGGTAACGATTATCGGTACCTTCATCGGCTACAAGGTGGCCGGCGTTGCTGGTGCCCTGGTGGGCATGGTGAACATGTACTATCCCGCATGGGCCATAACAACATTGGTGGCCGCGCCATATGCCAAAGCAGGCCAGGTTGGTTACATCAAGCAAGTGATAGGCGGCATCGTAGCTGCCTTTATCGGAACACTCATTGTGGTGCTGATCAAGCTTTCCACGGATACCCTGATTGATATTCCCACAATGGCCATGGCCGCAGGGGCTTTCATCATGCAGCGTTTTGTGAAAATTGACACGGTGTGGATTGTGCTTGGGGGCGCTTTGGTATCACTTGCGGTTTTTCATTGACCCCTTCTTGCGACAGGCCGGAAAGACATTGTCTTGATTCTAAACAATAGACAACGGAGGTAGGACATGAAAATTATGATAGCTTTGGACAAATCGGAATATGCTTTCAATGCATTAAGAAAAGCGGTGGACATTGTCAAAAAGGAAAATGCCGAATTAACGATCTTTTCAGTTTGCCCTGAATTTTTGGATATGGAAGGATTTTCAACAGAAATTCGCGAATTTCTGTTGAAAGAGACTCAAGGAGTTGTCGCTCTTGGAAAGGCTTTTGCTGAAAAATCGGGTGTTTTTATAAAAACTGTAATTGAATCCGGATATTCGCCCGCAGACAACATTGTCAATTATGCCGAGAAGAACAAAATGGATATGATCGTTATGGGACACAAAAGCAGAAATGGTTTGGAGAGACTACTTGTAGGAAGCGTGGCTGCCAAGGTGGTTACTTATGCCCCGTGTTCGGTTCTGGTCGTCCGGTGAGTGTTAGCATGAGCAATGTCAAGGCAGGGGACAGAATCAAAGTTCCTTGTTACCACTATCTGTCACCTGCCATCCGCCTCCAATCGATTTGATAAGCGCCACAACCGCTACCAATTGCTGACCCCGAAGACGGACACTGGAGCGTTCAATTCCCAGCGCCGCATTCTGCGCAATCGCAACCTCCAGATAGATCGCAAGGCCGAATCGGTATCGGTTATCGGCAATTTCCAGTTGCCGGCGCACGGACCGCAAGGCGTCCAGTACCTTCTCGTATTCATCAGCCAGAAGATGCTCGGCTGCAAGATTGTTTTCCACTTCCGCAAAAGCGGAGAGCACCGTTTGGCGGTACTTGGCGACAGTTTCCTCATAAACGGCTTTTGTCTGGCGAAGCGTTGCATCCAGTTGTCCGCCCTCGAACAGCGGCAGTGTCAGGGAGGGGCCGACGGCCCAGAAACGACTTGGCCAATCAAAGAGCATATCCACACCCCCGCTTTGAAAACCGGCCAGGCCGCTGAGTTTGACGGTAGGAAAAAACGCTGCTGTCGCAACACCGATATTGGCGTTTGAGGCGGCCATGCGGCGTTCGGCGGCAGCGATATCGGGCCTGCGTTCGAGCAGCTCTGATGGCAGTCCGGGAGGAATGACCAGCGGTGAAATGTCGAGCGTCCGTTCCGGAAGTTGAAACAAGGAAGCGGTCCTTCCGGTCAATACCGCCAGGGCATTCTGATACTTGACCCGCTGGATGGCGATGTCCGGCGCCTGAGATTCCGCAGTTTTCAGAATGGTCTCGGCCTGTGCGACATCCAGGTCGGAATCCATGCCGTTATCCCGCCGGCTTTGCGCCAGCTTGAGCGATTTGCGATACACCTCAATACTGAAAAACAGCAGGGCCTTGTCTGCATCCAGAGCACGCAATGTGATAAAATCGGCTGCAACTTCGGCCTGCAGGGAAAGCATGATGGATTCGACATCGTCCGCGCCGGCTTCGACTTGCGCCGTGGCCGCTTCAACCGAGCGCTTGACCCGCCCCCAGAGATCAATCTCGTAGCTGAAATCAAACGGCACGGTAAGGGTGTCATAGGTCTGATCGGGTTTGCCGCCGACCGGACGGTGATTGGAATCCCGCTGATCCAACTGCAGGACGGAAATCCCTATACGCGGAAAAAGCGCGGATTCCGCGACATTGGCAGCAGCCCTGGCCTGCGCGAAACGGGAAACGGCCACCTTCAAATCCTGATTGGCTGCCATGGCGTCGGCTTCCAGTTGATTGAGTTCCGGATCACCGAAAATTTCCCACCAGTTGCCCCGTGGTACACGCGCCTGGGGAGCGGCGATTTTCCAGTCATGGCCTGCGCCGACATAGGCATCCGGAATGATTGTGGCCTCAGGTCGCTGATAATCGGGTCCAACCGCGCAGCCTGAAAACAGCATCAATGCCAGTGCCGGGACAAGGCTGCGCATGATGTTCCAAAAATGATAAAAATGGCAGGATCTGGTCATGTTTTTTTCACCGTCTGGGTCGCTTTATTGTTTTCCTTGTCAATCATTCGCTTCCAAGCCCTTATTGAAGGTAGTTCTCATGAAACCGGAATTATTCAGCCCGGAGCGCTTCGATCGGCTCCAAGCTTGCGGCGCGGGACGCGGGATATATTCCGAAAAAAATTCCAAGAACCGCGGAAAAGAGGAATGCCGCAGCAGTCGCCGGCCATGAGATCAGAGTCTCCCAGTATCCAAGAGCAGAAAGGGCATAGGCGCAGCCGATGCCGATGATCACGCCGATGGCCCCGCCGGTCCCGGCAAGCAGGACCGATTCGATGAGAAACTGCATGCGAATATCCGGCCGTCTTGCCCCCAGCGCGCGCCTGAGGCCGATCTCGCCGCGGCGTTCGCGAATCGAGATGAGCATCACCGCAAGGATTCCGACACCGCCCACCAGAAGCGAGATGCCGGCAACGCTCCCGATGAGAAAAGTCATGGACTGCGACGTTTCCCGTTCGGTTGCAAGCAGGGTCTCCTGGTTCTGGACGGTGAAGTCGTCAGGTTTTCCGCGAAGGCGATGGCGCACACGCAGCAGCTCCTGGATTTCAGACTCCGCTTTCGCCATCGACCGGGTATCCTTTGCCTGAACGTAAATGGACTGGATGTAGGTTACGTTCAGCAACCGGCGCATGGCCGTTCCGATGGGCACGATGATGAGATCGTCCTGATCGGCGCCGTTCTGGTCAATCCCCTTGGGGAAAGTCATTCCGATAACCTCAAAGGGGACGCGCCCCAGTCGGATGTTGAGTCCAACAGGGTTGGATTCGCCAAAAAGGTTTCTTGCCACGGTGGGTCCAATAACAGCCACCCGCTTGAGCGCGCGGCTTTCCTCATCCGTGAAGAACCGGCCTTCGGTAGGCTCGAAATGGCGAATGAAAAAGCCCGAAGCGGCCATTCCCACGACAATGGTATTTGCCGTTTGATCCTCCCAGCGAACGTTAAGCTTCTTGCTCACAAAAGGGGCAATGGACGTTGCGGAAGAACAATTCCTGGCAATTTCTTCGGCGTCTTCCAAAACAAGTGTTCTCACCGTGCTCATCTGGCGCTGCCGTCCGGCGATAATCTGCGTTTGCCCGGCGTTGACCACGATCAGATTGGTCCCCATGTTCCGGATGCGGTCGAGAATGTGCTTTTGGGCTCCCTGTCCCGCTGAGACCATGAGGATCACCGAAGCGATCCCGACGACCATGCCGATCACGCTCAAGAAGGTGCGCAGCTTGTTGGCCGAGAGGATCTCGACGGAAAGGGAGATATTTTTGCTGAGCTTCATCGCAGGGCTTCAACGGGCTTTAGTTTGGCAGCACGGCGGGCGGGCTGAATGCCGAAAAAAAGGCCCACCATGACCGAGAAAACGACGGCCAGCGCGAAAGGTTCCCAGGAGATCACGACCGGTGCTTTGATAAACATGCCCACGAGCATGCTGGCGCCCCAGCCCAGTGCGCACCCAAGCAGCATCCCAAGCAAAGTGATGGCCAGGGATTCCGCTAAAAACTGCAGGAAGATATCCGACTGGCTCGCCCCCAATGCCCTGCGCAGGCCAATTTCTTTTACCCGCTCGCTCACCGAGATAAGCAGGATGTTCATCAGAACAATGCCCCCCACAATAAGGCTCAAAGCCGCCAGGGCAATGAGCAGAATCGAAAGCGTGCCCGAGATACCGCGGGCTGCCTTGGCGATGTCCGCCGCCGTAACGATAGCAAAATCATCTTCCTGAGGGGGTTTTATGTGATGGCGTTCGTGCAGAATCTTCCGGATTTGTTCTCCGATCTCAACGAGTTGTTTGGAGTCCTGAACTTTAATGCGAATGAAACTGACATAATCCTGATTGAACACGCGTCTGAGTCCGGTCGTGAGCGGGATGAGAACGCGATTATCAAAATCGGTTCCCATGGGACTTGTCCCTTTACTCTCAAGCACCCCTTTAACGAGAAATCGTGTGTTTCCTATCTGAATGGATTCGCCGATGGGGTTTGCTTCCCCGAAAAGCTGGCGATGAACGGTTGCCCCGAGGACACACACGCGCCCCATGGTCGCCATGTCCTCCGCGCTGATGGGTTCGCCGCTCTTTACATACCAGTCCCAGGCATCGTGAAAGTCAGGTTCGACCGCAAAGGCCGTGGCCTGCGTCTGCGTATTTCCCGCCTTGATGGACATGCCCCGCTTCTGGATTCCGGGCGAGATGACATCAATCCCCGAAACTTGATTGCGTATGGCTTCGGCATCCTCAAGACGCAAGGTTGTAATGCCTTCCTGTGGCGGTGACATTCCTTTTCCGCCGCCGGCGTTGATCATGACGGCGCGGACCCCAAAATTGTTCACTTTCTTCATGACGCTCTTTTCCGTTCCCTTCCCCATGGCCATGATGACCGTCAGGGCCGCAATGCCGACAATGGTTCCGGCCATCATGAAGAAGGTGCGAAGTTTATTGGCACCGAGCGATTGTACGCCCTCACCGATGATGCGCGAGATTCTCATTGTGCCTCCTTTTTCAGTAAATCGAGCTCCTGTTCCGGGTCCATCGGCTCCGGCACGATCTGATCACTGTCAACCCGCCCTTCCTTGAGCCGGATGATGCGATTGGCATGCACTGCCGTGGTTTCATCGTGCGTGACCATGACGATGGTGTGTCCCTGCCGGTTGAGCTGCCGGAAGATGTCCAGGATCTCCAGCCCGCTCTTTCGATCGAGGTTGCCGGTGGGCTCATCGGCCAGAATGAGTGATGGCCGGGTGACCAGGGCCCGAGCAATCGCCACACGCTGCTGCTGACCGCCGGAAAGCTCGCTGGGCCGGTAGTTAACCCGGTCGGCAAGCCCCACGGATTCAAGCATCTTTGTGGCTCTCTCCTCGGCATCCTCGGGGTACTTGTCCGCATAGATGAGGGGGAGCATCACGTTTTTGAGAGCGCTCGCCCTGGACAGCAGATGAAACTGCTGAAAAACAAAGCCGAGCTCATGGTTTCGAAGGTGCGAGAGGGCATTGTCATCAAGATCTGCGACTTCGGTGCCGTTCAGGCTGTAGCGTCCGCTCGTGAGCTTGTCGAGGCAGCCGATGATGTTCATGAGGGTTGATTTGCCCGTGCCCGATGTGCCCATGATGGCGACATACTCGCCTGCTTCGATGCGAAACGAAATCCCTTTAAGCACCTGAGTGGCAACGGCACCGCTGTTGTACGTCTTTTCAAGTTCGCTGATTTCAATCATCTACTTACCTCCGTTCTTTTTCTCCGCCTGACCGGAATCTGCAAGGAAGACCGTTTCTCCCTCTTCAACGCCGCCGGCGATTTCAATCCATGGGCCATCTTTCCATCCCGTCTTCACATTCCTCGGCTCGGCCTGGCCGGCCGTCAGGACATATAGCATCGTCTTGCCACGCTCTCTTTTGACCGCTTCGGCCGGCACCGCCAGTACATTGGGTCTGGCTTCGAGCATGATGGTGACACTGGCCGTCATATCGGGCTTGAGAAAGCCTTCGTAGGGCGAAGTGATATCGATCACCACATCATAGTTCACGACGTTTTCCTGAATGACCGCCTTTGGGTAGATCGCAACCACTTTCCCTTCAAACTCCCTGGCCGGAAAGGCGTCCACCGTAAAGACCGCCTTCTGGGTTTTGTGAATTTTGCCGATATCGACTTCATCAACGAAGGCATCCACCTGAAGGCGTTTGAGATCGACAATGGTCACGAAAACCGGCGCGTTGAGCCCTGCTGCCACGGTTTCGCCTTCCTGGGTCGCAACCGATGCGATCACGCCCGAGATAGATGCCGTTAGGGTTGCATAACCGAGGGTGGCTTCAGACTCCTTAAGTGCGGCTAAGGCCGAGTCCACCTGACGTCGGGCAAGGTTGAGTCCCGCTTGGTTGACCGCCAGCTCTTTTTCGGCGCTATCCACGGCGTCCTGGCTCGTGGACCTATCCGCGTTGAGTTTTATTTGCCGCTGGTGTTGTGTCTCGGCAAGTTTCAGGCGGGCCTGGACGTCGGCGATCCGCGCTTCCGCAACAGCAAGGTCCGCCCTGTTTCGCTCGACTTTAGCCAAGAGATCATCTTTCTCCAATTCGGCGATAATCTGGCCCTTTTTAACAGCATCGCCGATGTTGGCGTAAAGCCGCACCACCTTGCCCGAAACCCGCGCCCCCACCTTGACTTCAGATCCCACCTGGGATTTGACCGCTCCTGTTGCCAAAACCGTGGATGAAAAATCCCTACGGATCACCTTGGCTGTCGCAGGCCCCGTGGGTTGGGTCTCCTTTTTGCCGGATGTGGACAGCCACCATCCTGCTCCGGCGGCGGCAAGAACCAGGATGATCAGCAAGAGGCTCCAGCGCCGGGTTGATTTCTTCATTTATGACTCCTTTTACTTTCGGGTATCAGCCAGTGCACTATGGCTTCCAGTTCGAAACCACAGTTTGAAAGGGATTCGTTTTTCAGTTTTGATTCTCCACGGTATGGCTCTTTACAAGAGGTTTTGACCAGTGAGAACATGAAGCGACGCTCATGTTAATTCTCTCCTTAATGAGGTTAAAAAAACGGTTGCGCTGCTTCGGGTTGAGCAGTTTACTTTCCTGCAGGAAATGCGCGATTACCCGGTTCTGAGCCGCCGTCTGTAATTCCTGGATTTCTTTCTGCTTGCTCTCGATGGCCTGCTGATCGGGGGTATCGATGGATAGAATCTCAATAAGATCGAGCTGTTTTTTCTTGATCTTCTGCTCCAGCGCCTGCAAATGGGAACGGAATTCATCCCGGTCAGACTTGAATCGCGTCAGTTGCTCGGGGGTGAGATCAAGTTCAAGGAAAAGGGGCTTCATCAAATTGCCGTCTTTTTTTTCGCTCGTCATGATCGGAAGCTTATAAGCAGCATAAGTCCCCACAAAAACAACGTTCATAATGATCGAAAAGAGAAAAATCAGTATTTTGAGATTTTCTTTCATCGACTTGTGCCTCCCGCATCAAAAGATGAAGCAAGAATCATGTATGTGTGTTCAAGCGATTCGGGGGGCGACGGACTGAACCATTCAAATCCCTCCATGTCTGCCTCCCTGGATGCTGTTGCCTGATGATTTCCGGAAAGAGAAATTTCCCGGCTCATGGTCATCCCAAGGAAAAAGGCCAGAAGTATCGTGGTGCCAGCGGCCAGACGCACGGGTATCGACAATCCAGAAAACCATTGAAGCGAAAATCCGTCCCATGCAAAGATGGATTTTTTTTCAGCGTCGGGCAAAGCCCTTTTCCGCGCTTCTCTCATGACGCGATCGGCAAACTCCTGCGGCATGGGAGGAACATCCAGGGAACTCAGAAAACCTTCCACATGCTGAATTTGCTCGAACGCTATCTGACACGTCCTGCAGCAGTGCAGATGATCCTCTATCTCACGGCTCAGACTGCCGGATAATTCATGATCCGCATAGGCGTTCAAATTGGAAAGAACTTTTTTGCATCTCATTGGCGTCTCCTTTTGTAAGCATTAAACGACTGAGATTGAAAAAACCCTCGATTTATTTTTCGTAATTCAGATTTATTTTGTATGGGTTAGTTTTAATTGAAGATTTTCTCTTGCACGGCGGATGAACATTTCAACTGATTTCAACGAGGTATCCATCACCTGAGCTATTTCAGCGTAGCTCAATCCTTCGTCGTGTTTAAGAATAATCGCAGTCCGCTGGTTGAGCGGAAGGCTCTCCAGCGCATGCCGGATCTCTTCCCCGCGCTCTCTGGAAACAAGATATTCCACTGCGGAGGGTGAGCTGGATGGCCGGTCGGGCATCGTGTCCATCAGGGATGGCCGGCTCTTTTTGCGGGTGTCCAGGCAAAGCCTGTAGATGATGGTGTAAAGGTAGGTGCGAAAGCTCGCCGTCGGCCGGTAGCGCGGGGCTGCTTTTAAGATTTTAAGAAAGGTTTCCTGAGCGACGTCTTCGGCCTCCATCGCATCGCCAAGAAGCCGGTAAGCTGTCCTCCAGGTTTGTTGCTGGTAACACAGAACGATTTTGTTGAAAGCATCGAGATCGCCCCCGGCAACGGCTTGCATGAGTTGTTCATCTGAAGCCTCGATCACGTTTTTTTATACACCTAATGATAACAAATCTCGGGGCATCTTCTATCCACGGGGCCAGTACATGATGATGCCGACTCCGGCCAGGGCGATCGCTCCGCCGACCATGTCATCCCCCGTTTGTTTCTGGGTATTCTCAAGGTTTGGAATTTTCTTTTGTTCAAGCGAAAATATTCGATGGGGCATAAGGATGTGTTCCCTCGATGACTTTGATGCCGGCCTTTGCGACAATTTTTTTGATGAGATCTTCCTTACTTGGACATTGTTCGGAAATGCAGGGCGCGATATGTAGCACTGTGGGTTTTTCATTCATAGGCGCATTCCAGAGCTTTGCCTGCATCAGTCGGGTGACGATGGCCGACGCCGGGCACCCTCCGCATCCAACAATGCCCATGATCTCCGCGTCGGTATCCTCGTAGATTTCAAAAACTCCTTGACGTCTGTTAAAAGCCACCAGACAACGGGAGCAGCCGATGCAAATATCATCCATGGCGTTTTTACATCCAACAATCAAAATTTTATCCATGTCAAACCTCCAGACGTAAAATTTATGATTCTAAATTGTTAAAATTTCATTCCGCCGGAGCGGCCAAAAGATCGCTTGGCACCGTGGGGCCATAATGAACGCAACAAGGAATCATGAGCAACGTCATAAGTAAGAAACCGCTAAAATACAAGGACTGAAACAGCCGTTCCCGCAAGAACCACCCACAGGATGTCCAGTTTGAAAATCAGTGCCGCAAAAGCCGCCCCCGCAAGCGCCATGTGGGGTAAATCCCAGTGAACGTTCAAGGCAAAGCGGATGGTGACGGTAAACAGAAGCCCCACAAAAGAGCAGAGAATGCCGCTGATAGCTCTGGCAAACCATGGGGAGGCGCGAAACCTGTCAAAATAGGGAGCAACAGCGATCACAATCAGAAAAGAAGGCAGGAAAATAGCGATGGTGGCAACAATCGCCCCGGTCAGGCCATGCACCAGGTAGCCGACAAAGGTTGCCGTAATTACGATCGGCCCGGGCGTAAACTGCCCGAGGATGATTCCGTTCAAAAATGTCGATCCATCCATCCAGGAACGGACTTCAACGATCTCATGGAACATGAGTGGAATCGAGGCAAAGCCACCGCCAAAGGCGATGAGATCAACTTTTGACATGAGCACGGCAAGATGGAAGAGGTCCTTTCGGAAGAAAAAGAGCATGGCATAACATGCGGCGGAAATGATTAGAAAAACAAGTAGCGGCAGAGTCGTATGCCGCATTCGGGTCAACGGCGCATTGCGGGCGACCGGCTGTCTGCCGTTTAGAAGTATGCCCAGAAGCGCCGCCAGGATGATAATGAGAACCGGGTTTGCCATGAGCCAGAAAAGCCCTGCCGCGGTCAGAGCGATAATGACGTTTTTCCAGTTTTTGAGGGAAGTCCTCCCGAAGGATAACGTCGCATTGGCCACAACAGCCACGATGACTGCCTGAAGGCCGCTGAAGACCGAAATCACGGCCGGAAGTCCGTGGGCGCGCGAATAGGCAAAGGAGAGCGCCAGCATCAGCAGAAATGCCGGCAAGATGAATCCGACATAACTTACCATGGCCCCGCGGACCCCGCGGGTTTTCAAGCCGATGTACGCCGCCATCTGCATGACGGTGGCTCCGGGGATTGTCTGGCAGAGCGCCACACCGGCCTGAAAGGACTCGCCGTCTATCCATTGCCGCTTCTCGACAGCCATTTTGCGGACGTAAGGGATCATGGCCGGACCCCCGAAGGCGGTGATTCCCATCCTGAGAAAAGAGCCGAATAATTGAGGCAGGTCAGGAGTCATATAGCTAATCCACATGCAGAATGACGGCAAAACTGTTGAAAATGGCCCAGACGGTGTCGTTTTCCAGGATACCGAGCCGGTTGCCGGTTTCACGGGTTGTGACCGCGCATAACGAAGTTCCGTCGGAGATGCGTATCACGTACTCCATGGTGATCTCACCTTCACGCATGTGGGTGACCGTACCCCTGAGCCTGTTTTCCGCGGAACATTTCGGTTCGTTTTCGGTATTCTGAAGCATGACCCAGGGTGCTTTGACTTCAGCGGTAACCAGCAGCCCCGGTTTCAGACACAGCCTTTCCAGGCTGTCGTTTGTGATCACCGTGGTAATGATGTATTCTCCAATCGTCAACACGTCAACACTGGACTGGATGTCGCCTTTTCGGACGGCGCAAATTTTACCAAAAAACATGTTCCGGGCACTGGTTTTTTTCCGGCTTTCTTTTTCAATGAAATAATTGGCCAGTTGACGCATGTCTTCGTCGGAGAATTTGACATAGGATGCAGCCAGGTTCGGGGTTGAATGCCCCAGAATTTGCTGCACGACCGTCAAGGGGACATTCCCCTGTATCAGCTCCACCCCCCGGGCTCTTCGAATGACATCCGGAGAACCCTGTGCCGGTGAAAAGCCACAGGAGGCCGCGCGCTCATAGAATTTTCTGCGAACATGTCCCGGATCAATGCGAAACATCTGCGTCAAAAATTCTTTAAAAGCAGAATCATTCAAATTCGACCAAATTTCATTAAAAACAGACTCGGACAACTGGATTTCCCGCTTTTTCAGGCTTTTCCCTTCGCCGGCTTTCCCAAAACTTACGACATGCCGGTTGCAGTCAATGTCCTCGTACGGATTAAGCGCCAGCACTTCATTCAATCTTGCCCCTGTATAGCGGATCAGCAAAAAAATGATCCATATCCGTTTGCGGGACAACCGGATGTCTGGACGGTAGGCCTTTTCGACCCATTCACGAAAAGACTGTTCCAATTGGCTCAGTTGAACAGAATCCAGGCAGCTACTTGTTTGGATGGGGTGATGCTTGATTACGGACGTCATATCGATTAACCGGACATTATAAAATTGTATATAGATAATGACATTGAAAGTGTTTTCAATCGGAACTGCACGAAACAAATCTACGTTCTTGTCTTGTAGCACATTGGGTGCGTTTTGAAAAGCAAGAGCGAAAATTCTTGACAACCTATTAACACACTTGTTATTGATAAACACGATATTTATATAAAACGTGCTATTTTATTTCAGATGTGGTGGGAATCAATCTCTCTGCGGGGACACTTATAACTTGAACAGGAGGTATTGATGAACGGGCAAATCTGTACAATTGAAAAAATGGAGAGGCTCCTTGTAGCAACGGACGGTTCCGAAACAGGCCAAGGTGCTGTTACTGCCGCATTGGAGCTTGTAAATATCCTCTCGACCGGCCCAGTCGAGCTGCTTGCCGTGGCCGTGGTTTTAACCAACCTTGAATACGAGAGCGCAATGCCCTGGGTCATTGCACAAGCCGAGAAGAAGGTACGTCAAAAGCTCGAAACCGTCAAATCCATGGCGGAAGAAGCCGGTATTGAATTCGAGATTGTTGTGCACAGGGGAGATGATCCAAGCGTGGAGATCGTTGGTGAGGCGGTAAGAACCAAGGTGGACATGATCATTATGGGTACGCATGGCCGAACAGGGATCAAACGTTTTCTGCTGGGAAGCGTCACTGGAAGTGTCATTGGAAATGCCCCGTGCAAAGTTTTCGTTGTTCCTCCCGAAGCAAAAGTTGACTATCAGACGATCATTGTCGCTACGGACGGTTCCAGACATGGCGATGCCGCACTTTCAGCGGCGATTGCCATTGCAAAAAGATGCAACAGCTTGCTTGTCATCGTGTCCGCCGCTTCTTCGGATATGGAGACCGCAGATGCAGAACAGACCCTGAAGCGAGCACTTGAGATTGCAGGCAAAGATGAGGTCAGAAAAGAAGGGGTGGTTCTGCATGGCAAGCCCGAACAGGTTATTGTGGAAGTCGCCAGTCAAAAAAGCGCCGGCCTGATCGTAATGGGAAGCCACGGGAGAACCGGACTTATGAGTCTTGTCATGGGCAGCGTAACGGCGGGCGTCCTGAGTCATGGAAGCTTTGCAGTCCTTGTGGCCAAGACACTGCGATATGATGACTCCAAATGGATAATCAAACCGTAAGACCGCTTGTAGAAGACCCGCCAACCAGAAATCCCGAACAGTTTATATCATCAACTTCTAAGGGAGGGATTATTATTGATGGAAACGAATATCGATATTGCAGAGGACAAAATTTCTGACGGCGCCGCCATGCCAAAGACGCAGAATCATTATAACCGGATGGAGTGGGCTGGGGCGTTCGGGGATGTCGGCACGCTGATTCCTTTTGTGGTCGCCTATATCACGATCGTGAAAATTGACCCCCTCGGGCTTCTTTTCATGTTTGGCATCACCCTGATGGCGTCCGGACTCTATTACAGAACCCCGCTTCCGATTCAGCCCATGAAAGCAATCGGAGCGGCGGCGATTGCCGGAGGCATCAGCCCGGCTGCTCTTTTCGGATCAGGGCTCACCACCGGGCTTTTCTGGCTTATCGCCGGCGCCACCGGAGCCATCCGGCCAATAGCCAAACTGGCAACCAAACCGGTTGTTCGCGGCATCATGCTGGGTCTGGGGCTCTCTTTTATGGTGGACGGCGTCCACCGAATGATGACGGTCCCCATCCTTTCGGGCATTGCGCTGGTTGTCACCTATCTGCTTCTGACCAACCCCAAAGTTCCAGCCATGTTCATGCTTTTGATCATCGGCGTGGTGTCTGCGGTTATCATGAACCCCCAAATAATTTCGGAACTGTCCAAAATTCACATCGGCTTCAAACTGCCGGTTTTCAGCCTGCCCATGATTACCTGGAATGATCTCGTCACGGGCACATTGCTTTTTACGATTCCCCAGATTCCGTTGACTCTGGGAAACGCCGTGATTGCCATTGTTGCCGAGAACAATGAACTGTTTCCCGACAGGCAGGTCACCGAGAAGAAAATCGCCATCTCCCAGGGTATCATGAACCTGGTTTCTCCACTTTTCGGCGGCATTCCCATGTGCCATGGAGCGGGCGGGATGGCAGGACATGTTCGCTTCGGGGCAAAAACGGGCGGAGCACTGGTGATTCTTGGCAGCATGCTCATTCTCATTGCCCTTTTCTTCAGCGATTCCGTTGCCATTATTTTCAAAATATTCCCCAATGCGATACTCGGTGTGATCCTGTTTTTCGCGGGTTCGGAACTGGCTATCGTGGTGAAGGACATCGGAGACAAGAAACCGGACTTCTATGTCATGATCATCGTCGCCGCTTTTGCGATGTGGAACATGGGCGTGGCATTCCTTGTGGGTGTCATTCTGGACAATTCACTGAGAAGAGGGTGGCTTAAAATTTAGGCCGGATTCCAGATGACGATAGGGTCAATTAAGTGCAGAGCGACTTTTTGCAGACAGATCAGAGCGGTGGCTCTTTTCTGTCTGCTTGCGCTCCTATCCTCATGTACTCAGGGGGAAGAGCCTGCCTTTGTCGATTTTTCCAAAAGGGAGGAGATCGGATTCGAGGAAGTTCCCGATACGATAACCTATGCGTATGTGCCTCAGTACTTTCACCGGGTTTCCTTCGAGCGCCATCACCCGCTTATTGAATATCTGAAGCGTGAGACCGGACTTCCCATCCGGCAGGTCTTCCCCGACAGCTTCGATGACTATATCAAAATGACCAGTCAGGGGAAAATTGATATCTCGTTTGCCAATCCCTTCATCTACGCGAAAGTGGCCCAGCGCTACGGCGTCCGGGCTTTCGCACGCATTATCGAACTGGACGGCCGTGAGAGTTTTCGGGGGCAGATCATCTGTCGAAGCGACAACAAGGAGATCCGGACCCTTATGGACTGCAAGGGGAAGCGCTGGGTGGCCGTCGATGCCTCCTCTGCCGGTGGATATCTCTATGCATTGGGCCTCTTCTATGAGCACGGAATTCGAAAGAATGACTTCAGTGAAATCACCTTCGTGCCGGGTCCCGGCGGTCAGCAGGAGAAAGTCGTCCTGGCTATCTACAACGGAAGATATGACATCGGCTCCGTGAGGGAAGGAACGCTTGATCTCGTGGCCGACAAGATCGATTTGAGCCAGATCAGGGTCATCGCTCATACCCCCTATTACCCGGGATGGATGTATGCTCACAGAAAAGGGCTTGACCCAAAGGTTTTGGGCGCGGTCAAGGGAGCGCTCCTGAAGATCGATTGCATGGGCACAGAATACAGGTCCATCTGTAATTCCGCCCACTTTTCGGGAGTCATTGCGGCGGAAGACAGCGATTATGATTCCATAAGAGCGCTTGTGGCCAAGGTTGGAATCGATCTGGATGAATAGGGCGGTTGGTATGATCTCTCTGGGTTTCCAAACCAAAATTTCCCTTACGATGATTGCCGTCCTCCTGTTACTGGGGACTTCGCTGGGCTTTATCGTCAGTCGAACTGCCTCCCTGGCGCTCCTCGATGAGAGTAAAAAGCGGGGAATTTCCAGCGCCATGCACATTGGGGCGCGCATTGCAGAGCCCCTGCTGGCTACGGATTACCTTCGGATGAAGGATCTCGTGGATGAAGTCATGCGAACCGGAGAGGATATTTCTTTCGTTTTCGTTCTGGGTCGCTATGGAAGACCTCTCGTCCACAGCTTCACGGGCGGCTTTCCGGTTGACCTTGCAGGGGTGAACGCAGTTGAAAACGACGCAGCCTATGGCGTGAAGCTCATCACTAACGGCAAAGAGCTGATCTACGACTTCGCCGTCCCCGTTATCATCGGAAAAGAACGCCTCGGCACGGTGCGCCTCGGCGTTTCCCACAAGCGGATTGGAGATGAGGTAAAGCAGTTCCTTTTGACCATCTCTCTTGCAACGGCCGTTGCTGTAGCGCTGGCGGCGCTGCTTGGAACAATGCTTGCCCGAACGATGACGAAAAGAATTGCCCTGCTCCAGCGTTCCGCACAAGAAATCGTAAACGGAAATCTCGATATCCAAACGCTTCCCCCGGCAAAACTGTCCTGCTGGAAGTTCATGAGCTGTGAGAAAAGGCAATGCCCGGCTTACGGTGACTCCCGTCACCGCTGCTGGTACATTGCAGGAACCCTTTGCCCCTCCTGCGTCGAAGGAGAATATGACCGGAAGATAAAAACATGCCGAAACTGCGCGGTCTACCGCACAAACTCCGGTGATGAGATCCAGCGCCTTGCCGAGTATTTCGATCTCATGGCCATGACGCTCCAGAAACGCCTGGAGGATATAAAGACCATTCAGGATCGTATGGTCCAGTCCCAGAAGCTCGAATCGATAGGGCAACTTGCGGCAGGCGTGGCCCATGAGCTCAACACGCCGCTCGGCATTGTCCTCGGCTACACGCAGCTCATGCTCCAGGATTTTTCTTCCGACTCCGAGTACCATGAGTGGCTCGCCATCCAGGAAAAACATCTTCGCATCTGCAAACGGATTGTCTCGGACCTGCTTCGTTTTTCCCGAACCACAGAAACGGACAAGAAAGCCATAGACCTGAATGATGTACTCGAACAAGTCCTCTCCGTTGTCGAGCACACCTTCGGACTTGATAAGATAACGCTTGAGCGCCGGTTTGCCCTGGAGCTTCCCCCCATTTTCGGTGATCAGGAAAAGCTGCAACAGGTTTTCCTGAATCTTCTGAACAACGCTCACGATGCCATCGATTCCGAAGGAAGCGTGACTGTGGCCACCCGTCATGACAGAAAGAAGAAGGAGGTTGTGGTTTCCGTGGCCGATACGGGCTCCGGCATTCCCCCGGAGATCCTGCCCTGGATATTTGACCCGTTTTTCACGACGAAGCCTGTCGGTAAAGGTACGGGACTCGGGCTCTCGGTAACCTTCGGGATCGTTAAGGACCATGGGGGCCGGATCGATGTAAATAGTAAAGCTCAGTCCATGGCATCCGAAGCTGATTCCGACCGTTGGAAAGGGACGGACATCGTGCTGCACTTTCCCATCTACCAACAGGCCGGTAAAGAGCGTGCAACGGACGAACAAACAAACGAAAATTCTTGATACGGAGGTTTCGCACCATGGCGGCCATTCTGGTACTTGACGATGAACCGGATGCGGTTGTTCTCATTCAAAGGGTCCTCAAGCGCAAGGGCCACGAGGTCTTTGTGTTCACCGAAGAAGAGCAGGCCATCGCCTTTGCCCGATCGAACCCTGTTGATCTGGCCATACTCGACATCAAGCTGAAGAAGATGAGCGGCGTTGAAGTCCTCGAGGAGCTCAAGAAGATCAATCCCGCAATGCATGCCATGATGCTTACGGGTTTTCCGACACTTGAAACAGCCAAAAGGGCGGTCAGCCTCGGCGCCGATCAGTACTGCGTAAAACCCATTGAAATCGATGAATTGGTGCAAAAGGTAACATCCATACTCAGCCAAGGCCCTGAGGGAGCCTGACGATGAGGCCTGGCAATCTTCTGCGGCATGTTGCATGGCGAATTTATTCTCCCGCAGCACTGGCGCGCATGAAATATGCCGCCTTCAAAGCCTTTCTAAACTGGGACCACGTCGGCCATAACCAGATGACAAGGCTTGAGAGAATCTACCATGACGAAGAGCCGGTGGACTTTTGTGCCGTCAAAGCCGCCTACGACGGCCTGGTGAACGCCCTTTCCATGATGGTTGAAAACCTCACGAGCATGGCGCCCTTTTCTTACGGAAAACTCACTCACCTGCTTGAGCGCATCGATGCAACCATTCGATCCGATTTCACGTTCGAGAGCGGGAGCACGACAACGCCCTTCATACTGGAACTGGATGAAGCTTCCCTCAATGACGAGCGCATAGTTGGGGGAAAAGCCGCGAATCTTTCCCGCCTTTCAATAGAGCTGCAACTGCCCATTCCAAAAGGTTTTGTCATCACGACATCAGCCTTCAAAACTTTTTGCTGTCTGAACGGTCTGCAGGAAGAGATTGAACAGAAATTGGCAAACCTGGACATCGGATCCGCCTCCAGCCTTGAGGAAACATCGAAATGGATCATGCTCGCGATTCGAAGCGCCCCGCTGCCACCCGCCCTTGAAGATGCCGTGGCAGCGGCATACCGCCGGTTGCTGCCGGGCCGTCTATGCGCTGTGAGAAGCAGTGCGGCGGGTGAAGATGCGGAAGTCTCTTTTGCAGGTCAATACAGAACCGTTCTTGGCGTGAGCGGTGAAGGTCTCATTGAGGCTTACAAAGAAGTCATTGCCGGCAAGTACTCCCCCATGGCTCTGTCCTACCGCATACGGCACGGCTATCTCGATGATGAAACACCCATGGCGGTACTGGTGATGGAAATTATAGACGCCAAGACCAGCGGCGTCATGTATACCCAAGATCCGGTTGGCTCCCGCCGTGATACGATCACAATCTATTCGATCCAGGGAGCGGGCGAGCGGCTTGTCGGGGGCACCACAGCTCCGGACGTGACCGAGGTCCGTAAGGATGAAGGTCTTCAGATCGTGAAAGGAGATTCTGCATCGCTTGATCGCGAAAGCGCCAGGTGGCTGGCCGCTGCGGGGCTGAGGCTTGAAGCGCACTTTGGCTCTGCCCAGGATGTGGAGTGGTGCAAGGATGCAGCGGGAGACCCTTACCTCCTGCAGTCACGTCCTCTCCGGATCCATGCTCTCGAAAAGGTTGCACGCGGGTGGAATGTTCCAGAAGTTTCAAACACCGTCCTGCTTGCCGGGGGAGAGAAAGCCGCTTCGGGCGTCGCCATGGGCAGAGTTGTCCTGGTGCAATCCCCATCCGACTTGATGCATGTTCCCTTCGGTTCCGTGCTCGTCGCACCCACGACATCTCCCCAATTTGCACAACTGGCAGGCAAAGTGAATGCTGTTGTAACGGATGTCGGCTCCGTTGCAGGCCACTTCGCTTCCGTTGCACGGGAATCGGGTATCCCAACCCTGGTGAATACCCGGACTGCAACGAAGGTTTTGAAACCGGGCCGGATCGTCACCGTGGATGCCGACCGCCAGAGAGTCCTTGACGGGGTTGCGGAAGAGCTGCTGGCCTTCGCCCAGGATCAAAAGGAGACAACAGCGGAAAGTCCTTTCAGGAAGCGGTTGAGAAAGATCCTGAACGGTGTCTCCCCCCTCAACCTCATCGATCCCAAAAGCCCTGCTTTCTCCGCCCAACGCTGCAAAACCCTTCACGATCTTCTTCGATTTGCTCACGAGAAGGCAGTCGCGGAGATGTTCTCCCTATCATGCAACGGCAAACGGAAATTCAGAGGTGCCAGGAAGCTTACCTGTGACATCCCCATTGTCCTTTATGTGCTCGACCTCGGGGGCGGCATCAAGGAAAGCGTGGGACGCCGTTCGAATCTGCGCGCAGAAGACGTTTCGAGCTTCCCCTTTTCTGCACTGTGGAAGGGCCTAACCGACATCAAGGAAGCTTGGTCGTCGGATATCGTTCACTTCGATTGGTGGAACCTTGACCGATTCAGCCTCGGGGATGGCATCGTAAGCTTCGACTCCCAACTCCTTGGCAGTTTTGTTCTCGTCTCTCCCGATTACATGAATGCCAACATCCGCTTTGGCCTTCATTTTACGGTAATCGATGCTCTCATCACACCGGATGCCGGAGACAATTATGTGTCCTTCCGCTTCGAAGGTGGCGGCGCCGAATTCGAGGGAAAACACCTGAGGGCCATCTTTCTTGCCCAGGTTCTGGAAAATCACGGCTTTCAGGTGAACCTGGAGAAGTTGTCGGTCAGTGCCATCTTTGAAAGAGCCCCCGCTGATATCACCGAAGAAAAGATAGCGGTGATCGGGCGGCTGCTTTCATTCACGCCACTTTTGGACATGACGCTGAAAGACTTATCCGAGGTAGGCAGACTGGTTGCCGTGTTCAGTAAAAAGTCCGGAGCGTTTGAAGGACCGGATGAAAGCGGCGCTTTTATCCCGGAGCGCCACGGAAATATTCAATCTCGGACAGCAGAGGATGGGCTTTCCAGCTACAGGCCGACCTGGGTCACCGATCAACTGGCTGTAGGGCATGCTCCCATGTCCTACGAGGAACTTAGCTCGATAAAGAGCCAGGGTCTTAACACCATTGTAAACCTTTGCGCCGAATACCGTGACCTTTACCAAATCGAGAAAAACTACGGGTTCGATGTGTTTTACCTGCCGGTTCCAGACGATAAAGCGCCGGAAATGGATGAGATGGACAAGGCTTTGGCTTGGCTGGATGAAGCGATCTTTCTGGAAAAGAAGGTACTCATCCATTGTCGTCTTGGAATCGGACGAACCGGAACCTTTTTGAGATCGTATTTCATTCGACGTGGATTTGGTTCGGAGCTGATTGAAGAGAGACTGAGAAGCGTTCACTCGCATCCCACGAGCGCCAGCCAGTGGAGGCTTCTTAAAAAATATGGGAGACAGGCGGAAAGACTGACCATTCGGGAGCCATCCCTGGAAGCTGAGCGGGCCGTTAACTTGGGATACTACTTTGAGGAGTACGAAGCGCTTTGCCGGTTGGTTAATGACGCATTCGTGCTTGAAGATTCTTCATCCAGACGCCACCCCGACTGCGGCAAGACTTCGGATGAATGCTGCAAACACCCCTTCCACATCCAGTTCATAGAGGCAGTACATCTCAGGCATTACTTGATCAAGGAACTGAGTCGAGAGGATCGGATGGCCGCCATCCGCCAAGCTTCAGCAATGAGCAGAAGATTAAAAAATTGGCAGGTACAGGATGTTTCTGGCTTCATCGTGCCTTCCGTTGAAGGGCGTTATTCTGAAAACGATGCTATTCCGGCAGGTGAGGAAAAATACAGATGCCCGCTCAATATCAGAGAGGGATGCCTCCTGTATTCCCATCGCCCCGTTCGCTGTCGCGCTTTCGGCTTCACTGAAGTGCATCAGGAAAGTCTTTTGGGCAAAGATATTTCTGCTACAGGGCTTCTCCAGGCCCTGTCACCTATCAGGATAAAAAGAGATCTTGACGAAATTTCCAGAAGGCTGTTCTTTGCCCTGAACGGTAGATTTCTTGAGGGAAGAAGCCTTATCTTTCCGATAACGCATGTCATATCCGGGAAATACATTGAAGATTACTTCGCGCTGCTTTCCGAGATAAACAAGACTGATCCAGGCGACCCAGTTGAGCAGTATCCAACGGATAATTCATGAGCGTATACCAGTTCATCAATTGTAAAATATATTTTTGAGTGATTCTCGGTTAACATGTCTCTTGGATGCAATCCAGAAAGCTTTCGCTCCATTTTTTATGGAAAAAGAGAAGAATCATTGGACCGAATTCAATGATTGTCCATAATCGATATTTTGCTTGAATTTCCACAATGACTCTGGTAGCGTTATTTCAAACTGATAGGGGATGGAGTTCCCCGTATAACCGCCTTGACCGGGCTGATGACTCCTGCATGAATTGTATTTGCAGGCGCCGTTACGGTCCATATTCAAAAAAGGCTCCTGCCGGATGACGGTTTTTAGGAGTTTGATATGGACAAAATTGACCCGATATGCCCATTGCCGCTCTCCAAAATCCCATCTGATCATTCCGGAAACAATCGTTTTTTTGAGCCTGATCCCGACGTAATATTTGACCGAACATTCGGTGAAAAATCCACACAAAGAAATTTCTTTTTCCAATGCATTGATGTGTCCGGCCCATTTAAAAGCAGATGGAGAGTTTATAATGGAAACGCAACATGAAGACAAAACGCTCTTGTCGTTTCTGGAAAAAAGCGAAAGCCTGATTTCAGAGATCGGACCAGGGTGCGCCCTTTATCAGGAAAAACTGAATGAGCTTAAAAACCGTCTGGTCGAAGGAAGGTTTCATCTGGCTGTCCTAGGGCAGTTCAAGAGAGGCAAAAGCACCCTGCTAAATGCCCTGATCGGGGAGCCCATTCTGCCGGTCGCCGTCATCCCCCTGACGGCAGCACCCACATTCATTCAATTCGGCTCCATACCCATGATCCGGGTTTCCTTTGGAAACGGCCAAAATCCGGAGTCTTTTGCCGGGCAGACGACGGCAGAACGAACCGCGTTTCTGACCCAGTATGTCACCGAAGAAGGCAACCCGAAAAATCATCGGGGTGTCAGCCAGATCGAGGTGGTTCTGCCGGCGCCGATTCTTTCCAAAGGGGTGGTCTTGATCGACACCCCGGGAATCGGCTCCACCTACCGGCACAACACGCAAGCCACGTTAAGTTTTTTGGAGCAATGTGACGCGGCGTTGTTCCTGATTTCCGCCGATCCTCCGATTACAGAGGTTGAGGTGGAGTTTCTTCGAAACGTCAGAGAAAAAGTTCCCCGGTTGTTTTTTGTGCTGAATAAAGTGGATTATTTAAGCGACACCGAGAAAGCACAGGCTTTGGCGTTTTTCAAACGGATATTGCAGGAACAGTTGGAAATTGGTGCAGATGTGCCTATTTTCTGTGTCTCCGCTCGATTTGCCCTTGAGGCCAGGATGGCGAATCTTCCGGCAAAATGGGAAAATAGCGGCGTTGCGAATCTGGAGGCTTATCTTACCGATTTTCTGCTTAAAGAAAAACTGATTGTCCTGAGCACAGCAGTTTCAAAAAGGGCGGCCGATCTGGTGGAAGCCGCCCTGATGCAGGTCCGGATATCTTTGAAAGCGTTGCAGCTTCCCCGGCATACCTTAGAGGAAAACATCGCGGTTTTTGAAAAAAGCCTCAAGCAGGCGGAAAGAGACCGGACGGTCATCCAGGATATCCTGGAGGGGGATAAGAAACGGGTCCTCCTTTTTCTGGAAGAGCAATCCCAAACGCTTGCCTGTGAAAGTACTGTTTTTTTAAAGCAGGTCATGAACCAGGGGATGCTTTCCTGTACCGCCAGCAAGTCGGCGACCCATCGCGTACAGGATGCCTGGGCTGAAACGATCCCCGCGTTTTACGAACGCAAACACGCAGAAATCAATCACATGATCCAAAACCGGATGCTGGATGCCCTGACGCCTCATGAAAAACGCACCGAAGAACTGATCGAGACGTTGCGAAAAACCGCTGCCGACCTGTTCCAGGTGCCTTACCGGCCGCTTCATGGGGAAAACGTACTGGAAACGGCCCAAAGGCCCTATTGGGTGTTGAATGCATGGAACACGGACGCCGCACCCATCCTCAAATCCATGGATCAGCGGTTGGATGATATTGTCCGCAGAAATGTGGAAAACCTCCGCTGGTCAACGATGCAAAACATCCAGCTTTCCTTTGCGCGCTTTGTCAGACGGATCCGGGAACGCTTGGATGAAACCGTCCTTGCCACCCAAGGCGCCATGGAAGCGGCCCATGCACGGAAAAAAACACACGGCCAGTCTGTTGCGGAAGAAATCCAGCGATTGGACTCACTGGCAGCCGCCCTCTCGGCGGTGAAGGATGACCTGAGTGAAAGCACTGCTCCCTGATCGGATTATACTTCTTGAAATCCCGTTCGCAGAAGCGCATCCCGGCTGACCAGGCCCATGAACTTTCCGGATGCATCCAACACCGGAAGGCGTTTGAGGGATTTGTCAACCATCAGCTTCAGGGCTTCATCCAGCGGCGTATCTTCCTGAACGGTGATCAGATCCGTTTTCATCACCTCTCCCGCGGTTCGGGTCTGCAGGTGCGTCGTGATGTTTCGATGCTGCTTTGCTCTTTCCGTAAATGGGATATGGGTCACAAAATAGTCCCATATCCCAGGGTGATCGTTGGAGAAAGCGATCAGCAGATCCTGATCTGAGATCAATCCGAGGAAAATTCCCGCTGCATCCACCACTGCCACGCGCTGAATATCATTGGAGTCAATCATCCGGATCACATCTTCCACGGATGTGTCCGGCAAGACCACGTGCATGTCCCGGCGCATGACATCTGAAATCCGCTGCAGATTTCCCACCTGGATATGCTGCCCCTGAAAGGCGCTCCAGTCCGGCGATTCATTCATGGCGGTCCGGAAAAT
>Ga0315271_10000138_pt1 | contig 35262 bp, 30 predicted proteins | sample C3_top_MG_FD_204664 | JGI IMG/M metagenome (GOLD analysis project Ga0315271, IMG submission 204664) | Sediment microbial communities from Yellowstone Lake, YNP, Wyoming, USA - C3_top | ecosystem: Environmental > Aquatic > Freshwater > Lake > Sediment | place: USA: Wyoming | collected 2017-08-01
GTCGTCATCCTCGAGGACCTCGTCGTCGACCGTCTCCTCGTCGTCCTCGTAGAGGTCCTCGTCCGGGATCGGCGGCTCGCCCCACGGCTCGAAGACCGCGCCCGGCCGGTGCCGGTAGAGCAGCACCGCGCCCGCGCCGAGGAACACCACCGTTGAGACGACCATCGCCGTCGGGGCGCCGAAGAACGTCCAGTTGCCCTCGCGGAACGTCTCGAGCCAGAACCGGATCGCGGCGTACCACATGAAGAAGGCGAGGAGCAGGTCGCCGGGGCGCATCTTGGGACCCCAGCGCCGCGCGATCCACAGGAGCGCGATCGCGCCGAGGATCCCCGAGACGGACTCGTACAGGAAGAGTGGCGTGAAGGCCGTGGTCTCGGGGTACGCCGGGCAGGGCCATTGCGGGATGCCGTGGTCGCTGACGCGATGGGCGCAGTCGATGGCGATGCCCCAGGGCAGGGTGGTCGGCGGGCCGTACAGCTCCTGGTTGAAGAAGTTCCCCCACCGGCCGATCGCCTGCATCACGAACAGACCGGGGGCGATCACGTCCGCCCACTTCCAGAACGGCTGCTTCCAGCGGTGGATGATGTAGATCGCCGCGAGCGTGCCGGTGAAGATGCCGCCGTAGACCCCCAGGCCCGTGTACGGGGGCATGAAGATCTTGAGGATGTTGTCCGAGTAAAGGTGCCACTGGTCGATCACGTGGTAGGCGCGTCCGCCCGCCAGGGCTGCGGCCGCGATGATGATGATCCCGTTGTCCACGAGGCGGGCATCGAGGCCGCGCCGGCGGGCTTCGCGGGTGATCACCGCATACGACGCGGCAAGGCCCACGGCGTAACAGACCCCGTACCAGTACACCGGGAGGGGGCCGAGATGGAAGGCAATCGGGTCCGGCGTGATGGCGATCAGCGCGAGGACGGGCAGCAACAGCGTGGGCATGTCGGCGAAGTGTATCCGGAGCGGCGCAGGCGGCTGTGGGCTACGCTACAGGCGATGACGACGTCCGACTTGCGGGGGTCCTAGAGGCGATGGGTTCCGAGTTCAGCGTCTGGCTGCTGCTCGTCGGCATGGTGGTCGGAGGCGCGCTCACCTGGCTCGTGCTGGCCGAGCTCGGCCGCCGCGACGAGGAGATCAGCGAGCAGGAGCTCCGCGCCGAGGCGACGTGGCTCGCGGGCGCGGTGGACGACCCGCGCTTCGACGCGCGGATGGCCGAGGACGTCCTGCGGGCGCACCGCCGCTACCTCGGCTTCCCGCCGCCGGACGCGATCATCTCGCCCGACGAGCTTGCCGCGCTCGAGCGCCAGGCCGCCGAGGCCCCTCCCGCCGAGGCCTGACCGGGGGAACCACCACCGGCCGCAGCCACGGGCTGCAGATGTGCGCACCGAGCACGTTAGGCGAGCGGGAAGCGGCCCCCACCCCCAGATGTGCGGCGCCGGCAACCGTTGGTGATCGAAGGTTGCGAACGTGGCCGTCGAGCCGTCCGTCAGGCGCCGACCACACGCATACGGTGCGCCCCGGGCACATCTGGGCCCGAGGGGGCGATCACGTCGAGCGAACTGGCGACAACCATCGCGCGGTCACCTCGGCCGTGCGGGTAACCGGCCGCCAGTGCACGGCCCGGCGTCAGCCGCCGCCGCGCAAGACCGGCGTCCCGGTGCTGTCCCCGGCCGCGACGAGCGACACGCCGAAGGCCGAGCCCGGCTCGAGGCTCGCGAGCCCTTCCACGATCCCGGCCCACGTCCCGTTGTGACCCTCGACGTACAGGGTGCCGATCCGCTTCCGCTGGCCGCCCTGCTCGACCCAGCAGGCGTACTCGGACCCGGCGGGGGTGGCCGCGAGGCCCGAGACGGCCATCGAGAGCTCCGTCGTCGTGGGGGAGTAGATGACGGTGCCCTTCGCCATGTCACCGCCAGTCGGAGCAAGCGCGAGGTGGACCGCGTCCGGCTGCTCGGCGATGTGCATCGTCGTCTGGGCGGCTGCCATGGCAATCGCCGGCTCGTCCCCCGTCCCGCCGGGCCTGAGCGCACCGCCCGTGGCGAAACCGGCGACACCCGCCACGAGCACCGCGGCGACACCGGCAGCGGCCCACCAGGGCGTCCGCGATCGCGCCCGGAGCGGGATGACGACCGCAGGAGCGATCGCGGCCTCGGGCGCGGCCGTCGAGGCCGACACGGGGACACCATGCTCGGCGATCGCGGCGGCAGGCTGCGGGACGTCGACGGCCGCGGCCGGCTCGGCGCGCTCGACCGCCGGCATCGCGGTGAGGCTGGCGGCCACGTCCGTCGCGGCGCGGGCCGAGCGGTCAACCCCGACCTCGCGCACGAAGGCGAGCGTGCGGGCGCGGAGCGCGGGGTCGGGAAGCTCTCGGATGGCGTCGCGGGCCACGGCCGATGTCCGGGCGATGCGCGCGAGCTCGGCGGCGCAGGGCTCGCACCCGGCGAGGTGCCCGGCGACGACCGCGGCCTCGGGTGTGTCGCCGGCGGCCAGGCGCTCGATGCCGTCCTGCTCGACGGCGGCCAGCTCGATGAGCTCGAGGACCTCAGCGTGCTCCATCGACGCCTCCCAGGCCCAGCTCGACCCGCATGCCGTCCGTCTCGAGCATCGAGCGCAGGCGTCCCAGGGCCCGGCGCGTGCGGGTCTTCACCGTGCCAAGCGGCCAGCCCAGCCGCTCGGCGATCTCGGACTGGCTCAGCTCGTGCTGGTAGGCGAGCAGGATCACCGTGCGCTCCTCGTCGGGCATGGACGCGAGCGCGTCGGCGATGGCCGCGCGCGTGGCCCCGGCCTCGGCGGCCTCCACCGGATCCGGGTCCCGCCTGGCACCGCCGTACACGGCCAGGTCGGGGTCGAGGCGGTCGATCGCGCTCATCCCCGGGTCGTCATCCCCCATCCCACCGGGCAGGGCGACAAGCTGCACCCGCCGACCAGCGGCGCGAAGCCGGTCCACCGAGCGGTTGCGCGCGATCGACCGGAGCCACGTGCCCAGAGACGCCACGCTCGGGTCGAATGCCTCGGCGCGGTTCCAGAGCGCGAGGAACGTCTCCTGCACGACCTCCTCCGCTATCCCCCGGTCTCCCGTCATCCGGTACGCGATGGCATGGACGCCCGGGGCGTGCCGGTCGTAGAGCGCCCCGAGGGCGTCCTCCGACCCAGCCGCCACGGCGAGGACGAGTCCGACCTCGTTCGCGTCGTATGCCAAGCGTTCCGTCATCTCTCTTACGACTCTCCGGCGGGAGCGGTTTCAGGCGACGCGTCGGGCGGCTTGGGCAACTCGTCGATCGGCTTTGGCGCGTCCTCGGCCGGCCGGCCCAGCGGCAAGGGGCGCCGCTCGAAACCGGTCGTGAACACCACGTCAGTCTGCGTCGAGAACACGTTCGGGATGATCTGGACCCGGCGGATCACGTCGCCGAGGTGCTCCATGTCGCGCGCGCGGATCTTGAGGATGTAGTCGGCCTCGCCTGCCACATGGTGGCACTCCTCGATCTCGAGGATCTCCTCGAAGCGCGGCATCAGGTCGACCGTGATCGTGCCTGGCGCCTGGGTGACCCAGGTGAACGCGAGCACCCCCAGTCCGACCGAACGCGGGTCCACGTGGGCCGAGTAGCCGCGGATCACGCCCTTGGCCTCGAGCTTCTTCACGCGCTCGTGCGCGGAAGGCCCCGCCATCCCGAGGTCATTCCCGAGATCGGCATAGGAACGCCTGCCGTCCACCTGGAGGATCTTGAGGAGACGGGCGTCGGTCTGACTGACAGAGTCGCTCTTGCCCACACAGCACCTATTCATTAGGCCAACCGGATTGGCGAGCCTACGGTTCTTAGGCTAAACTGCCGATAACTTCACAAAAGGGTGCCTCTTCGGCGCCCACCACGCAAGGATGGTGCACGATGGTGCTCGTAACCGCGTTCGCACTCCTCGCGTTGTTCTCGATCGTCGCTGTTGTGCTGAGCGCCGAGGACACGCGGGAGGACCGCGACCCCCGGGATAATCCCCTCCTCTGGGCTTGGCTCGCTCGCCGCTAGCGCACGCAAAGCCTAACGCACGCAGCGCCCCGGCTTCTGCCGGGGCGTTCGCATGTCCGGGAGGTCGCGCACCGGACCGGGGGCGGGCGTGACGCCACCGGTCGCGTGCGCGTGTGGGGCGCCTCAGCCCTTGCCGAAACCCTCCGACAGGCCGCGGATGAACTCGCGCTGCCCGATGATGCTGGCCCCGAGGTGAAGGTTGCAGGGGCCAGGGCGCCGCGGACGGGCCTGTATGCTTGCCGCCAGATGCCCTCCCCGCTCCCCCACGTCCTGCGTCCCCTCCCGGCCCGGTCTCCGCGGCCCTGGGCCGGCAGGCGACTGGGTGGCGGGATTGGCGAGCTCTGGCTTGCCGGCCCCGACTCGCAGATCGACCTGCCGGGCGGCGCCACGACCCTGGACGCGCTGTCGGCCCTCCACGGCGCCGCTCTGGTCGGTGAGCGCGGGATGCAGCGCCTTGGGGCGCGCTTCCCGCTGCTGGTCAAGCTGATCGATGCCGGCGACTGGCTCTCGCTCCAAGTCCACCCGTCAGACGCCCTCGCCCGCCGACTCCACGGCCCGGGCGCCGTGGGCAAGGCCGAGGCATGGCTGGTGCTCGCCGCCGACCCGAACGCCATGCTGGTCACGGGTCCCCGCCCCGACCTGTCCGAGGCCGACCTCCGAGCCCGGATCGCGGCCGGAACGCTCGGCCACGACGACTGCGAGTCCCGCCGCGCGGTGCCCGGTGAGTTCCTGGAACTGCGCGCCGGCACGCTCCACGCGATCGGCGCGGGCACCTTCGTCTACGAGATCGAGCAGCCGTCGGACCTGACGTACCGGATCTCGGACTGGGGCCGCCCGCCAGTCCCCGGGCGCCACCTGCACACCGCGGAGGCGCTCGAGGCGGTCGCGCCCACGCAACGGGCCGTGCTCGCAGGGGCCCACTTCGTCCCGACGGGCGGCGTGCTCGCCATGGACGAGTTCCAGCTCGAGGTCCTCGGACCCGCCGGGTCATTCGCGCGGGCGCCCGCTGGGCAGACGGCCGAGGTCGTGTCCGTGGTCGACGGACCCGCCGTGCTCTCAGGGCCGGCCTGGCAGACCACGCTCGAGCCGGGCCAGGCGATCGTCGTCCCCGCTGGCTGCGAGGGGTACACCATCGAGCCCGGGCCGACGTCTCGGGTCCTCGTGGGCTCGCTTCCAACGTAGTCCTGACCGGTGGGGGCCGCGCGGCGGGTTCTGGTACGCGGCGGCGGTGCGGCAAGGTCTGGGACGCGGCGGCACCACCCCAGGCATTGGACCGGTCGAGGCCCCGGACCACGAAGGTCGTGTCCAGCCGTCGCGCGTGCTCACGCTCCTACCAGGTCCCCGCGGCGTGTCGCCGGAGGCCATCGAGTCGGCCCGCGGGCAGGTGCGCCTCGAGGCACGTGACGCCCTCGCGGCCGACGATGGCGTCATGGCGCGTGCCGGCGGGCAGGTCGAGCCGGTCGCCGACTGCGAGGTCCGCCACACGGCCGGTCGCGGGCAGGCCGAAGCGGATCGAGCCCGCCGCGCACACGAGCACCTTGTCGTAGTCGTGCTCGTGGGGCGAGTAGCGGTCGCCCGGCCCGTTGCCCCAGACGCCGGCGTCGAGCCCCTCGGCTCGCAGCCGCGCCTCGAGGTCGTCCCTCGCCATGCCTTCCTCCACGCCCCCGCGCGCCCGTTCCCGGGCACTCCACCACAGCCTACACTCGCGCCATGGACCAGCCGACGCCGCTCCGCTACCTCTCGGCCTCCGACGTGGCCGCCGCCATGCCGACGCTCGCCGAGCGCCTCGACCTCGCCGAGGCGACGCTGCGCGGGCTCGCGGGCCCGGCCGAGCTGCCGGCCAAGATCGGCGTCCACCCGCGCCAAGCGGGCTCGTTCGCCCACGCGATGCCCGCGTACCTGCCCGGGGGGGCCGTTGACGGGTCCGAGGACCGGCTCGGCATGAAGTGGGTCCTGAGCTTCGGGGGCAACGCGGCGCTGGGCATGCCCGCGATCAGCGCGCTCCTGCTGCTCAACGACCCCGTGACGGGTCTCTCGACGGCGATCATCGACGCCGGGCCCATCACGGCACAGCGCACCGCGGCGGTGTCGGGCGTGGCGATCCGCGCCTGGGCCGCGCCGGCAGACCGGTCCCGGCCGCGGGCCGCGCTGATCGGCGCGGGCGTTCAGGGACACAGCCACCTGCCGGTGCTGGCTCATCTCCTGCCGGGTCTGGATCTTGTCGTGTTCGACCGCGACGCGGCCCGGGCCAACGCGCTGGCCGCTGCCGGGCGCGGGCTCCCCGGGGTCGCGAGCGTGACGGTCGCGACGTCCGCGCGCGAGGCCGTCGCGGGGGCGGACGTGATCGTCACCGCCGCCTCGTTCGCGCCGCCCGCCGAGCGCCAGGCGATGACCAACGACTGGCTCGCCCCGAACGCGCTGGTCGTCCCCGTGGACTACGCGACGATGTGCGCCGCCGAGGTGGCCCGTGACGCCGCGCTGTTCGCCACCGACCATACGGGCCAGTTCCTCGCCAACCGCGAGGCCGGCCAGTTCGACGGCTACCCGGAGCCCGTCATGATCGGTGAAGCGCTGGACCGCCCCGTCGGGCGGCCCGCGGGCCGGATCGTGGCCACCCACTTGGGCACGGGACTCGCGGACGTGGTGTTCGGCGCCGCGATCCTCGCCGAGGCGGAGCGCCGCGGTCTGGGGACGCTGCTCGCCCGCTGATCCACGCGCCGCGAAACGGCCGCTCACGCTCCCCCGGCGTCGGGCAGACTGGCGGGCACCCCTGCGGGGTTCGAAAGGTTCGGAGGAGAGGGCGTGGGTCGCAAGACGAAGCGTGGGCTGCTGGGCGTCGGCCTGGTGCTGCTGGTCCTGGTCGCATTGGTGATCGGCAGCCTCGGCGCCGTGGCCGCCGTGTCGCAGCCGGTGTCCTCGGGCAACCTCACGGTGAACGGCCTGCACCAGCACGTCCAGGTGGACCGTGACGTCAACGGCATCGCGCAGATCACCGCCGCCGACGCGCACGACCTGTTCTTCGCCCAGGGCTGGGTCCATGCGTCTGAGCGCCTCTGGCAGATGGAGGTCTGGCGCATGATCGGCGCGGGTCGCCTGTCGGAGATCCTCGGCTCGGATGCGCTGTCCAAGGACGTCTTCATCCGCACGCTCAACTGGCGCGGCGCGGCCGAGCGTGACTTCGCCACCCTCTCGGACAACGCGAAGACCGTTCTCAAGGACTACACCGACGGCGTCAACGCCTACGTGGACGGCCACTCGGCCGTGCTGGGCGCCGCGTTCGAGGTCGTCGCGCTCAAGAGCGGCCTCGGCGACGCGGTCCACGGCTACCGCCCAGACCCCTGGACCCCGCTCGACGTGCTCACGTTCGCCAAGCTCCAGGCATGGGGCCTCGGCGGGAACATGGACACCGAGATCTTCCGGATGCTCGAAGACGCCCGCCTCGGCGACCCCAAGCTCACCGACGAGCTCTTCCCTGCCTACCCGGCCGACCGTCCGGTGATCGCCTCGCCCGCCCAAACCGGAGCGACGGGTTCGACGTCGCCGGCCCCGGCCGCGCTCGCGTCGTCGTCGTCGTCGGCCGCGCCCGCCCCGGCGGCATCGGCCGCCGCCTCGCCCTCCTCGGCCACCGCCGCAGCCTGGGCCGACCTCGTCAACACCGCCCAGAGCGTCACCGAATGGGCAGGGCTCACGGCGGAGCGGGGCATGGTGGGCATGGGCGGCATCGGCTCGAACAACTGGGTCGTCGACGGGAGCTACACCAAAAGCGGCAAGCCGATGCTGGCCAACGACCCTCATCTGGGCTTCAACATGCCCGCGATCTGGTACGTCAACGGGCTCCACTGCGCGCAGGTGACCGCCGCCTGCCCGTACAACGTCGTCGGCGTCAGCTTCCCGGGCACCCCGGGCGTGATCGCGGGCCACAACGACCGGATCAGCTGGGGCGTGACCAACGTCAACCCCGACGTCCAGGATCTCGTCATGGAGAAGGTCGACCCGGCCGACCCGACCAAGTACGTCACCGCGACCGGCTCCGTGCCGTTCACCGTCCGCACCGAGTACATCAAGGTCGCGGGCGAGGCGGACGTCACGCTCAGCGTGCGAGAGACGAGCCACGGGCCGATCGTCAACGACGCCGACAGCCGCCTGAAGGGCAACGCCACGCTCCTCGCGCTCCGCTGGACCGCGATCGCCCTGCCCGACCGCGTGATGGAGGCGTTCCTCAACATCGACACGGCCCAGAACTGGGCCCAGTTCCGCGACGCGCTCCGACTGTTCGGCGCCCCGTCGCAGAACTTCGTCTACGCGGACGTGGACGGGAACATCGGCTACCAGATGCCCGGCGCCGTGCCGGTCCGCACCGACCCCGCCGACCAGGGCGCGCGTCCGGTCCCTGGCTGGGACGGCCAGCACGAGTGGGCCTCGTTCATCCCGTTCGACCAGTTGCCGTCTGTCTACCAGCCGCCGTCCGGGCGCATCGTCACCGCGAACAACCCGGTTGACGGCGGCTCGCTGTTCATTGGCGCCGAGTACGACCGCGGTGACCGCGCCGCGCGCATCACGCAGCTCCTCGACGCTGCCAAGGGCACGGTCACGACCGCCACGATGGGCGCCATCCAGGGCGACACGACGCTCCTGCGCGGGCTGCGCATGCAGACGGCGCTCCGCGCGATGAGCCCCCAGCCGACGACGGCCGACGGCAAGGCGGTGCTCGCCGGGATCCTCGCTTGGGACGGAACATGCACGACGAACTCGACCGGCTGCAGCTCGTTCAGCGTGTTCGAGATGGCCGTCGAGCGGGCGATCTTCGACGACGACCTCGGCCCGTTCGCCGCGAGCTACACCGGCAGCGACTGGGCAAACGACATGGCGGCCACGCTCATCGGCACGCAGGACGGGCGCGCATCGGCATGGTGGGGCGACCGCAAGTCGGGCGCCGGCGCGGATGCGTCCAAGGCCACCGCGATGGCGCTCGACACGGCCGGATCCTGGCTTCGCCGCGATCTCGGCGAGCCGGCGAGTTGGGCGTGGGGCCGGATCCACACGATCGCGTTCAAGGAGCTGACGTTCGGCTCCGCGGGGATCGGCCCGCTCGACTGGTACTTCGACACCGACTCGTTCCCCGTCAACGGTGCGAACGGCGCGCCCGACAACACGTCGTACAGCTTCGCCGGCGCCTACCCGGACCCCGTGGACGGCACCGCGCCGACGGCCACGACCCTGCGCGGCGTGTTCAACGTCACGCTCGGGCCGTCGATGCGGGCGATCTACGACATGGGCGATCTCGACGGGTCGCGGATCATCACGACGACCGGTCAGAGCGGCGTGCCGTTCAGCCAGCACAACACGGATTTCGTCGCGAAGTGGCTCGCGAACGAGACGGTTCCCCTGCCATTCAGCGCGGGTGCGGTCGCGAAGTCGTCGGCGGCGACGCTGATCCTGCAACCCGGCCCGTGACCACGGGCGGCTCCCGCGCCCCAGCCGCCTCGCCCCGGAACGACCTCGCGGGCTCGCTCGCCGCGGTCGTCGCCGCGAGCCTGTTCGGCATGCTGGGGCCCCTGACGCGGCTCGCCGGCGACGCCGGGCTGCCGGGTGTGGCGATGACGGCCTGGCGCGCGCTGCTGGGCGTGGCGTTCCTCGCCGTGGTGATCGTGGCGACGGGTGCGGTCGGCGCGTCCGTGGCGGCGGTCCGGGACCTGCCGCGGCGGGGACGGGCGTCGCTGGCGACGGCGGCGCTGGCGGGGTTCGTGCTCAACGCAGCGATGTTCACCGCGTTCGGCCTCGCGCCAGTCGCGCTGGTCCTGATGATGTTCTACACGTACCCGGCCGGGGTTGCGATCGTGGACGTGGCGATGGGCCACGAGCAGCTGACGCGATGGCGCTCGGCAGCGCTGGCGCTCTCGATGGGCGGCGTGATCCTGGTCCTCGCCGGCGGCTCCTCGCTCGCGTCCGAGGCGCCGAGCGCGATCGCCGGGATCCTGCTCGGGCTGCTCGCGTCGGCCTCGCAGGTCGTCTTCGTCACGGCCAGCCGGACGGGGTACCGGGCGGTGCCAGCCGCCGCGGCGTCGCTGGTCATCATGGCCACCGCGGTCGTCGGTGCGGTCGTGCTCGCTCTCGTCGCGGGGCAGGGGGCCGGGCTGCTCGTGCCGTTGCGCACGCCCGGCGTCTGGCCGCTCATCCTGCTCGCGGGCGTCGCTGCCGCAGGCGTCTCGTCCTCGCTGTTCCTGATCGCGATCCGGCGCATCGGCGGGACGCGGACCGGGATCCTGATGCTGTTCGAGCCCGTGGTCGGGGTCATCCTCGCGGCGATCATCCTGGGCGAGTCGATGACGATTGCACAGGCGATCGGCACGGCGCTCGTGCTGCTCGGGGCCCTCGTGCTGCAGCGGAGCTCGCCGCCCGAGCTCGATCCCGTCGTTGAGACGGCGGCCGGCCCGGTCGTCTGAGCCGACGGGTCAACGCCGTCGGTCGCCCCGTCGTTCGTCCCCGCATCGGCCTGTCCGTCGGCTAAGGTAGTCGCGAGTCCGGCGCGCGGCCGGGCCGTCGCAAGGTGAGCGGAGGCCATCGCCGATGGTCAGGGTCGAGGGGCTCGGTGATCGGGTCGCGGTCGTCACCGGCGGCGGGCGGGGCATTGGCCTCGCCATCTGCCGCGTGCTCGTGGCGAACGGGGCGCGCGTTGCCTCGCTGGACATCACCCCGTCCGACGAGCCCGGGGCCCTCTGGGTCGAGGCCGACGTGTCCGACGAGGCCGCCGTCAACGCCGCGTTCGACGAGATCGAGGCAAAGCTGGGCCAGGCGTCGGTGCTGGTGCTCAACGCCGGCATCCTGCCGCTCGTCCCGCTCGAGGAGACGTCGGCTGAGCTCTGGGAGCGGACGCTCGCCATCAACCTCACCGGCGCGTTCTTCTGCGCACGCCGGGCGCTGCCGGGCATGCGCGCGGCAGGCTACGGCCGCGTGGTCGGGCTCGGCGCCGCCGTCGGCAAGTCGGGCGGTGCGCGGTCGGCCGCCTACGCAGCGTCGAAGGCCGGGCTCATGACGCTCGTGAAGTCGATCGCCGCCGAGTACGCGCGCGACGGCATCACCGCCAACGTGGTCGCGCCCGCGCTGATCGACACGCAGCTGCTCGGCGCCACGCCCGACATGGCGCGTCGCGTCCCCGTCGGGCGGCTCGGCACACCCGAGGAGGTCGCCGCCGCGATCGCCTTCCTCGTCTCGTCCGAGGCCGGCTACATCACGGGCGAGGTGCTCGACATCAACGGCGGCACGCTGATCGACTGACGGGCGCGTGCGCATGGGCCACGGGCGAGTGGGCCTGCGGTGCGTGCCACGCCTTCAACCGCGCCACGAACGATGCCTGCGAGCGCTGCCGGGGATCGCGGGCTGCGACGCAGATGTCCTTCGCCGGGATCCTCGCCGAGCCCGACATCATCGAGGCCTCCATCTCGGCTGGCCCGAGCGCCACCGTGACCCTCGAGCACAACCCGGCGGCCCACGTCGATGGCCTCAACGGCACTAGCGCTGCTGCGCGCGGTCGAGGGCACCGAGGCGGTGCTGTTCGACCCAAACGGGTCGGGCCACTCGTTGTACTCGCTTCCCGGGCTGATCGCGGCCTTTGAGGGGCCGAAGCTGCCGCTGAGCGCGCCGTGTCCGGAGAAGGGCCGTTAGCTCGGGCACGTCGCTCGCTCCGGCCTCGCTCTCCGCGGTACGCCCGTCCGTTTCGCGCCCGGCTGCTCGTGCGGACTCGGCGTGGGCTGGACTCTCAAGTCCAAGGACCTGACGGTTGGGCGTCGTGGGCTGGACCCTGGGTCCAGTTCTGCCCGCGATTCGCCGCTGCAGGAGCCGATTCCGGTCGCGTTCTGGATCAGGAGTCCAGCCCGCGACGTGGAGGAGTCGAATCCTTGGACTCAGCGTCCAGCCTCGGATGGGACGCCCGCGCGCCGGGGGTCGCAGCTGCCGCTCGCCGCGCAGTGCCCGGAGCGTCACCGTCAGGGCTGGGGGGCGCAGCGACGCCGAGCGCGGGTCTCGAGCACGGACCTCGGGGTGAACTCTCCGCCAGGGGGCGGGTGCACACTCGTTCGGGTTTGGAGGAACTAGCGTCCGCGGGCGCCACCGAACTCGTGCTCAGACCGGGCGACGCGGCGGCCGGCGAGCCGCGTCGCATGCCGACGACGCCGCGTCTCGTGCGGAAAGCAAGTGGCAGCGGCCGACGATGGTTCCGCGAGATTGGAACGACCCGAACAGCACCACCTGGCGGGAATGTCGCCGGGACGGGCCGCTCGGGGCTGTGGCCGCCGGGAGGTACGGCCGAGCGCGGGGGCGGCCGCCGGGACGGGCCGCTCGGGGCTGTGGCCGCCGGGAGGTGCGGCCGAGCGCGGGCCGAGCGCGGGCCGGGCGCTGTGCGGGACGGGCGCCAGCGCGCCTAGCCCTCGTTCACCGCGAGCGGACCGTCGGGGACCTCGATGAACACGCGCCCGTCCTCCTCGACGATCGGGTAGACCGCGAGCGGCAGGTCGGCCGGCGGGTCGAGCGGCTCCCCGTGGTCGAGCTCGAAGCGCGAGAGGTGCAGCGGACACGTCACGGTGCCCCGGGTGAGGAACCCGCGGTCGAGCTCGAAGTACTCGTGCGAGCACGTTCCCTGCAGCGCGTGGAGCACGCCGCCGGAGCGCAGCACGAGCACCGGGCTCGCCCCGCCGTCGGTCCAGACCATCTGCATCTCGCCCTCCCCCACCGCGTCGGCGGCGACGAGGTCGATGCGGCGGGTCACGCTGCGGTGGCGGTGCCGGCAGGCTCGAAGCCTGCCGCCCACTTGACTTCGAGCGCCTCGCGCAACCGATCCCGTGCGTCCTCGAGCGCCACGCGGGCGACCACCGGCTCGAGGAACCCGAGCACGATGAACTTGCGCGCCTCGAGCGGGTCGATGCCCCGGCTCTCGAGATAGAAGAGCTGGCTCTCGTCGATCGGCCCGACCGAGCTCGAGTGCGCGGCACGCCGGCAGTCGGGCTGGTCGATCTCGAGCGACGGGATCGCCACGGCACGAGCCGCCTTGGACAGGTTCATCCCGAACTCGCCGAGGAAGCTGTCGGTCCCGATCGCGGTCTTGTCGATCGTGATGAGGCCCTTCATGTAGCTGCGGGCCCGATCGAGCAGTACGCCCTTGGACAGCAGGTTGCCCGTGGTGTCGCGGCCGATGTGGCGCGTGTACGAGGTGAGGTCGTGGAGCTGGTCGTCCGCGCCGAACACGATCTCGACCTGCTCGACGGTGCTGCGGTCGCCCGCGAGCACGTTGTCCACGCGCGAGCGCACGAGGCGGCCGCCGAGCTGGGCGAGGGCCCAGCGCAGGTCCGCGCCCTCGCCGATGCGCGCGAGCCGCTGCTGGAAGACGATCTGGTCGGGACCGGTCTCCTGGAGGCTCGAGAGCGCGAGGCGCGCGTGCGCCCCGAGGTGGATCTCGGTGGTCAGCGAGAGGAGCGCCTGGGCGCCGGGGACCGCACCGCCCGACGGGACGAGCTCCTCGACGACCGAGGCCTCCGCGCCGTCCTCGAGGACGATGACCGTCCGTGCGATCTGGGTGCGCGGGGCGCCGACCAGCCAGCGGATGACGATGGGGCGCTCGACGTGGACGCCGGCGGGCACGATGAGCGCCGCGCCCTGGGTCCAAGCGGCGCGCGCCAGCCAGGCGAGCTTGTCGTCCTCGGGGAGCGCGGGATCGGCGATGAGCGTCTTGAAGCGCTCGTAGTCGGTCATCGCGAGCTGGCCGAGCGTCATCAGCCGGACACCCGCAGCTGCCGCCTCGGCCGAGATCGTGGCGGTCGGGACCGCCTCGCCGTCGAACTCGAGCACGCCGGCCGTGGCGCCCTCGGGGCCGTGGGCCCCCTCGACCGGGACCGCACCCGTGTCCGCGGCCGTCGCGTACGGCGTGGCGCCGTCGAGCGAGGCCGCCCGCAGGTCCACATACGGGGTGTAGAGGCGGTTCGCCTCGACGGGCAGCGCCTCGAACCGCGCGAGGGCGGCCGAGCGCACGTCGCGCATGAACGCGGGCTCGTCGTGGCGGTCGCTGATCGCTGCGACCAGCTCGGCTGTGATGAACGAGAACGGAAGGTCGTCGGGGGCGCGACGAGGGGCGCGCGCCGGGCGCGCCTGGTTTGACGTGTCGGCCGCCTCCGTCATCCGAGCGAACCCTCCATCTCCAGCTTCACGAGGCGGTTGAACTCGATGGCGTACTCCATCGGGAGTTCCTTGGTGAACACCTCGAGGAAGCCCTGGATGATGAGGTTCTGCGCCTCGTTCTCCGTCAGGCCGCGGCTCATGAGGTAGAACACCTGCTCCGCCGAGATCTTGCCCACGGTGGCCTCGTGGGTCATCGTGGTGTCGTCCTCGGCGATGTCGATGTACGGGTACGTGTCCGAGCGCGACTGGTCGTCGAGCATCAGCGCGTCGCACCGCACGGATGCGGTCACGCCCGTGGCGCCGGGCGCCACCTTGAGCTGGCCGCGGTACGTGGCGCGCCCGCCGTCCTTGGAGACGGACTTGGACACGATCCGCGAGGTCGTGTTGGGCGCCAGGTGGACGGCCTTCGCGCCCGTGTCCTGGTGCTGGCCACGACCGGCGACCGCCACCGAGATGACCTCGGCCCGGGCGCCCTCGCCGCGCAGGTAGATCGCGGGGTACTTCATCGTGAGCCTGGAGCCCGTGTTCGCGTCCACCCACTCGACGGTCGAGTTGGCGTACGCGTGGGCGCGCTTGGTCACGAGGTTGTAGACGTCGTTCGACCAGTTCTGGATGGTCGTGTAGCGGACCTTGCTGCCCGCGAGCGCCACCACCTCGACCACCGCGGCATGCAGCGAGTCGGTCGCGTAGATGGGCGCGGTGCAGCCCTCGATGTAGTGGACCTTGGCGCCCTCGTCCACGACGATCAGCGTCCGCTCGAACTGGCCGGTGTTCTCGCCGTTGATGCGGAAGTAGGCCTGGAGCGGGAGCGGGACCTCAACTCCCTTGGGGACGTACACGAACGAGCCGCCGGACCAGACCGCGGAGTTGAGCGCCGCGAACTTGTTGTCCTCGGGCGGGACGACCGTGCCGAAGTACTGGCGGAAGATCTCCGGGTGCTCCTTCATGGCCTGGTCGGTGCCCATGAAGACCACGCCGATCTTGGACAGCTCCTCGCGCACCGAGTGGTAGACGACCTCGGAGTCGTACTGCGCGCCGACGCCGGCGAGGAACTTGCGCTCGGCCTCGGGGATGCCCAGCTTCTCGAACGTCGCCTTGATCTGCTCCGGGACGTCGTCCCAGGACTTCTCCTCGCGCTCGGACGGCTTGCGGTAGTAGACGATCTTGTCGAGGTCGATGTCCGAGAGGCGACCGCCCCAGGTGGGCATCTTGCGCTTGAGGAAGTGGTCGTACGCGCGCAGCCGGAACTCCAGCATCCACTCCGGCTCGTCCTTGAACCGGCTGATCTCCTCGACCGTCTCGCGCGTCAGCCCGCGCTTGGTCTCCCGGAGATAGACGATGTCGTCGTGGAAGGCGTACTGGTCGCGCTCATCGCGGACCAGATCGCGGGTGCTGCTCATGCGTGCTCCGATCCTGGCGGCGGGCGCCGCGGAGGCGATTCTGCCGGGTAGTGGTGTGCGGCGTGGCGGGAGCTGCGCGGGCTTCGGTTGGGACGCGGCCCGCGCGCTAATCCCGAGTGGAATTATCGGAATTACCGGCCGGTTCGTCAACGCCGGGTCCAGCCGCCCCATCGCCCCTCGCCCCAGGGCCCTCAGTCACGCCCGGACGAGCCACCTCGCTGTGTACGGCGCCATCGGGATGCGGTCGCCAAGGCCGAAGCGCCGACCGCCGTCGAGCACGTCCACCGCGGTCTCGAGCCCGCCCAGCTCGAGCGCGGCCCCGTCGATCGAGGTCGTCCGGTCGGCCAAGTTGTAGACCGCCATCAGCGCGCCGTCGGGGTGGCTCCGGACGAAGGCGAACAGCGAGCGGTCGCCGAGGTCCACGACCTCGAGCGGCGTCGCCGCGTGGAGCTGGCGCAGGCCACGCCGGATCCCGACGAGCCGCTGCACGCCCTCGAAGAGGCGCTGCTCCACCGTGCCCGCGTCGTGGCGCCGGTCGGCGTCCTCCCAACGCATCCACGGCCGATGCATCCAGCGGTTGTCGGACATGAGCGCCCGGTCGTCGAGGTACGAGTGGTCATTGCGCAGGCCGATCTCGTCGCCCATGTACAGCAGCGGGATCCCGTCCCAGGCGAGGATGAGCGCGTTGCCCAGGAGCATGCGGGCGATCGCCCGGTCCACCGCGGCCGCGTCGCCCTCCACGAGTCCCCGCTCGAGCCCGGCGAGGCTGGCGAACGTGCCGCTGATCCGCGAGTCGCCGGTCGCCGGGTTCGACTGGAACACGTCGCCCACGGCGAACGAGCCCGCGAACGAGCCCTCGTAGAACGCGGAGAGGAACGCCCGGTGACCCGGTCCGGACCAGCCGACGGCCTCAGCGTCGTCCTCGGTGATGGCCCAGCCGATGTCGTCGTGGCAGCGGATGTACGAGCCCCACGCGGTCGTGGACGGCTTGCGCGGGAAGGCGCCCATCACGTGGTTCATCAGTCGGGTGTCGCGGGTGGCGAGCGAGCTCCAGTACTGGACCATCAGGCTGTTGTGGTAGGCGAGGTCGCACTCGCGGCCCTGGAAACGCCCGGCGCCCAGATACGGCGCGAGGTCGTCCGGCCCGACGATCGCCTCGGCCTTGAAGATGGCCGCCGGGGCGGCGATCCGCGCGCACGCCCGGAGCGCCCGGAGCAGGTCGTGGACCTCGGGCTGGTTCTGGCAGTTGGTCCCCATGCGCTTCCACATGAACGCCACCGCGTCGAGCCGGAAGACGTCCACGCCGCGGTTCGCGTGCTCGAGGAGGATGTCGATCATCTCGGTGAGCACGCGCGGGTTCGCCCAGTTGAGGTCCCACTGCCAGCGGTTGAACGTAGTCCACACCCAGCGCTTGTCGGGGAGCTGCGTGAAGTTGCCGGGCGCGAAGTCCGGAAACACCTCGGGCAGCGTGCGCTCGTAGGCGTCGGGCAGCTTGCGGTCCGGGAAGATGCGGTAGTACGCCGAGTAGACGGGGTCGCCCGCCGCGGCCGCCACCGCCCACGGGTGCTCGGCGGCCGTGTGGTTGAGCACGAGGTCGATGCAGGTGCTGATCCCGCGCTCGCGCAGGCTGGCCGACAGGTGCTCGAGGTCCTCGTCGGTCCCGAACCGCGGGTCCACCTCGCGGTAGTCGGCCACGGCGTACCCGCCGTCGTTGTCGCCGTCGCGGGGCCGCAGGATCGGCATGAGGTGGACGTACCGGACGCCGAGCTCGCCCAGGTAGTCGAGGTGGTCCTCCACCCCGCGCAGGGTGCCCGCGAACCGGTCCACGTAGAAGACGTAGCCGATCATCGAGGGGTCCTGGAACCAGTCGGGGTGGTACGCGCGCTCCCGGTCCAGGGCGCGGAGCGCCGACGGGCGGCAGGCCCAGCGCTCGGTCAGCGTGCGGACGAGGGCCAGGATCTCAGCCACGCGGTCGGGGCGGCCGGCCCACGGCGTGCGGAGCCCGTCCCAGAGGTCCGGCCACCAGCGGCGGAGCCGCAGCAGGTACGCCTCGCTCTCGGGGGCCGCAGCGTCGGTCCCAAGGACCTCGCGGGCGATGGCCTCGGCCATCGCGAGCGCCGCCTGCTCCGCGCCCACGTCATTCAAGCGCGGCGGCACCGGCTCGACGGCGCGGGAGCGCGGCCTCGGGGCGGGCCGGGTCATCGAGGAACCTCCATGTGGCGCACGACGCGCAGTCGGCCGTCGGGCCCGGTCTCAAGCGGGATGGGGTCGCCCAGCTCGCCCACGAAGCGCCCGTCGGCGTCGCGGTCGATCCAGGCCATCAGGTAGCGGCGGCCCTTGAACTCCACCAGCCGGGCTGCGTACCACCGGTCCGCCGGGTCCCCGAGGAGGCAGGGACCCGGCGTCACGGTGAACGGCCCGAGCGCCGATGTCCCCTCGAGCGCCAGGGTTCCCGTCTCCGGCACGAAGCCGGGGCGGGATCGTCGGTGATGGGCGTGGTCCGTGCTGCGCAGGCTCGCGAGGACGACCCACCGGCCGTCGCCGAGCCGAACGAGCTGGGGCACCTCGAGCTGGCGAACCTCGCCCGGCGCCGAGAGCGGCGGACCGACCTCAAACGTCCGGCGGTCGCGCGACCACGCGTGGCCGATGACCCCGCTGGCGCCGGGTGGCCCGTCCTTGGCCATCGCGGTGACGAACAGGTGGAGGACGCCGGCCTCGTCCACCCAGAGCCATGGGTCGCGCCAGTGCTCCTCGCCGCTGTCGGCGCTGGCCGTCCCGTACCAGCGGGGGTCTGCGCGCACCACGACATCGGTCCGCGTCCAGGCGTCGAGATCCGGCGACGTCGCGAGGCCGATGCGCTGGATCCACGGCCCGCCGTCGTCCGGGCCGATCCCCGTGTAGCCCATGAGCCAGCGGTCGCCGTCGCGGATGACCGAGCCCGTCCACGTGGCGCGCTCGTCGATGTCGCCGGGCCGGGGATCCGGGAGCGCGGGCGCCCGGAGCTCCCACGTCCGCAGGTCGCGCGAGACCGCATGGCCCACGCGCGCGTGCCCGTGGCGCAGGTCCGGATCGCCCAGTGAGCGCGGGGCGTGCAGGAAGAACGCGTGGACGAGGTCGCCCTCCACGGCGAACCACGCGTCCCAGACCCAATGGTCAGGCAGACGGAGCGTCATCGCGCGAGGTACCAGACGGCAGCGTCCTGCGGGAGTGGGCCGCTGGCGCGAGGCCCATCGCTGCGCACGAGGACCGCCGCGCCCGTCGGCAGCGGCAACGGCTCGGCGCCGAGGTTCACGGCGCACCGGAAGGCCGCCTCGCGCTCGAAGTGGAGCGTGTCCTCACGGCCGTCCTCGACCCAGCGGAACGCGGGGCCGGCGAGGCCCGGGTGCGTGTGCCGGAGCGCGAGCGCCGTGCGGTAGAGCGCGAGCATCGACGCCGGATCCGCGTCCTGTGCGACCACCGAGAGCGACGCCCAGGAGCGCGGCTGCGGAAGCCAGGGCTTCGAGCCCGCGGGCCCAAAGCCATACGGGCGCTCGTCCCCCGACCAGGGGATCGGCACCCGGTCGCCGTCACGGCCGATCATCGCGCCGCCGGTGCGGAAGAAGGTCGGGTCCTGGCGGGCATCGGCCGGGAGGTCGAGGACCTCGGGCAGGCCGAGCTCGTCGCCCTGGTAGATGTACGCGACGCCCGGGAGCGCGAGCTCGAGCAGCGCCGCAGCACGGGCACGCCGCCGACCGAGGGTCTGGTCGGTCTGGTAGGACCGCGTCCACGCGTCGATCCTCTCGGCGCCGGGCGGCCCGTCCAGGATCCCGAGGCGGTAGGTCGGGCGCGGCAGGTCGTGATTGCCCAGCACCCAGGTCGCGGGTGCCCCCACCGCGCCGTGGGACGCGAGCGTCTGCTCGGTCGAGCGGCGCATCGGCCCGGCGGCCCACGGCCGGGCGGTGAAGTCGAAGTTGAACGCCGTGTGGAGCTCGCCCGGGCGCAGGTAGCGGGCGACCCGCTCGGCGGGGAGGTCGATCTCGCCGCAGCTGACGATGTCGCGGCCGGCCGCGTCCATGACCTTGCGCCAGCCGCGGTAGATCTCGTGGACGGCCTCGCGGTCGGCGTACGGGTGCGCGTCGCCCGCGGTCACTTCCCAGTGGCCGTCGTCGATGTCCGCAAGTGCGGGGTCTTTGGCCAGGAAGTGGCCGACGTCAATCCGGATCCCGTCGATGCCACGCTCGAGCCACCAGGCGATGATCGCCTCGAACTCCGCGCGGACCTCGGCGTTCTCCCAGTTGAGGTCGGGCTGGGACGCGTCGAACAGGTGCAGGTACCACTGGGCCGGCAGCTGCCCGTCATCGGGCATGGGGGACCACGCCGGACCGCCGAACACGCTGTCCCACCGATTGGGGGGTGCCTCGCCGGCTGGGCCGCGCCCGTCGCGGATGACGTACCGCGCCCGAGTGGAGGAGGCTCGGCCCGACGCCAGCGCCTCGGCGAACCACGGGTGCGCGGACGAGGTGTGGTTGGGGACGATGTCCACCATGACGCGGAGGCCCAGGCTGTGAGAGTCGGCGATCAGGCCCAGGGCATCGTCGAGCGAGCCGAACCGCGGGTCGATCGCGCGGTAGTCGGCCACGTCGTACCCGCCGTCAGCCATGGGCGACGGGTACCAGGGTGTGATCCAGACCGCGTCCACGCCGAGGCCCCGCAGGTACGGAAGCCGCGAGCGGATGCCCGGGATGTCCCCCACTCCATCGCCGTTCGCGTCGGCGAAGCTGCGGATGTAGATCTGGTAGACGACCGCGGTCCGCCACCACGGGGTGATGGCGGACTCGATCTGCGCAGGACCGCTCATGGTTCTGGGGTGTTCAGCGGGACGCCGGGCTCAGCCCTTGACGCCAGAGGCCGCGATGCTGCGGATGAAGTAGCGCTGGCCCACGAGGAACATCGCCACAGGAACGATGCTCACGAGGATCACGCCCGTCATGAGCGATCCGACGTCCGGCGACAGGTTGGCGCCCTTGTTGAGGCCCTCGGACAGGCCCTGCTGCAGCGTCCACATGCTCGGGTCCGTGCTGAACACGAGCGGCTTGAGCAAGTTGGACCACTCGCCCAGGAACGTGAGGATGAAGACCGTCGCGATCGCCGAGCCCGACAGCGGCAGCATGACCGAGAAGAAGGTCCGGTACGGGCCGGCGCCATCGACACGCGCAGCCTCTTCGAAGTCCTTCGGGATCGTGATGAAGAACTGGCGGAAGACGAAGATCGCGAACGGGCTCGCGATGCTGGGCACGATCAGCGCCTGGAACGTGTTGAGCCAGTGCCAGCCCGACAGCATCAGGAAGATCGGGACGAACAGGATCTCGAACGGGATGATCATCGTGCCGAGGATCAGCAGGAACATCAGGTCCCGGCCCTTGAACCGCAGGCGCGCGAAGGCGTACCCAGCGAGCGCGCCGACGACGATCTGGCCGAACGTGACCGAGAGCGTCATCACGACGGTGTTGAACAGCTCGCGCCAGAAGTTGAGGCGGCTGAGCACGTCGGGGTAGTTCTCGAACGTCCAGTTCACCGGGAACAGGGCGCCCGGGTACCGCGAGACGTCGTCGTTGGCCTTGAAGCTGGTCAGGACGACCCAGATGAACGGGAAGAGGAAGACGATCGCGATCGGGATCAGCACGATCAGGCGATTGCGGTTGGAGACACCGGGCTGCTTCATCTCGGCGCCTCAGTAGATGTTGTCCGAGCTGCGGGTGACCCGCAGCTGGATGGCCGTGATGATCAGCACGAAGATCAGGAACAGCGTGGCCGCGGCGCACGCGACGCCCGTTCGGTTCAGGTACGTGCTGAAGATGAAGTAGACGATCGTCTTGGTCTCGCCAGCGGGACCGCCCTGCGTCATGACGTAGAACGGCACGAACGCCTGGAAGCTGCCGATGGTGTTGGTGATCACCAGCAGCGTCGTCGTCGGGATGAGCAGCGGCCAGCTGATGTGCCTGAAGCGCTGCCAGGTGGTGCGGGCGCCATCGATCTCGGCCGCCTCGTAGAGCTCGGCGTTGATGCCCTGGAGCCCAGCGATGTAGAGGATCATCGAGAACCCGACGACCTTCCATGTGTTCATGATCACCACGAACACGATTCCCCACGTGGAGTCGTGCTTCCAGTCCGGCAGCGTGACGCCGATGTTGGCGAGCACCGTGTTGAAGTAGCCGAGGGTCGGGTCGAACAGCCAGGTGAACGCGACGCCCGCAGCCACGAACGACACGACCATCGGGAAGAAGAAGATCGAGCGGAAGAACGCCCGGCCGCGGAGCTCACGCTCGAGCAGCACCGCCAGCACGAGGCCAAGGGCGATCTGCGCCGGCATCGCCAGCACGACGAAGACCACCGAGACGAAGACCGAGTGGAAGAAATCCCCCTGGGACGCACCGGTCAGGATGTTGCTGTAGTTGTCGAGGCCCACGAACTTGGGCGAGCCGAGCAGGTTCCACTTCTGGAAGCTCAGCCAGATCACGTAGACGATGGGGTAGAAGAGGAACACCGCCATCAGGGCGAGGGCGGGCACGGTGAACGAGAAGTTGGACAGCTGCTCGCGCACGTTCAGTCCGGACTTGGACTTGCCCTTCCCAGTGCCGGCGGTTCCTCCGGCCATTGCAGTCATGCCGTGCCACCCTCCTCAGCGACACTCCGGAAACCGCGCTGGGCCACCAGGGGATTGGCGGCCCAGCAGGGACTTGTCGGCCGTTCGGCCGGTCCTGTCAGACCGAGCCCGGCCAGGATCAGAACCCGGCCGGCCCGACCTCAGGCGCCCTTGAGCGCGTCGGACGCGGTCTTCGCATCGTTGAGCGCGGTCGCCGGGTCGGTACCCTTCAGGATGATCGGGTCCCACGCCTTGGCCGAGAAGGCCGAGTACTGGTCCGAGCCGGTCGGGGTTGAGATGCGGCTCACGCCGAACGGGACGGAGTTCACCCAGCCGAGCAGCTGCGGCGTCTTCTGGAGGAACGCCTGGTAGTCCGCGTTGGCCGTCGCGCTTGTGGTGACCGGCAGGTTGCCGGACTGCATCGCGAACTTGACCTGGAAGTCGTCGCCCAGCAGGTACTCCGCGTAGGCGAACTCGCCCGCGACCTTGTCATCGCTGCGCTTGAACAGGTAGAGCTGGTCGCCACCGATGTTGGTCGCCGGCTGCGTCTTGCGCGGGTACGGGACGGCGGTCCAGGCGAACAGGCCCTTGGCCTCCTGAGCCTGGATGTCCGGCAGGTTCCACGGGCCGTTGAGGGCGATGGCCGCCTTCTTGTTGTACCAGAGGGTCAGCTCCCAGCCCTTGTCGAGCGGGACGGTGTAGCCCTTCTTCACGAGGCCCTGGAGGTAGGTCATCGTCTCGACGCCGGCGGCGCTGTTCCACTGCGCGGTACCGGTGTCGTCGAGCATGACGGCGCCGTTGGTGCCGAACCACCCGGTGGCAACCCACGGATCCCAGCCCGTGGTGCCGCTCATCAGGAAGCCCTTCATGGAGCCCTTCTCGGTGATCGCCTTGCAGGCGGCCTCGAAGTCGTCCCAGGTCCAGGTCGTCTTGGGATCCTGGCTCGGGATGGCGACACCGGCCTCCTTGAAGGCGTCGGTGTTGATCAGCATGGCGCAGTTGTTGGTCATCCACGGCAGGGTCGCGACCTTGCCGTTGTACGACGACAGCGTGACGAGCGCCGGGATGATGTTCGCCTTGATGTCCGGCTTGCTGTTGAGCCAGCCGTCGACGTCGGCGAGGAGACTGGCATCGCTGTAGGCGCCCTGCTCAGAGCTGGCCTCCCAGGCCATGTCCGGCGAGGCATCGCTATTGGAGGCGACGAGCTGGCGCAGCTTGGCGGAATCCTCGATGCCGCCGTTCTGCTCCTTGATCGTGACCCACGGGTACTGCTTCTGGAAGTCCGGGTACCACGTGTTCAGCCAGACCTGCTGGGTGGCCTGCGGCATGGTGTCGTAGAGGATGACCGTGACCGGGTTGCCGGCCGCCTGTGACGCGGCAGCCGAAGCGGACGCAGCCTGGCTCGCGGCGGCAGACGGGGCGACGGAGGCGGCGGCGCTCGGGGCGACCGAGGCGGCAGCGCTTGCGCTTGCGGCGGGGCTGGAAGCGGCATTCGAGCAGGCGGCGAGGAAGGCGCCGACGCCCGGAATGCCCAGGCCGAGCACCGCGCCGGCCTTGAGGATGTCGCGTCGCTTGACGCTCTTGTCGAACTCGCTCGACATGGCCTAGTTGCTCCTCCTGGACCGTCATCGGATGGTCCGTGGAACCGCTCCCACGAGATGACGGCGTGACAATAGTAGGGTTGTCAAGGTTGTGGAAGAGGGATTCTGTGAATCAACCTTCCGCCGCGCGGCGCAGGATGGAACCGTTCCCGCAACCCGTCTATGATTGGGACCCGAGACCCGCCACGTCAGCCCGGAGAGAGTGGATGCCGGTCACCATCGGTGACGTCGCCAGAAAGGCCGGAGTCGGCAGGGGCACGGTCAGCCGCGTCCTGAACAACAAGCCCAACGTCGATCCGGAGACGCGTGCCCGCGTACAGGCGGTCATCGACGAGCTGGACTTCGTGCCGAGCGCGGCCGCCCGCCGCCTGTCCATGGGTCGGTCCATGACGGTCGGCGTCGTCGTGCCGTTCCTGACACGCCCGTCCGTGGTCGAGCGCCTGCGCGGCATTGAGTTCAGCCTGGTCGGCCTCGGCCTGGACATGATCACGATGAACGTGGAGTCGGCCGAGCGTCGCGATGCGGTGCTTCGCACGATCGCCCGCCCCGAGCGGATCGACGGGCTGATCCTCATGTCGATCGCCCCGCACGAGGAGGAGCTGACGCGCATCCAGGCGACCGGCCTGCCGCTGGTCCTGCTCGACGCGCATCATCGGAGCGTGCCCCGGGTCGTGATGGACGACGTGGACGGCGGGCGGATCGCGGCCAAGCACCTGCTCGAGCTCGGGCACCGGAGCCTCGGGTTCATCGGCGACGTGCCGCGGCCGGGCTTCGGCTTCGCGTCGAGCCGCCTGCGGCTCCGCGGCGTCGAGGAGGCGCTCCGTGACGAGGGCCTCGCGATCCGCTCAGAGCACCTCGGCCTCACCGAGCACGCGCGCCAGAACGCCCGCCACTCAGCCGAGGCGATCCTCGCGCGTCCCGACCGGCCGACGGCGATCGTGTGCGCGTCCGACACCGAGGCGATCGGGGTGCTCGAGGCTGCGGCATCGCTCGGGCTCGCGGTGCCCGGCGACGTGTCGGTGATCGGCTATGACGACGTGGAGGCCGCCGACTTCGTTGGGCTGACCACCGTCCGCCAGCCCCTCACCGAGAGCGGCGAGCGCGCGGTGGCGAGGCTCGCGGCGCTCATCGAGGGCCACGACGAGGGACCGCTGCGCGAGGTGATGCCGGTCTCGCTCGTCGTGCGCCGCACCACGGGTCGCCCGCCGACGGCCTGACGACCCCCGGGGGGCTACAGCCCGCTGATGGCCTCCAGGCGCCCGTCGGCGATGGCCGCGGTGACCGCCGCGTAGTCGCGCTCGTTCTGGTCCGCGTACGCCTCGCCGAACTCGAGCATCGACCGCTCGAACCGGTCACTGCTGCCCAAGTAGGCGGTGAGCGCCACGGCCGAGCCGGAGCGGGCGTGCGCGCGAGCGAGCGCCCAGCCGCACACCTTCGCGTAGGCGAGGATCCCGGGCTCACGGAAGAACTCGAGCTCCGCAGACCACTTCCCGTCCCACAACTGGCGGTAGTAGAAGTGGCGGCGCTCCGCCCCCGCGCCGGTCGCCCAGCCGAGGAAGACGTCGCTCGCGGCCTGCATGAGACGCTGGCCCTCGACCACGCGCTGGCCATGGTGACGCTGCGGCGCTCGCCCGAGGTACGGCTCGAGGACGGACGCCTGAGCCTCCTTGATCTGGAGGAAGAGCGGGTCCTTCTCGTCCACGCCCTCGAGGTAGGCGATGAGGCAGAGCGTGCCCACGGAGCCAACGCCCACGACCTTGCGCGCGACGTCCACCACACGGTAGCGGTCGATGAGCTGGCGGCGGTCGACCGGGAGCGTCTTGCGGTAGTCGGCGAGCGTCGACGTAATCAGGTCATCCGACAGCGTGTCCATGATCCGAAGCACGAGTGGCGGGCTGTCGGTGATCTGGCGCTGCCCGTTGACGACCTTGGTCAGCTTCTGGAGCGCGCCGAGGCTGTTCCGGCGGGTCGCGGCCGTTTCGAGCGACGCCGCGAGCGCCTTTCGCCGGTCGGGGGACAGGATCGTGTTGATGTCCTCGACCGTGATGTGGTCGTACCACGTCGGGAGTGTCCCGCCCGCCGCGAGCTGACGGAGGCGGTCGCGGTACGAGGCCACGGCGTAGACGAGCGCCCGGTGTGCTGTGCCCCGCGTCCAGCCGAGCGAGCGGCCGGCCACGATGAAGCTGGCCGCGAGCCGCTTGACGTCCCACTCGAACGGCCCGGGCAGGGTCTCGTCGAAGTCGTTGACGTCGAAGATCGTCTGCCGCTCGGGCGACGTGTAGATGCCGAAGTTCGAGAGGTGCGCGTCGCCGCAGAGCTGGACCCGCAGCGCAGTCCGCGGTGCCGGTGCGAGGTCGGCAGCCATCACGGCGGCCGCCCCGCGGTAGAACGTGAACGGGCTCACGGCCATGCGCCCGTGGCGCACCGGGACAAGATCGGGCACCCGGGTCGTGGCCTGCGCCTGGAGGACCGCGACGGGATCGGGTCGACCGGGCGCAGCCTCGAAGGCGCCGAGGGCCTTGCGGGAGACGCGAGCCCGCTCTGACGAGCCCAGCGCGATCTGGTCGGCCCGCGAGAGGTGGGGCACCTTGCCAGCGGCGAGATGGACAGGCTGGGAAGCGGACTCGGTGACGGTCATCGCTCGACCTCTCTCGGGCAGCGCGCGACCGGCTGGATCGCGTGGGCGAAGGATGCCAGAGCCTACGGTCGAACGCGAACCTGCCGGTCGGCACCTAGAAGAACGTGGAGCTCCACGGCTCCTCGGTCGTGCGGAAGAGCGCGTCGGCCTCGGCCAGGGCGCCGGCACGGTGCTCGTCGGCGCCCGTCGCGCGGACCGCGTCCCGGAGGCGGGTGCCGCCGAGGTACGCGGCCCCGAGGGCCGCCAGCGGCAGCGTCAGGTCGGGCGACGCGTCGGTCGGGCAGCAGGTCGCCCCATCCGGGCTGGCGTCGATGAGCCAGCGCCTCGCCCCGCCGCGGGGCGCCGCGTCAGCCACCTCGAGCACGAGCTTGGCCGCGCGGTCGTAGGCACGGGCCTCGAGCGCGAGCGGAAGGTCGAGGATGCGGACCCACAGACGATCCCCCACCCGCCCGATGCCCGCAGCCCGCGGGTTGGACAGCAGCCACGGCAGTGGGTCGGACAGCGGCCGGTGCCCCGCCTTCACGGTCGTCACGAGGTCGATCGAGAGCAGGAAGCGCCAGAGGTCGGCGTACGCCCCGTCGCTGAGGGCGTGCAGGTCGAGGACGTCGAGCTCGCCCGTCGGCCCGTCGTCCCACTTGGGATCGGCCGTGTAGCGCGCATAGCCGTCAACGACGCCGCCTGCGTCGCGGTGGAGCGCGATGAACCCTCGCCAGCGCTTGCCGTCGAACGCGTCCTCCTCCTGGGCCGTGTCGAGGTTCCAGGTCACGTCACGGCGCCACATCTCGCCCGCGACCCGCAGTCGCGCCACCTCGTACACGGCCCGGGCGGCGTCGCGCGTCCCGGCGCTGAGGGGCGCAAGCTCGATTGCGCCCGACGGCTCGCCCGGGAGCGTCGTCTCCCGGCTGCGCACCGTGATCGTCGCGTCTCGGGTGGCAGGCCCATACCCGAGGCGGCCGTAGATCGGGTACTCGGACGCGAGCAGGATCGCCAGCGCATCGCCAGACTCGACCATCCCGTCGTGGGCTGCGGTCGCGAGACCGGTGAGGATGCCGCGCCGCCGATGCGTCGGGAGCACCGAGACCGCCGACACGGCCGCCGTCGGGAGCGTGGCGCCGCCCGGGAGCGTGAGCTGGGTCGCCCATGAGCGGAAGTTGCCGCACGCCCGCGACCCGTCCCAGGCGATCCAGGTGCGCTCGGGGGCCCAGTGGGTGCTGATGCTCGCCGCGACCTTCGCCACGTCCGGCCGCTCGAGGAACGCGGTGGACATGACCTCGATAGCGGCCGCGTAGTCCCCTGGCCCGGACGCGTTCCGGATCTCGATACTCATGCGCCTGACCCTACCACGCGCTTCTCGGCCAGCCTCGGGCGCAGGGCTGCCGCCAGGTCGCGGTGGCGGGCCGTCCGCGGCAGCACCACGCGGTTGGCGTCGGCGAAGGCTGTGTGCGCGCGGAGCGCCTCGGCCAGCGCGTCCACGAAGCCCTCGTGCGAGGCGTCGAGCGGGTCGAAGCCGTCCTCCCACCACATGTCGAGCACCCGAAGGGCCTTGGCCTTGCGGTCGATCCGGGGCTCGATGCGACCCACGAGCCGGTCGCCGTACAGCAGCGGCAGGACGTAGTAGCCCCAGCGGCGCTTGGCCGCGGGCACGTAGACCTCCCAGCGGTAGTCGAAGCCGTACAGGCGCAGCAGCAGGTCGCGCTCCCAGGCGAGCGGGTCGAGCGGGGCGAGGAACGCCACGCCGGGCGCGTGACCGCCGGGCCGGCCGATCGACCAGGGGCTCGCGGGCTCCCCTTCGGCCGCGAGCTCGGCTTCGGCGACCTCGAGCAGCGGCAGCGAGGGCGCGGGGATGTATCGATGACCGCGCAGCCCCTCGACGACGACGGGGATGATCTCGCCTCGCGCCTCGAGCTCGGACCGCAGCTCGTGGCGGTGCGGCGTGTCGTTCGCCGTCCCCGCCCAGAGGGCGTACTCGCCGGTCGAGCCCAGCAGGCCGTTCGCCTGGTAGCGGGAGCGCAGTTTGTGCAGGCGCTGCTGGCGCTCGGCCGGGCGCTGGGCCAACAGCTCGGCCGGGAACAGGCGCTCGGTGAGGTCGTAGACGCGCCGGTTCCCCTCGCGCCAGCTGATGGCGATGACCCCGGCCTCGGCCAGCGCCTCGAGCAGGGCGCGAACCTGGTTGGTGGGCCGCCAGTACCAGTCGATCGCCGCGCGCGGCTCGATGTCCGTTGAGCTCAGGGGACCGCCGTCGCGGATCCGGGTGAGGAGCTCCTCAACGAGCGGCGCGTGCTCGTCGAACGACTCCGCCTCGTGCCGCAGGCGCACGCGGTCCCAGCTGAGCCGGTAGTACGGCAGCTCGGCCGTCGGGACGAGCGAGAACATCTTGTTGTACGTCTCGTACAGGGCCCGGTCGCGGTAGAGCAGGTCCTCGGTCCACGATCGGCGATAGCCCGCAATCCGCGAGAGCAGCACGAGGTCGTGATTGCGGCCGGCCACCTCGAGCGGGTCGAACTGGAGCGAGCCGAGCCGGTCGACCACGCGCATGACCGACGCGGCCTCGGCGGGGAGCGCGCGAGGCGGCGTCAGGAGGTGATGGTGCGCGAGATAGCGGCGTGCCGCGCGGGCCGAGACGTGGCGGGGCGAGTGGGTCACGGCGCCATGGTACGGGGCGATACCTGACAACCTCTGACGCGATCACAGCCAGACCGAGACGAGCACCAGGTCGCGACGACGAGCGCCGCCCGGATCCCGGTCACCGCGCGGCGGCTGGATTCGCCCACGAGGAGTCTGGCCATGGCACCGCCGGCCGCCGCCCAGAGCAGTGCCGACGGGAGGATCACCGCCATCAGGACGAGGGCCACGACGACGGCGCTGGGCGGCCGCCGTGCCGTCGAGACGGCAAGCGGTGAGGCGCCGTCCTACACTCGTCGGCACGCGCCGGCGCCAGCCGGGCTCCCAATCGTTCCGTGAGGGGAAAACGATGGCCTACGGACCCGTCGAGTACATGGTGCTCGCCTTTCCCGGCAACCAATTCCGCGGCCAGATCGCGCCTGAGATCGGGCGACTCGTCGAGGCAGGCACGATCAACCTGCTCGACTTGGCGTTCGTCCACAAGGACGCGGCCGGCGAGGTGACGATCCTCGAGGTCGAGCAGGAGCCCAACGAGGTCTTCCAGGCCTTCGAGACCCTGACCGCCGCAGAGGGCGGGATCATCAGCGACAACGATATGCGCGAGATCGGCGCCAAGCTCGACCCCGACAGCTCCGCGCTCATCGTGGTCTGGGAGGACCTCTGGGCCGCCCGGTTCGCCACGGCGGTGCTCGACGCCGGCGGTGTGATGGTCGACCTCCAGCGGATCCCGGCCGAGGCCGTTGAGGCTGCCGTCACCTGGCACTTCGAACCCACGCTCGACTGAGAAGGAGAGCGAACGCTGATGAGGCGACGTCGAGGCCCCAGCATCTTGGCGCCATCGCGACGCCGGCAGTCGTCGTTGGCGCGGCGAACGCGGTAAGGGGCTCCCAGCAGCAGCATGCCGCTGCCCAGAAGGCGGCGGTCGAGCGGGCGGCGGTGGAGCAGGCCGCAGCCGAAGCTCCTCGCGTAGGCATCGTCCCGCAAAGCCCCCGTCGGCCTCCGCTGGTGGGGGCTTCTTCATGCCGCGGTGGGGCGCGGCCCGGTCTTGGCGCATCCCGCGCACCACGGCGGCTCTGCGGCGCCCGGACTGAGCGATTGCCGCAGGCGTCAACCGCGGGGTCCGCGTACCTCGAACGGGCCATCCGAGGCGACAACCAATCCGAGATACCCTCACCTGCGAATGCTTCGGCGACACCGAAGAATCAGTCACGAACGAAGGATCTCGACCATTCCGTCAACTCTGTCCACCAAACGCGCCGCCCTCGTCGACGAGGTCGTGGTCGGTTACGAGGGGCTCATGCACCGCATGGCGGGCAGCCACGCGCCTGAGTTCCTCGAGATCGACGTCACGATGCCGCAGGCCAAGCTCCTGTACCTCCTCGGCGCGGCCGGCGACCTGCACATGTCCGATCTCGTGACCCGCCTCGGCGTCTCCCTCTCCACCATCAGCGGCCTCGTTGACCGGATCGTCGAGGCGGGCCTTGCCACCCGTCGCGAGGATCGGGCCGACCGCCGCCAGGTCGTCGTCGGGCTCACCCCCGCCGGCGTCACCTTCATCGACCGGTTCCGCGAGCTCAACGCGCGCCAAATGCGCGGGCTCCTGGACTACCTCGACGACGCCGAGCTCACCAGCGTGCACGCCGCGCTCACCGCGCTCGCCAGCGCCGCCGACCGGCTGGCCGCCCACTCCGGGGAGCGTGCGAACGCTGGCTCGAGTGCCCCGTCCCCCGCTCGAAAGGATCCCGCATGAGCCGCCTCTCCGAGCTCGCGGTCGCCAAGCGGAGCGTCACGCTCCTACTCGCCGCAGCCCTCTTCATCGCCGGCATCTCCGCCTGGGGCGCCCTGAAGCAGGAGCTCCTGCCCGACATCTCCCTGCCGATCATCACGGTCATCGCGCCGTTCCCTGGCGCGGGCGCGACCGACGTGGCCAACTCCGTGACCAAGCCCATCGAGCGGGCCATCGGCGGCGTCGCCCGGCTCGAGACCCTCTCGTCCTCGTCGGCGAACTCCATCTCGCTGGTCATCGCGCAGTTCTCCTACGGCACGGACGTCAAGGAGACGAAGGCGGCGATCGAGGCGAACCTCCAGCAGGCCAGGCTGCCCACCAATGTGACGCCCCAGGTGAGCGCGCTCGACATCAACGCGAGCCCGGTCATCATCGCGGCGGTTGCTACCAAAGGGAGCACCTCGCTCGCCGACGCCGGCGCGATTGTGACCAAGGAGATCCAGCCCGCGCTGCTCGGCCTCGAGGGCGTTGCGTCCGTGGACGTGTCCGGCGGCCAAGAGCAGCAGGTCGTCATCACGCTCGACCCCCAGAAGATGGCCGATGCTGGCGTCACTGCCGCGCAGGTCACGGGCGTGCTCGCGGCGAACAACCTCACCTTCCCGTCGGGCCAGATCGTGGGCAACGGCCTGCGCATCCCGGTCTCGACCATCGGGGAGATCAGCGGCGTCGACGAGATCAAGAACCTCGTCGTGGGCGTCAAGCAGCCGAACGCAACGGGCCAAGGCACCGGCACTGGTGCCCCGGCGGCGTCCGCGCCCGCAGCCTCGGCACCGGCAGCGTCCGCGCCCGCCTCCCCTGCCCCCACGCCGTCAGGTCCGGTGGCGTCCACCTCGCCCGCCGGTCCCACGCAGATCCACATCATTGACATCGCCAGCGTCGACCTCGCCCAGGTCGCGACCACGGGCTACGCGCGCTTCGACGGCAACCAGGCCCTCACGCTGTCGGTCAGCAAGACGTCCGCGGCCAACACCGTGACGGTCGCCGACCTGGTCACCGCCAAGCTCGCAGAGATTGGCGCCAAGCACCCCGACCAGATCCAGATCACGGTCGTCAACGACCTTTCGTCGTTCATCAAGCAATCCACGGACGGCCTGCTCCACGAGGGCCTGACGGGCGCCCTCTTCGCGATCCTGACGATCTTCCTGTTCCTCTTCAGCCTCCGCTCGACCCTCGTCGCGGCGGTCAGCATCCCGCTCTCGCTGCTCACGGCGCTGGTCGTGATGCAGATCACCGGCATCACGCTCAACATCATGACCCTGGGCGGCCTTGCGGTCGCCGTCGGCCGAGTCGTGGACGACGCGATCGTCGTCCTCGAGAACATCTATCGCCACCGCGCCAAGGGCGAGGACCGGCTGACGGCCTCGATCCAGGGGCCCAAGGAAGTGGCCGGCGCCATCACCGCGGCCACCGTGACGACCGTCGGCGTGTTCCTGCCGCTCGGTTTCGTGGGCGGCCTCGTCAGCCAGTTCTTCCTGCCGTTCGCGCTGACGGTCACCTTCGCGCTGATCGCCTCGCTGTTCTGCGCGCTGACCGTGGTCCCCGTGCTCGCGTACTTGCTCATCCGCAAGGTCCCGTCCAACGTTGACGAGGACGGTGAGCCGAAGAACTCCATCTGGATCCGCGCGTACACCCCGACCATCAAGCTCGCGCTCCGCGACCGCTGGACCAAGTTCGGCGTGGTCGGCATCTCGCTGGTGCTGTTCGTGCTCACCGGCGTCATCGCGCCGCTCCTGCCGACCGCGTTCCTCAACGCCGGCGGCGAGAAGCTCCTCCAGGCCACGGTGGCGCCGCCGTCGGGAACGAGCTCGCAGGCCGTTCTCGACAAGGCAATCGAGGCCGAGAAGATCCTCCTCGCCGACCCCATGGTCGTCCACGTGGCCACGTCCATCCCGGGCGAGAGCGACACGGGCTTCCAGACGGTCACCGCCGCGCAGAGCGGCCTGCCGGCCAACAGCGCCCGGCTGACCATCCGGCTCGAACCGTCGGTCGATCTCAACGCCTACAGCAAGAAGCTCTCCGACGATCTGGCCCCGGTGAAGACCGATGGCTGGGACGTGGCGGTCGCGCAGTCGGCCGGCTTCACGTCGAACAACCTGACGGTCGTCGTCTCCGGCGAGGACCCGGCCCAGGTGGCCGCGGCCAACGACGCCCTCCTCAAGGCACTTGCCGGGAACAAGGACCTGCTCAACCTCAAGAGCGACCTCTCCAAGGGGACGCCCGAGATCCAGGTCACGCCCGACCCGAACAAGGCGATCATGGTCGGCATGACCACGGCGCAGGTCGCCCAGGCGGTCCGCGCGATGCTCGTGCCGTCGACGGCCACGTCGATCACGTTCCCGGACCAGACCGGCGCGACCCCGGTGGTCGTGCGAGTCGACCCGGCCGCCGTCGCCTCTGTCGACGACCTCAAGGCGATCAGGGTGGGCACCGCGGTGACCAAGCCGCTGGGCGAGATCGCGACGGTCGAGCAGGTCGACGCCCAGGGCACGATCACCCGCGTGGACCAGGCGGCGGCCGCAACCATCTCTGCCGAGATCACGAGCGTGAACACCGGCAAGGTGAGCGCCGACGTCCAGACGCAGATCAACGCGCTCAAGGCCGACGGGACCATCCCCGACGGCGTCAGCGTCAAGCTGGCGGGCGTCACGCAGCAGCAGAGCAGCGCGTTCTCCGGGCTGTTCATCTCGATGGGCGTCGCGGTGCTGATCGTCTACCTGGCGATGGTCCTCACGTTCAACTCGCTCATCACCCCGTTCATCATCCTGTTCAGCCTCCCGCTCGCGACGATCGGCGCCTTCCCGGCGCTGTACATCACGGGCCGCCCGCTCGGCATCAGCGCCCTGATCGGCTTCCTGATGCTGATCGGGATCGTGGTCACCAACGCGATCGTGCTCCTCGACCTGGTCGAGCGGCTGCGAGCGGAGGGGATGTCCACCCACGATGCACTGATCGAGGGCGGCCGTACCCGTGTCCGGCCGATCCTGATGACGGCTATCGCCACCATCCTTGCGCTGATCCCGCTCGCCGCGGGCTTCAACCAGGGGTCCATCATCGCCGCGGAACTCGGCACGGTCGTCATCGGCGGCCTGTTCAGCTCGACGTTCCTCACGCTCCTTGTGGTGCCGGTCGTGTACTCGCTCGTCGACGGGCTGCGCTCGCGGATCTCGCGACGCGGTGCCGACGACGAGGCGGGTTCGCCCGCTCCGGCTCCGGCGATCGTGGAGACCGCCCAGGCCTGACGCGAGGCACCGGGTCGGCGCCGACACCGTTCTGCGCCGACCCGTGGCACCCTATGGCCACGTACGCCTTGTCCCGCGTCCCGCCTATTCGCCCGAGGAGGAACCAGTCATGGGGATCACCAGCACCGCCGACGTCACCTGGACCGGAACCCTCATCGAGGGTTCGGGCTCCATCGACTACGTGGGGTCGGGCGCCTTCAGCCGCATGCCCGTGAGCTGGGCGGCGCGGACCGAGACCCACAACGGCAAGACCAGCCCGGAAGAGCTGATCGCCGCCGCACATGCGTCCTGCTACGCGATGGCGTTCTCGAGCGGCCTCGCCAAGAACAACACCCCGGCCACGAAGCTGTCGGTGAAGGTCGCGGTGACGTTCGACAAGACCGACGCCGGCTGGGGCATCGCCACCTCGGCCATCACGGTCCGCGGCGAGGTCCCGGGGCTCGACCAGGCCAAGTTCGCCGAGCTGGCCGATGCCGCCAAGGAGGGCTGCCCGGTCTCGCGCGCCCTCAAGGGCAACGTCGCGCTCTCCGTCGAGGCGACGCTCGCCTAGGTTTGCCCTGGCCGCTCGTTCCGCCCGAAGCCCCGGTCCTGGACCGGGGCTTCGCCCTGTCCGGGAGCTCATCACTGGGCCGGAGTCCCCGCTCGCGCATCGGACTGCCCGCTGGGCGGGCACGTGCATCCGAGTGCCCGCTGGGCGGGCAGCGGCCGGCCGGACGCGACGCGGGCGAGGCCCGTCGGGCAGCGGCCGGCCGGACGCAACGCGAGCGAGGACGGTCCGAGACGACCCTACGGGCAGGTCTTGCGCCAGGCATCGAGCGCGAGCCGCTTGCCGATCGCGGTCACCCCGAGTGGCTTGGTCGTGGGGCAGAAGCGCGACGGCGCCCAGATGTACTCCGCGTCGAGCACGGCGCGGCGGCCCAGTGCGTGGATCCGGCCGCAGCCATTGCGAACGCCGCCACGCCCGTCGCCGCCCCCCGCACGCGCCTCGCTACGCCACGGTCAGCACGCGGCGCGGGTTCTGGACCGTCATCCGATCGATCTCCGCCTGGGCCACGCCACGCTCCCGAAGGCGCGGCAGGAACGTCGTCTGAAGGTACGTGTAGCCGTTGCCCTCGTAGCAGCGCAGCTGGCTGTTGTGGCAGACATCCTGGCTGAGCAGGATCCGGTCGCCGAAGCC
>Ga0315271_10000139_pt1 | contig 34730 bp, 31 predicted proteins | sample C3_top_MG_FD_204664 | JGI IMG/M metagenome (GOLD analysis project Ga0315271, IMG submission 204664) | Sediment microbial communities from Yellowstone Lake, YNP, Wyoming, USA - C3_top | ecosystem: Environmental > Aquatic > Freshwater > Lake > Sediment | place: USA: Wyoming | collected 2017-08-01
CGGCAAACAGACAATCGACAATGGTGAGAGGAAAGCTTTCGGATTTGAACGTGGTCAGCATGATGCCCATATCCGCCGCCGCATAGTGGCCGACCGAGTTTTCGCTAAAGCCCGCCAGGTAGGTAAAATCGGGCACGCCGACCCTACAGTATTCATCATAGACTAGGCCGTTCCCTACCAGAATGAGGCGAATGTCGCGGCCCGACAGCGCGCGCGCGCGATCAACCACCTGGATGGATTCCGCCCATCCCTTATCAGGTATCGCTCGGCTGACACAGCAGAGCACGAAGGCATCCTCAGGGATACCCATTTCCACGCGCGACACCGGCACCACGTTCGGTGGCTGCATTCCATTGGGAATCTTGACGAAACGGGGCGAACCCTTGACATCAAACCCAACGTCAGAGAACGGCACCAGATTCTTCTGCGCCGTGTAGACCCAGGTGGTCACACTTTCATCCGCCATTCGCAGCTCATCCGACGTGACGCCAAAGGCATTCCCGTGCTCGATCATGCCGTGCAGAGAGGCGACATGCGCGCGAAGTTCGTCGAAGACATCCGGAACCTGCACCGGGTACTTTTGAATCATCCACTGGTGCGAGTTCAGGCATTCCACGCCGAATTCATGGATGGCCGCCTTCATATCCTCAATGCTGGAAGTCTCGACGACCGGCACGTCACCTCGCAGCATCCGGCGAACCCCGTCTTCGCGCGGATGTACGCCCGCGCTGAACAGGATCACTGAAAGTCCCTGGCGCTTGAATTCGTTTGCCATCCTGATGGGGAGAATCTCTGCACCGCCCGGGTAGAAGGCCATGGTCGAGACCATGACGTTCGGCAGGCGGGTTTCGCGGGCTCGCAGAACGGACTCGTAGTCGTACCAGAGCGCGAACTCCTCGTCGCTCTCGCCCACCTGGTTCTCGTAGACCGTCCGATAGGTTTGTCTATTCTGATCGAGAACTGCCAAGGGCACGTTATAGAGTGCTGCGACCGTCCGGCTTGCCATCCCGACTTCACGATAGTAGATCTCTTTTTTATAAGTGACCTCGGCCGCGCTGCCCTCATACCGCCGGAAGCAGTTCATTGTCTCGGTGGAGTAAGCGATCTTCCCGCCCCGAACAAGATGAAGATAAAAAACCCAATCACCTGCAACAACCATCGACAGCCACGATTCGTCGTCCAGCAGGGGCATATCGATGGGGCGCTTGAACAATACCCCGCTTGCGTTGGGGATCGTGTTCTTGATGCCCAACGCGCTCCTGACCTCGTTGTGCGCCGTCTCAACATACGAACCGTTCCATTTTTCCGCGCACTCCAGATCGCTCAGGTAGGTCCGGAAGTCGTATCGGATAGGAACCTCTTTCCTGTCCACAAAAGCGGATTTCGCGTAGGCAAGCAAAACAGCCTCGTCCTCAAAATAACGGACAAGCACTTCGAGAAAGCGCTCATCGCAGTAGTCGTCGCTTTCCGCGATCCAGACAAGATCGCCGGTCGCTGCTTTGATTCCCTTGGCCCACTGCCGGAAGGGGCTGCCCGAGTTCTTGTCGTTATGGAGCGTGCGCGTGTTATCGGGGTAGGCCGCTGCGTACTCATCCAGCAGCGACCGACTGCTGTCGCGCGAGCCATCGTCCATCAGGATGACTTCAATGTTTTTGTAGGTCTGGCCATAGATACTTTCCAGCCGGCGGCGCAGAAACGGTTCGTGGTTGTAATTCGGCACGATCACCGAGACCTTGGGCATGGGCGTGCCGGTGGCGATGTTCAGGAGGGCTCGACTGGTCTCATTCAGGCGAGCAAAGCCCACCCGCCGGTCGGGCTCGATGACGAGACCTTCGCTCCAGGCATTCCACGCATTGATGAACACTAAGCGCCGATCTTCGGGATGGTCAAGCCGCGAGCCGGCGATAGCTGCGTCGAGCCAACGGCGGTAGTTCTTTACGTGAAATCGCGTGTACACGAGCGGGCGCGCTGGCTTGTGTGCAGTGTTATCGCGCCCAAGAGTGACGGCGTGATAGCGCGGGCAAACGGGGTCATTCATCTTTTGAGTTCGCGCGATACCCTGCGTGACAACCATATCGTAGGGCATGGCATCGACCCCATTCTTGTCCAGCAGCATAAGGCCGCCTGTCTCGCCAGACGCCGACGCGCTGGGTAGATCGAGCACGGCATCGCACAGGTCTGCCACAGACGTACCCGAATCGTCCGCAACAGCCAACCCCCAGCATCCGATCAGGTAGGGGCTGCCGACGCCATGATCGGCAAGTTGGCGCCTGAGTTGATTAATGACACTGGCGACATGCCGCCCATCGTCAGGCACTGTTAAGAGAACGAGCGGCCGATCCGCGATACGGATATACCGAGGATCGGACACGGCGCGCACGATTGAAGCTACAAGAGGAGCGAGATCATTTTCCGAAGGTAGCTCTACCTGCACGCAAAAGTAAAAATCGATATCGTCGTGGCGGAGGAAGCTCTCAACCGGCTGAGTAGTTCCATCACCCATCGATTCCACACAAAGATCAAAGCAAAAGCCGAAAAGACCGTGGCGCTTTGCCAAGGCTGCCTGATGCTTGAGTACCCGTTCATCCGATGGATCATAGAACCCGAGTTCGTCGTGTGGGAGAGGCGGCTGCATATGGCCTTTGAACATGGGCCGCCCACTGCGCAAGGTTTCCCAATCGGGCGACGAATAAAACGCAAGCAGCTTGATGTCGGTATTCACCGCGCCAAACCGTATGTCATTCTCGTAGCGCGTGGCCAAATCGGGCAAGGCGTGCCTCATTTCCATCGCGCCCGCGCTAGCGAAGTGCCAGAAGGGGTTGATATCCGCATTACGAATATCGCTGTTGGTTGTCAGATAGAAGTTGGTGTCGAAATCGTCAGATGGATTCTTTCCCTCCCGCCAGCCGTGCTCGCAGTAATGTCTGATCAAGTCGTGCGGCGCAGGCGGTAGATCCGGGTACATCGAGCGATAGTAGGACTCGTCAAAGAGACCGGACTTTCTGATGGTCTCAACCTCCGCATCAATCGCTGCATTATTACGGAAACCGTCGCGAATCTGTCGGGCAGCGGATCCGAGAAAACCGTCACGCCGAATCCCCGTTCTTCCGGCGATTTTTCGTAGAACAGTCTTGCTGGGCGCATCGGGCATGGCATGCTCAGCATCGGCGGTTTTCTCCTGCCTGGGTATCGCAACCGAAAGCACCGAAGCAGAATATGGCTTGACCTCAAGTGCCATCCGCTGCCCTATCGGGCGACCTTCCTTACGGCCGTGCCGCAGATAGTGTACCAGTGGGTTGACTCGAGCCTGCGCAACATCCGGGTTGCCAAAAAGATACTGCGACGTGCTGAACGCGACTGATGGATCACGGTGTTCTTTCCACCCATGAAGCAGATAGTGCTTTGCTGGATCCGTGCCGGCATTACGCACGTCCGGATTGTTGGTAAGGTAGTACTCGGCATCGAACAGAGAGCTATCGCGAATCTGACGGACGGTGTATCCGAGAAAACCGTCACGCCAAATCCGCAATCTTTCGGCGACTTCTCCCAGACCCGCCTTACGCAACGGCGCTGTTATGCGCCAGGAGCGGGAGTGAAGAATCTGGTTCAGCTTTTGCTGTAATTCGCGAATCTCCGAGTCTTTTCCGATCATGATACGGCCAGGATCATCCAAATTCACGATCTGGTTGTTGAGCTCGGTCACGGCCTGGCTGAGGCTGGCGATCTGAACGTCGCGCTCGGTCACGGCCTGGCTGAGGTTGGCGATCTGGTTGTCGCGTTCGGCTAAGGCCTGGTTGAGGCTGGCGATCTGAACGTCGCGCTCGGATACGGCCTGGTTGAGGTTTGCAATCCGGCCATTCATTTCACCCATACGCTGGTGGCGTCCACGGATCATTGATATTGCTTTAATCGCCACATCGAGTTGTTCTGCTGAAAATTCACCCGTGTTCTCGGGTGGTTGTGTGCTGTAACCCAGCACCGCGAAATCATCCGCATACAGCATCCGAATCAACTCGGCACTCCGTTCAGTCACGAACGCCTGACGATAGGGGATCAGGCTCTCGTTCGCGTGCCGGATTGCGAATGGATCAGTAAACGCAGGGCCAATCCGCTGCGCAAGAGCAACACTCAGCTCCCGGGCGTTCTCGATTTGCACTAACTTGGAGTAGTGAATTAAATCCGGACGAAGCAGGCGGGTCTGTGGCGTCCAATGCACGTCCAGAAATTCCGGCGCCTCATGCGCCGCAAGATGTTCCAGAAACCCTTCGAATGCAGCGGCAATGTCCCCGGCATTTCTAATCGGAAGCTTATAAAAATCGCAATCAAGATACGGGGTTACCTGCAGGGGCTCTCTGAGCAACAACTTGGATTGCCAGGCAGAAAAAATTCGCTTGTACGGATTGCGGACGACAGCGAACCTGAAATAATCGCCCGAAGTGATCGGCTCCCGCAGCGCATCCGGATTTGATCCGGCCACAACATCAGGCGCAGTCTTGTGGAAATTGTCATGAATAACCAGATCGGGATCGCTCTCGGCGCTGTCCTGGAGATCGCGCAAAACCTGACCATACCCCTCCAGATCAGCAAACCACCATTTAAGAGTGGTACAAGCCACCTTAGGTGTGGCAACGTAGAAAAGCTTGTAACGCTCGGAGCGATAGCTGTTGTAGCGAAGGTAATCAACAAATTTTTCATTGCCCACCAGCGGCCAATCGTGAATGTCTAGCATATGGAGTTCGTTTATTGAAATAACTCGGCCTTGGGCATGCTGGTTGACATGTCAGCATAGCCAAAGGAAATCGGACGACTTAACGGAACGACACGAAACATGATCGCATCCAGTATGCGGTGGGCGCAGCTCGCATCCTGAGACGACCAGATGCCACTCCCTACAAAATAAATACCCGGCAACATATCCATCCTGAAACCGAAGCTGATTTTGAATGACGTTCCCGCAGCGACATGCTCAACAAACGTCCCTTCTTCTGGGTAACGTTGCCCAGTAATTTCCACGCCCGAAATGGATTTTATGTGGAGGCCAAAAAACACGCCGGCGAAATCGCTCAAGAAGCGACCAGATACAACAAATTGATAGCTTTCCCGGGGTTGCAACACATTGACAATCTGCCCCTTGGCATCAAGTATCTGAACCGAGTCAATTTCGGCACCCTGGACTGGGTAAGTTGTGGTTGTCTCCGGCACAAGACCTGGATCAAAACTTTCGGACACCTGTTCGCCGGATGCGTCGGTTGGCTCATCCAGGCATTTGTCGATTTCTGAACTGCCGCCCAACTCATCGGCAGACCGATACGCTTCAACCAGCCGCTGCTGCTCCTCGGCGGGTGCGTAAATCAGCTTTTGGTAAGCACGTATGGCTTTGGGGGCCGGTCCATACATGAGCCGCGCTCCGTGATCAAGTAACAGCGTCCTGTCGCACAGTTCAATAATGCTTGCCGGGGAGTGCGACACGAATAAAATCGATGTGCCCTTGCTTTTCAGGTCTTCCAAACGCGCAAAGCATTTCCTTTGGAAAATTTCGTCGCCAACAGCAAGTGCTTCGTCAACGATCAGGATATTCGGGTCAACCGTTGCTTGAACGGCAAAGGCCAGGCGAACCAGCATGCCGCTGGAATAGGTTTTGACGGGTTGCTCAATGAAATCGCCGATATCCGCGAAAGCCGCGATCGCATCAAAGCGTTCATCGACTTCACCTTTGCTCAAGCCCAGCACAGTACCGTTCAGATACACGTTTTCGCGCCCGGTGAATTCGGGATTAAAGCCGGAACCCAGCTCCAGCAATGCCGCAATCCGGCCATTGGTTTCCACGCTGCCGCTGGTCGGGTTAAGCGTGCCGCAGATCATCTGCAGCAGGGTGGACTTACCCGAGCCATTGCGCCCGATAATGCCGACGGTCTCGCCTTTTTTTATCTCAAACGATACGTCTTTCAGCGCCCAGAATTCGCGGAAGTATTGCTTGTCGGCCTTGCCCGCCACGCGCCTGATCTGCGGCATGACAAACTGCTTGAGCCGGTCGCGCGGGGCGTCGTAGATTTGGAAGCACTTGCTGAGATTCTGAACGTGGATGGCGATTTCAGCGGTCATCATTTCCCTTCACTTCTTTTTGTTCGGCCAGCCATAGTTGTTCTTTTTCCAGTTCTGCCCTCAGTTCGTCTTCGGACGGCAAAACCAGTTTGTATTTACTGGCAAAGAGTTGTTCGTTTTCATGCAGGACGGAATAGCGCACCACAGAGGTGTCTTTGCCTGCGCAAAGAATGATGCCTACTGTGGGATTGTCGTCCGGGGCGCGCTTGAGTTCGTCAACCATGCGATACATGTCCATCTGGCCAATATCCTGATGAGGGCGGTAGCAGGGATTCATTTTGGCTTTTTCCCCTCGGGATGCGCAGTTTCGTCTGCGGTCAAATAATAACCGCCGGTTTTGGGTGCGCCTTTAAACACGATCAAGCCATTTTCTTTGAGTTGTTTGAGCCAGCGCTCTATGGTTCTTTGCGGCTTGCCTGTTTGAGCGACAAATTCAGTGGTTTTCAATCCTGGCTGTGTTTGGATCAATTGCAGTAAGTGAACGGATTCAGCAGGCGTTACACCGCCACTTACACCGCCACGTGATGCTTCTGGCTGCTTTTGCGCAAAGGTCGCCATCACGCCACCGGCGAATTCTTTGATTTCGAATTCAATTTCGGGGTAGTCGCGCAATGCCTTGCGGATACGGATGAAACCGCTGCCATATTTTTCGATGTTGCCGGTAAGGTAAAACGCTTCGGCAACGAGTTTGTTGCGCAGGCTGGATCGGTAGTTGTCAGACTGGACATCGGCTACGCTGATGCCGCCATAAAAAATACCCGGACTGAATATCGAAATTTTGTCATCAAAGATTTTGATCTGGATATCCGATCCATCGTTGTAATTGCGGTGGATGACTGCATTAAGCAGTGCTTCGCGCAAAGCTGGCAATGGATAGCTGACTGTTCTTCATGGGCTAAACGCATGTGCTTTCCTTGATTGCATTCCAAATGCCGATTCGGGCTCAGTGCGACGCTGATTTATCCGGAATTGCTCATTAAGTTGTAGGTTGACCTTCAGACCAACTTGTCAGCCTGAAGGCTGACCTACAACGCTGATTTAACTGACGTGGGCGTCCATGTATGGACAATCTCGGATTATAAGGGGGCGTTACAGCACATCGGCAAACCCCTTCCGGGTCTTCTGGAACCAGGCGTAGCCTGCCCAGGCCACTGCCGTGGCAACCAGGGTATAGATAGCCAGGCCGAGCCAGTCAGGCAGGCGCCCCCAGACGAGCACCTCGCGCGCCTGCTCGATGATGAAGGTGAGCGGGTTGGCCATGATCCAGGGGCGGAATTCTTCCGGTAGCGCCGAGACGGGATAAAACACCGGCGCGAGAAACAGTATCACCGTGGTGACAATGCCAATGGTTTGCCCGACGTCGCGCAGGAACACACCCAGCGAGGCCAGCATCCAGGCAAGGCCGAGAACGAGGATAACCAGCGGCAGCAGCACCAGCGGGGTCAGGACGGCAGTCCAGTGCAGGTAGCCGTTGAAGATAATGAAGGCGGCCAGCAGCACGCCCAGGCTGACCAGCGTGTGGAACAGCGCTGCGCCCATGCTGACGACGGGCAGAATTTCCAGCGGAAAGACGACTTTCTTGACGTAGTTGACGTTGGCAAGAATCAGGCCGGGGGCGCGGTTGAGCACTTCGGCAAACAGGCCATGCACGATCATGCCGACGAACATCACCACAGCGAACTGGGTTTTGCTTTCGCCGCCGCCGATACCCCAGCGCGCCTTGAACACCACGGAAAAGACGAAGGTGTACACCGCCAGCATCAGCACCGGGTTGAAAAATGACCAGGCCAGTCCCAAGGCGGAGCCCTTGTAGCGGCCGGCCACTTCGCGCCGCGTCATCTGCACGATGAGCTGGCGGTTGCGCCACAGGCTGCGCGCCAGCGCCATCAGCGAGGTGGGCGGTTGGACGTGGGGGTTGGTTCCCCGGGCAGGGGCAAGCGAAGCAGATGAATTCATGCAAAGCACTCCGCTTTGGCCAGACAGTGCCGACGAAAGATTCGAGAGGGGAAGGATAGGCTGACTGCCCGTGTTGCCAAGGGCAGGCAGGGACAGGTGCCGACGGCTGGAATGAGACCTTTGCGTATCATAGGGTCGCTTGGTTGCGTGTTGCTTGACTACCGGGCTTCGGTAGATGCCGTGGGTGTCGTTGCACGCCCAGGCCGGTTGATTCAGATACCGCCACGCCCTTTTGTAGAAGTGATGCCGTTGTTCAGCGCTTCCCAAACGACTTTCGTCGCGCAATTCCCATGCCGCTACTAGGGCGGTGGATTTTAGCATTTTTATTGAAGCAGCAAACCAGCGTCACACGCAAACCAGCAGTGCATAACCAAGTCCGATACGTGCCCTGTCGATCAAGCGTCTTCGCTACGTCGCAGCAGACAACGGCACCTCTGGCTGGCATGCCCTCTCAGACGTGGGGCGTGACGGGGGGAAGCACCGACGCCGCGGCGGCCTCAACCGTGACGATCTCGAACTGCATGGTGGCGAGGTCGGCCATGATGTAGGTGGGCGGCGCGCCGACGCCGCCGACGGTGCCGGGGTTAATCAGCCAGGTTTGCCCGCCCTTGACGGTGGCCACTTGCGAGACGCTGGATTTGTGGTCATGACCGCAGCACACCAGATCGTAATCGCCGGTGCAGGCAAGCGCCTGCGCGTAGTGCGGGTAATGCACCAGAAACAGGTTGCGGTCGGCCAGGGTGAAGGCCGCATCCATACCGTGGTAGCGCACCACGCTGTTGGGTTCGGCGGCCAGCCGGCTCATGTTGTAGAGGTCGCCGGTGTTGTTGCCGTGGATGACGTGCACCGGCAATTCGTATTTTTGCAGCACGCGCAGCGTGGTCGGCGCGACCACGTCGCCGCAGTGCAGCACCGCTTCCGCGCCGTGCGCCTTGGCATGTTCGACCGCCGCGCCCAGCAGGCGGCGGTTGTCGTGCGAATCGGAAACGATGCAGACTTTCACGATTAAAACGCCGGCTTGTCCGCCGCGTTGCGGTAGCGTTCCACCCCGGCCAGGATTTCGGCGCGGGCGTCGTCCACCCCTACCCAGCCTTCAACCTTGACCCACTTGCCTTTTTCAAGATCCTTGTAATGCTCGAAGAAATGGGAGATTTGCGCCAGAAGCCAGGGCTGCACATCTTCCGGCCGGCTCACATTGGAGTAGAGGCTGCACAGTTTGTCGACCGGCACCGCCAGCAACTTGGCGTCAATCCCGGCTTCGTCGGTCATTTTCAGCATGCCGATCGGCCGGCAGCGCACCACCACGCCGGTAATCAGCGGAATCGGCGTAATCACCAGCACATCGACCGGATCGCCGTCTTCCGACAGCGTATGCGGGATGTAGCCGTAGTTGCAGGGATAGTGCATGGCGGTGGACATGAAGCGGTCGACGAACATCGCACCGGATTCCTTATCCACTTCGTATTTGATCGGTTCGCCGTGAGCGGGGATTTCGATGACGACGTTGAAATCGTCGGGCAGATTGCGGCCGGAACTGACGCGGTTAAGACTCATGGCGGTGTCGGAAAACAAGTGAAGGCGCGCATTATACCCGCCCGTCACCGCCCTCAAGCGGCGGTTTGCGCTTTCATGATGCCGCGATCGTCACCACTGCTTGTTACCGCTTCAATCGAATTCCAGCGTGTAAAACACATCCAGACTGCCTTGTGAACCGGCCGTCGCCTCCACCCGGACTTTCGACGAAAACTGATAAATCGCCTTGACCACCTGCTCCAGTCCGTCCAGGCTTTGCTCGTAACTCATCGTCAGCTTGGAGTTGATGCGCTTGCCGATGCTGACCACGGTGGAGGACAAGTCTTCGACGTTGTCGCCGCCGCGCACTTCGAAGCTGTCAATCGACAGCGCGTCGGCCAGCTTGCCCTGCACGCTGGCGGATTCGGCCTGGCTCAACAGCGCGCCCGCCATGATCTGCATCATTTCAAATTTGGCGCTATCGCTCGTTTTGTCCAGCCCGTGGCCGAACACCAGCCAGGACAGTGTTTCGGTATCGGCCATGGCGGGATCGGAATACAGACGCGCCAGCGGACGCTCGACGGTACCACCGACTTTGACGCCGACCGTCACCTCGTCCGTTTTGCGCACGGCGAGGATATCGAGGCTGGGGTTGGCGAGCGGGCCGGAAAAGGCGAGGACGCCGCGCTCGATGTCCAGCGTTTGTCCGTAGGCCGAGTAACGTCCCTTTTTCACCTGGATGCTGCCTTCGCCGCGCAGGGCGTCGTTGTGGGTGAACACGCGGATTTTGCCGCCGAGGCGGGCATCCAGTCCGGCGCCCTTGAACAAAAAATCCTCGCCCAGATCAAAGCTCAGGTTTATATCCAGCGGGGTGCGCCTGGTTTTGGCATCGGCGCGCGGCGGCGACCCGACCACCACCACGTCGGCGGACAGGCGCGGGCGGCTCGTTTCGGGAATTTCGATACGCGCCTTGTCGGCGCGCAATTCGCCGTCCAGATTTACCCGTCCATTGGCATACCCCAGCCGGGTGGCGCCCGACAACCACACGCGGCGATCGCTGCGGGTGATGGCGGCGAATTTTTCGAAGTTCAGCGTCAGTCCGACTGCGGGATTGCGCCACGACGCCGAACCCTCAAGACGGATGCGGCCGGTCTGCCCTTCCAGGCCGCCTTCGCTCACGCTGACGGTGTTGTCGTCGAGCTTCAGTTTGATCGCGCCGTCGCGAACGAGGATGCCTTCCTCCGCCATGGCGAAGCGAATGCCGTTGGCCGCCAGCGTACCGTTCAGCACCGGCGACGCCAGCGTGCCGCTGCCGGCGAGATCGAGCGCAAGCTGCGCATCCAGCTTGGTACCGGGCGGCAGAAAAGGCCGCAGCACAAGCAAATCCGGCAGCCTGGCCTGAGCAGTCCAGGCCATCTGGGCGCTGCGCAGCAGCATCAGCTTGCCCGCTTCGTGCGTCAACGTGGTGCGGCCTTCCGCATGGACACGCCCGGTTTCGCGGGTGTCGATGTCGACGCGCGCGGTGATCTGGTTGGCCGCCGCTTGCACGTCAAGACCCAACGTGGTGAGTCCGAGCTTCATCGCCGGGTCGGTGAAATTCACGTCGCCCGACTGACGGCGTAGCGCCACGTGACCGTCGAGCGCGTCAGCCAGCCGGATGTCCCATTCCCCGCCCAGCAGTAAATCGGTGCTGACGGGGGGTGGCTCATCCAGCAGTTTCAGCAGCGGGGACACCGGCAGTTGGGTGAAATTTCCGCGCGTAAGCAGCCGCGCCGCCTGATGCTCCAGCAGGGCCAGCGTCACGCGCCCGCCCGCGAAGCTGAATTCGGCTGCATCGACGCGCTGCGCATCCTGCCCCAGACGCAGCGTGGCGGGCGCCAGCAGATGCAGCGGCCACGCGCCCTCAATATCCGCCTGCAGCAGGCGGCCGCGCCACACCTGCGCGTCGTCGAGCCCGCCCTGCGCGCGTGCCAGCACATGCCAGTCGGGCAGCCGCGCATCCAGCTCGATTGCGTGGGCGTTGCGTCGGCCCTGCACTTCGATGCGCGCGGACGACAGCGTGCGTTCGCCCAGCCGCACCCCGCGCGCCAGCAGTTCGCCATTGAATGCGCCCGCGGCTGCCGTCTGCACATCGAGTGTCATATCCAGGCTGTCGGCGGCCACATCGCCGGGCAGCCGTAGTCCGCGCGCGCGCGCGTTCATTTTGATTTGCGGCTGGGCGGGATGGCCGGACACGCTGCCCGCGCTCTCCAGTTGCCCGGCCAGATCGACGCCCAGATATTTCAGCCCCAAACGACCCAGCCGCCCCAGTTCCGGCGCATCAATCACCCAGTTCGCCCGTACATTTGACGGCTGGTAATCGCCGCGCAACTGCACTTGATTGCCGGCCAGATTCACGTCCACCTCGGTGTCGTACAGCCGGCCGCGGGCGTAATTCACCCGCCCTTTGCCCGCGACCGGATGGCCTTCCAGTTCGCCCGGCGGCAGGCTGAAATCCGCCTTGATGCTGAAGTCCGGCGCCAGCGCGCCCGCCGCCTGCCCGCGCGCATTGAGGCGCGCCTGCGGGAACTTGCCGAAACGCGCCGGGTTGAAACGCGCCAGATCGAATTTCGCGGCAAACACCCGTTTGCCCACCAGGTTCAAACTGCCCGTTGCTGCCACATGACCGCCCTGTTTTCCGGTTAAATCGAGCGCCTCCACCACCAGTTTGTCCGCCGCGTGCGTCAGCACAAATTGACCCTGGCCATACTCCCCAGCCACCTCGGCGCGCAGGCGCTGACGGGCGGCATCACCACTCATCTGCACCCCCAGGCGAATGCGGCTGCGATACAGGCTGCCATACAGACCGGCCAGGTTCAGTCGATCGCTGGCGAGGTTCAGCGCAAAATGGCCGTCGCGCCATTGCCCGTCGCCGGTCAGTCGCCCCCCCGCGCCGAGGTCGATTTCCAGCGCGCTGAAGTCGGCGTGTCGGGCATCGCCCAGCACTGCGCCGCTCAGTTCAAGCAGCGGCACACGCCCCTTGTCGAGCTTGCCCGCGTCCGCATTACTCAAACTGAAAGTGCCCAACAAGCGCTTGCCCGGCATCTCCTCGAATACGCCGGAAAACGCCAGGCGAGCGGTCGGCGCGCCCTTCGCCCACTGCGCCGGGTCGATGCCCTGCCCCGCCACCAACAGGTGCGGCAGCAGGATTTCGGCAAACGGCGCAGCTTCGCCCGACGCCATGAAACTCATGCCCTTGGCTGCGGCATTCAAATTAAAACCGACTGCGTCCAACTGCCCGGTCAGCTCAAGCGCGGCGGTGAACGGCAGCGGTTCGTTGTGGCTCGCATCGAGATGGCCGCTCAAGGCAAAAGGCGCATCCTGCTTGACGCTTGCCTGCCCGCGCACGCTTGCCCACGGCGACACCAACGAGTCGAGTTGCAGGCGCCAGGTGTCGCCCGCGCCCGTCACTCCCAGGCGGATGTCCGAAAAATGCAGGGTCGTCCCGTCTTGTTTGATATCGAGTTGCGCCAGGTCGATGCGCGCGGGTTCGAACGCCAGACCCAACGGCAAACGCAAGCTGGCAGGAAACGTGACAGGCTCTACACTGGGTTTCAGCGTCTCCACCTCGACCCGCTGCGCGGTCAGCAGTTGAATATCCAGGCGGCGATTCAATAGCGCGCGCGGCTGCCAATCCAGCCGCGCATGGTCAACCCGGATACGCGTGGTCTCCGTGCTGATTTCCAGATGCTTAACCGCAAGCTGCGGGGTCAGCAGGTGGCCTTCGACGCCTTCTATTTTCAGCGCGCCCTGGCTCAGCGTGGACAGTTCGCTGGTCAACCAGCGAAAGCCGTCTGGAGTCGCGGTCAGCCAGAACAGTCCGCCAAGCAGCACCAGCAGCAGCGTCACGCCGCCGGACAGGCTCAGCAGCAGGCGCTTCAAAACGCCACCCCCAGCTCGAATTGCAGCAGCACATCGCCGGTTTGCTCGCCGTAGGCCAGATCGACGTTGATCGGGCCGATCGGCGATTTGTAACGCGCACCCACGCCTACCCCGAACGCAGGGGAAAGCTGGTCGAAGCTGTCGGCCGCGTCGCCCGCGTCGACAAACACTGCCGCGCCCCAGGTGGGAGTGAAGAAATAGTTGTATTCCACGCTGGCCGTAGCCAGATTGCGCACCGACTCCACCCCGCCCGCCACCTCCAGGCCGAGGCTTTCATAGTGATAACCGCGCACCGAGTTTTCGCCGCCGGCGCGAAACAGGAAATCGGTGGGGATGCCTTCACGCGTCTGCGCGAACACCGCGCCCAGCTCGCCGCGCAGCACCAGCCGGCCCTGTTCGCCCAGCTTGAAGAACTCGCTATAGCGCCCATACAGGCGCACAAAACTGGTTTCCGACAGCAGTGCATCCGACGCCACGCCCGCCTGCAAATTGGCGACATGGCCGCGCACCGGATAAAACGCCCGGCCATCGGTCCGGTGCGTCCACGCATAGCCGAGGCTGAGCGCCTGGTTGTGCTGGCTCACCGTGTCGCCCACGGTCTGATCCTCGCCCTGGTATTGCAGGGACAGCGTGGCGTCGATGCGGTCGCGCTTGCGGTTGCGGCTGACCACCGCCTTCCAGGTTTCGGTGTCCTGACCCTCGATATTTTCCGCCTCGTACGAAACCGAGGTGCGGTTTTCATAGCCCTCGGCGGTGCGCGGCCAGGCCAGTTCGGCCAGGGCCAATTGCTCCTTGGTTTCCAGCAGACCCACCAGCTTCAAGCGCTCGCCGGCGTCGAAAATGTCGCGGTGCAGATACGTAGCCTGAACGCGCGCGCCGGTGTCGGTGCTGTAGCCCACACCAAAACTCAGTTGCTGTTCCTTGCGCTCTGTGACCACAACCTGAATCGGCGCCGCCGCCGCCAGCATGGGATCGGGCTCGACCCGCACCACCACCTGGGAAAAATAGCCGCTGGCGTCCAGCGCCTGCTGGTAGTCCAGCATTTGCTGCTGGCGGAAGGGTTCGCCGGGCCGGGTCGGATTGAGCGCCTCAATCGCGCTGGCGGGATAGCGCTGGTTGCCGCTGATCTGCACCGGGCCGTAGAAAAACGCCGGGCCGCTGTCGACGACGATGGCAAGCGCAGCCTGCTGCGTGGCCGGGTCGATGGTCGCCTCGCTCGACGCCAGCCGCGCCGCCGGATAGGTGTTGCGCAACAACGGCCGCAGCGCGGCGACCTTGGCCGTATCCCAGTCCGCCTGGCGAAACGGTATCTCCGGCTTCAACGTAAAATCGCGCTCGATGCGCCCGCGCAGGCGCGCGTTGCGCGAGCCCAGTTCGCCTGGATTCTCATCCGCGAGCGCGCCCTCGAAGCGGATATTGACCGTGCCGATCAGCGTGCGCGGCCCCGCCTCCACCTCATAGCGCACCACCTGATCCGCGCCCGCACGCTCGATGGTCGATGTAATCTGCGGCGAAAAATAGCCCTCGGTGGCCAGCAACTCGCGCGCCGTTTCCAGACTCGCCTGCTGCAAGCGCAGCAGCTCCTCCTCCGTCAGCGCCTCTTTCAAGCGTGCGGCACGCGCCGTTTCCAGGTACTGCTCCAGCAGCGGTTTCAACTCCTTCGGCGCATTCACCTGCACCTCCAGCGCGTATGCAGCGCCGGGCAGCAGACCGATCAGGAACAGGAACACGAAGGAAGGGAGGGATAGGCGCAAGTGCAAGGAAATAAGCGGGACAATGACGCGATTTTAGGCGAGAACCCGCCCAGCCTCCATCAGCGTTTGCAGCACGTGTGCACGACCAGCATCAAGACAAGCCAGGCGACCGGACACGGGCGGCTCCGAATGCCCATAAAAACGCCCCGTCGGGGCGTTTTTTCCTCCTGGCTCACACCTGGGGATGCGCCCGTTCCAGTTTGGAATCGAGCTTGTTCAGCGCGTGCAAATAAGCCTTGGCCGAGGCGACGACGATATCAGTGTCAGCGCCCTGGCCGTTGACGACGCGGCCATTCTTGGCCAGCCGCACGGTGACTTCGCCTTGGGCATCGGTGCCACTGGTGATGTTGTTGACCGAATACAACAGCAAATCGGCGCCGCTGGCGACAACGGATTCGAGCGCCTTGAAGGTGGCATCGACCGGGCCGGAACCGTCGCCCTGCGCCTGTTTTTCAGCACCGTTGTCAGTGAAGACGAGCCGCGCGTGCGGAATTTCGCCGGTTTCGGAGCAGACCTTCATCGACACCAGTTTGTAGCGTTCATGCTCGGCGGCGTAGCCTTCGTTGCTGACCAGCGACTGCAAATCTTCATCGAAGATTTCGCGCTTTTTGTCGGCGAGTTCCTTGAAGCGGGCGAAGGCGGCATTCATCGCTTCTTCGCTGTCCAGCACGATGCCGATTTCTGCAAGTTTGGTCTTGAAAGCGTTGCGCCCGGACAGTTTGCCCAAGGTCAGCCGGTTGGCGTTCCAGCCGACGTCTTCGGCACGCATGATTTCGTAGGTCTCGCGGTGCTTCAAGACGCCGTCCTGATGGATGCCGGATTCGTGCGCAAACGCATTCGCGCCGACGATGGCCTTGTTCGGCTGCACTGGGTAGCCGGTGATGGTGGACACCAGTTTCGAGGCCGGCACAATCTGCGTGGCATCGATGCGGCTGTCGCAGGTAAATACGTCGCGGCGGGTGCGCACCGCCATCACGATTTCTTCCAGCGAGGCATTGCCGGCGCGCTCGCCGAGGCCGTTGATGGTGCATTCGACCTGGCGCGCGCCGTTCATCACGGCGGCGAGCGAATTGGCGACCGCCATGCCAAGGTCGTTGTGGCAGTGGGTAGACCAGATCACCTTGCCGGAATTGGGCACACGCTCGATCAACTGCTTCATGCGCTCGCCCCACAGGGCCGGAATGCTGTAGCCGACGGTGTCGGGCACGTTGAGCGTTTTGGCGCCGGCCTTGATGACTTCATCGAATACCCGCACCAGAAAATCCATCTCCGAGCGCACTGCGTCTTCGGCCGAGAACTCGACATCGTCGGTGTATTCGAGCGCGAGTTTGACCGCCTTGACCGCAGCCTCGACCACCTGATCCGGCTGCATCCGCAATTTCTTTTCCATGTGGATGGGGCTGGTGGCGATGAAGGTGTGGATGCGCCCTCGTTTGGCCGGTTTGATCGCGCCGCCTGCGGCATGGATGTCGCGCTCGTTGGCGCGCGCCAGCGAGCATACGGTCGAATCCTTGATCGTTTCTGCGATGGCGCGAATGGCATCGGCGTCACCCGGGCTGGCCACGGCAAAACCGGCTTCGATCACATCGACGCCGAGCTTTTCCAACTGGCGCGCGATGCGCAATTTCTCATCCTTGGTCATCGACGCGCCGGGGCTTTGCTCGCCGTCGCGCAAGGTGGTGTCGAAAATAAACAAACGGTCATTCATGGCAGGCTCCATGGAAGGTCGGGGTCACGCCAAGGCGCTGGCCGACGCATTATAAGGGGTTGCCGCGAGAAGCTGCGGCGCGGGGTACTACGGGGAGGGGGTTTAATATGTGCGCGCGCAGCGCAGCAGCAGGCCGCCGAACAGAACGTTCGACAGGCAAAGACGGCAAAACGGATGAGGCTGATCAGACATGATCTAAATTGTATCTATTTTCCGTCGCCCGGCAAGGGGACGGCCGATTTTGGTTTGCGCAGCCGCCGCAGCGCCGCATCGGCATAGCCCGACAAACCATACAGGGCGAACACACCGAACAAGACTTCGGGCGGGCTGGTCGATACCAGAATGAAAGCCAGCACCACCAGCAGAATGACGAAGAACGGCACGCTCTTCCGGAGATTGATTTCCTTGCCGCTGTAATAACGGAAGTTGCTGACCATGGTGAGGCCGCCGAATAAAGCAATGGCTGCCGCCAGCCAGCGCACGCTCTGCCCTGCCACGCCGTATTCAACCATTACCCAGACAAAACCCGCGAGCAGCGCCGCCGCCGCCGGGCTGGGCATACCCTGGAAAAAGCGCTTGTCCGTCACCGCATCAAGCTGGGTGTTGAAACGCGCCAGCCGCAACGCCGCACCCGCGCAATAGACAAAGGCGGCGATCCAGCCAAACTTGCCCAGGCCTTGCAATGCGAAAACATAAATCACCAGCGCCGGGGCAACGCCAAACGACACCATGTCGGACAAACTGTCGTATTCGGCGCCGAACGCGCTTTGGGTGTGCGTCATGCGGGCGACGCGGCCATCCAGCCCGTCGAGCACCATGGCGATGAAAATCGCCACCGCCGCGTGTTCAAAGCGGCCGTTCATCGCCTGCACCACGGCATAAAACCCGGCGAACAGCGCACCGGTGGTGAACAGGTTGGGCAACAGATAAATGCCGCGATCACGCATCCGGGGACGCGCCAGTTCGGGTTTGCGGTGTTGGAATTCGGGCATGCGGAACCTTGGTTACCAGCGAGCCAGTATGGTACGCCCGCCCGTCACTTTCTGGCCGATCGAGACTTCGGCACGCGCCGTCACCGGCAGATAGATATCGACCCGCGAACCGAAGCGGATGAAGCCGTAACGTTGACCGCGCGCCAGCTTGTCGCCGGTACGCACGTAGCACAGGATGCGGCGCGCGATCAGTCCGGCGATCTGCACCGAGGTGACGTCGCCACGCGGCGTCGCGATATGGATGGCGTTGCGCTCGTTTTCGGTGGACGCCTTGTCGAGGTCGGCGTTGACGAAGCTGCCTGGTGTGTACCAGACGCCCTTGATCTCGCCATCGACCGGACTCTTGTTGGAATGCACGTTGAACACGTTCATGAACACGCTTATTTTCAGCGCGTCGCGGTCGAGATAGCTGTCGCGCACTTTTTCCACCACCACGATACGGCCGTCGGCGGGAGAAATCACGGCGTCGGCGTCGCTTGGCGGCACCCGTGCCGGATCGCGGAAAAATTGCAGGGCAAACACCGTCCAGATCCAGAACGGAATCGACCACGCGCCAAGGAAAATCGTCGCCAGAATCGCAGCGGCAAACGCCGCCAGCAATACCAGCCAGCCCTCGCGGGCGATGATGGGATGGGTCATGAATTCGGTGAGGGGTAAGGAGTGAAGGGTGAAGAGAAAGGGGCGAGGCGCGGTGGCTTAACGCCCTCACCCCTCACCCCTAACCCCTCACGCACATTAGTTTTTCGATTGATCGACCAGCTTGTTCTTGCTGATCCACGGCATCATCGCGCGCAGTTTGGCGCCGACGACTTCGATCGGATGCTCGGCATTCAAACGGCGGCGGGCGGTCATCTCGGGGTAGTTGGTGCGGCCTTCGAGGATGAACTGCTTGGCGTAGTTGCCGTTCTGGATGTTGTCCAGGCATTCCTTCATCGCGGCCTTGGATTGCGCGTTGATGACCTTGGGGCCGGTCACGTATTCGCCATATTCCGCGTTGTTGGAAATCGAGTAGTTCATGTTGGCGATGCCACCTTCGTACATCAGGTCAACAATCAGCTTCAGTTCGTGCAGGCACTCGAAATAAGCCATTTCCGGCGCGTAACCCGCTTCGGTCAACGTCTCGAAACCGGCTTTCACCAGATCGACACAGCCGCCGCACAGCACGGCCTGTTCGCCGAACAGGTCGGTTTCGGTTTCTTCGCGGAACGAGGTTTCGATCACGCCGCCCTTGGTGCCGCCGTTGGCGCAGGAATACGACAGCGCCAGGTCGCGCGCCTTGCCGGATTTGTCCTGGTGGACGGCGATCAGGCTCGGCACGCCGCCGCCCTGGGTGTAGGTGGAACGCACCAGATGGCCGGGGCCTTTGGGCGCGATCATCACCACGTCGAGGTCGGCACGCGGGGTGATCTGGTTGTAATGCACGTTGAAGCCGTGGGCAAACGCCAGCGTCGCGCCTTTTTTCAGGTTCGGTTCAATGTCGCTGTAATACGTGCCTGCCATCAGTTCGTCGGGGATCAGGATCATCACGAAATCAGCCGCTTTCACCGCGTCGGCGATTTCCATCACATCGAGTTTGGCCTTCTTCGCCTTGTCCCACGACGCGCCGCCTTTACGCAGACCGACGACGACTTTAACGCCGGAGTCTTTCAAATTGTTGGCATGGGCGTGACCCTGCGAGCCGTAGCCGATGATGGCGACCTTGCGCTTTTTGATGAGGGAAAGGTCGGCGTCCTTGTCGTAAAAAACTTTCATGATGAATTCCTAGGGGTAAAAATAAATTGAGCGAAATTAAATTTTGAGACTGCGCTGTTTCAAACTTTGAGGCTTCGCTCGCCGCGTCCGATGCCAGACGCGCCGGTGCGCACGGTTTCGAGAATGAAGGCGGGGTCAATCGCCTCCAGAAAAGCGTCGAGCTTGGAACCGGTTCCGGTCATCTCGATGGTGTAGGTCGCATCCGTCACATCAATGATGCGGCCACGAAAAATATCGGCAGTGCGCTTCATTTCCTCGCGCCCGGCGCCCACCGCCTTGACCTTGACCAGCATCAGCTCGCGCTCGATATGGCTGCCTTCGGTCAGATCCATCACCTTGATCACATCGATCAGCTTGTTCAACTGCTTGGTGATCTGCTCGATGATTTCTTCCGAGCCGACGGTGACGATGGTCATGCGCGACAGGGTGGCGTCTTCGGTCGGCGCAACAGTCAACGATTCGATGTTGTAGGCGCGCGCGGAGAACAGCCCGGCGACGCGCGACAGCGCCCCCGCTTCGTTTTCCATCAACAGCGAAATAATGTGGCGGCGCATCACAGCTCCTCCGCCAGGATCATTTCGGACAAGCCCTTGCCGCCTTCGACCATGGGGAAAACGTTTTCCGACGGGTCGGTGAGGAAATCCATAAACACCAGCCGTTCTTTCAGCGCGGGCGAGAAGGCTTCCTTCAACGCGGCTTCGACATCTTCCGGTTTCTCGATTTTCATGCCGACGTGGCCGTAGGATTCAGCCAGTTTCACAAAGTCGGGCAACGATTCCATGTACGACTCGGCGTAGCGGCTGCCGTAAAAAAACTCCTGCCACTGCCGCACCATGCCCATGTAGCCGTTGTTCAGCGTCACCACCTTGACCGGGATGCGGTACTGCTTGCAGGTCGAGAGTTCCTGGATGCACATCTGGATGCTCGATTCGCCGGTGATGCACGCCACCTGCGCATCGGGGAACGCAAGCTGCACCCCCATCGCATACGGCAGACCGACGCCCATGGTGCCGAGTCCGCCCGAATTGATCCAGCGGCGCGGCTGGTCGAACTTGTAATACTGCGCCGCCCACATTTGATGCTGGCCGACGTCGGAGGTGACATAGGCGTCGCCCTTGGTCACTTCCCACAGCTTTTCCACCACATATTGCGGCTTGATGATGCTGCCATTGCGGTTGTACTTGAGGCAATCACGCGAACGCCACAATTCGACCTGAGTCCACCAGGCATTGAGCGCAGCGGCGTCGGGTTTTTCCTTCGCCTGCTTGAGCAGCACCAACATATCGTCGAGCACGCTTTTGACGTCGCCGACAATCGGCACATCAACCTTGACCCGCTTGGAAATCGACGACGGATCGACGTCGATATGAATGATGCGGCGCTGTTCGCGCGCGAAATGGGCAGGACTGCCGATCACGCGGTCGTCAAAACGCGCGCCGACCGCCAGCAACACGTCGCAATGCTGCATCGCCATGTTGGCTTCATACGTACCGTGCATCCCCAACATGCCGAGATGTTGCTTGTCGGAAGCAGGATAGCCACCCAAGCCCATCAGCGTGTTGGTCAGCGGAAAACCCAGCAGTCGCGTCAGTTCGGCCAGTTGCGCCGAGGCATCGCCCAATACCACGCCGCCGCCGGCGTAGATCATCGGACGCTTGGCTTCGAGCAGCATCTGCACCGCACGCTTCATTTGCCCGCTGTGGCCTTTGACCACCGGGTTATAGGAACGCATTTCGACCGTGGCTGGATATTCGAACGTCGCGAGGTGACCGGTCACGTCCTTCGGCACGTCGATCAGCACCGGGCCGGGACGGCCGGTGGCGGCGATGTGAAAAGCCTTCTTGAATGTCGCCGCCAGGTCTTTCACGTCCTTGACCAGGAAGTTGTGCTTGACGCAGGGGCGCGTGATGCCAACCGCATCGACTTCCTGAAACGCGTCAAGTCCGATCGCCGGGGTCGGCACCTGACCGCTGACAACCACAATGGGGATCGAATCCATATAGGCGGTGGCGATACCCGTCACCGCATTGGTGACGCCCGGCCCCGAAGTGACCAGCGCCACGCCAACGCGACCCGTAGCGCGCGCGTAGGCGTCGGCGGCATGAACCGCCGCCTGCTCGTGGCGCACCAGCACATGCTTGAATTTATCCTGCTTGAAGATAGCGTCGTAAATATTGAGCACAGCGCCGCCGGGATAGCCGAATACATATTCGACGCCCTCTTCGGCCAGACAACGTACGACGATCTCAGCGCCCGTAACTTCCATAAACTCGCAAAAAATCAATTCGTTGGGAACCCGTGAGGGTAATCGTTTTGCCCTGTTTCGGTCAAGAAATCCTGCGGCAGCGTGGCCGGGCGGCGCTTCTCGCCAACAAAAACCCCTCCGCAAACGGAGGGGTGGATTGTCTTCCATGCCGCCGCCACAACCGCGCGACGACACCCGGGCTTATTCGTGCGCCGTCTCGCCCAGCGCCTGCATGATCTGATTCAGCGAGCCCTGCGAATTGTCGACCAGACACACCGTATTGCCGACGCTGCAAACCGTCATCGCCGCGCCCTGCACAATCCAGCCTTGCGACGGCGACCAGCCGCGCATCTGCGAAAACAGCGACAGGATGTCGGTGTTGCCCGACACCATGCGGCGGTACCACTGGGCGAATTTCGCCAGCCGCTCCATCAATTCGGGCGGCAACATGCCTTCGGCCTCCATCACTACGCCGTCATCGCGAAAGCGGCACACCGCCGTCACGCCATCGAGTACCAGAATTTTTTTCAGCGACATATGCGCTCCATTAACATGAACGTCGCATCAGCGACACCAAAGCCCCCTCGCCCGTAAGCGGGAGAGGGTCGGGGTGAGGGAAATGATCGTGGCAAAAGCGACGATCATGATCCGGGGCGGTGCTTTTGCCATGATCGTCAGGCCGTCTGCAAGGCTGCAAACGTGGCTTCGTAATCGGCGTCGCGATTTTTGACCACCACGCCGCAGTTGCCATTCACCACCACCGACCACTCCAGCCCCACCACCGAAAAACCCTTGAGCGGCTGAAACCCGCCCTGTCCGGTGACCGCTTCCCAGCCGCGCGCTTCCATGCTGGCAATCGCCAGGTTGGCGACGCACGAGTGCGCTAGCAAATCCAGCACCTGCGGCGTCAGCTCGGTGCCTTCGCGCAGAATTTGCGATTGCAGGTCGCCCCGGTCGCTGTAAGTGAACGCCGCCATCGCGCCCGGCAAATCCATCATTTTGTCCAGATTCATTTTCGTTCCCTTTGAGATCAGGCTTAGTACAAGGCTTCTTTGGTGTCGCCACCCAGTTTGGAATACAGGTTGGCCAGCAGGTCATCCCGTATGTCGCCCACTTTGGCGCGCATGATGGTCATCACGTCGTTCAGCAATTCGTTGCGATTTTCGATGAAGGCAAAATAATTACCCACCGCGCAGATGGTGATCTGGTTGCCGTGCGCGATCCAGCCCTGCACCGGACGGCAACCGCAATTTTCGGCAAAAGAGTCGAAAATTTCGGATTGCATGTTGACCGACAGCGTGTTGGCGCGGCACAGGATCGACGCCATCCGCGCGAATTCGTCGGTGAGTGCGCCCTCATACGAGAAGCGGTCGCCGCGATACGCATATTCGCCGGCGGCAATGACGCCGGGTATGGCCATGAGTTGCTTTACGATATTCATCAAGCCCTCTCCAGATTTTGATTTGTATGCGGCGCGCTGTGGCAAAGTGTCGCGCCAAGCCGCAATATAGAGCCACCATGCAAGACAACGCAATAGCCCCCACCCCTGCCCCATTCGCAATCCGCATCGCCGCCATGGTTTACGAATTGCTGCTGGCCACCGCCGTGGTGTTCGTGGCGTCCTTCATCATCATTCCGGTTGTGGGCGACATGCACGCGCCGTGGCAGCGCCACCTGTTCCAGATTTACATTCTGGGCGTGCTGTTCGCCTACTTCAGCGCATTCTGGCTGCGCAGCGGACAAACGCTGGCGATGAAAACCTGGCGCATTCGTCTGATCAACCTGAACGGCGCTCCGTTGACGCTCAAACAGGCCGCGCTGCGATTCAGCCTCGCGCTGTTCGGTTTGCTGCTGGCGGGCGCCGGTTTCTGGTGGGCGCTGTTCGACCGCGACCGGCAGTTTTTTCACGACCGCATCGTCGGCACCCGGCTGGTGCGCGTACCGCGCAAGGCATGAACTGGCGCGATCATTTGCAGGCGCGCTTGCTGGTCATCCAGCCTGCCAGCGTGTGCGCGCTGGATCCGGCCGCCCACCTTCTGGCCCGCGACGTGTTGCCGGCCACGCCGGTACGCAACCACGACCCACAGTCGAATTCAGCCGCTGCGCTGGCACTCGGAATCGACGTTCTGAATGGACTCGACGCGCAACAAGCCCAGCATCTGATTAGCCAGGTGCGGCTATATGTCGCCCCGCGCATTCTGCTCGCGGTGCCACCGGCTTGCGCTCTCGACGCGGACACGCTGCGCGCACTCGGCTTTGTCCTGTCCGCAACCGACGCGGTGAATAACATGCGCGTTTTTTACTACGACCTCGATAGCTACAAGACGGTGCCGGACTGGCTCAACGCCCGTTACTGGGCGCACCCCGAACGCTGGGAGCCCTGAACTTATTCCAGGCTTGCATCGCCATGGATGCGCATGTAATCCTGCCGCAACGCGGAATAAGCCGCCAGCACGTGGGCGTGTTCGATCACGCAAGGCAAGGCCGCCAGATAGCCATGCTCCTTGATGATGTAATCGACCGCACCCAGGCTCATGGCCTGTGCCGCTGCCGCTTCATCGCCGCGCCCGGTAATCAGAATGCTGGGCAGCTTGTAGCGGGTTTGCAGGGCTTCCAGCAATTCCAGTCCGGACATGCCGGGCAGCCGCAAATCCAGCAGCGCGACATCGGCATGGTGATCTGGCTTGGCCAGCCAGGCCAGCGCAGCCGGGCCGTCCGCCTGCGCCACCAGATCGAGGTGCGGCGCGCGGCGTTCAAAATAGCGCCGCGTCAGATCGATATCGTCGTGGCTCGATTCAACATAGAGCACGGTCAGCACCGTACTCGGGCGGATGTTTTCGCGCAGATGCTCCTGCGCACGGGTCAGGCGACTGCCCAATTGCTCCAGATACTGGCCGCGCTTGGGCACATAATCCTGCGCGCCCGCCTTGAGAAACTGAATCACGCTGGCCTCGTCGCCCGCCCCCGCGACCGCCACCACCGCCACATCGAGATGGTGCCGCCGCGCATGCAGCAGCACGTCGATCCCGCAGCCATCCTGCAACCACATGTCGAGCAACAAGACATCGTAGCGCTGGTCGGCGAGCTTGCCGATCGCATCCTGCACCCCCTCCGCCGTATCCCATTCCAGATCGGGAATCTGCTTTAACAATGCGCGTCGGGTGAGGTCGCGATCGAATGGATTGTCCTCGACATACAACAGCTTCATGTTTGCGTCCCGCTATTCAATTCAAAGAAAAAAGTGGCGCCCTGCCCCGGCGTGCTGTCAGCCCACACCCGCCCGCCCAGGCGCTCGGCGGAACGCGCCGCCAGCGCCAGTCCGATACCGGTGCCGCCCTGCCCGTCCTCGCCAGGCAGGCGATGGAAAATTTCAAAAATGCGGTCGTGATAGCGCATGTCGAAACCCGCTCCATTATCGTTCACCGCAAACCGGTAGCCGTGCGCCAGACGGCGGCCTTCGATGCGGATGCGCGGCGACACGCTGTGGCGCGAAAATTTCACCGCATTGGATAAAAAATTGCGCAGAATCTGCACCAGACCTTCACGGTCGCACTCCAGCACCGCTTCCTCGACATGCTGTTGCAGATCGACCCCTTCGAGCAATTGCGGATCAATCTCGCTGACCACCTGCTGCACCAACTGTTGCACCTCGGTGCGCACCGGTTTGAGTTCACGCATCTGCGCGCGCGAATAGGCCAGGATATCCCCGATCATTTGATCCATGCGCTGGCTGGCAAGCGCAATCAAGTCGACATATTCGCGCGCCACCTGCGGCAGGCTGTTGCGGAATTCGCTCGCCAGCAGGCGACTGTAGCCTTCGATTCCGCGCAGCGGCGCCTTGAGGTCATGCGACACCGAATAGGCGAACGATTCCAGATTGCGGTTGGCGAACTCCAGCTCCTGGGTGCGTGTCCTGACCCGGGTTTCGAGTTCATTGTTCAGCGCCTCGATTTCTCGCTGGATCGTCTTTTGCGCGGTCAGGTCGCGCAGGGTGGCCGAAAAATATTCCGGCTTGCCCTCGGCGTCGCGATGCGCCAGCGCGACCACCGATACCGGCAATGCCAGTGCGGTGCCTTCGCGCAGCGTCGCCTCACCCGTCCAGTGACCCACGCCATGCAACGCGGGCAGGATTTCGGTTTCGAGCAGGCGGGTGGCGTGTTCGCCCAAAAAATCGCGGCTGCGGTAATTCGAAATATCGGCCTGCCCGGACAAGCCCAGCAGCGTGCGCCCCGCCGGATTCATATGAACGATTTGCCCGCCCGGCACCATGATGGCGACCATATCGGGGGTGGCCTCGATGATGCGGGCCAGGCGCTCATGCGCAGCCTCCACCCGCTGATAGCGATATTGCGACAGCGCCATCGCGGCAAAGTCGCCGATCGAACCGGCAAAGGCGACATCCTCGTCGCGCCAGTCACGCGGCATGCCCGTGTGTTCATGGCACACCACGCCCACCACTTCGCCATCGAGCCAGATCGGTGCATCCAGCAAGGAAGCAATCCCCAACGGCTGGAGATAAGGTTCGGCCAGCTCGACCGTCATCGCGTCGTGCAGCGCATCGCTTACCGGCAGCGCGCGATTGATTGCCAGCGCGGCAAAATACGCGGGGTATTCGCTTGCCTTCAGCGACGAGCCGGGTTCGACCAAACCGGTGCGGCTATCGAACTGGCACACGCAATCGAGCACCTGTCGCCCTGGCTGCAAACACCAGACGCCGACCCGGTCCACCCCCATCGAGCGCGCCGCCACCTCGACCACCCGCCCCATCTGGCGCGCCAATTGTCCGGATTGCCAGTCGGCGCTGGTCGCAATTTCCCGAATCGCACGGTTGTAGTCGTGCAGCCCGGCATAGCCCGTCAAACGCTCCATCGCGAGACCTCTCCCGATACTTTTATGTGCGGAATCATTCTAACCGTACCCGATGGTGCATGCCTTGTCGCGTGGGGTACAAGCACGCGCCATCGGTTACACTTCCCCATCCCGCGCAAGAGCCTGACATTCATGAATTTCATCCCCCACAACGCGCTTGAAGAGCAACTGGTCGCCGTCCATGCCGGCACGCTCGACCCCGAGACCTTCGTGCTGCAACTGGTCGATCAACAACTGTTCATGCCGGTACGCGATGAGAAAAACCCGATCCAGGGCTTTCAGCGTAGCACCCAGGCCGAACCGCTGATCATCGAGGACGAAGACGGCGAACGCGTCCTCGTCATGTTCAGCAGCCCCGAACGCGCCAAGCCCTTTGCCGAGCATTACCCCGACTTTTCGGGCGGCATCCTGACCGAGTTTTCCTGGCTGCTGCGCCGCGTCGGCGGCGGCGTGCCGATCGCGCTCAATCCCGGCTGGGATATCGGCATGGACTTCGACGCCGACATGATCGGCCAGTTGATCGCCCAGCTCCCGCCCGAGCACGCTGCCTGACTCCCGCCACCGCATCATGCTGTCCGCACTTGCGCTTGCCGCTTTTCGCTCCGCACTGGGGCCGGATCGCGTGTTTGACGATGCCGCCACCCGTGCGCTGTATGCCCACGACGAAACTCCGCGCCAGGTCGAACCCGACGCCGTGCTGTTTCCGGCTTCGCACGACGACGTCGTCGCGCTGGCGCGCATTGCCTTCGACCACCGCATCGCACTAACCCCGCGCGGCGCCGGTTCCAACAACGTCGGCGGCGCGCTGCCCGCGCCCGGCAGCGTGGTCGTCAGTTTCGAATGCATGCAGCGCGTGCTCGAGTTCGATCCCGCCAACCGGCTCATCGTCGTCGAGACCGGCGTGATCACCGACGAAATCGACCGCATCGCGCGCAGCGTCGGCCTGTTTTACCCGCCCGACCCCGGCAGCAGCGCCTATTGCCGCATCGGCGGCAACCTGGCGATGAACGCCGCCGGGCCGCGCGCCGTCAAATACGGCGTCACCCGCGATTACGTATTGGGGCTGCGTGGCGTCACCGGCAGCGGCCAGGCCATCCGCACCGGCTGCCGCACCACCAAGGGCGTCACCGGCTACGATCTCAGCCGCCTGCTGGTCGGCTCCGAAGGCACCCTCGCACTCATCACCGAAGCCACCCTTAAACTGCTGCCTGCGCCAGAAGCCGTCGCCACCCTGCGCGTGTGCTATGCCAGCAACCGTGCCACGCTCGATGCGGTCGGTCGCGTCATGCGCCAGGCGGTGATGCCCTGCGCACTCGAATTCATGGATCACCGCGCCATCGACGCCATTCGCCCGACCGGCGCAGCAGACGACCTGCCGCCCGGCACGCGCGCATTACTGATGGTCGAAGCTGACGGCACAGTGCAGGATCTGCCGCGCCAGATTGCCGCGCTGCAACACGCGCTCGCAGGCGACGGCCTGCTCGACATGAAGAGCGGCTTCACGCGCGACGAGATCGTTCACCTATGGACGGCACGCAAATCGCTATCGCACGCCGTCAAGCGCATCGCTCCGCTCAAGCTCAACGAAGACATCGTGGTACCGGTGTCGCACCTGGCCGATTTCGTCGATTTCATCGACCACACCGCCCACGCGCAGCGGCTGGCAGTCGTCTCGTTCGGCCATGCGGGCAATGGCAACCTCCATGTCAACCTCATGGTGCATCCGGACGACGCCGATGAAATGGCGCGTGCCCACCTGGCGCTCGACGCCATCATGCAACGCGTCCTGGCGCTCGGCGGAACCCTCTCCGGCGAACACGGTATCGGCACCGAAAAACGCCGCTTCGTCCCCCAGGAAATCGATCCCGCCACGCTCGGCATCATGCGTGCAATCAAACAGCAATTCGATCCGCACGGGCTGCTCAACCCGGGCAAGTTTTTTCCTGATTGATACGCGATTCGCATGGGCGCATTGGACGAGGCTCAAAATTTACGTATAATGCGCAACCTTCAATTCCGTCATCCATCCAACGGCAAACACGAAGGCAAACCGGAGTCCGTGCCCAGGCACAGCGAGGTCAGCCAACACAATGCACGCTGAATGAATAACAGAATCATGCGCCGGTAGCTCAGCTGGATAGAGTACTTGGCTACGAACCAAGGGGTCAGGAGTTCGAATCTCTTCCGGCGCACCAAAATACAAGGGGTTAGCTTAGGCTAACCCCTTTTCATTTCTGACATCGTCAGCCAAATCATAGCCCTCCTCCATCAAGCAGCCGAAGGCCGGACGCCCTGTCCGCATAGTCAATCAGGTGTTCACTGGACAAGTGAGCACGCCGCCCTTTATTTGACTTGCAACCCATCCAGTCGCAGGGTCAGTTTCTCACCAGACTCGGTTTCCGCCACCAGCCACTCCGCGCCGTCGCGGGCATACACATCCAGCGGCAACAGGCGCTGACGACCCACGCGGTCGCCCGCCGTCACCTCCAGTTCCAGCCATTGCCGCGTCAGCGCGGCGTATTCCAGCCGCTCGTGATCGACACACGCGATCGGCCGGTAGTCGCTCACCGTAGGCTCACTCCGGTTTTCTCGAACGGCGTCCACGCATGGGCCACCGACGCGCCCAGGCGACCGGCGAGACGCTCGGCCAGACCTTCCTGCTGGGTGAAATCGACGATGTCTTCGGCCTTGACGACGTCGCGTGCGACCGATTCGACGCTGCCCAGGCCGTCAGCCAAGCCAAGCTGGATGCTCCTCTCGCCGCTCCACACCAGGCCGCTGAACATGTCGGGGGTTTCTTTCAGGCGCTTGCCGCGGCCTTGGCGCACCACGCCGATGAACTGGCCGTGGATTTCTTCGAGCATCTCCAGGGCGCGCGCCTGCTGTTTGGGATCGACCGGCGAGAATGGATCGAGAAAACCCTTGTTTACGCCGGCGGTGAGGAGCCGCCGTTCGACGCCGAGTTTCTGCATGGTTCCGGTAAAGCCAAAGCCGTCCATCAACACGCCGATGGAGCCGACGATGCTGGCCTTGTCGACATATATCTTGTCGGCGCCGGCAGCGACGTAATAGCCGCCAGAAGCGCAAATGTCATCGACCACAGCGTAGAGCGGAACCTTCGGGTGCATGACACGCAGACGCTTGATCTCGTCGTAAATCTGCCCGGCCTGCACCGGGCTGCCGCCGGGGCTGTTGATGCGCAGGATCACGCCCTTGGTTTTCTTGTCGTCGAAGGCGCTTTGCAGGCTGGCGATCACGGTATCGGCGCTGGCCTGATCGGCCGCGATCACGCCCTGCAAATCGATCAGCGCGGTGTGCTCCTTGATCGACACGCCGTCCGAACCGAACCAGCCCATTGCCAGAAACAGCACAACAAACAGATATAAAAACATCAGCGTCTTGAACAGGATGCCCCATTGGCGCGTGCGGCGCTGTTCCTGAACAGCGGACAACGCCAGTTTTTCCAGCACGCCGCGTTCCCAGTTTGCCGGGGCGGATTTTTCGGGTTCACTCATGGTTTGTTTCCGTCAGATAGCTGTTTCAATCAAATAAACATGGCCGTCGCGTTCGACGACCGTCAAAGGGATCAGGCCGCGCCCGGCGCAGCGTCCGCCGACGCATTGCCCGCTTGCGGGGTGGTACAGCGCACCGTGGGTGGAGCAGATCAAGTATAGCCGTGAGTCGTCGAAGAACTCGCCTTCCTGCCAGTCGAGTTCTACCGGCACATGGCCGCACTGGTTGAGAAAGGCGCGCGGCTGGCCGTCGAAGCGAATGACAAAAGCGGGCTGCGGCTGACCGTAACGCTCAATTTCAAAACGCACGCCTTTGCCCTGCTCGGACACCGCTCCAGCAGCGCAAATCAGGCGTTCGCGACGAGCCATGCGCGTACCTCGGCAAAGCTATCGAGCAAAGCCAGCGGCGCATGCGGATGCAGATCGCCGGCTTCGTGCGCGCCGTAAGTCACGCCCAGACTGGCCACCCCGGCATTTGCCGCCATCAACAAGTCGTGGCTGGTGTCGCCGATCACCAGCGTGCGGGCGGGGTCAGCATCCAGTTCGGCGATCAGTTCCAGCACCATCGCCGGATGCGGCTTGGAATGCGTCTGGTCGGCGCAGCGGGTGGCGGCGAACCAGTCACCCAGTCCGCTGGACGCCAACGCACGGACAAGGCCATGACGGCTTTTGCCGGTGGCCACCGCCAACTGAAAACCGCTGGCTTTCAATTCGGGGATCGCACTTGCCACGCCGTCGAACAGCGGAATGTCATCGTCGCGCCCCAGATAATGATGGCGATAACGCTCAACCAGATGCGGGTAATCGTCGGCGGGCAAATCCGGCAACAGCGCTTGCAGCGCCTGAATCAGCCCCAGACCAATGATCTGGCGCGAGTCGCGCTCGCTCGGCGCCGGCTGGCCGATGTCTACACAGGCGCGCTGGATCGAATCGACGATCACCCCGGCGGAATCCATCAGAGTGCCATCCCAGTCGAAAATCAGCAGGTCAAATTGCTTGGGCATGATTGTTTAAAAATGAAAGCCCAAGTTTACCCACAATGACGAGAGCAGCGAGACGAAAAGCACACAGTTTTCCAAGCGGCCTTCTACGCGCTGGCTAAAACGCTGAACCACCATTATCGCAATGTCTACAAGGACGTGGGCATCCTGGCTGAGTGGATGGTCGTCAGCAAAAATGGAGACGGCAAAGCGTTCGTGCCGTGGGACGAAATCGATGTCAGGATGGCGTTGATTAAACAGGCGGCTTAAACGATCTGGATAAAGAAGCGCTGCAAGAGCGGCTCTTCGAAACGCCCGTCGCATACCACGCACACTGGCGGTTTAAACTGGGGTAGGCGTTGATTTAGAGCGTCCAGAGCGGGTTGATTATCGTGTCCGATCCCATATGCCGCTCCATATCCCGCTCGTCTTTTGTTTAATAGACCTCGATCTCGACCAGTTCAACTGATGTCTGCCCTTCGTTATTTACAGCAAGCTCTTCTTCTGTATCCGCCCACCGGAACTGGCCTGGTTCGAGGGTCAATAATCTTTTTGGCTTACCTTCAGTCTGTTCACTGATTCGACCGGAGGAGATAGTGAAGATCGCGGTGCCGGCAGGACGAGTGAAGCGATCACTTGACTCCCCCGGATTCAACTTGAGGCGGTAGACACGGCCGCGTGAATTTTCCAGGACGGTCTCGAATGGGGGAAACCGAAGTTCAGCGGTGTTTGCGGGAACAGACGACGGTGCCTTCAACTCAACGACGCTGACCAGCGCATCCTGATCGCGTCCAGCACTTACCCGATGGCTGTAAGGAGCATTCGTTGCCGGGATGAATACCACGGCCCCTACGGGCAAATCGGTAACTACACGCTTTCCTTGGAAAGGCTCACTCGCAAATCCCTTACTTCGGAAGAACACAAAGAAACCATCGTATTGGTGCTCGTGGTACAGCGAGGTTTTCCCTTCCGGCAGGGACGCCTCGATCATCCGTACCCGGTCATTTTCGTACTTGACCTTGTGATTCGGTTCTGACGTGATTGGAACAACGCCTGTCGGCAATTGTGCTTGACAGGGCAACATCAAATTGAACCCAAGCAACGAGAGAAAGAGTGTCGCAGCGAAAGGATATGTAGTTCTGACATGGCGTGCATTCAACATTTCAGTTCTCCTAAAGAGCGAAGCGCAATTCCACAACACACATGCCCAACGAAGTGTTTATGGTTCGCATCCGCGGGAATCGACCCCTCCTCCCGTTTTCTTGTGGCGGTAGTGTCTATACGAATGCCGCCATTTAGTCGGCCCGAGTCTCAGGTAGGGTAGAAAGTCTCAGGGTCGGTCTTGCATGAACACATGGACGTGGGAGCATGCTTATTGCGCTTGCCTGATTAGGGAAAATCATGCCGCAATCGGCATCATCTGTTCCAGTTGATCCTTAATTGCACTACGTGCTTCACGCAATTCGTATTCGTCTTGCAATCCCATCCAGAATTGAACGGAAGTACCAAACACTTTGGCGAGGCGCAGTGCCGTATCCGCAGTAATACCCCGCTTGCCCAAGACAATCTCATTGATGCGACGCGGTGGAACACCGATCGAATTGGCCAGCCTGGTTTGGCTTATTTCCATTGGACGCAGAAATTCTTCGATGAGTATTTCACCGGGGTGAACATTTCTCAGCTTATCCATTCTCATCTCCTTAATGGTAATCGACTATCTCGACAGCACTCGGGCCGTTATCCGTCCACACAAAACAGATTCGCCACTGATCATTGATGCGAATGCTGTGCTGCCCTTTTCGATCATCTTTCAATGCTTCGAGCCGATTGGCTGGAGGAATCCGAAGGTCATTCAACGACTGCGCCTTGTCCAGCATGAACAGTTTTCGCAGGGCGACTTGCTGAATATTACGAGGCAACCGACGCGACACTTCAGCACGCCAGATTCTCTCGGTTTCTTTGGATGCAAATCCGATAATCATGCTCGACTATAACGTATGCCGTTATGCGGTGCAAATCAAATGCTCGAACTTTGACCAATGGCTTAAACGTTCCCCAGCCCATCCAGAAAAGGCGAAAGGTCATCCGGCAACGGTGCTTCGATCAGCAGCCGCTCGCCGGTGATGGGGTGCGCAAATACAAGCTTGGCCGCGTGCAGGAACATCCGTTTCAGTCCCTGTTTGGCCAGTTGTTTGTTCAACTCGAAATCGCCGTATTTGTCGTCCCCGGCAATCGGGAACCCCAAGTGCGAGGTGTGCACGCGAATCTGATGGGTGCGCCCGGTTTTCAGCTCGGCTTCCAGCAGGGTGAAATCAGCGAAGCTTTGCAGGCGGCGGAAAATGGTGTGCGCGCTCTGGCCGTCGTCGCGCACGGTGACGCGCTTTTCGCCGTTGTCGTCCACCCGCTTATGCAGCGGCAGCTTCATATGCTGCACCGGATTCGGCCAGCGCCCAGCCACCAGCGTCAGATAACGTTTTTCGATCTTGCCGTCGCGCATCGCCGCGTGCAGCCCCACCAGCGCGCGCCGCTTCAGCGCAATCAGCAGCACCCCCGAGGTTTCGCGGTCGAGCCGATGCACCAGCTCCATATATCGGCATTCCGGCAGTTCCAGCCGCATCTGCTCGATCACCCCGCGCGAAATGCCGCTGCCGCCATGCACCGCCATGCCGGCGGGTTTGTTCAACGCGATCAGGGCGTCGTCGCGGTACAGAATGCGCGGCACTAAGCGGATGCCCGCTTGCGGTAAATGGGTGGCGGGGGTGATGACGGGCGCGGCGGTGCGCACTGGCGGAATCCGCACTTCGTCGCCCAGTTGCAGGCGATAGCTGACCTCGACGCGGCCGCCATTGATGCGCACTTCGCCGCCGCGCACCATCTTGTAGATACGGCTTTTCGGCACGCCTTTAAGCCGCGCCATCAGGTAGTTGTCCAGACGCTGACCGTCGGCGCTGTCGTCAATCTTCAGCCGCCGGACAGAATCTTGCGCTAAGTCCTTCATTTTCATATACACTACTGCTGGTTCAGGCCTTGTTTTGTCTGATCTTTTTATCGATTTCACGCCGGTTACCACGCTCACCGGCTGCCGCCTGCCCGGCCCGTCTGGATTCCTGCCGCCCAGCTCACTTCAAGTTGGCGCGGACAGTCGAAACCACCCGCCCCGCCAGTTGGCAAAGCAGCGATGTTATCAATAATGACGCGACAACACGCATACGAAAATAAGCATTCACGCCCGGCCCACGCCAGCGGGAATCGGAAAGACCGTCTGGTCACACCAGCCACTCTCCAGGAACAGGACACCCACCCATGCCGTTTCACTCACATCATCTGTAATCGCATGAGCCGCTGACACCAGCGGCAGTCTGGCCTGTCCCGTATGCACGCGCGCGGGAGTAAACAATGAAGCGCATGCTATTTAACGCAACCCAGG
>Ga0315271_10000140_pt1 | contig 34631 bp, 34 predicted proteins | sample C3_top_MG_FD_204664 | JGI IMG/M metagenome (GOLD analysis project Ga0315271, IMG submission 204664) | Sediment microbial communities from Yellowstone Lake, YNP, Wyoming, USA - C3_top | ecosystem: Environmental > Aquatic > Freshwater > Lake > Sediment | place: USA: Wyoming | collected 2017-08-01
CCCCACTCCCCACTCTCTACTCCCTACTCCCTACTCCCTACTCCCTACTCCCTACTCCCTACTCCCTACTCCCTACTCCCTACTCCCTACTCCCTACTCCCTACTCCCTACTCCCTACTCCCTACTCCCTACTCCCTACTTCCTACTCCCCACTCACTACTCAATTCATCAGGCCAGGGGCAGCTCTCCCGTGCCTGAACCGATCGTCGCAATGCCGTGCAGCGCCTGCATAAACTCCGGCTGCTCGTGCAATTGCGGCTCTGTGGGCGGGTGAGCGCGTCCCCGCATCTGTACCAGGCGCACCTTGCTGGTTACCGGCATGTCCCATTTCAGCCCGGCCAGCAGTTCATCCGCCGAGGCAGGTTTATTGCAGACCAGCACCATGTCACATCCGGCATTGAGCGCCGCTTCTGCACGCTGTACGATCCCACCCGCCACGGTCGCACCTTCCATACTGAGGTCGTCACTGAAGATACATCCCTCAAAGCCCAGTTCGCCGCGCAGGATATCCTTCAGCCATTTTTTGGAGAAACCGGCCGGCTGACTATCCACCTTGGGGTAGATGACATGCGCGGGCATCACCGCAGTCATGCCGAAGCTCACCATCTGGCGGAAGGGGATCAGGTCACTGAGTTCGATGTCGGTGTAGCTGCGCTCATCCACCGGAATTTCCAGATGAGAGTCGGCGCGTACAAAGCCATGGCCGGGGAAGTGTTTGCCTACGGTGTGCATGCCGCCCTGCTTAAGCCCCAGCAACAGGCTGTGCGCAAGCTCGGCGATGGCTTGCGGTTCCGAATGAAAGGCGCGGTCGCCGATTACGCCGCTGCTGCCATAATCCACATCCAGCACCGGGGTGAAGCTGAAGTCCACGCCGCAGGCACGCAGTTCGGCCGCCAGAACATAACCTGCCTGCTGTGCCAGATGCCTGGCGCGCCTGGGATGCTCGTCCCATATTTTACCCAGCTCGCGCATCGGCGGGATGCGGGTAAAACCTTCACGAAAACGCTGTACCCGACCGCCCTCATGGTCCACTGCAATCAGTAGCGGCGGACTGCGCAGGGCATGGATGCTGGCGGCGAGCTCGGTGAGCTGGCGTGTGGATTCGTAATTGCGCGAGAATAAAATAACCCCTCCCACCAGCGGGTGGCGCAGGCGTGCTTCATCCTCTGCGGTGAGCGTGGTTCCCGCGACATCCAGCATGACCGGTCCAAGTCCCATCAAACACCTCCTTCTAAAATGACAAATGCCACGGCGCTGTCGCGCTCGTCGCTGATACTGAGGTGGTGCCGTGCGACGCCCAGTTGATCGAAATATGCAGTGAGTTCTGCACCAAATACAAAACCGGGTTTGCCCTGCCTGTCGTGCACCACGGTCATTTGCGACATGCTCACCGGATGGCGCAAGCCCATGCCCGTAGCCTTGGCCAGCGCTTCCTTGGCGGCAAAACGTTTCATTAACAGGCGCGCCGGATGGGCGTGGCTTGCAAATTCGGACATTTCATTCCGGCTCAATATACGTTGCGCAAATCGCTCGCCGTAGCGCTCATGCAATGACGCTATACGGGCCAGCAAAACAATGTCGGTACCGATTCCAAATATCATGATTGAACTGGAAGCATCATGGCTTTACTGTTAACAAGGCCTTCATTTTTTTCACCGCCTGTTCCAGCCCGATAAACAGCGCCTCTGAAATGATCGCGTGACCGATATTGAGTTCGCGGATATCGGGGATGGCCACAATGGGCTGAACATTGTGATAGTTCAGGCCGTGCCCTGCATTCACCTGCAAACCCAGCTCAACCCCATGCAATACCGCATGCTGAATGCGCGCAAATTCGTGAGCCTGTTGCGGCACACTGCCCGCATCCGCGTATTTTCCCGTGTGAATTTCCACCACCGGTGCGCCCGCTGCACGGGCCGCATCCAGCTGTTTTTTGTCGGGGTCAATAAAGAGCGAAACGCGTATTCCCGCCTCGGCACATTTTGCACAAGCATGCTTTACCTGGTCGAAATAGCGCAGCACATCCAGACCGCCTTCGGTGGTGAGCTCTTCGCGCCTTTCCGGTACAAAACATACATCATGCGGCTTGATGCGCAGGGCAAAGGCCAGCATTTCGTCGGTGATCGCACTCTCCAGATTCATGCGGGTTTGCAGCATGTCGCGCAGGATTTCAACGTCCCTGTCCTGTATGTGTCTGCGGTCTTCGCGCAGGTGCAGGGTGATGGCATCGGCTCCCGCCGCTTCGCCGATCAGCGCCGCTTGCAGCACATTAGGATAGCGCGTGCCGCGCACCTGGCGCAGGGTGGCGACGTGATCGATATTCAGGCCTAGTTTTATCATTGCAGTTCCTTTGCATTAGCCGGCATTATTTAAATTTTACAATCATCAAAGTGACCTGCCGTAGGGTGCGTTCCACGCACCATGGTGCGCATGGCGCACCCTACGAAACCATCATTACAGCTTGGTCAATTCTTTTATCAGCTCGCGCGTATGCAGCATTTTTCCACCCAGATGATGGTTCAGCAGCATGCGCATCAGCTGCTTGCCCTGCCGTGCGCTCTGCGCATCGCTGTAATCATCGGCAGCCATATCCTGCAGGGTTTTACCCGACACCGGCAAGCCTTCTGTTGCACCCGCTGTGTCGCGCACCGCACCGCGTTCAACCACATAGCGATAGCTTAGTGCCGGATCGATAGGATTGGAGTTCCCCGCTTCATGTTCCAGCAACAGCGCATAGCCCAGCTCTTGCAGTAAATGTTTTTCAAAACAGCGCAGCGTGGAGGCCATATCGGCTCCGTGGGCGAGTCGCTGCAGGGTGTGCTGGTAATAATCGAAAAGTTGTTCGTGCGGATCGTCGCGCACCATCATATTTAGCAGCAGCTCGTTTATATAAAATCCACACAGCAATGCCGTGCCTTGCAATAGCGGCTGCCCGCCCTGCCACTCGGCGCTGTGCAGGGTGCGCACTTCATGCTTGCCAAACCAGCTCAAGGCCAGCGGCTGGAAGCTCATCAGCAGGCCGCGCACTGCCGATCTGGGACGTCGGGCGCCGCGCGCCACCAGGGGTACGCGGCCATGCTGGCGGCTGAATATTTCCACCAGCAGACTGGTCTCGCGAAACGGGTAGCTGTGCAGCACAAACGCGGGCTCGTGTTCCAGGCGGTTTTTATGCGCTTGCATCATGGCCAGTTGTTAATTTATTCGTATCCCAGGCTCTTTAACATCTGCGCACTGTCTGCCCAGCCGCTGCGCACCTTGATCCAGACTTCTAGGAACACTTTGCCGTCAAACAGCTTCTCCATATCCAGCCTTGCCTGGGTGGCAATTTCCTTGAGTTTTTCGCCGTTCTTGCCGATCAGCATGGCCTTGTGCGCGTCCTTGTCCACCAGGATGGCGGCATGAATGCGGCGCAGCTTACCTTCGATCTTGAACTGTTCGATCACCACGCTGACCGAATAGGGCAGTTCTTCCCCGGTAAAGCGGAATACTTTTTCGCGCACGATTTCGGCGGCGAGGAAACGCTCATTGCGGTCGGTCACCTCGTCCTCGGGATAAATCTTTTCGCCCTCGGGCAGGAAGGGGCGAACCGCATCGAGCAGGGTGTCGAGCTGCTTGTCGTGCTTGGCGCTCACCGGCACAATGGCGGTGAATTCGCGCTCTTTGGAAATCTCCTGCATAAAGGGCAGCAGCTCGCCCTTGTCCTGCATATTGTCTGCCTTGTTGATCACCAGTATTACCGGCGCGTTTTTCGGCAGCAGATTCATCACCAGCCGGTCACGATCGTCAAAGTGGCGCGCCTCAATCACAAACAGCACCACATTCACATCGCGCAGGCTGCTGGTCACCACTTTGTTCAGCCCCTTGTTCAGGGTGTTCAGATGCTGCGTCTGAAAGCCGGGCGTATCCACGAACACGAATTGCGTGTTCTCTTCGGTCAGGATGCCGGTAATGCGGTGGCGCGTGGTCTGTGCCTTGCGTGAGGTGATGCTGATCTTCTGTCCGATCAGGTGATTGAGCAGCGTGGACTTGCCCACATTCGGGCGTCCTACGATGGCGATATAGCCGCTGTGAAAGGGTGTATTTTCTGTCATGGTGAGCTGTCGATCATGTTGTCTGGGAGGTGGTTGCCGAAGCAATAATTAAGGGTGAAACAAGTTTTCGATAAGCGGCATCCGCCGCCATTTGTTCGGCTATGCGCCGGCTGCTACCTTCACCGCACGTGGCCATTTTTAATTGCGCTATCGTGCATTCAACCTGAAACAATTGCGCGTGCGCTTCGCCCTGCGTGGCGATCACGGTGTATTTCGGCAGTGCCAATTTCCTGCCCTGCAAATATTCCTGCAGCAATGTTTTGGCGTCCTTACCCAGGGTCAGCACATCGGCTTCTTGAATAAAGGGGATATACAAGCTCAGGACTGCTTTTTCTGCGACCTCAAAACCGCCATCAAGAAACAGTGCGCCCACCAGTGCCTCCAGTGCATCTGCAAGTATCGATGGCCGCTGCGAGCCCGCGCTCTTGCGCTCCCCCTCGCCCAGCAACAGTAGTTCTCCCAAGTGCAGTTGTTGCGCCAAAAGATACAGTGTCTGCTGATTAACCAGATTTGAACGCAGCCGTGATAAATCGCCTTCGGGCAAATCCGGATAGGAGTTGTGCAGATATTTGGCAACCACGCAATTAACCACGCTGTCGCCCAAAAATTCAAGGCGCTCGTTGTGCGCCGCGCTGTGGCTGCGATGAGTTAACGCGCGTTGCAGCAATTGCGGCTGTGTAAAATCATGGCTTAACTGTTTACACAGGGTGTCGCGATTCATCTTGAATTTATTTTGGTGCTGACGGATTAAAATCTATCAACAAACTGATATTGCCAGCCAGTGGAATTTTTTTACTATAGCTGGCACTCAGTTTAAGCTTGCCATCTTCTTTACTGATTTCAATATCACTCTGAGTTACAACTTTCACATCGTCCATGGTCTCAGCGCGCTTATAGTAGGAAGATTTGATCTCCGCAACCGAGGAAGTCTGCATAGCGGGATCGCGCACAATGGCTTCAAACGTTTTCTGAATTTTTCCGTTCTCTATATATGCGGGTATCAGCTTCATGGCAAAGATCGCCACACCGCCCAGCAAAGCCAGCACCATAATAAATCCGCCAAACGTAATTCCGCGTTGCTGCTTAAGTATTGTTTTCATCATGTGCCCTTTTTAATTTATGGTTAAACCTATGCGTTTAAAATCACTAAAATTCATCCATACAAAAAATGCTTTGCCGACTATCAATTTATCCGGAACGAAACCCCAATAGCGGCTGTCACGGCTATTGTCACGATTGTCCCCCATCATAAAATAATGCCCCACCGGAACCGTGCAGCGCATTTCATCGTAACTATAGCTGCATTGCTCACGCAGCGGAAAATCTGCAACCGACCCCGGATGCAATCCGGGCACTTCGGGATTAATCAGTATCGCGTGGGCGTGACCGCTTAAATTTTCACTATAGTGATTGGTGTGCACGAAGCTTAAGCCGTTGTCGACATAATTGTACTCGCCTTCGCTCTTCTGTTCCTGCACCTCACCATTTACCAGTAGTTGTTTGCCACGGTAGATTACAACGTCGCCAGGCAAGCCCACTACCCGCTTAATATAATCCACCGACGGATTTTCAGGGTAGTGAAATACCATCACATCACCGCGCTCGGGGTTGTGTATTTCGACGATTTTTTGACTGATGATCGGCAAACGTATGCCGTAGGTGAATTTATTGACGAGAATAAAATCGCCCACTTGCAGTGTCGGTATCATCGAGCCGGAGGGTATCTTGAACGGTTCGACCAGAAATGAGCGAAGCAGGAATACCGCCAGAATTACAGGAAAGAAACTCTTGGCGTACTCCACCCACCAGGGTTCATTTATTTTAAATTCGCTGGCTTTGCGTTTGGCCTGCAACACAAAACGATCCAACAGCCAAATACTGCCTGTCAGCAGCAACAGCAAAAACATGATTAAAGCAAAATCCATCGGGGCTTCCTTTTCTATTTGTCAACAATACGCCGTTTTATTTTTCATCAATACGCAAGATAGCCAGAAATGCCTCTTGAGGTATTTCCACACTACCTACCTGCTTCATACGTTTTTTACCGGCTTTCTGTTTTTCCAGCAGCTTGCGCTTGCGTGAAATATCGCCACCGTAGCATTTGGCCAGCACGTTCTTGCGCAGCGCTTTAACGTTTTCACGCGAGATAATATTCGCACCGATTGCCGCCTGTATCGCCACGTCAAACATCTGCCGCGGTATCAACTCGCGCATCTTGGCCGCCACTGCGCGCCCTCGGTATTGGCTATTGGCACGATGCACGATAATCGCCAGCGCGTCCACTTTTTCGCCGTTAATCATGATGTCCACCTTGACCACATCCGCCGTGCGATATTCCTTGAATTCATAGTCCATCGAGGCATAGCCGCGCGAGACAGATTTCAGCTTGTCGAAGAAGTCGATCACAATTTCCGCCATCGGCATTTCGTACACCAGCAACACCTGTTTGCCGTGATAACTCATATTGATCTGCACGCCGCGCTTTTGCGTGCACAGGGTAATCACCGCACCCACGTACTCTTGCGGCATATACAGATTCACCGTCACGATAGGTTCGCGAATTTCTTCGATCTTGGGTACGTCGGGCATTTTGGAGGGGTTGTCCACCAGCGTGACACTGCCATCGCGCATCACCACTTCGTAAATGACGGTCGGTGCGGTGGTGATCAGATCCATATCAAACTCGCGTTCCAGACGCTCCTGCACGATCTCCATATGCAGCAAGCCGAGGAAGCCGCAACGGAAGCCAAAGCCCAGCGCCTGTGAAACCTCGGGTGCGTACTGTAACGATGCGTCGTTCAGTTTGAGTTTTTCCAGTGAGTCACGCAGTGCTTCGTATTGGTTGGATTCGACCGGAAACAATCCGGCAAACACCTGCGGCTGCACCTCTTTGAAACCAGGCAACGCAGTCGCAGCAGGATTGGCCTGCAGGGTAATGGTGTCGCCCACCTTGGCGTCTTTCAGCTCTTTGATGCCGGCGATGACAAAACCCACCTGACCGGCTGTGAGCGCTTCGCGGGGTAGAGACTTGGGCGTGAACACGCCGATGTGTTCAGTCAGGTGCAATGCACCCGTCGCCATAAATAAAATTTTATCTTTGGGCTTGATCGTGCCGTTTACGATCCGCACCAGCATCACCACGCCAACATAGTTGTCATACCACGAGTCTATGATCAAAGCCTGCAAAGGTGCGGTGGCATCACCCGCAGGTGCGGGAATTTTTGCAATAATCGCTTCAATCACATCCTCAACACCAATACCGCTCTTGGCAGAGCAGCGCACTGCATCCTGTGCGTCGATACCGATCACTTCTTCAATTTCAAGGATCGCATTTTCCGGGTTGGCCGAGGGCAGGTCGATCTTGTTGATGACCGGCACCACTTCAACCCCCAGATCGAGCGCGGTGTAGCAATTGGCTACGGTCTGCGCTTCCACCCCCTGTGCCGCATCCACCACCAGCAATGCCCCTTCGCAGGCCGATAGTGAGCGCGATACCTCGTAAGAGAAGTCTACGTGTCCCGGGGTGTCTATCAAATTAAGATTGTATATATGCCCGTCGCGCGCCTTGTAGTTCAACGCCGCCGTCTGCGCCTTGATGGTGATGCCGCGTTCGCGCTCAATATCCATGGAGTCGAGTACTTGCGCTTCCATCTCGCGGTCTGAAAGACCGCCGCATAGCTGAATAATACGATCTGCCAGGGTGGATTTGCCGTGATCGATATGGGCGATGATGGAAAAATTACGGGTATATTTCAAAATTTTTTTCTAATCCAGTTGTAGGTAAAACGAAAAGGTCAAAATGAAGCTACTGCCGAAACCGGGTGAAAAGAAAATCCCGTCAAAATCGGCACTTATTCGCAAAGGGCGAATTCTAGCCGATTTTGACGGGATTAGCTGCTACTCCGTTGTGTTGCCAAGCTTTCTTGCACAATCTGTGTGTGCCTATCCAGTCACACACGCCCTGTGTAGCTGTTTATTTATCGTCCAGTTTGATTGCTATATACGAAGCGGTCTCACCGCGACGTACCAGTAAAGCAACATTGCGTCCCTTGGGGATGCTTTTCAGCACCGTATTTAACTGTTCAACGCTGACAATAGTCGTATTACCCAGGGCAAGGATGATATCCCCGCGCTGCAGTTCAGCGCGTACATTTGCACCTCTGACTTCGTCTATCAGCAGGCCACCCTCAATTTCCAGTTGTTTTTTCTGCTCCTCGTTCAATTCAACAACACCGATACCGAGTCGCGCAATCTGTTCGTTGGCGGTGTCATTTTTTGAAGTGCGCACGGGCCGCCCATCCCCGGGCATTTCACCTATAATCATGTTAACTTCCTTGGTCTCACCCTTGCGCCACAATTGTACTGTCACCTTGCTTCCAGGCTGGGTTGCGGCAACCATACGCGGCAGATCCTTGGACTGGTTCACCATTTTTCCGTCGAATTTAAGGATCACATCACTTGCCTCTACACCCGATTTTTCTGCCGGACCACCTTTCTCCACAGCTGAAATGAGGGCACCTGCCGTTTTATGCAGACCAAATGATTCGGCCAGTTCGCGTGTAACTTCCTGGATCACCACACCGATACGGCCGCGCGTCACCTTACCTGTCGCGCGCAACTGGTTGGCAACTTCCATCGCCACATCTATCGGAATAGCAAAGGAAAGTCCCATATAGCCGCCCGAGCGACTATAAATCTGCGAATTAATGCCGACCACTTCACCCTTCATATTGAACAGCGGGCCACCCGAATTGCCCGGGTTGATCGCAACATCGGTTTGGATGAAGGGAACAAAATTTTCCTGCTGCAAGGAGCGCCCTTTGCCACTTACTATGCCCGCTGTAACGCTGCTATCAAAGCCAAATGGCGAACCAATTGCCACTACCCATTCACCCACCTTGAGTGTGGCCGGATCGCCCTGGGTTATCTTGGGCAGCCCCGTAGCTTCTATCTTGAGCAATGCCACATCGGTACGCCTGTCAGCGCCTATCACCTTGGCTTTAAACTCACGCTGATCTGTCAGGCGCACGGTAATCTTATCGGCACTGTCCACCACATGCGCATTGGTCAGAATGTAGCCATCCGCACCGATAATAAAACCCGACCCCAGGGAGTGCGACTCTTGCTCACGCGGCATAGGCGAGCCAAAACGACGGAATAATTCGGCCAGAGGATCACCCTCGGGCAAACCCGGGATAGGCGGTACAGCTTGAGAATTTTGAGCCATTTGTGTCGTACTCACATTCACCACTGAAGCACCCTGCTTTTCTACCAATGCGGTAAAGTCGGGCAGTTCCTTGGCGGCTAGCGACAGTGATAACAAACTGAACAGTGCGAATGCAAAAAAATTTTTCAACATTTCCTCTTTCCTTAATTGTTGTGATGCAATGGCTAAAAAATCTATATTTCAGACGACATAATGACCGGCGTTGCAACCGATGACAAACTCCGCCGCAAGGCCATAACCTTTGCCATCGCGAAGCCTAAAGCCAATCCTGCGAAGCCGCCTGCAGCTGAATAAGCTTCGCTACCAACACCGTCCTCCGCCCAATGCGCACCAGCTACTGCGCCGCAAAGCAAAAAAACCAGCGGCAACATGTACATCAATAGCGCGCTACGCAGTAAGACCCCCTCCCCCAGGGTCACCAGGACTATAGCCCCCACCTGCGCATTACTTTCGTTAAGCACGCGAAAGCGTCGTGGCTCAGTGCAGAATAATTGTGACAACTTGCCACTGCCGCAGCCATTCTCACTGTCACAGTGACCGCACCCACCTCCCTGGGTGGATTCAACCAGCGCTTCCCTGCCTTCCACATGAATAACAATGGCACGCGTCTCTATCATTTTGGCAATCCTCCGTAACGTACCGATTCAGCAACCTGTATCACCGTGCGTGCGGGTACTTCGCCGACCACCGTGAGTAAATTTTCATCCAGCACCCTGGTGAAAACCTGAATCAAGCCCTTGCTGTACAGACCTGTATTGGTGGCAGGCTTATCGCCCAGTTTCTCGATGAACACGGAAATACCCGCCAATCCGTCGGAATACACCATATGGGTCACCGGCAATTGTCTGCCTTTCAAAAAACGACTTACTTCGGTTATTTTTTTAAAACCCGCAGGCAGTGCATATACTATCCATCCGCTTTCATTGGGTATCGCGTGCATGTCCGGTTTCGGCATGGCGTTGCCAGCTGCGCCCTGACTTGTTGATTGATGCGCCCCTATCCATTTACGTTCAATATCGCCGCCCAGGTTCAGCTGGGTGAAGGCATATTGTTCAATAATATGGTCATGCTCGTCGAGTACTACTGACTTGAGTAACAAACCGGAATCGCTGTTCGCCCACATCTTGTGGGAATACCGCATCTTATCCCTGGGTTGAAACAGGATGCCATGGGCACGAAAACCCGCCACCCTGTCATCCTGTGCGTGACGGATCAGATAGTTTTCCTGCAACAAGGATAGCTGCTCAGGCAACAGTGCAGGAAATGTTCGCACACCTGCACGTTTTGCCACCATCAGCTTCTTGTCACCCTGATAACACCACACTTGGTCGTTTTTTCGAATTATTTCACTGCGTTCGCCATCCAGACTTTCCAGTCTTTCATATTCATTCTCGCCTTCAGTCAAATGGGTTATGCGCGATGTCACCACATAGCTTCCGGATTGGTAAATGAACGTGCCACTGTAGTCGGTGCGACGGGCGGAAAAAATCATCTTGTTTAACCACGACAAGTCATCCGGCGCGAGTGGATCAGCCAACACAGCAGATGCCGCCACTATTAGCCAAAAAGTCAAAATAAATTTGAATTTAAACATGGATACTTGCACTACTGCCCCGCCACTGTCTGCTTGTAAGTCACGGCACGAATATAGGACGACGCACCCCGCACATCGGTACTGGGAGAAAACTCATGGTGTGCAAGCAGATAATCCTCCATGCTGTCGTTTGCGGGGAAGCTGGAAGCAATCGGGAATGCGGCAGTGCGCAGTGCATCAGGACTTTCCTTGGCCTGCTGAAAAGCCGGCACATTGCCAACAGACAACGAAAGCCATGCCAGAAAAGCAATGGCCATTATCGATGCCGCCGCAGACATCGCATACAACCCTGTTTTTGAAGTGCGCTGACAGTGTGGCGCCAACACCGTCGGCTCGGCATGCAAACGCTCCAAAAAAGCAGCACTCATATAGTCGGGTATGTAATCCGGCTGGCGCAAAGCATCTCCGATCAAATGGTAGGTTTGCCATTCCTGCCGGGCCTGCGGATGAGATTTAATCTTTGCCAGCAATGTATCCGCCTCTTCAGCGCACAATTCGCCATCCATCAACGTCGAAATATTTTGCTTCATTGTTACCACCTATTGTCGATACTGGTACCCAAAAGCGGGCGTAAATTGACAGCAATTGACTCGCGCGCCCGAAATATTCTGGACCGTACCGTGCCTATCGGACAGCCCATTATTTCGGCAATTTCTTCATAACTCAAACCCTCTATTTCACGCAAGGTCAAAGCGGTGCGCAAATCCTCAGGCAACTGCAGCAGGGAAGCGTTCACAACGCCAGCCACCTGTTTGCTCATTAACTCATTTTCAGGGGTATTCACATCTTGTAACAGATCTGCCCCCTCAAAGTCTTCGGCTTCCTCAGCATCGAACTGCGTCGAAGTGGGTGCGCGCCTGCCCAGCGCGACCAAATAGTTTTTTGCAGTATTGATACCGATGCGATACAGCCATGTGTAAAACGCACTATCACCGCGAAACGCGGGCAAGGCGCGATAAGCCTTGATAAATGCCTCCTGGGTTACATCCTCCGCTTCGGCAGAATCGCGCACAAAGCGCGAAATCAAACGCCCCAGCCTGCGCTGATATTTTGCAACCAACAGTTCAAAGGCGTGTTTGTCACCGCGCTGCGCGCGTTCTACCAATTGCTGATCGACTTCTCTGTCGCTCATTCCCGGTTATCCCACTATAATTTTATTGCCTCCAAAAAACCAGGAAGCACGCACTTTCGTAGTATAACCGTACAGGCTCACAGCGTCAGCTTTGCCTGTATTGCCCTTAAAGACACATACACCTGAAATTAGTTCACTGGCAAGCATGGTTTTATAGTAAATGGCTTTGTATCTGCTAATTTTCCGCTATTGCCAAACATCCGGCTTTTACAGGAAGCTATGGTCGCGCATTAATTTGCTATAGTTCAGGCTAACCCAAACTGACAACTTATCTCATGTTGAAATTTGATTCACTTATCATCGGCAGCGGTCTTGCCGGGCTGTCATTGGCGCTCAAGCTGGCAGACCGGCAAAAAGTCGCTGTCATCACCAAAAAATCCCTGCTGGACGGGGCAAGTGCCTGGGCACAGGGAGGCATCGCAGCAGTACTGTCCCCGGATGATTCCTGGGAGCACCATATCCATGACACAGAGATCGCCGGAGCGGGGCTGTGCGACCCGGATACCACGAGATATGTCGTTGAGAACGGAAAAACTGCAATAAATTGGCTGATACAACAGGGCGTTCCCTTCAGCCGCGATGAAGATAACAACTACCACCTCACCCGCGAAGGTGGCCACAGTCATCGCCGCATTATTCATGCGGCCGATGCCACGGGTTTGGCGGTACAGCAAAGCATCGCTGCCAGGGTGATGGCTCACCCCAACATCACCTTGCTGGAACAGCATATCGCCATTGACCTCATTACTGGCAATAAGCTGGGCCAAAGGGACAACCGCTGTTACGGTGCTTATGCACTCAACACAGTGAAGGACGAAATCATCACTATCGGTGCCCACAGTACCATCCTGGCAACAGGCGGCGCCGGCAAGGTATATCTCTACACCACCAATCCCGACACGGCAACGGGTGATGGCATTGCCATGGGCTGGCGCGCTGGCTGCAGGGTGGCCAATATGGAATTTATCCAGTTTCATCCCACCTGCCTGTATCATCCCCACGCAAAATCCTTCCTGATCAGCGAAGCCGTTCGTGGCGAAGGCGGTATCCTCAAGCTGCCCGATGGCACACGATTTATGCCCAGGCACGATGAACGCGCCGAACTCGCACCCCGGGATGTGGTGGCCAGGGCCATCGACTTTGAAATGAAAACTCACGGGCTGGATTGCGTCTATCTTGATATTTCACATCAGTCGAAAGCGTTTCTGCAGCAACACTTCCCCAATATCTATGCACGCTGCCTGGAGCTGGGCATTGATATTACACGCGAACCTATTCCTGTGGTTCCCGCCGCACACTACACCTGTGGCGGAATCATGGTCGATTTGCATGGCCGCACTGATGTCGAGCAGCTTTATGCTATTGGTGAAACCACGCACACTGGTTTGCATGGTGCAAACCGCCTGGCAAGCAATTCACTGCTCGAATGCCTGGTGTTTGCCGAAGCAGCTTCAGTCAACATACTCGCACAGTATCCCCCAGAGTTCGCCCATTTACCGGAGTGGGACGAAAGTCAGGTAACCGATGCCGACGAGACGGTGGTTATTTCGCACAACTGGGCTGAGCTGCGCCGATTCATGTGGGATTATGTTGGCATCGTTCGCACCACGAAACGCCTGCAAAGAGCGCAACACCGTATTCAACTGTTGCATGAAGAGATAAACGAGTATTACAACCATTTTCACGTCAGTGCTGACTTGCTGGAGCTTAGAAACCTTGTTCTAAGCGCCGACCTTATTGTTCAAAGCGCATTATCCCGCCATGAAAGTCGCGGTCTGCATTACAGCAAGGATTACCCCGACACTCTGCCCAACGCGCATGCCAGCGTACTGTCACCGCCAAATTATGCGCAGCTGAATTCACGCACCTAAGCCTATGCCCCCCTACACTGTACCCCTGCCTCCCCACTTCAGCAAAACGCGCAACTCCCGGCTACGCTGCGAATCCATACTATCGGAGAAAACAAGGACACTACGAGGCCAGCTTTTACCTTGTGGCAATACATTCAGAATAGTAAGGAAAGAAGTCACCAGGCTGTCATCCAGGATTTGACCGGGCAACTCTCCACTTGATCGGGTCAGCAAAGTAATATTCTGCCCCTCTAATCGAATTGCCACAGGAGAGAACGGCAACAACAACCATACATCACGCAGCAAATAATAGGCCAGCGCACTCACCAACAGGATGACAAGCATGGCTTTGACCGATACCGGTATTGGCAGCAAAAATGAGATCAGGATAGAAAGTGAAAAAGCAACAGTCAGGAGGGCAGCACAAATACGGGATGGATAAAGCTTAAACAAATATGTGCCCCTGTTATTAGTCATAACCAGTGAGTTAGCTGACTGGCTGCTAAAAAATAAATACCGATAGCAAACCCATCAGCACCAGGAAAACAACCACGATGAGCAGCAAATTTCCACTGCTGCTCTCCTCTTTTTCCTCCTGCTTTCCTTTGTATGCAGCAGCGGGGGCTGGCGCAATTTTTGGTTTGGCGAAAATGGGCGGTTCACTTTTGGGTTTTGGTGTTAATGGTAAAGTTGCGGCTGACAAAGCAGGGTTCGCCCGGTTTATTTCCTCGATACTCGGAATCGGCATTTTGAAAGTTTTAGAAAACTCTTCGACCTCTTCTGCTGTACCGGTGAGCGCAGCCAAACGCAAGGTTGCCGCTGCGGAGTCAAACACTGAAGATAAACCCAGGGTCGCTACCGGCTTAGACTCGTCCTCGCTGGTGTCTACGTGCTTGCCGGCGGTGATAGCTTCTTGCCGTTGAGCACTCACTGACAAAGCTTGCTTGCTCACATCGTGTGATGTTGTTGGACGGGGCAACCTGTCGCGACAGGCATACAGATCTCCTGCAAACTCTTTGGCATCCTGATAACGGTGATCCAGTTTTTTCGCCAGCGCCTTGGCCACAATAAAGTTGAGCATCTCTGGTACGTTGGGACTCAGTGTACTTGGAGGAGGGGGAACGCTGTTTAATGTCTGGTACATGATTGCATTAATATTCTCGCCACCAAACGGTGCCTGCCCGGTAAGCATTTCATACAACATTACTCCCAGGGAAAAAATATCCGAACGCTGGTCTGTCAGCTTTCCCACCACCTGTTCCGGTGACATGTACTTTGGAGATCCCAGTACCATGCCCGTCTGGGTGCGCACCGCTGCTGATGCCATGCGTGCAATACCAAAATCGGTGATTTTTACATGACCATCCCGCACGATCATGATGTTGGAGGGCTTCACATCCCGATGCACGATGCCATACTCATGCGCATAAGCCAAACCCTGGGCAACCTGCGCAACAATATTGATAACCTGCTCGACCGGCATGCGTTTGCCATCGTTGAGAATATCCCTTAATTCGCGACCTTGCAGAAACTCCATGGCGATATAGGCAATTTCACCACTTTTGCCCACATCATAGATGGTCACAATATTTGGGTGACTTAAGCGTCCGGCAGCCTTGGCCTCCTGATAAAAACGGGATTCGTACTCATCTTTTTCATCCATCGCAAGACTCAAATTAATGGTCTTTATCGCGACAATACGATCTATCAGCGGGTCTACTGCCTTATAGACAGTGCCCATCGCACCCTGGCCGAGTTCCCCGATAATATTGTAGCGACCCAGCTGGCTAATCATGACAATACCCAATGAAACTCAAACCGGCAGTACGGTTCAGGCAAGATGGCATTATTTCAAATTGGATATTTATATCAATACTCATGGCTTATTTGGATATTTGCTCTTCACGCTTCGAAATGCAGGCCCCCATATGGGATGACCGGCTTCCGCAGTATCAAGATTGAAATTCGGATCAATTTCAAGCGCCTTTTTAAAATAGTCCCGGCACATTGCCTCACGTCCGGAAACGCACTGAATAAAAGCCAGGTATTTATACGCCTTGACCTGTTCAGGTTTGCCGCTTAAGCCTGTTTCCAGCACACCTTGCAAAGCCGTAATGGACGCCTGGTAGTTGCCTTCCTCATAACTCAGCACACCATAATTCAATTTTTTGTCCGTAGGCGTACTCGTGTCACGAGCTTGTGCCGCATCACACGAAAAAGGATTCCATGTGCTAGTGGACTGGCACCCGCTCATTAAAAGCACGGCCAATCCACCTAAAAACAATTTACGTATACACAAGATCAAAAGCTTCCTCACCGTTTAATTTGCGAATGTATGTTTTATTTTTAATTTCTCGCCAACTTTAACCTGAATCACCTGCTTATATACAGGAAAATTTGCATTCCTAATTTCAATTTCATGCCTGCCCGGTGCGACTTGCAGCTCGATCAATGGTGGCGATACGCCTTGCATTCTACCATCAAGATAAACCTCTCCCCATGGTAAAACCACGAGGCTCATCACCGCTGCAGCGCCACTTGTTTCTTCCAGTGTGCGCACTCTGGCAATACTGGGTTTATCACTCTTCCTGACTGACTCACTCTTGGGAATTTCTTTCGTATCTTGTACTACTTCTGATTTTTTCACAGTCAATGCCGCAACCGATGAAGCCGTCTGGCCTGCATCGGGGTAATAGCGCACTACCACCGGCTTCGACGGCACAACCGAAGCTCGTTTCACAACGGTGATTATGAGAACCAACAGCGCCAGGGCTATCAAGGGTGCAGTGAGATATATTATTCGCTGCTTATAGGAAGCATTGTTGTACGCGCTGAGAATCTTCCCGCCCCACGATTCAATCGCTTGCCACACCCCGGCAGTCATGTCACTTAACTTGCCACTACGAACTGATTTCTTTTTAGCCAACGCAAATTCGCCAGGATAGCCAATTGCATAAACCTCATGCTCGCGCACATGTTTGTCAGTACGCGAGCCCTGGTAATGAAACATCCCGGCATATTCCTGCGAAATTCTGGATACAGCATCGTAATACGAACGTGAAACCAGCAACTGCCCCACATCTGCAAAACCCATCACACGCTGCGCCACGTTTATGCCGTCACCCACTATATTAGGCTGATTGTTAAGATCCCGAACCAGACGCACCGGCCCAAGATTAATCCCCATCCGCACCAGCAATGGCGGATCCATGTAAACGCCCGCATTGAGGAGTCTCTCGCGCATACTAAGTCCGACTTTGAGCGCATCTTCAATGTCGCCCAGGAAGCTGATTGCAGCACCATCACCAGTGTCCAGAATGATACGATCTTCTACAGGAATATCAGTCAGCGCAGTCGACAAAAAAACGTTAAACCCGTCCTTCAGGGAAATTTGCCCCGAAACGGCTTTTTGTGAATATTCCACTATATCCAGAAACAGCACACTGCATATAATCGTTTTATTGTCCCGCTCTTCCATGCGTTCCAGTCTTATGTATCTTATTTAATTGGTGTATGCCGCTATTTGCCGCAGATTATAACTTTATTTAACAATCTTACCCAAGCCTAGGGATTTTAATGATAGTTATGCTTTCACGCCAGCTTTTGTTTTGTTGCGGCCAACCCGGGGAACATCTGAATCAGTCTGCCGCCCACCCTGTGCTGATTGAACTCTTCTGCCTTTGGCGGGCTCGGTTTTCTTTCCTTTTACACGCTCAGCCGGTTTACCTTTGGCAACCTCAACCGGCTTGGTTGTGCGTGGTGAAACAAGGTTCTTTACCCGGTGCTTGGTTTCCGCACTTCGAGATAGCTGATCAGGCTCAATCTCTTCATCTGTTTTGGCGACGAGCCCTACCCAATCGAGGATCATATTAACCTCGCCCTCGCCCAGCTCAGCCATCCTGCCGCGCTTGATACTGGGCGGCAGATTGACGATACCAAAACGTACTCGAATTAATCTGCTTATAGTCAAACCCAAAGCTTCAAAAGTGCGGCGCACCTCACGGTTACGACCCTCTTTCAAAACCAGCCTGTACCAGTGGTTAAAACCTTCTCCCCCTTCGTCAGTGAGTTTGTCAAATTTGACCAGGCCATCTTCCAGCGCTATGCCTTCCCTGGTCATTTGTCGCATCTGCTCGGGTGTCATCACTCCCTGGGTACGCACCGCATACTCACGCTCCACTTCAAAACGGGGATGCATTAAACGATTCGCCAGCTCGCCCGAAGTGGTAAAAATCAGCAGACCGCTGGTATTGAAATCCAGACGGCCGATGGCTATCCACTTCATGCCGCGCAACTTGGGTAATTTTTCAAACACATTGCTGCGTTTTTCAGGATCGTCACGACTGACGATCTCGCCTTCCTGCTTGTGATACAGCAGCACGCGCGGGAACTCCTGATCTTCCTGCGCCTTGACGTGAACCGTGCGCTTGTCCGCGCGCAATATATCGCCCTCGACCACGCGCATACCCAGCGTGGCCGGCTCGCCATTTACCGTCACACGGCCCGCGGCAATCCACTCTTCCATTTCACGACGAGAGCCGACACCCGCCTGGGCCAGCACTTTTTGTATCCGCTCGCCTTGCCCGTTCATTTTCTCATTCTGCTCATTCATTATGTTACCTTGTCCGGTCACCCGGCCACCTCGCGTCGTTCCAGCACAGCCTGTGCCAGGGTGCCACTATCCACATGTTCCAATTCACCGCCCACCGGCAAGCCACGTGCAATGCGCGACACTTTAATTCCCTGTGCCCGCAGCAAGGTGGCTATGTAATGTGCGGTGGCTTCGCCCTCAACAGTAAAGTTGGTCGCCAGAATCACCTCGCACGGTTGTTCTTGTGCTCGCCTCACCAATCTGTCCAGATGCAATTCGCGTGCACCGATGCCGTCGAGCGGTGACAAGCGCCCCATCAGCACAAAATACATCCCCTGGTAGCACTGCGCCTGTTCCATCATCAACAGGTCTGCGGGCATTTCTACCACACACAATAAATTCATGTCGCGACGCGCCGAGCGACACATCTCACACACCTCATCTTCAGAAAAATTATTACACTTGGCGCAATGATGTATCGTTTCGACAGCATGGCTCAGCGACTGCGCAAGCCTCAGGGCAGCAGGCTTGTCGCGCTGCAACAGATGATAGGCCATGCGCTGCGCAGACTTCGGGCCTACCCCCGGCAACACACGCAGAGCCGCTATCAGCGCTTCCAGACTGGATGGTGTTTTCATCCCGGATTACAATTTAACAAGATCAAAAGCTAACAATTTCAAAATGGCAGATTCATGCCGGGTGGCAAATTCAGGCCAGCTCCAAATCCGCTCATTTTGGCTTTACTGGTCGCCGCCACCTGCTTTACCGCGTCATTCAGCGCCGCCACAATCAGGTCTTCCAGCATCTCTTTGTCTGACATCACACTATCGCCCAGCTGCACGCGACGAACCTCATGCGCGCAGGTCATCGTCACTTTAACCATACCGGAACCCGCCTGACCTTCCACCTCCACCTTGGCCAGTTCGTCCTGCGCCTTCTTCATGTTTGCCTGCATCTGCTGCGCCTGTTTCATCAAGCCGCCTAATCCGCCCTTCATCATCTTTCACTTCCTCCAGCTTACGGTTGTATAAATTTTATGGAATTTTCAACGATCTGCGCATCCAGTTGCGCCTGAGCTTCAAGCACAAACGGGTCATGGGATATTGCATCCGAAGCCGATTGCTGGCGTACCTGTTTCTCCTGCTGCTCAACTGCTGCCGGGGTCGCAGCACTTACTGGCGCCCCGACTGTCAGACTCAATCGAATCGGCTGTGCAAAATAGTCGCTTAGCGCTGCCTGCAGCTTGTCCTGCGCCATCTTGTTGGTGAGAAACTGCTTGTGCTGCGGCGCAAGGCTTAAACTGATTTTTCCTTCTGCAAATTTTTCCAGCACACAATTCTTGGCCAGTTCGCGTGCCATGCCCTGCACATTCAGTTGCGCCAGCAATACATTCCAGTCCATTGTCGCGTTGCCCGCAGCGTGCTTCACAACTTGCGCTTCCGCCGGGATATCTGCCACTGGTTTGGCGGGAGCAATTTTTTCTGTAGGGGGGCTGGCCGCAGCGGGCTTCGCTGCAGGCGCGGCCACCTGCCCGGCTTTTGCCGCATGCGGCGCGGCAGCACGTTCAGACATGGCCCCCGCTGCCGCGGGCATAAATGCCAACATGCGCAATAACGTCATGGTAAAGCCGGCATATTCATCCGGTGCCAGATTGATTTCATTGCGCCCGTGTATCGCAATCTGATAAAACAACTGCACCTCTTCGGCACTGAACTGTTGCGCCAGCTCCAGCAGACGCACACGTTCAGGTTCATCTTCCGCGATCGCTTCTGGCACGGTCTGAGCGAGTGCGATTCGATGCAGCAGTGTCGCCAGGTCCTGCAGGGCCGCATCAAACGCCATGCTGCGTATCGCCATATCGTCGGCTATGCGCAGCAACCCTGCACCATCCTGTGCGCGCAGGGTCTGCAGCAGATCATACAAATAACTCTGGTCGATCGCACCCAGCATATTGCGCACCGTAGCCTCTTCAACTTTGGAGTCGGAATAGGCTATCGCCTGGTCCATCAGGCTCAGCGCGTCGCGCATGCTGCCCTGCGCCGCCCGCGCCACCAGCTTTAGCGCCCCCGTCTCAAAAGGAATCGCCTCCTGCCCCAGCACATATTCCAGGTGCGCAAGTATCAGCGCCGGAGGCAGTTGCTTCAGGTTGAATTGCAGGCAGCGTGACAGCACGGTCACCGGAATTTTCTGCGGATCGGTGGTGGCCAATATGAATTTGACATGCGCGGGCGGCTCTTCCAGCGTCTTCAGCATCGCATTGAACGCCGATTTCGACAGCATATGCACTTCATCGATGATATACACCTTGAAGCGCCCGCTGGTAGGCGCATACAGCGCGCTTTCCAGCAGTTCGCGCATATTGTCCACCTGCGTATTCGAGGCCGCATCCAGTTCGATCAGATCGATAAAACGCCCGCTATCAATTTCAGTGCAGGCGCTGCAAATGCCGCAGGGCGTTGCCGTGATGCCAGTTAAGCAGTTCAGGGATTTGGCGAAGATGCGCGCAATGGTGGTTTTGCCCACACCGCGCGTGCCGGTGAACAGATAGGCATGGTGCAATCTGTTTTGCGTCAGCGCATTGCTTAAAGCCTGCACGACATGCTCCTGCCCCGCCAGTTGGGCAAAGTTTTTGGGCCGCCATTTACGCGCTAGGACAGAGGTTGCAGACAAGATTTATACCATATAAAAACAAGTGGTTAGGATTAACGCGCCGAGCACAGCGCGAGATCAATAATACAAGGTCAATTTTAGCACGTTTAATGCGGCAGATTTAAATGCACGAAACCGGGAGATGTTGGGATGACAAATTGCCTGAAAACAAACTGATGGGCAAAATTTATTACGGCAAAAGGGGATTACCCCCTCTTCAAAAAGGAGGCGAGCCTTACCCCCGGCACTTGCGGTAATTAGCTATGGCTGCTTCCTTCCGGACCTGACCAGGTTCACTACACCACAATGCGGGGAGACCCGCCAATTCGTTCAAGCGGCCTAATGAAGCAGTACGCCGCTTGCAAACATCTCTGACTCAAGCAGAGATGAATAAATATTCGTTTAAAAGCTAAACCTGTCGCACTGGAATCATGCCGATTCGTTTGCGCCATTCTGCCGGACCGATTTCATGCACCGAACGCCCCTGAGAATCCACGGCCACGGTTACCGGCATGTCTTCCACTTCAAATTCGTAGATCGCTTCCATGCCGAGATCGGCAAAGGCAACTACTCGCGCGCTGCGGATGGCTTTTGCCACCAGATAGGCCGCGCCACCTACCGCAATCAGATAAACCGCACCGTGCTTCCTGATCGCCTCAATGCCCGTCTTGCCGCGTTCCGCCTTGCCGACCATGCCGATCAAACCGGTCTCGGCCAGCATTGTTTCGGTGAATTTATCCATGCGCGTCGCAGTGGTGGGGCCTGCGGGGCCAACGACCTCATCGCGCACCGGGTCAACCGGGCCGACATAATAAATGAAACGGTTGCTAAAATCCACGCCAGGCGGCAATTTCTCACCGCGTGCCAGCATATCGACAATGCGTTTATGCGCCGCGTCGCGCCCTGTCAGCAGCTTGCCGGACAATAGTACCGTTTCACCCGGCTGCCAGTTTGCTATATCCGCTTTCGTCAGCGTATCGAGATTCACCCGCCGCGCATCTTCTGCCGCATGCCAGTGCACGTCTGGGTAATCCGCCAGCTTCGGCGGCGTAAATTGCGCCACGCCGTTGCCATCCAGTTCAAAATGTATATGCCTGGTGGCCGCGCAATTGGGGATCATCGCAACCGGCTTGGAGGCCGCATGGGTGGGGTAATCCAGAATTTTCACATCCAGCACCGTAGTCAAGCCACCCAACCCCTGCGCGCCTATGCCCAAAGCATTCACCTTGTCACAAATTTCGATGCGCATCTCTTCCAGGCGATTTTTTGCACCGCGCGTCCTGAGCTCAGTCATGTCGATAGATTGCATCAAAGATTCCTTCGCCAACAGCATGGCCTTCTCCGCCGTGCCGCCTATGCCTATGCCCAGCACGCCCGGCGGGCACCATCCAGCGCCCATCCCAGGCAATTGGCTCACAACCCATTCCACCACATCATCGCTCGGATTAAGCATCGCAAAGCGCGCCTTGTTTTCAGAACCGCCGCCTTTGGCGCCGATACGCACATCCACCTTGTCGCCCGGTACCAGCTCGAAATGCACCACCGCCGGTGTATTGTCACCGGTGTTCTTGCGCTTGCCCGCCGGGTCCGCAACGATAGAAGCACGCAGAACATTGTCCGCTTGCAGATAGCCCTTGCGCACTCCCGCGTTCACCATCTCGGCAATGCTCTGCGTCACCCCTTCCCAGCACACATCCATGCCCACTCGCACAAAGGCCACCACGATACCGGTGTCCTGACACACCGGTCTATGCCCCTGTGCACTCATGCGTGAATTTGTCAGGATCTGCGCCATCGCATCTTTCGCCGCCGGCGACTCTTCACGCTCATAAGCCGCCGCCAGCGAACGGATAAAATCCGCCGGGTGGTAGTAGGAAATAAACTGCAAGGCATCAGCAATGCTGTCGATAAAATCCTGCTGGCGTATGGTGGTCATGACTTACCCGGACGAAAAGTAGAATGCGGCTGATTATGAGAGCTGATGCAACAGGCGTCAAATAACAATGGCAACTTTACACCCCAGACTCAGAATGCAAAAAACCGGAAATTTCCGGTTATTACACATTCAACTCACACGTTTCTGATTAAAACACTTAACCTTAAGCCATCACTGTTTTAGGCAACGCAAGGCATCTGTGTTGCCAGCGGAGAACCGTTGGATTGGATTCATTCATGCGCTTAGCAGCCTCTTTGAGAGTCAGTCCGTCGCGCACTGACTCGTCCTGTATGCCGGCTTGCTTTTCATCCTCAGCCAGGCAATCAATATCGACAGTTAACGTTTGCGCAATTCAACTCTCCCATCAATGATGCCATTTCATCTGACACTTGCAGGTATTCTCTAATCAAAGCTAACGTAACTGGAGCCACTTTTAATAAACAATCCGAATGCCAAATTCGTACAAGTCCCACAAGACACATGGGTGGAGTGGAATAACAAACGCCAGGCCTTGGCGTTGGGGAAAATTTGAAGATAATGGTAAAATGGGAGGATTCGCAACGAAAAGGAACTGTAATGAAATTATCCATAGTAACAATTGCCCTACTCTCGACCCTGTCTGCGACAGCCTCTGCGGAGGGATTTTTTTGGGGTGCGGCAGTGGGCCAGTCTTACTCTAATTTATGTCCGCCCAACGGAGGCCCATATTCCTGCACGACCACGGGTGATGCATTTGTCGTTTCCGCTGGATATAGCTTCACACCTAACTTCAGCATTGAAGCTGATTATCAGATACTGGGCACCATTGCAGCTTATGACTCCTCCAACACCGGTGGTGCAGCGACCTCTTCTACAAAAGCAAATGCGGTTGTTGTCGCTGCCACCGAAAATCTGGAAATAACAAAAAATTTATCATTTTTGGGCAAGCTGGGTATAGCCGGCATCTCCATTGATCAGCCTACGTTAAGCAGCACCAATACAGCTTCCAATACAAATTTCGTATATGGCTTAGGTCTGCAGTACGACTTTACCAAGGGTGTTGCAGGACGTGCGCTTTGGGAAAACCTGGGCTCTGTCGGCGATGCCTCTACCAGCCAGAGCCGGATGTCCCTGCTCTCTATGGGCCTAATCTTTAAATACTAACAGTCAATCCTGCCTCAAATACCTGAAGGAATTTATTATCATGCGTGCAATCAGTTTGCTTCTTTTGTTTTTCTCTTTTTCGAACATCGTATTCGCCGATGAAGACACCTTCAGCCATGCTGGCAAGTGGTTCTTCATGTGGGGTTATAACCGCGGTTATTATAAAAACAGCGACATTTCCATGCATGGCACAGGCGCAAATGGCCCTTACGACTACACGCTCCATGATACTAACGCACATGACGCACAGTCTGAATTTCAATTTCAGTTCATATTCCCTAACGCAACGATTCCTCAGACGAACGCGCGCATCGGTTATTATCTTGATGACACGCATAGGCTCAATTTTGGTGTCGATCATATGAAATACGTGGTGACTCAAGATCAAACCGTTCAAAAAACGGGTACTGATCCATCAGGAGTGCCTATTGTTAACTCTTCAGCAAATCAGACGATAACCCCGGCTTACCTGGAGTACGAGCACACCGACGGTCTGAATTACATCAGCCTCGGCTATGAAATGCTTTATCCATTCTGGCAGAACAGTACCTTCAATTTGTCTTTCGTGCATGGCCCGGATGCGGGTATTGTGTACCCCAAAACCAACGTCACGATGGCAGGCCAAGGCCAACTTCGACATGATGATTTTAATGTTGCCGGATATGGAGCCGCCTACAAAGTGGGAATTATTGCCGACATCGGCCACAATTGGTTCCTGCAACTTGATTTAAAGGAAGGCATACTCAACATGCCCTGGATCAGAATCGACAACAATCCGAATGATGGCGCGTCGCAAAAAATCCAATTCTTCGAAAGCATACTCGCGCTTGGCTACGTTTTTTAAAAATGAGTGCAGCATCTCATAAGCCACATTTACATAATTCAGACTTCAGGTGTGCTCGCAGGTCAGAAAATTGGAACCGAGCATCTGCTAGGGCTGGAATCCTGAAAGTTTGTCAATACCTGTTCTGTATCAATCCCAAATACTTCGCTGACTCACTCCACTTTCCCACAATAGACACAATTCCTGCAGGGGATGGCACATACCCTGGCTTGTATTTCCCCAATTAAATCAGGGTTGCTTTTCCATCCAAACTCTGCTGAAATCCATAGCCCACTGATTTACTCGAGTAATCGGACCACTTGCTGCAACAAGCCTCAATAACCCGGCATGTTGATTTCATGGCGGCGATATTTCGCGACCTTATTGCCTGATTATCGACAAACATGTTCGACACAACACCGGGAATCCGCGCAACTCTTAGTCATTCAACTATATTTTGAAGGAAACAGCATGTCGATCAAATCATTTCAACCTCCCCAACGCATCCTGATGGGTCCGGGTCCTTCTGATGTCAGTGCGCGCGTACTGGCTGCCATGGCACGCCCAACGATCGGACACCTGGACCCCGCATTCGTCAGCATGATGGATGAAATGAAAATCCTGCTCAAGTATGCATTTAAAACCGACAACGAACTGACCATGCCCGTGTCCGCGCCCGGCTCTGCCGGCATGGAAACCTGCTTTGTGAATCTTGTTGAACCTGGCAACAAGGTCATCGTGTGCCAGAACGGCGTGTTTGGCGGGCGCATGAAAGAAAACGTGGAGCGCTGCGGCGGCACCGCTGTGATGGTGCAGGATGACTGGGGCCGCGCGGTTGACCCGCAGAAACTGGAAGATGCGCTGAAAGCCAATCCTGACGCCAGGATCGTAGCCTTCGTTCATGCAGAGACTTCTACAGGTGCAATCTCTGATGCCAGAACACTGGTTGAAATTGCACACAAGCACAACTGCCTCGCTATCGTCGATGCAGTCACATCACTCGGCGGATCACCGCTCAAGGTGGATGAATGGAAGATAGACGCAATCTATTCCGGCACGCAGAAATGTCTGTCGAGCACACCTGGCCTGTCGCCGGTAACCTTCAGCGAAAACGCAATGGAAAAGATCAAAAACCGCAAAACCAAAGTACAAAGCTGGTTTATGGATCTAAACCTGGTTATGGGATACTGGGGCGGTGCCACCAAACGTGCCTACCACCACACTGCGCCTATCAATGCGCTGTATGGCCTGCATGAAGCACTGGTGATTCTGCAGGAAGAAGGCATCGAAAGCTCATGGGCACGCCACCACAAAAACCACCTCGCCCTGCGTGCCGGTCTTGAAGCAATGGGACTCACATTCATCGTGCCGGAAAAAGAGCGCCTGCCGCAACTGAATGCGATCGGCATCCCTGAAGGGGTTGATGAGGCCGCCGTGCGCAACATCCTGCTCAACGACTATCAACTGGAGATCGGCGCAGGCTTGGGTGCAATGGCAGGCAAGGTATGGCGTATTGGTTTGATGGGGCACGCGTCCAATCAGCGCAACATCCTGCTATGCCTGACTGCACTTGATGATGCGCTCGGGCGGGTCAAGGCGCCGATCAAACGCGGCGTTGCAATTGATGCGGCAAATAAATTATTTACCGCCTGATTTATCTGCCGGCTTCAAACAAAGAAACCCGCTGAATGCGGGTTTCTTTGAACTGCCTAACTGCTTATGTATTTTCATCTGTCATTACAGAAATTCATCTACTTCTAGACATTCTCCTAATTCGGCACATTCATATGCTCGATTACTTCCAACTCGGCACTATCAACGCGTGAATCTGAGGCCAATGAAACAACAGCGGCCACCACATCCTGTCCGGGTTTTACCCGGTAGAACGCAGTTTGCAGGTGTGCAAATACGCGTACCACTTCAAGCCCGTGGTCAGAGGCAATGGCAGCGGCATTTTCACTATTCTTTAGCTTAACATTCAGCGTGCCGGGCACGATACCTACTCCTCCGGTGCGCGGATTAAACACCGTAGTGTAAGATGTGACGTTTACCGTCGTAACACTGGACTGGCTCTGCACTGGTGTAGAAAAAACAACGAAAGGACCTTTGGTTTCGATCAGCTTGTCACCGCCCATGCGCGTGAGCGTTTGTTGCGGTTGCTCGTTCAACAGACTTTCTACGGCACGCACTCCTGGCAATATCTGGTATTCCTGATGATTGCTGATCACGGTTGAACCACGGCTTTGCGCTTGCAACAATGCCGCTCGCTCAGTATCTGCAGCAGCGGCTACTTTTTTACCAGCCGTATTTATATCTGCTGCCTGTGTCAACGCAGGCAGTGCGACTAAGACAATCAGTAATACAATATTACGAATATTCATTTTCTATCTCTCCCGATTTAGGCAGCATCTGACCGCCATGAAATTAATGACCGTAAATGCGGATCTGTACATTGGTAAGTGTTTGTGTTCCGCCGATCCAGCCATCCACCACTTTGACTGTCCAAGTACCCAAGCTGGTCTCGCCATAGAATGCATTGCTTGCGAGCACCATACCAGTCAAGTGATCAGAGCCATTAAAGCCATCCTTTATATTTTTAAGTATGCTCCTGGTTCCTGAAGGCGAAGTCAACTCTATGCCGAGATCTCCGATGTAGCCATTTAACATATTCGCTGTCGTCACCTTAACTTGCACAGCCTCAACTTTGTTACTCGCCCCGACTGACGTACCAGGAAACTGGACAATAACTCCGGCAGTGCTGTTGTCGGCGATGACGGAATTGAGCGTGCCGCCGTCAATCCAGCCGGTATTGGCGAAGGTGCCCAACGTGCTTGAGGCGTAGGTTGTCGCCATTGCCACTGCGGCACTTGCATTCACCGCACCGAAGCCGTACCAGTTATGGAAATTAAAACCCGCGGCATTAGTTATCCAACCCTGTTCTGCCACATAATTACCGTTGCCAAGTGCCACGGTTATGGGTGCAATCGACGCGTCTATTTTCACCGCTGTTTTGGCCAGAATATCCTTCACCTCACGCCAGGTGAGCTCCGGATTAGCTTCCAATATCAGTGCGATCACGCCGGTCATCATCGGTGCTGCCGAAGAAGTACCGTTCATGCTGTTGGTATAGTTGCAGCTAAGATTGATGCTGGCCAGATTTGTGCCACCTCTATTGAAAACACTGTAAGGGCCGGACGTCGATGTAGGAGCCGTGCTCACTGATGAGCCCTTTGCACATCCAGACTGATCGGTGGTCACCATTGCCGGATCGTAAATAACATTACCCGGAGCAGGAGGAGTTATCCCACTTACAGCACTTACAACAGAGTAATTGAAGCCAAATTCACCTCCTGGCGCACTCGCCCATATCGCCGAGCCTGCGCTTGAATAACTACTTTTTTTTCCCTTCGCATTCAGCGCGGCCATCACAATATTATAAGGCAATGTATTAGATGGATCGAAATTCGCATTCTGGCAGGAAACCCCTATAGAATGAGCTCCGTCGGCATATATGCAGCCATCAACTTCAGTATTGCCTGTAAAAGCATAGCTTTTAAAACCATTACCCGCTGATTTCACATAGAGCGCACCTTTGCCGCCACGCAATATACTAGTACCGCTGGCATATTGCGCTTCTATCACAGTATTCATCAGCAAGTCAGCTGTATTTGACAGGCCGTAGCTCTGATTAAAGACCGCAACATCACTACTGTTAGGGCTTGTGCTCGAACCACCAAGTGATACAAGTGCATCAGCTTGTAATTGACTACCCGAAATGTAATTAAAACCCTTGAGTTGCGCATTGGGTGCCACCCCAATCCCCCCTATATTATTATTGGCCATCGCGATTAGTCCACTAACCTCAGTTCCATGATCACCTGTAGTTGCTGTGGTATTGGTGGGGTCAGTGCTACTGTTAATAAAATTCCATGAGCCACCCGTCACCACGTTAGCACTGAGATCTTCATGGGCGATTTCAAGTCCAGAATCGACCACAGCCACGATGACCCCCCATCCGGTGTAGCCGTAGTTGGTGAACACAGGATTGACGTTGATGTCAGTTCCGAGAGTGCCACCTGCATTGTTAGCCACCCCTGCTGTATCCGCATAACCATTCTGTGCCGTATTACGCAATCCCCATTGCTGAAGAGCCAGTGGATCGGTGACGCTGGCGAGAGAAAATGTTGCTCCCGCCAGCCTGACTATGGAAGTTGCTGGAGTCAGCCCGCCGCTGGTGGCAGTAATGACCTCCGACTGCCCAACCAAACCCGCAGGAGTTACCAAACCTGTGCCCACATCTACGGTTGCGACTCCGGTAGCGCCACTGCTCCAGGTGACCGAACTAGTGAGGTTCTTGGTTCTGCTATTTGAATATGTTCCAGTAGCCGTAAGTTGTAGCGTGGAATTAACTGCAACGCTCCGGTTCTGAGGTGTCACAGCAATAGCATTCAATATAGCTGCAGGCGCAAGCGTAAGTGCGGCAGACCCAGTCAGCCCACTACTGGTAGCGGTAATGACCGTTGCCTGTCCGGGCGATGCCCCGCCTGCTGGCGTGACCAAACCTGTGCTAATGTTTACTGTTGCAACTACTGCACTACTACTGCTCCAAGAGGCTAGGGTAGTGATATTTTGGGTGCTGTTGTCCGAGTAAATACCTGTAGCGGTGAACTGCTGATCGAAATTCAGAGCCAAACTCGTGCTCGATGGTGTCACAACGATAGAATGCAACGTCACCGGAGGAGGAGGTGGTGGTGAACCCCCACCTCCTCCGCAGGCAGATAGAATCAATGCCGAGGCAAACACCACCAACTTAATTTTTATTTTGCTTCTGGCAATCACTGGCATGTAAACAACCTTTCTGTAGGCATTCATTCAAATTTTATGGTTAAAACACGATAATACTGAATTCTTAGAGAGAGCGAAAAATCAACGGGGAATCATCAAACTTTTTTAGCGCGCTGACTTTGCCATAAAAACAGATGCTGAACAATAAGCTAAAGTATCTATATAATTTCAACTGATTATCTAGATACTTTAGCTTATTGTTCAGCACAGATTATGGGGGCACTACTTCGCACACTGCAGATAGTCGCACCCTAGTCAGGTACGGCATTCAAACCAGGTTCTATACGACCAGTTTAGCTTCAGGCACCCTGCGCTGAATTGCATCAACCAGTTCAAGTATCAGCCCATGCCGGCAATTGACTGATACCCATAGCACATTGAGCTTTAAGTTGTAATTAACGAAGACCACGTCCGGACACGGCTCCAGTGCTTTCTGCAGATTGCGCAGAGTGGTGTCGATGGTGTGCTGCGGGCGGCTGCTTAATTTGGGGATGAGCATCATGAAATCTGCCAGTGGCCGTCCGTCAGCCCCCCGTGTTGGCACCACTTGCCACAAGGGCGTGCCAGGCTCCATCGTGGCACCCGAAACAGGCAAATTGTCGGCAAATTTGATGAGGTTCATTTATTCCCCTTTGACTGGCCCGCGCAAGACCTTTTTACATTCATCAACGACAAGGGCGACCCAATGGATCGATACAATTTGAAATTTAATGAATTGCCAGTTTACCCAATTCATTGAGAATCGAATACACCAGTTCCTGCCCCTGCACGCTCATCCCTTTCGTAAGCAAGTCGGGATCTCTTACACCGTCTACAAATTTACGCATTGCGCCGCCCAGTTTGGCCATGTCACCGCCCGCACGCACCATTTGCTCAGACATATTTGCCAGCATATGCAATGCTGCCACGTCTCCCCGCCCTGCTGCACTGATCATGCCGGCGAGCCCCGGGGCGGCAAGGGTGGGATCAGGTTTTGCATTGGGGTCAGGCAGTGACGAAGGATCCTGAATCCCGTACAGAATGGCCTCGACAATTGCGCTGTCTTCCTCATCCAGCCCCATCAGCACACTGACATCCCTCTTGCCGTTGACCACCTGGCGTATCACCGCCACCAGGCTATCCCATCCATTCTGCGCGGACGTTTCCAGTATAGGTTCCAGCTGTGGCAGAAGCTCACGGTTATGACAGGCCATCACCACGTTGTGAATCAGGGCCGCATGGAATTGCACGATTTGCTGTTTTTGGTCGGAGAGTAGTTTGGACATTGCGTAGGTCTCTCAATAATTTCGGGTCAAGCTTGGCTGCCTGGATGGCCCATCATATCAAAACTTCATGACCAGCTATAAATTTAGCCGGATTGTCCATTAGCCTCCTCCGCACCCTAATTGTCGAAATCCTTTTCTAGGACGGTTTCTGCGCACTGTGCGCCTTATCCCGCACCCGCTCATTGCGAATAAAGCCGCTATGTATAAATTCTCCCGCAAAGCACTCAGCCTGCTACCTGCTGCTTGATCCCGCGCAACTGCTGAATGCGCCCTGTTCTGGCGATCGCAAACATGTGAGGCAGTCCTGTCCGTGCAATGAAGTTAGTGTGCCAGCCATTGCAATGAAGTTTGTGTGCAGGACACCCGACTTGCTATCATGCTAACCATTCTAGTCAGGAGTTGATGATGCATATTTCTTTGCGCGGCCATGCCGCTGCTGTCTTGTTTTTAAGCCTTACTGCTACCGCCTCAATGTTAAGTCTTACAAACACACCGCTGTACGCAGCCGAGGTAAGCGCTGCGGTGGCGGCAAATTTCGCAACGCCAATGGAGCACATCGCGGCGCTGTTCCAGAAGGAAAGCGGGCACACGGTGAAGATCAGCCTCGGCGCCAGCGGCAAGCTGTATACGCAGATCAAGGGCGGTGCGCCGTTCGACGTATTCCTCTCCGCTGATGAAGAGATTCCGAAGCGCCTGCTGCAGGAAGGCCTGGCGGTCGCCGGTTCGCGTTTTGTTTATGCCACAGGCAGGCTGGTGTTGTGGAGCGCTCAGCCCGAATTGGTGGACGACAAAGGTGCGGTACTCAACAAAGGAAATTTCGACAGACTGGCTTACGCCAATCCCGTTTTCTCGCCCTATGGCACGGCAGCGAAGGAGACATTGACCAAATTGACGATGTGGAATTCGATACAGAAAAAGCTGAAGAAGTCCGATGATGTAACGCAGACCTATCAAATGGCTGCGACGGAAAAATCCGACCTGGCCTTCATCGCACTGTCGCAGGTGATGCGTGATGGCAAAGTGGCCGCGGGTTCCTGGTGGCTGGTACCGTCCGAACTGCACAATCCAATCCGGCAGAGCGCGGTGCTATTGTCCGCCAGCAAAGAGCAGGCTGCGGCGAAGGCGTTTCTTGCTTTTCTGCAGAGTATGAAGGCCAAAGCGGTAATGCGCGGGTTTGGATATGAGTTGCCTTAGCACCTGTTTTAGCAAAGGTACTCAAGCACTTCAATTCTGAAGCCGCTTTTGAATTTTGCTTTTGGGTACCCCTCATCCACCACCGAGTAGCGCAGACAGGTCAGGGATGGAGGTGACATCACAGCGCGAAGCGACTTGTTGCGGCTTAGACTAACCTTCAGGTTATGTCGTAGCCACGACTGTCTGAGCACTTGGACGCGCAGCGGATCGTGCGAGTTCCGCAGCCGCCTGGCCTGTCGACAATACGCCGCATAGCGGCTTATTGCGGCGAAGACTAACCTTTAGGTTACGTCGTAGCCAACACCGCAGGGAACCTCGAAGAGGTGGTGGATTGGGGTTCGCCTTCTTTGGCTTACCTTTCTTGGCGAAGCAAGACAACGAAGTTTCGGTGTAGACTAACCTTCAGGTTATGTCGGAGCCAAAGGTAACCAGCTGCCGGGCTGCCCCCGGCGAAGTTGGTGTTATCTAATTTTTATGTCTTACTGGAATTAAACCAGTACACAGATAAAAAACTGAACTACAGAGTTTTATTCATAATCAAAATAGTCGGAATCCAATTTCTTGACTTCATACTGTCCGACCGTAGAGACCCCTACATTATGCTCAGCCATAAGCTTTGAAAGTTGCTCACCATCTATCAAAATAATTTTTGATTCAATGACAGAAACATATTCCTTTGCTTCTTTTGTGAAATATGACGTTGTAATAAATACGCCTTTTCGTGCACGCTGCCCTTGTAAAGCGCCAGCAAATTTCTGAATTTCAGGGCGACCAACCACACCCTCCCATCTTTTAGCCTGAATATAAATCACATCCAAGCCAAGACGATCCTCATTAATAATACCGTCTATACCACCGTCACCGCTCTTTCCAAGAGCCCTGCCAGCATCTTGCCGATTTCCACCATATCCCATTTTTACGAGGAGATCGACAACAACGCGTTCAAAGAATGAAGGAGAAGACTCTTTAACAGCACTTAGTATTTCCGACTCGAGAGCTGAACGAAGTTTTTTATACGCAGATGCAAGAGCATCTTCCGGAGTAAGAGTTGATTCATGCTCAAAAATTGGAGGTAATTGTGACTCGATTTCGCTCTTATCTTTTTTTCGATTTTTAAATTCGATAAACTCTGGGTATTGCTCAAGAATAGATGTATCAACTTTCGTAGGCTTTGTTGCGAGAAGTTCAGTGCCCTTTTGTGTGATCACAAAAAAACCACGCTTAGGAGATGCAAGTAAACCAGCCTGCTTTAAATAAGATCGTGCCCAGCCAACACGATTATTAAAAACAGCCTGACTACCACTTGGAAGAAATTCATTTCTTTCTTCAGCTGAAAGATCAAATTGATCAGCTAACTCCTCAACAGCCTGATTGAATTTATGTTCATTTCCATCTGCAGCCAATTTCAAAACCGGCAGCATGAGTGTTTGGTAGTCTGGAATCGCCATGAATTTTCACCTTCTCTTTTTTTATAACGAAACCGACTGCATCAGTGAACGATGTTTAGAGTTTCGCTTTAACCCAATCATTCACCTCCGCAAGAGCTGCAGCCAAATTCTCCGGCTGAGTACCTCCAGCCTGCGCCATATCAGCCCGACCACCACCCTTACCCCCCACCTGCTGCGCCACAAAGTTAACCAGCTCCCCAGCCTTCACTTTGCCCGTGACATCCGCCGTAACACCGGCAATCAAACTGACTTTCCCATCGGCAACAGCCGCCAACACAATCGCTGCCGAATGCAATTTATCTTTCAGCTTATCCATCGTCTCGCGCAGAATAGCGGCATCCGCACCTTCCAGTTTAGCTGCCAGCACTTTCACACCGTGAAAATCAACAGCCTGAGTCACAAGCTCATCCCCCTGCGACGAAGCCAGCTTGGATTTCAGTGAGGACAATTCTTTTTCCAGCGCCTTCACGTTGTCGATGATTTGCGCAACCCGTGCTGCCGCTTCCTGCGGCTGCGACTTCACTGCGTCTGCCACTTGCTGCAGCTGCGCTTGCTGTAACTCAATTCGCGCCAGTGCACCCGTGCCGGTAACCGCTTCCACGCGGCGTATACCCGCTGCCACACCGCTTTCGGCCACGATCTTGAACAGGCCAATGTCGCCGGTGCGTTTCACATGGGTGCCGCCGCACAGTTCGATTGACGAACCGATATCCAGCACGCGCACTTCATCGCCATATTTTTCTCCGAACAGCATCATCGCGCCGGTCTTTTGCGCCTCTTCGATTGCCATCACGCGCGAACGACATTCGCTGTTGTCGAGAATCTCCATGTTGACGATATCTT
>Ga0315271_10000143_pt1 | contig 34438 bp, 33 predicted proteins | sample C3_top_MG_FD_204664 | JGI IMG/M metagenome (GOLD analysis project Ga0315271, IMG submission 204664) | Sediment microbial communities from Yellowstone Lake, YNP, Wyoming, USA - C3_top | ecosystem: Environmental > Aquatic > Freshwater > Lake > Sediment | place: USA: Wyoming | collected 2017-08-01
TGGCGGCGATGCAGCGGGTGGAGAAGCAGTTTTTTCCGCAGTCCGACCGGCTGGAAATCCTGGTCGAGTTATGGCTGCCGGAAGGGGCCTCGATCGAGGCCACGCATGCCGAAGCGGTCAGGCTCGAAGCGCTGCTGCGACAGGACAGGGACGTGGCACACGTGCTCACCTACATCGGTCAGGGCGCACCGCGCTTCGTGCTGGGGCTGGACCAGCGCCTGGCCAGCCGCAACTTTGCGCAACTGGTGGTGATTGCGCGCGACGTGCCGGCGCGCGAGCGTGAAATTGCCCGCATTCGCCATCTGTTCGAGACCGACTTCCCCAATGCGCGCGGACGCGCGGTGCGCTTCGAATACGGACCGCCCTCAGGCTACCCGGTGCAGTATCGGCTCTCCGGTGGCGACATTCAGCAACTGAAGATCGAAGCCGAGAAACTGCGCAGGATCGTCGCCGCGCAGCCGCAGGTGACGGCGGTGAACCTGGACTGGAACGAGCAATCGCTGGCGGTGAAAGCCCAGCTCGATCAGGACAAGATCAAGGCGCTGGGCCTGAGCTCGGATGAGGTCGGGCGGCTGCTGGCCTTGCAGCTGTCGGGCGCAACCGTCACCCAGATGCGCGAAAACGATCTGCTGATCGACGTGGTGCTGCGTACGCCGCGCAACGAACACCGCGATGTCGATGCCCTGAAAGCGCTGCCCATCGGCAGCTTCAACGGCCAGAGCGTGACCCTGGGGCAGATTGCCAGCTTCAAGCCCATGTTCGAGGATAGCCTGATCTGGCGGCGTGACCGCTTGCCGACCATCTCGGTGCGGGGCGATCCGGTGGGCAAGACCCAGCCCGCCACCATCATCGCCGCCATCGCGCCGCAGGTGGCCCAGCTCAAGGCGCAGCTGCCGCCGGGCTTCCGGCTGGAAGTGGGCGGTCCGGTGGAAGGCAGCGCCAAGGCGAATGCCGCGATCGGCGCATCGTGGCCGCTCATCCTCATCACCACGTTCACCCTGCTGATGCTGCAACTCGGCAGTCTTTCGCGTTCGCTGCTGGTGGTGCTGACCGCGCCGCTCGGCATCATCGGCGTGGCCATCGCGCTGCTGGTGAGCGGTCAGCCGATGGGCTTTGTCGCGCTGCTGGGCATCATCTCGCTGGCCGGCATGATCATGCGCAACTCGGTGATTCTGGTCGATCAGATCCAGCAGGACACCACGCGCGGCCTGTCGCAATGGGACGCCATCATCGAATCGACGGTGCGGCGGATGCGCCCGATCAGTCTCACCGCCGCTGCCGCGGTGCTGGCGATGATTCCGCTGTCGCGCTCGATTTTCTGGGGGCCGATGGCGGTGTCGGTGATGGGTGGTCTGATCGCAGCGACTTTCCTCACGCTGTTTTTTCTGCCGGCGCTGTATGCGGCGTGGTTCAAGGTTCGGCCTGAGTGATCGGAGGGAAGTATGCGTAATGGCGGAATGAAGGCACTCGTTCTCGTTGGGCTCGTGGTGTTGGGCGGATGTGGCAGCTTGGCCTCGCCGGACCCGGCGTCGCCGTATTACGCCTATTCACCGGGCTGGAAGGTGCAACTCAACCGGGTGCTGCCGATCGATCCCGGTGCGGCTACGGTGCGATTGCAGTACGGGCACATCGTGCCGCGCAACGGCGTGCAGGAGCAGGATCCGTTCTGCATCATGGAAGTGAACACGCTGAGCAACGAGGTGCAGTTGCTGCAACCGGGACGTTTCGAGGTGGTGCAGGTCACGCGCAGTGTGAGTGACATCACGGCTGCGGCACAGTCTCCGTTGATCAAGGCGCGCTATGTCTACGACGATGGCGATCCGAGTTTTTTGTACTTCATCACCGAGTTTCGGCTGCGTGACGCCGCCCAACCGGATGTGCGCAGCCTGAGATGCGCCTGGAACCAGATGGCGCCTGGCAACCGGGCGTTGATGCGGCATCTCACGCTGGACGAAATCCGCAGTGCGCTGGGTGACTGGATTACGCTGGTTCCGCCTGCCGAGCGCCTGTGAGCGCGAAGTGATTGGATCAGGTCTTTTTGCGCGCGCGCGGATGCGCCTGGTCGTATACCTTGGCGAGGTGCTGCCAGTCGAGATGGGTATACACCTGCGTGGTGCTGATGCTGGCGTGGCCGAGCATTTCCTGCACCGCACGCAGGTCGCCGGACGATTGCAGCACGTGGGTGGCAAACGCGTGGCGCAGCATGTGCGGATGCACATGCTGGCTCAGCCCGGCCTGCAACGCCCAGCGATTGAGCCGCAGCTGCACGCTGCGCGGACTGAGACGGCTGCCGCGCTGGCTGATGAATAGCGCGGGCGTATTGTCGCGCACCAGCGACTGCCGTTGCGGCAGCCAGGCGGCCAGGGCGGCCAGCGCCTGTTGCCCCACCGGCACGATGCGGGTTTTGCGTCCCTTGCCGGTGACCTGTGCGTCGCCGGATTGCAGATTGACGTCGTTGAGGTCGAGACCGACCAGTTCCGCCAGGCGTAAACCGGACGAATAAAACAGCTCGAACATGGCGCGGTCACGTGCCGGCAGGGCATCGTCGGTGGCGCCGGTGCGTGCCCCATCGAGCAACTGGGTGCAGGCATCGGGCGACAGCACTTGCGGCAAGGCCTTGGCCGCCTTGGGCGGACGCAGGCCGATGCAGGGGTTGTTCGCGTAGCCGAGGCGGCGGCAGGCAAAGACATAAAACCCGCGCCAGCTCGACAGTTGCCGCGCCACGCTGGCGGCAGAGAGATTCTGGCTGCGCAGCTTGACGATGGCGCTGCGAATATCGGTGACGCCGAGTTCGGCCAGTGGCTTGCCGGCAGCCAGCCGGGTCAGGTTTTCCAGATCGCGCTGATAGGCCGCGACGGTATGCGGAGACAGCCGCCGTTCGGCGGCGAGGTGTTGCAGATATTGGTTAATCGGGGTGGGCTCAGCGTTCGCCCCCTCCCCCGCAAGCGGGGGAGGGGTGGGGAGAGGGCTGGCCGGATCAGTCACCCCTGCATCCGTGTCAGCGCGGCGCCGATCAGCTGACCCAGGCGTTCCAGATACAGCGTGCCCATTTCGGGGTAGAAACGCCTGGCTTCTTCCGAAGCCAGCACCAGCAAGCCAATCGGCGCAGCGGCAGGCGCGGGCCGCAGCGGAATGCAGGCAAAGGCGCGCAGATGGGGCGACACTTCACCAAACCAGTCGCTGGCATCATCCACCGCCAGTGCACCACACACCGGCTGCGCCATCGCCGCCACGCGGTCGCGCGCGGCTTGCGCCACCGGATCGCCGAGGCCGGGCACGGCGTCGCCCGTCAGGTTCCACGCCCGCAGGGCATGGTGCGGCACCGCAAATCCTTCGCGCAGATGCAGCGCCAGCGCCGCGACGATGTCCAGCGGCGTGATCGCTGCCAGCAGCGCCAGCGTCAACGCATGCAGCTTGTCGGAAATGCCGTCGTTTTCCTCGCCGAACTGAATCAGTTCGGCCAGCTTGTTTTCCAGCATGCGCACCTTGTCGCGCATGGAAATCAATTGGCGCTCGCTCATCGACACCGCGTGGGTGCCGTGCGGATGGGGAATGTTCAGCTCGGCCAGCAGGGTGGGGAATTCGTTGAAAAAATTCGGGTGCTGGGCCAGAAAATCGGCGATGGCCTGTTTGTCCAGGGTAGTGGGTTGCATGTTCATTCGATTTCAATTGCTCCTTCAAATACGGTGACGGCGGGCCCGGTCATGAAAACCGGTTGATCCTTGCCCGCCCATTCGATAATCAGATCGCCGCCGCGTGTATGCACGCTGACCGGGCTTTTCAACCAGTCCTGACGAATGCCCGCGACCGCTGCCGCGCAGGCGCCGGTGCCGCAGGCCAGGGTTTCGCCTGCGCCGCGTTCAAACACGCGCAAGCGGATGTCGTGCGGCGTGAGCACCTGCATGAAACCGGCGTTGACCCGTTGCGGAAAGCGCTGATGGGCTTCGATCGCCGCGCCGAGAATGTCCACCGGCGCGCTGTCGAGATCGTTCACCCGCAACACCGCGTGCGGATTGCCCATCGACAGCGCGGCGATTTCAAGCGTGTGCGAGCCCACCTTGAGCGGATAGGTCAGCGCTTCGGCGCTGGCGGCAAACGGGATCTCGGCCGGGGCAAAGCGCGGCGCCCCCATGTTCACCGTGACCTGGCCATTGTCGAGCAAACGCGGTTCGATCACGCCGGACGCGGTTTCCACCCGGATCGCAGTCTTGTCGGTGAGCTGGTGGTCGTGCACGAAGCGCACGAAGCAGCGTGCGCCGTTGCCGCATTGCCCCACTTCGCCGCCGTCGGCGTTGAAAATGCGATAGCGGAAATCGACGTCGTCCCGGCTGGGTTTTTCGACCAGCAGAATCTGGTCGCAGCCGACGCCGAAGTGGCGGTCGGCGATGCGGCGGCATTGCTCGGGCGTGAGCACGACGGTCTGGTTGATGCCGTCGAACACGACGAAATCGTTGCCGAGGCCGTGCATTTTGGTGAAGCGAAGGTTCATTCGGTTTTGAGTCTCACGTAATCCTTGAGCAGACAGCGATCCATCACCACCGTCATGCCGCCCGCCTGCGCGCGATGTGCCGCAGCGTCGGCGACGATGCCTTCCTGAATCCAGATGGATGGCAAGTGTAGCGCCAGGCATTGCTCGACGATAGCGGGCACGTGCTCGGCGGCGCGAAACACGTCGACCAGGTCGACGGGAAAGGGAATGTCGGCGAGACTGGAATACGCTTTTTCGCCCAGCACCTCAGTCACCAGCGGGCGCACCGGAACGATGCGAAAACCGTAACGCTGCATCGCCTGCGCGACCCGGTAGCTCGGCCGCGCGGGCCGCGGCGAGAGCCCGACCACGGCAATGGTATGGACGCCGTCCAGCAGCGCGCGCAGGGCGTCGTCGTCGGGATTCGTAAAGCTCAAAGCATCTGCTCCATCACGTGGTCGTCCATCACAAAGCCGTGGCCGATGTCGAACACGCGCGACTCGACCAGATGGAAGCCGTATTTCCGGTAGGCCGCGATCGCGCGGGTGTTGCCGCGATTGACCTGCAACCACAGGCGGCGGGCGTGCCGCTGCCGTGCCCAGGTCTGGACGGCGCCCAGCAGCGCGGCGCCGATACCCTGACGCTGGCTGTCCGGATGGATGTACAGCTTGTCGAGTTTGCATGCGCCGCCGTCCAGCGAGGCATGGGCAAAGCCGACCCATGCCTGATCCTGCTGCGCCACCCACCAGGCGTGCTGCGGGTCGTCCAACTGGGCGAGGATGCGGTCGGGCGCATAACGGTCATCCAGCATCGTGTCGATCTGCGCCTGCGAAATCAGCGCCGGATAGGTTGCCTGCCACACCTTGCGCGCCAGCGCGCTGACGGCGTTGACCTCCTGCCGCGTCAGACGATGCAGAGTGATTTCATTCATACAGACTGGCTTCGCCCGCTGGGCGCGTCTTGAAGCGGCGGTGCAGCCACAGATACTGCGGCGGCATTTCGCGCACGCGGTCTTCGATAAACGCATTCATGCGCGTGACATCGGCTTCCAGATCGCCGCTCGGAAAATCGTCCCACGGCGGGTAAAAGCGCAGCGCGTAGCCACGTCCCCAGGACAACTGGCGGGTGATGACCGGGATCACCTGTGCGTCGGTGAGTTTGACCAGACGCGGCAGCGCCGACACGGTGGCGGCGGGGATGCCGAAGAAGGGCGCGAACACGGCGTTGAGGCGGCCATGATCCTGATCCGGCAGGTAATAAAACGGCAGCCCGCGCTTGATCGCAGCGAGCGTGGCCTTGATCCCTTGGTGGCGCTCGATCAGGACGATGTCGGAGAAACGGGTGCGGCCGTGCCGCATGTAATGGTCGGCAACCGGGTTCTGGGCGCGCGCATACATGGAGACGATGGTCTGATCCATGGTCAGGCGCACGCCGCCCATGTCGAGGCCGACGAAATGCGGCGCCAGCCAGATCACCGGGCGCACGCCGTCGCCGCGTGCGGCTTCGGGATTGTCGATGCGGATCAGGCGGCGCACCCGTGCCGCCGACCCCCACCACAGGATGCCGTGTTCGAGCGCGGCACGAACCGAGGCCTGAAAGGTTTGCCGCAGCCAGCGGCGGCGCACCGATTCGGGCGTGTCGGGAAAGCACAGCGCCAGATTGGTGGCGCCGATGTGCCGCCGCTTGCCGGGCAGCAGTGCCAGCAGCCAGCCGAGGCTGTTGCCGATGGCCGCCTGCAGCGGCAAGGGCAGCCAGTGCAGCAGCCACAGCACGCCGATACCCAGCCAGACCGGAAGCAGCGTGGGGCGCAGCAGATTGTGAGGGGTGGAGGCAGTCATGCCGGAGGGGGATTATCCGGGCGCAGATCGTTCGGGTCGGGCGCGCCGCTCGGACGTTTGTGGCGGTTGTAGCTCCACAGGTATTGCGCCGGGAAACGCCGCACCACGGCTTCCACGCCCTGGTTGATGCGGAGGGCGGCGGCGGCCTTGTCTTCCGGCAACATGTCTTCAAGGGGGAAAACGTGCAGGTGGTAGCCGCGTCCCCAGCTCAGCCGTTCGGCGGCAACAAAAAATGCGGCTGCGCCGGTCTTGCGCTGCAGGCTGGCGACCAGCGTCGGCGTATAGGCCGGGCGGCCGAAAAACGGCGCCCATACGCCGTCGCCGCCGGTGGCCACCTGGTCGGGCAGGATACCGATGGCTTCGTGGCGCTTGAGCGCCGCCAGTTGTGCGCGCACGCCGGACAGGTCGGTCGGCACCAGCGTCGCCTGGCCGCGCTGGCGCCCGGCCAGCATCAGTGCAGCCAGCCCCTGCTTGCGCGGGGGTTTGTACATCGCGGTGAATGGATGGCGTGAGGCGTAATACAGATTAAGCATTTCGAAGCAGCCGATATGCGGTCCGATGAGGATGATGCCTTTGCCGGCGGCGCGCGCGGCATCGATGGCCTCCCAGCCGCTGGTGCCTTTGACCAGCTTCAGCACCTTTTCGTATGGGCGCAGCCACACGGGAATCAGTTCGATGATGGCCTTGCCTGCTTCGCCGATGCTCTGGCGCAGCAGGCGGCGGCAATCGCGCCCGGGCGCGCACAGGCCGCTGTCGAACACATTGTCGCGCATGCGTCTGGAATGGCGGCCCGGTGTCCAGTAAATCAGCCAGCCCAGGGCAGTGCCCAGAGCATGCAGCACGGGCAGCGGCAGACGAGCCAGCAGTTTGAACAGCATCAGCGCAGCGGCGTTCATACGGCAGGCGAATAGACAGGCAGGGCGACGCCTCCCGGGCGTTTGTGGCGGTTGTAGCTCCACAGGTATTGCGCCGGGAAAAGCCGTACCACGGCTTCCACGCCCTGGTTGATGCGGAGGGCGGCGGCGGTCTTGTCCTGCGGCAGCGTGTCGTTCAGCGGAAACACATGCAGGTGGTAGCCGCGTCCCCAGCTCAGCCGTTCGGCAACCAGAAAAAATGCGGCCGCATCGGTCTTGCGCTGCAGGCTGGCGACCAGCGTCGGGGTGTAGGCGGGGCGGCCGAAGAACGACGCCCACACGCCGTCGCCGTCGCTGGCGACATGATCGGGCAGGATGGCGATGCCCTCGTGGCGTTTGAGCGCCGCCAGCAGCGCGCGCACGCCGGACAGGTCGGTCGGCACCAGCGTGGCCTGGCCGCGCTGGCGTCCGGCCAGCATCAGCGCTTCCAGCGCCGGCTGACGGGATGGCTTGTACATGACGGTGAGCGGATGCTGCGCGGCGAAATGCCGGCCGATTATTTCGAAACAGCCGATATGCGGTCCGATGAGGATGATGCCCTTGCCAGCCGCGCGCGCGGCATCGATGGCCTCCCAGCCGCTGTTGCCTTTGACCAGCCGCAACACTTTTTCGTACGAACGCAGCCACATGGGCAGCAATTCGATGATGGATTTTCCGGACTCGCTGATGCTCTGGCGCAGCAGACGGCGGCAATCGCGCCCGGGCGCGCACAGGCCGCTGTCGAACACATTGTTGCGCATGCGTCTGGAATGGCGGCCGGGTGCCCAGTAAATCAGCCAGCCGAGGACGAAGCCCATGCCATGCAGCATGGGCAGCGGCAGGCGAGCCAGCAGATTGAGCAGGAACATCATGGATTGACGGCAGAGGCGAACGGGCGGCACAATGCGGCAGCCGCCGTGTTAACGAAGACAACTTGCGGGCGGGATACAAATACAGCTAAAGCGTCGCCGCTCTGTTCGTCCCCTGAGCCGGTTACGCAGTCAGTAACCGGGACAACAGGAGCTGTGATGCAAAAGGATTTCATTTTCACGTCTGAGTCGGTGTCCGAAGGGCACCCCGACAAAATGGCGGATCAAGTGTCGGATGCGGTGCTCGACGCGATTCTAACCCAGGACAAACGTGCGCGCGTCGCTTGCGAAACGCTGCTGACCACCGGCCTGTGCGTCATCGCCGGCGAGATCACCACCACCGCGGTGATCGACTACAACCAGATCGCACGCCAGACCATCAAGCGCATCGGCTACGACTCGTCCGAGATCGGCTTCGACTACAACACCTGCTCGGTGCTGGTCACCATCGGCAAGCAGTCGCCCGACATCGCGCAGGGCGTGAACGAAGGCGAAGGCCTGTTTCTCGACCAGGGCGCGGGCGACCAGGGCCTGATGTTCGGCTACGCCTGCAACGAAACCTCGGTGCTGATGCCGATGCCGATCCATCTCGCGCATCGCCTCACCGAGCGCCAGTCCGAGCTGCGCAAGGACGGCCGCCTGCCGTGGCTGCGCCCGGACGCCAAGTCGCAGGTATCGATCCGCTACGTCGACGGCAAGCCGCATTCCATCGACACCGTCGTGCTCTCCACCCAGCATCATCCCGAAGTCTCGCACGCCGTGCTGACCGAGGCGGTGATCGAGGAGATCATCAAGCCGGTGATGCCGAAATCCATGCTCACTGCCGACACCCGCTACCTGGTCAACCCCACCGGGCGTTTCGTGGTGGGTGGACCAATGGGCGACGCCGGCCTCACCGGCCGCAAGATCATCGTCGACACCTACGGCGGCGCAGCCCCGCACGGCGGCGGCGCATTTTCCGGCAAGGATCCGTCCAAGGTCGACCGCTCGGCTGCCTACGCCGGCCGCTACGTGGCGAAAAACATCGTCGCCGCCGGTCTGGCCGACAAGTGCATGGTGCAGATCAGCTATGCCATCGGCGTCGCCAAGCCCACCTCGATGATGGTCGACACCTTCGGCACCGGCAAGATTCCGGAAGCCAAAATCGTCGAACTGATCCAGGCACATTTCGACCTGCGCCCCAAAGGCATCGTCAACATGCTCGACCTGCTGCGGCCGATCTACACCCGCACCGCGAGCTACGGCCACTTTGGCCGCGACGAGCCGGAGTTCACCTGGGAAGTGACGGACAAGGCGGCTGCGCTGAAAGCGGCGGCCGGGATTTGAGGCAGCGGGTGCGGCGGCATGGTATTCCCCGTAAAGGGGAGGCCGTGGTTGTCGCCGACAATGCCGGCGACAACCACGTACCGCCACCCCAGTCCTGTTTGAATGACCCGGTGCTTCAAGGGTAAAATGCACCCCCGGATCTAAGGACGCTGCGGCGGTAAAACCGCCAGGCTCAGGACGCTTCCTTTCAACGGTGCTCACTTTTTGTGAACAGAAAGGAGGCGTAATGAACGCCATGAGCATTGACCACGCCTCGATCCTCTCCGCTTTGCTCGCGGCCTATCCCGACCTCGACGCTGCGGCAGCGCAGGCGCTGATTGGGGCGGGCCACGTGATGGATGTCCCGGCCGGACAGAAGTGCCCCACCTGCTGTGGCTCGTTTCGCGAAGTCATGTGGCTGCTGGAAGGCAGCATACGGATTTACCGCCAGGCTGCAGATGGGCGGGAGGTGACGCTCTGTCACGTCACCCCCGGCGATCTCTGCCCGCTGAGCCTCCATGCCCTGTTCCATGGCGGCGTCTATGCTGCCAAAGCGCAAACCGAAACGCGGTTGCTCGGCATTGCCGTGCCATCGCAGGAGATGCTCGCTCTGGTGGATCGCAACCCGAAAATCCGCCATCTGCTGCTGAAACACCTCACCGGTCGCCTGCATGAATTGGTCGAACTGGCCGGCGCCAGCGTACTCGACCGCCTGGAACTGCGCCTCGCGTGCCTGCTGGGCCAGCGGTTCGGCCAGAGCCAAGGCAAGTCCGTGAACATCACCCATCAGGAACTGGCCAACGATCTCGGCTGCACGCGGGAAGTGGTGAGCCGATTGTTGAAGGGGTTCGAGCATTTGGGCTGCATCCGGCTGCATCGGGGGCAGATCGAGCTGTTGTCGCAGGAGGCGTTGGCACGCCTGGCCGAACGCTGCGACTGAATTCCCCGGAATGATCGCATCGGTCATCCGCATTGTGTGATTTCGATTACAGACATCAGAGAGGAACAAGATTACAAATCTCCTGCCGCGCGCCTGGCAGCACAGCGGCATCACATAAATCCATATAGCGTAGTGCAAGGAGATTGAGACATGATTACCAGACGTAATTTACTGAAGAGCCTGGGTACGTTGGGGGCGGTGGGAACGGTAGGCGTGCCCGGCATGTTGCTGTCGCGCAACGCCGAAGCGGCCGTGACCTCCTTTTCGCTACCGCTCAAAATTCCCCCTGTGCTCACGCCTAGCCGTACGGATGCCACCACCGACTACTACGACATGGATATCGGCGAGACCACGGCCGAAATCATCCCCGGCCTGCAAACCAAAGTCATCAGCTTCAATGGCTCGGTGCCGGGTCCGACCATCCGCGCGCGCGCCGGTCGCGCTGTCGCCATGACTTATTACAACGGACTGCCCGACACCACGCTCGGCGGCGCACCGGGCAAAGCGGTCATCCATCTGCACGGCGCGCACTGCCCGGTCACGGACGATGGCTATCCGACGGACGAACTCCTGCCTGGCGACACCCGCACCTACACTTACCCCAACAACCAGTTGCCGGCGCCGCTCTGGTATCACGACCACACCATGGACTACACCGGGCCGCACGTGTGGTACGGCATGGCGGGGCTGTATCTAATGACGGACGATTACGAGGATGCGCTGAATCTGCCCAAGGGTGCGTATGAGATACCGCTGGTCCTCCAGGACCGCAACTTCGACGCCAGCGGCCAGCTCGTCTACACCAAGAACATGAATGGCGAAACCGGCAATACGCAGCTCGTCAACGGCACCATCCAGCCCTATCTCAACGTCGCCAAGCGCAAGTATCGGTTCCGCGTCTGCAACGGTTCCAACGCACGCTTCTACAAATTGGCGCTGAGCAATGGGCAGTCGTTCCAGGTGATCGGCATGGAGGGTGGTCTTCTGAGCGCTCCGGTCACGGTCACGTCCCTCACGCTCGCGCCTGCCGAACGTGCCGACATCATCATCAACTTCGGCAGCCTGGCGGTCGGCACCACTGTGGAACTGCGCAACACCCTGGTCGCCAGCACCAGCAGCGTCTACAGGATCATGCAGTTCAAAGTGAACAGCACGGCGACCGACACCAGCGTGGTGCCATCGACCCTGCGCCCGGTCGCCAAAATAGCCCGCAGCCAGGCGGTACGCACGCGCAACTTCACGCTCAGCATGTCAATGGGCATGTGGACCATCAATGGCAAGACGTGGGACGAAAACCGGGTTGATGCCACGCCACGCCTGAACGAGACCGAGATCTGGAAGTTCACCAACCAGTCCCCCATAGATCACCCCATGCACCTGCACGACATCATGTTCCAGATTCTGACCATCAACGGCGCGGCGCCCGCCGCCACCCATGCCGGCTGGAAGGACGTGGTGATCGTGCCACGCATGATGGGCACGGCGGAGATCATCATGAAGTTCACCGACTTCACCGGCAAGTTCCCGTTCCACTGCCATATTCTTGAACATGAAGACATGATGATGATGTCGCAGTTCGAAGTCCTGCCATAAGGTACTTAAGTCTGCCTCCAGCAGTTTGTGCCCGTAATCCGCGTCTCTCTCGCGGATTACGGGCGTTTTTTTGCATGCTCATCCGTTTCTGAAAGCGCGCAGTCCGCGCTCAGGTTTCACCATGAAAACCGTGAATCCCTCACCCGCACCTTATACACATACCCATTCGGCGTTTTAGCGCTTCCGGGGGTAGAATGCGGCCTCGGTTCTGAGGAGCGCTGCGACGGTTCACCCGCCAGGCTCAGAACGCTTCCCTTCAACGGCGCTCACGTTTTCTTTTTTAATAGAAAAGGAGGGCGTGATGAACGCCGTACTCAATACCACCAATTTCACCGATTACGTTGTTGCCGACATGTCGCTCGCCGACTGGGGCCGCAAGGAAATCCGCATCGCCGAAACCGAAATGCCCGGCCTGATGGCGATCCGCGAGGAATTCGCCGCCGCGCAGCCGCTCAAGGGCGCGCGCATCACCGGTTCGCTGCACATGACCATCCAGACTGCGGTGCTGATCGAGACGCTGACCGCGTTGGGCGCGCAGGTGCGCTGGGCGTCGTGCAACATCTTCTCGACGCAGGATCACGCCGCCGCCGCCATCGCCAAGGACAACATCCCGGTGTTCGCGGTCAAGGGCGAATCGCTGGAAGACTACTGGGACTATACCCACCGCATTTTCGAATGGGCGGATGGCGGCTACTCGAACATGATCCTCGACGACGGCGGCGACGCCACGCTGCTGCTGCACCTGGGCACGCGCGCCGAGCAGGACATCAGTGTGGTCGGCAACCCGACCAGCGAAGAAGAGCGCGTGCTGTATGCCGCGATCAAGGCGAAGGTCGCGGCGCAGCCGGGCTGGTATTCCAGCCGTCTGGCCGCCATGAAGGGCGTGACCGAGGAAACCACCACCGGTGTCCATCGCCTGTATCAGATGCACGCCAAGGGCGAGCTGAAATTCCCCGCGATCAACGTCAACGATTCGGTGACCAAATCCAAGTTCGACAACCTCTACGGCTGCCGCGAATCGCTGGTCGATGGCATCAAGCGCGCGACCGACGTGATGATCGCCGGCAAGGTCGCGGTGGTCGCGGGGTATGGCGATGTCGGCAAGGGTTCGGCGCAGGCGCTGCGCGCGCTGTCCGCGCAGGTGTGGGTGACCGAAATCGATCCCATCTGCGCGCTGCAGGCGGCGATGGAAGGCTATCGCGTGGTGACCATGGATTACGCGGCTGACAAAGCCGACATTTTCGTCACCGCCACCGGCAACTTCCATGTCATCACCCACGACCACATGGCGAAGATGAAAGACCAGGCCATCGTCTGCAACATCGGTCACTTCGACAACGAGATCGACGTCGCCAGTGTCGAAAAATACCCGTGGGAAGAAATCAAGCCGCAGGTCGACCACATCATTTTCCCGGACGGCAAACGCATCATCATGCTGGCCAAGGGCCGGCTGGTGAACCTGGGTTGCGGCACCGGCCATCCGTCGTATGTGATGTCATCCAGCTTCGCCAACCAGACCATCGCGCAGATCGAGCTGTGGCAGGAGCGCGATTCGGGCAAATATCCGATCGGCGTCTACACTCTGCCCAAGCATCTGGACGAAAAAGTCGCGCGCCTGCAGCTGAAAAAACTCAACGCGCAGTTGTCCGAGCTGACCGACTATCAGGCCAATTACATCAGCGTGGACAAGAACGGCCCCTACAAGGCTGACCACTACCGTTATTGATTTGAGGGAGATACAACGTGCGCATTTTGCTGATTTGGGTACTGAATGCCGTGGCCTTGCTGGGCGTGGCGTATTTGATGCCCAGCATTCAGGTCACCAGCTTTGGCTCGGCCATGCTGGCTGCGCTGGTGATCGGCCTGCTCAATACGCTGGTGCGCCCGGTGCTGGTTTTGCTCACGCTGCCCATCACGCTGTTGACCTTGGGCCTGTTCTATTTTGTGCTGAACGGCTTGTTGTTCTGGTGGGCGGGCCAAATGTTGTCCGGCTTCAAAGTCCACGGATTTGGTGCCGCCGTGCTGGGCGCCATCCTGTACAGCGTGATCGCCTGGGCGCTGTCCGCGCTCATCCCTGACGGAAAGGGTTGAAGCATGACCGAACGTACTTTCAGTTTTGAATTCTTCCCGCCCAAAACGGCGGAAGGGGCGGAGAAGCTGCGCGCCACCCGCGAACAACTGGCGCAACTCAAACCCAAGTTTTTTTCGGTGACCTTCGGCGCGGGCGGCTCCACCCGCGACCGCACGCTCGAAACCGTGCGCGAGATTCAGGCCTCGGGCAGCGAGGCCGCGCCGCACCTGTCGTGCATCGGCTCCACGCAGGCGAACATCCGCGAGATTCTCGACGCATACAAAAGCCAGGGCATCCGCCACCTCGTCGCCCTGCGCGGCGATCTGCCGTCGGGCACCATGGACGCAGGCGAATTCAACTACGCCAACGAACTGGTCTCGTTCATCCGCAAGGAAACCGGCGACTGGTTCGAAATCGAAGTCGCCGCCTATCCTGAAATCCACCCACAGGCGCGCTCGTGGACAGACGACCTCTCCAACTTCCGGCGCAAGGTCGACGCCGGTGCGGACTCGGCCATCACCCAATACTTCTTCAACGCCGATTCCTACTTCCGCTTCGTCGACGATGCCCGCGCGCTGGGCGTCGCCATTCCCATCGTTCCCGGCATCATGCCCATCGGCAACTACGTGCAACTGGCGCGTTTTTCTGACGCCTGCGGCGCGGAGATTCCGCGCTGGCTGCGCAAAAAGCTCGAAACCTACGGCGACGACCTGCCGTCGATTCGTGCCTTCGGCCTGGACGTGATCACCGACCTGTGCGACCGCCTGCTCGCGGGCGGTGCGCCGGGGCTGCATTTCTACACCATGAACCAGGCCGGCCCGACGACGACGATCTGGCAGCGGCTGGGGTTGTGATGGATGGGTGCGACCTGTTTCTGTCATTAGTGTCGGCGAAGAACCAATGACTTCTCTATCAGATAACGGCCACTTGTAGAGAGTCCGGGTCAAAATATGAGGTCAGGTCTTGTGTTGCAACATTCTCTTTCGTTTTGCATCGATTGAAATGTGTCATTGCAAGACCTGACCCCGTACTCACGTTGAGCTTCATTGATCCGTTTGGTTTGGAGTTGGTGAGAGCTACGCTTCCAGGGCTTGGCAATACCTATATCGACAGCAGTATGGTTGGCCCTGTAACTAATTTCGTTTCAAATGCGGCAGCATCAGGGACGCCGGTCACGTTTTCGTCAGCATTCCGGACCACAGAGAACCAGAGCACATTGAATAGTTCGAATTCGACAACCCCGGCTCCTGCTGGAAACAGCTTGCACGAGGCGGGTTATGCGGTCGATATAAATTGGAGCCAAATTCCTGCGAATCAAAAGCAAAGCGTTGTGGATGCTGCCGCAAATGCCGGCTTGTCATGGGGAGGAAACTTTAGAAAACCAGATCGTGTTCATTTCTATATGAACCCTGACGGAAGTAGAGCAGATGCGATCAAAGATGCTCAGAAAAGGTATAAATGTTTGAGCGGAGACACCTCAGCATGCACTTGCCCATGAAAAAAATATGCGGTTTGGTTGCAGTATCGTTTGCAATATTTTTTGCGCAACAAGCGGGAGCAAAAGATATCTGCCTTGGGACGTTCTCCAGTTTGAGCTTTAACAGCGAAGGGGGTGATGTTCAGGGAGTCGAAATTAAAGTCGTCTACACCAGAGTAGGAAAGCAAGCGGCAATTCAAATTTCGGAAGGGGAACCTGGTCCGCTGGTTATAGTGCCAGTCGTATGTGACGGCACTCATCTTTCTCTAAAAATTCCAAAAGATGATGGACGTGCGGCAGCATCATTTGAAGGCGTTGTATCAAAAGGCCGCTTGGTCGGGGAGTTGGTTTATGAAAGTGGTGGGCGAGAAAAGCTTTTGCTCCCACGCCGCAAAGGCTATTGGGATTAACTTCGATAACGAGCCAAGCTCGAAGGGTTAACAGAAAGAAAGAAAACCTCACCCACCGCGCCCTGCGCGGTAGCTGCAAAAAAAGGGCCGCTAATCGCTGCCCTTAGTTCATCTGCTGACGGTCTGAAAGAGCCGGGGTCAGGTCTTGCATTAACACATTTCCTCGCCTAACCTAAATTGCATGTCACGCCCTTTAAGACTTGAACTGGCTGGAGGTCTTTACCACGTCACCTCGCGAGGCGACGGGCGCGAGGACATTTACCTGTCAGACCATGATCGGGAAGCCTGGCTGGAAGTGTTCGGCCAGGTTAGCAAGCGGTTCAACTGGGTGTGTCACGCCTGGTGTCAGATGAGCAATCACTATCACCTGCTGATCGAAACGCCGGAGGCCAACCTCTCGCAGGGCATGCGGCAACTCAATGGGGTGTATACCCAACGCTTTAACCGTGCGCATGGACGGGTAGGGCATGTGTTCCAGGGCCGGTACAAGGCCATCCTGGTCGAGCGTGATAGCTACCTGCTCGAACTGGCGCGTTATGTCGTGCTGAATCCGCTGCGCGCCGGGATGGTCAAACGGCTCGAAACCTGGCCGTGGAGCAGTTACCTTGCTACCTGCGGCCAGGCGCCGGTGCCCGAATGGCTGCAACCGGACTGGATGCTGGCGCAGTTCGGACGGCAGCGCGCCAGCGCAATCCGCAAATACGTCGAGTTCGTGCATGAAGGTGCCCGCTTGCCGAGCATATGGACGCAGCTACAGGGACAAATCTACCTGGGCTCGGAAGCCTTCGTCAAAAAGATGCAGGCGCAAATCGAGAAGCGTCCGTCACTGGATGAAATACCGCGAGCTCAACGGCGCATGCTGACGCAATCCCTGGCGGATTTCGAGCAGCGCTATGAACGGAATGAGGCGATGGCGCGTGCTTATATGTCGGGGCAGCACACAATGGCAGCTATTGCTGAGCACTTTGGCGTGCACTATTCGACAGTGAGCAGAATGGTGGGGAATTATGAAAAAGCAGTAGATTGATGAAAATATGGCATTGCAAGACCTGACCCTATGTGTGCTATGTGTGACCCTATGTGCCCTCTATGTGCCCTCTATGTGCCCTCCCATTAAGGATGAACCAATGACTGCGCTCAGCGATAGCCGACATTCACCCAGGTTCTTCTCCCGCCCCACGCACTGAATAGCCCGATTCGCTGATCAGGCGGCCGCCGCGATCTGTTCCCGGCCAAGCATATCGATGCCCACCCGTACCCAGCGTTCATGGCTTTCATACACCTGGCCCAGACGCACGCGATAAAGGATGTCGCCATCGCGGAATGTGAGTTGTTCCCCGGACTGGTAATGGGTCTGTGGCAGCAGCAGATTGCTCAGGTCCTCTTCTGTATCGGACACCGGCAGAAACACTGCATGCGTCGGCGTCTTCGCCGCGCCCGCCGCATCCGGGTCGAAGCTGATCTCGACGCGCTTGGGATGGTGCGACAGGCGTTGCGCCCCGACCAGAAGCTGTCCTTCAGCTTCCTGATTCCAGCGTATCGCCAGCAGTTGCCAAATGTTCTCGGCGGGATTTCGGCTCACTGCGATCAGTCTGCCGTGCGGCAGCGCGGTAGACGCTTCCAAGCCGAAACCCATGCCTTCGCTGCTCTCGTCACGCAGCATCCAGGTTTCCATCGCCTGGCGTGGCCTGCCGCCATTTTCGCAATCAAGGGATGCCAGTATGTTGCCCATACCGGAGGCAACCCATACCCGTGCGAACCGGTAGGCACGCTGACTGCCGCGACGCACGTCGTCGCACGCAATCAGCTTGGCGATCTGGCCATAAATGCTTTCCTCTTTCCCCGAACTGGAAGGCGGCTCGATCGATTTCAGCTGATCAAGCAGTGGTGTCAGCGCGAAGAAACGCAGTTTTTTTCCAGGCGGCTCGTTGTCATCCAGGACGAAAGCCCCTTCATTGACCGACAGGTCGACGGCGTGGGTATGCCGGCCAGGCTCGAAACCCGGTTCGGCCAGCGGCAGACCGGGAAAACTTTCGAATAGCTGCGCGATCGCCTCGATTTCGCTCACCTTGAGGCCAAACGGATTGGTCATCCCGATCAGCACCGTCAGGGAATATTCGCGCGCGGAGGTGGTCTGCCGGGCATTCAGCATGACTGGCAGATCCGCATAGCCGTCCCGCTCTGCCATGCGGTAGATGTTGTGTACGCGCCGCCACGCGGCTTCGCACGGCGGTTGCAAATTGTGATAACCCCAGCGCATCTCCAGGCTGGCGTAACGCAACGCCCGCGTGGTGATCTCCGCACGCCATGACCAAAGCTCAAGGCGGGCCGGCCCCTTGTAGGCCTGTTTCAGCAGATTGAACCAGGCGCCAGCGAGCTGCGACCAGAACACACAGGACTCGCGCCACAAGGCCTGCTTCGCCAAGGGAAACGCTGCATGGTTGCGCATGTATTGTTCGACGATGCGGGACTGTAGCGGCAAGCCCGCTTCCTCGATCGCCATCAGCGTCTTCAGGCGCTCGACATTGCCAACCGCTTTTTCCGCATGGAAACGCTTCAAGCCCTGCACCAGTGCGTGATGGGTGTCGTAATCGAATTCTTCGGGCAGCGACTTCAACCATTTGCGGGCTGCCATGTCCGAGTCCAATGGGGTTTCCTGCCGATTTTTACGACGTGTGAGCGTGCTCAGTGTTGCAAACAGGTTGATCATGGTGGCTTCTTTTTTGCGTGGATGACCCATCACCAGCACCATTCATGCCAGCCCGATCCTGTGATTCAAATGCCAGGTAATGCAAGCTGATGGGGGGTTTCGGCTGGCCTGCTGTAAATGCAGCGCCGCTATCCTGATGAAATCCCGTCAAACTGCAACGAACTGCAGTCAGCGTTGGCAGGGTCCAGTAAAGCCTGCCCCTCGGACAAGGAGCGATTCCACTACAAAATGCGCTCCGTGAAAGTGGGGCCGAGCGGTTTAAGCCACTGACTGTTCCTGGCTGGTAACTGGCCTTGGCATCCACAAGTTTGTCTTCAGCGGCGATCCGGATTGATGGAATGAACTACGCTGCGCCGCTTGCTCGCGATGGTTTCCGGACAGCGTCTAAGCCGCCATCAAACGCTGTGCTGCACGCGCCAGCGGCGCGGGCAGGCGGCGCAGCACCAGATCAGGGTCGAGGGCGTCGAGCAGATTCTTGACGGTGAGGCCAAGCTCGGTGTCGCCTTCGCTCACCAGGCGGCGGCTGAAGAAGAGGGTGTCGGGGTCTTCGCGGCGGCTGAGCAGCAGCAGGAAGTCGCGCGCGGTGGCGCTGATGGTGAGGTCGGGCGCGCCGCTGTCCGGCGCGAACCCGCGCTGGCTGACGCTGAAGCGCAGGCTGAGTCCGAGGTCCTTGACGCGGATGGCGTAGCGCCGGCCAACCAGCGATTGCCAGTCGAGGGTTTTCAGCGCGGGCCACAGCAGGCGGTTGGCCGCCACTGAAAACGCCAGGCTGGGCGGCGCGACCGGAAGCCGGGCAATCAGGGCGCTCAGGGAGGTCGGCACGGCAAGGTTCAACATGATGGCTCCAGTGCTCGGGACGGACGGGCGTTAGCGCACTGCGTCAGCCCAGTTGTTGGGGGTTTCGTACAGCCGCACCCGTTGCAGGCGAAGCTGGTTGCCGTAGGTGTCGAGATAGGCTGCGTCGAGGAGGCGGAATGCTTCGGCGGCGAGGTTTTCTGCGGTGGGCACCACCGGCAGCACGACGGTCTTGTGTTCGGGAAGCGACGCCAGAAATTCCACCACGGCATGATCGCCCTGATACACCAGGAAGGCATGATCCCAATGATCGATCAGGACTTTGTTGGCGATGCTTTTCACGTCGGAAAAGTCCATCACCATGCCTTGCTCCGCTGCACCTTCGGTGCGGACGATCTCGCCGGAGAGGGTGATTTCGATGGCGTAGCGATGACCGTGCAGGTGGCGGCACTGGCTGGCGTGATGGGGGATGCGGTGGCCGGCGTCGAATTCCAGTCTGCGGGTGATCAACATGCGGGCAACTCCCTGCTCTGTTCGAGGCCTGCGCGACCATGCCAGTAGCCGTCGACCGCCGGGCCTGGCATGCAGCGCGTCCAATCGGCTGCGACGCTCTCGCCTTTCAGCGCCCCCTGGAAGGCTTCGACCACGCGCCCCATGTGGCGCGACTGCGGCGACAGGCGCAGGCTGGCGATGTTGAGTTCGCGCAGGGCGGGCAGTACGCCGATCAGATTGTAAACACCGGCGGACTGCGTCTGGATGCCGTTGAGCGTGAGAAAGGGTGCGCCCTCGCGGGTGGACAGCGGCAGACCGTCGGGATAATCGAGACAGCGGAACTGGCAGTCGTCCTTGGGCAGGTTGAAATGGCGCGCGGTGAAGCAGCGCGCCGAATACGCCAGCGGCAACTTGCCGTAGGCGAAGACCTCGGTTTCGATGCCGGCAGGCACGCGTTGGAGCAGGGAGGTCAGCGTGGCGCGCGACATTTCCACCGGCGGCAGCCAGCGTTGCGCGCCCAGCCCGGCGAGCACGGCCAGCGTCTCATGGTTGTAGACATTGAGCGTGGGCCCGGCGACGAAGGGCACGCCCGCTGCGGACAGCAGCCGCACCGCGCCCCATTCGTTGGCCTCGACCCGGAAGCGGCCATCGTCGACGACCCGGCGCAGCGTCTTCAGATCGGACTCCGACTCGATCAGCGTCTGGGTGGAGAGCACTACCTCCTTGCCCGCAGCGGCGAGTTGCTCCGCCACTGCCAGCCAGTCGGGCAGGCGCAGCAGGTGGCGGCGCGAGCACACGCTTTCGCCCAGATACACCCGCGCCACCGGCCAGTTGGCCGCCTCGGCGTAGAAGGCGAGGACGTCGTCGCGCGACCAGTAATAGAGGAGGGGACCGAGACTCAGATTCATGGCGGCCTCACTTCCAGGGACGATGGTAGGCGCCGAGCGTATGGCTCTGCCCTTCCGACAGTTTGTTGAGCGCGGCCTGCCAGGCGGGCGCGGGCTTGAAGCCATCGGCGTTTTGCTTCACCGCGTCGATGGCGGCGCGCCACACTTTCGTCACCTGCGTCACGTAGGCCGGGCTGCGCTGGCGGCCTTCGATCTTGATGGCGGCGATGCCGATCTTCAGCATCTCGGGCAGCAGGTCGAGGGTATTGAGGCTGGTCGGCTCCTCGATGGCGTAATAGGTTTCGCCGCCGACTGCGAAGCGTCCCTTGCACAGGGTCGGATAGCCGGCCTTTTCGTCCTTGCCGTAGCGGTCGAGCAGCACGCCGTTGAGGCGCGACTCCAGCCCGGCCGGCGTGTCGGTCCACTGCACCGCCTTGGCCGGCGAGCATACACCCGCCGTGTTGGGCGATTCGCCGGTGCAATACGACGACAGCAGACAGCGCCCTTCCACCATCACGCACAGGCCGCCGAAGCCGAACAGCTCGATCTCGACGTCGGTGTGCTGCACAACGTTTTCCACCTGCGGCAGCGACAGCACGCGCGGCAGCACCGCGCGCTGGATGCCGAAGTGCTCGCGATAGAAATTCACCGCCTCGTAGCTGGTGGCCGATCCCTGCACCGACAGATGCAGACGGAGATGCGGGTGCTGCTTCACCGCGTAGCGCATCAGTCCGGCGTCGGCGAGGATCACCGCGTCCATGCCGAGCTTCGCCGCGCGGTCGACCGCATCGGTCCAGCGGCTCCAACTGTTGGGCTGCGGATAGGTGTTGAGCGCGAGCAGGACCTTGCGGCCGCGGTCGTGCGCATAGCGCAGCCCTTCCGCCGCCTGCGCTTCGTCGAAATTGAGGCCGGGAAAGGCGCGCGCGTTGGTGTTGTCGCGAAAGCCCATGTAGACCGCGTCGGCGCCGTGGTCGATGGCGGCCTTGAGTGACACCAGGCTGCCGGCCGGGCAGATCAGATCAAGCGGCATGTCTGTCCTCATTCCAGTTTTGCCCCGCACGCGCGCCCTGACGGCTGTCGCGCCGCGCCAGTTCGTCGGCGATGCCATTCAAGATGTCCCACTTCTTCGCGCACCACGCGGGCGCCAGCAGGATGTCGGGCGACGCGGTGCCGGTGACGCGGTGGTACACCACCTCCCACGGCGTGCGTTCGATCAGGTCGGCGGCGATGCGCACGTAGTCCGCTTCGGCCAGCGGTGTGTACTCGCCGCGCTTCCATTCGATCGCCAGACGGGTGTGTTTCACCACGTGCAGCGGATGCAGCTTGAGGCCGTCGACGCCGACCTCGAGCACGCGATCGAGGCTGATATGGCTATGCGCCTCAGTCTCGCCCGGCAGGCCGACGATGAGGTGGCAGCACACCGGGATGCCGCGCGCGCGTGCCGCCTTTGTGGCGGCTTCGTATTCGGCGAAGCCGTGGCCGCGGTTGACCCGCTCCAGGGTGGCGTCGAACGACGACTGCAGGCCGAGTTCCAGCCACACCTCGTGGCCGCGCTCGCGATATTCCGCCAGCAGATCGAGCACCGGCGGCGGCACGCAGTCGGGGCGCGTGCCGATCGACAGCCCGATCACGTCGGGCGCTTCCAGCGCGGCATCGTACAGCGTGCGCAGTTCGTCCACGTGGGCGTAGGTATTGGTATAGGCCTGGAAATAAGCGATGAAGCGGCGCGCGCCGGTGCCCCGCGCAATGCGGCCGCGGGCGCGGTCGAACTGCGCGGCGGGCGGAACCTGGTCGCGCGCGCCCGGCGCAAAGGACTTGTTGTTGCAGAAGGTGCAGCCGCCGATTCCTTTGCTGCCGTCGCGGTTGGGGCAGGTGAAGCCGGCGTCGAGCGCGATCTTGTGCACCCGCTCGCCATGACGCTCCAGCATGGCGCGGCCAAACGTGTGGATGCGGTCGGTGAGCGCGCTCACGCCGCCTCAGCCACCGACTCGGCTGACACCCGTTCGCGCTTCTTGCCGGTGAGCAGATAGCCGATCAGTTCCTGCACGGTGCGGATCTCGCTGCCGAACGGCAGGCTCTCGCTGCCGCGGAAGAACAGTCCCTTGTTGACGTCGCCCTTCAACGCCGCCACCAGTTGCGAATCGATGCAGAACTGCCCGGCTTTATCGAGGCCGTCGCGCAGGCCGCATTGCGTCAAACAGTGCAGGCCGATGGCGCAGCGCTTGGGGTCGGCCTTGGCCACCGCCTGCAGTTTGGTTTCGCGCTTGAGGTAATTGGCGAGCCACGGCGTTTTCACCGCGCGCGCGGGCAGCCCGGCCACGCTCATGAAGGTGACGATGTCATCGGGCTTCGCCTCGGCCAGCACGCGCTTGAAGTTGGGGTGGGCGTCGCCTTCCGCGGTGACGGCGAATGGCGTGCCGAGTTGCACTGCGCTCGCGCCCAGCGCCAGCGCCGCCAGCAGTTTTTCATGGCTGTTGATGCCGCCGCCGACGATGATTGGAATCTGCTCGCGACGGACGCCCATGTCGTCGAACAGCTTGAAAATACCGGGCAGCACTTCGGTGAAATCAAATTTGGCATGGGCAAGATCGGCCGGGTTCGGCGCGCCGAGGTGACCACCTGCGTAAAGCGGATGCTCGATCACGATGGCGTCCGGCAGGCGGCCGCCGCTCCCGGATTTCTTCAGGCGTGCCCATTTCTTCAGCACGATGGCGACGCCGCGCGCATCCGACAGGATCGGGATCAGCGCAACCTCGGGATAAGCCTCGGCCAGTTCCGGCAGGTCGAGCGGCAAGCCCGCGCCCATCACGATGGCCTGCGCGCCCGAGGCGCAGGCCTGGCGCACGAGGGCCGGATATTCGTCCACCGCTTTCATCACGTTGACCGCGACCAGCCCGTGGCCCGCCGCGATCTCCAGCGCTGCCTTGATCTCGCGGTCGAGCGCAATCAAATTCAGCCGGTTGAGTTCGTCCTTGTCGCGGCAGTGCTGCGCCTGCTCCGACAGATCGGCGTGGTGATGGCGCAGGTCGATGCTGGCGATCGTGCCCATCGCGCCGGCGCGCGCCACCGCGCCCGCCAGCCGGTGGGCCGACACGCCCACCCCCATGCCGCCCTGGACGATGGGCAGCAAGGAATGGCCACGAATGGCAAATGAGCGGGGCGTCGTCATGCCGGTCTTTCCATCATCACAAAGCACGTCATAGTATAACAACTTAAAGACCTGTTTATCTCGATACAAACACCGGTCCGTTGCCGCCTGCTTGTGTGCCGGGGTTCTCCCACCCCGTCTAAACGCCTACAATGCCGGGTCTTACTGGCTGGCCTTTACCCGCATGTTCACCGGCATCATTCAATCCATCGGCCGCATCCACGAATACGAAGCCCGCGGCGCCGACGCGCGCATGGTCATCACCGGCGGCGGGCTGGACTTTTCCGACGTCGCGCTGGGCGACAGCATCGCGGTCAACGGCGTGTGCCTGACCGCGGTGGCGCTGACCCCGGACAGCTTCACCGTCGACGTCTCCGCCGAAACTCTGCGCTGCACCGAAGGTTTCGTGCCGGGCGCCGAGGTCAATCTGGAGAAGGCGCTGCGGCTGGCCGACCGTCTCGGCGGCCATCTGGTGTCGGGTCATGTCGACGGCGTCGGCACGGTGCACCGCTTCGCGCCGGTGGGCGAATCGCATCTGCTCGAAATCGACGCGCCACCTGAACTCGCGCGCTACATCATCCGCAAGGGTTCGATCACGGTGAACGGCGTGTCGTTGACGGTGAATGCGGTGGAGGGCGCCCGCTTCGCGCTGAATCTCATCCCGCACACGCTGGAAATGACGACCCTTAAACATTTGAAAGCCGGCAGCCGCGTCAACCTGGAAGTCGACATGATCGCGCGCTATGTCGAGCGCCTTTCTTTATTTACCCAAACAACGGACAAAGACTGATGAGCCTCGCCTCCACACTGGAAATCGTCGAAGAACTCAAGGCCGGCCGCATGGTCGTGCTGGTCGACGAGGAAGACCGCGAAAACGAGGGCGACCTGGTGATGGCCGCCGAGCACGTCAGCCCGGACGCGATCAACTTCATGGCCAAATACGGGCGTGGCCTGATCTGCCTGACGCTGACCGACGACCGTTGCCGCCAGCTCGGCCTCAAGCAGATGGTGAGCGACAACCAGACGCCGCATGGCACCGCATTCACCGTGTCGATCGAAGCCGCGACCGGCGTGACCACCGGCATTTCGGCGGCTGACCGCGCGGTCACCATCCAGGCCGCGGTGAAACATGACGCCAGGGCAACCGACATCATCCAGCCCGGCCACATCTTCCCGCTGCGCGCGCAGCCCGGCGGCGTGCTGGTGCGCGCGGGGCACACCGAAGCCGGCTGCGACCTAGCGGGTCTGGCGGGTCTGGAGCCGGCTTCTGTGATCTGCGAAATCCTGAAAGACGACGGCACCATGGCGCGGCTGCCGGACCTGGTTCCGTTCGCGCAGGAACACGGCCTGAAAATCGGCGCCATCGCCGACCTGATCCATTATCGCAACCAGACCGAAAGCCTGGTCGAGCGTGCCGCCGACCGGCTGATCCAGACGGTGTACGGCGCATTCCGCCTGATCGCCTACCGCGACAAGTGCGCTGGCGAAACCCACCTCGCGCTGGTCAAGGGTGAAATCCACGCCGACAAGGAAACCCTGGTGCGCGTGCATGAACCCCTGTCGGTGATGGATTTTCTCGACGTCACCGGCGGAGGCCATTCGTGGCCGATCATGGGTGCGATGGAGCGCATCGCCGAATCGCAGTCCGGCGTCATCGTGCTGCTGCACCGGCCGGAAACGGCCCATGCGCTGCTCGAGCGCATCAACCCGGCCCCCGTTGCCAGTCGCAAATACGATCTGCGCGACTACGGCATCGGCGCGCAAATCCTGCGTGATCTCGGCGTCGGCAAAATGAAACTGCTGGCCAGCCCGCGCAAGATGCCCGCGATGGACGGCTTCGGGCTGGAAGTCACCGGCTATCTCGATAAAGCTTAACCAAGGACACGAACATGGGAACCAGCGGCAGCATCTCCGAACTCGACCCCGTCTACCACGGCAAGGGACTCAAAATCGGCATCGTCATGAGCCGTTTCAACAAGGATATTTGCGAAGGCCTGCTGTCGGCCTGCGAAATCGAACTGGCCAAACTGGGCGTCGCCAAAGACGACGTGCTGCTGGTGGATGTGCCCGGTGCGCTGGAGCATCCGCTGGCGCTGCAAAAAATGGCGCAGTCCGGCCACTACGATGCGCTGATCGCCATCGGCGCGGTGGTGCGCGGCGACACCTATCATTTCGAAATCGTCTGCAATGAATCCGCGCGCGGCATCCTTGATGTGCAACTGGAAACCGGCGTGCCGATTGCCAACGTCATCCTCACCGTCAATACCGAAGAACAGGCGCACAGGCGCATGGCCGAAAAGGGCCGCGACGGCGCGCGCGTGGCAGTGGAAATGGCCAACCTGTTGAAGCGTCTCTGAGATGGCCGGTTCCCGCAAACTCGCCCGCTCGTTCACCCTGCAAGGCATTTATGCCTGGCTGGTGGGCGGCGCCGACGTCACCCTGATCGCCGCCAATCTGGCCGAGGACGAACAGTTCAAGCGCGCCGACGAAGCCTATTTCCGTATCCTGCTTTACGGCGTGCTCAAGGAAGAAGACCTGCTCAGTTCGCACATCGCCCGCTACATCGACCGCAAGCTCACCGAGCTGTCGCCGATCGAGCGCGGCATCCTGCTTATCGGCGCCTACGAACTGCTGCATTGCCCCGACGTGCCGATGCGTGTCGTCATCAACGAAGGGGTGGAACTCGCCAAGTCGTTCGGCGGCACCGACGGCCACAAGTACATCAACGGCGTGCTCGACAAACTGGCGCAGGATGTGCGTGCGGTGGAAGTCGCGCAGGCGCGTCACGGCAAGCCGTGAGCGGTGAGCAGTAAGCGGAGGGATTGCCGCCCGCATCCGCTCCGTTTACCGCTCCCTGCTCACCCCCCCCCGACATGGAATTCGACCTCATCGCCAGACACTTCACCCGCGCCACTCCCGGCGCGGTGCTGGGCGTGGGCGACGACTGCGCGCTGCTGGCGCCGACGCCGGGGATGCAGCTGGCGGTGTCGTCCGACATGCTGCTCGAAGGCCGGCATTTTTCGCCGCAGGACAGCCCCGCTGGCATCGGCCACAAATCGCTCGCGGTGAACCTGTCCGACCTCGCCGCGATGGGCGCGACGCCGCGCTGGGCGACCTTGTCGATTGCGTTGCCGGAAGCGAATGACGCCTGGCTGACCGCATTCGCGCGCGGTTTTTTTCGCATCGCGGATATGCACGGCATCGAACTGGTCGGCGGCGATACCACGCGCGGCGCGCTCACCCTCAGCATCACGGTGCTGGGCGAAGTGCCGCCGGGGCAGGCGCTGCGCCGCGACGGCGCCCAGGCGGGCGACGACATCTGGGTCTCCGGCGTGATCGGCTCGGCGGCGCTGGCCCTGGCCTACCGGCAAGGGCGGCTGTTCATGGAACAGATCGACGCCGCCCGCGTGCTGCCCGCGCTGTATCTGCCGACGCCGCGTGTGGCGCTCGGCATCGCGTTGCGCGGGCTGGCCAGCAGCGCGATCGATATTTCCGACGGCCTGCTGGCCGACCTCGGCCACATTCTGGAACGCTCGCATGTCGGCGCCACGCTCGAATTCGCTGCGCTGCCGACGCTGCCTGTGGTGCAATCCTATTTGCACGAAGCCGTTGCGCGCGACTGCGTGCTGGCGGGCGGCGACGATTACGAACTCTGCTTCACCGCCCCTGTCGACCGGCGCGACGCAGTACAGGGGGCGGCGGCAAGCGCAGGCGTGCCGGTGACACGAATCGGCCGTATCACGGCCGAACCGGGGCTCGCAGTCATCGATGCGAACGGCCAGATCCTTGCCATCGAACACACTGGCTATGACCACTTTGCGGCCTGATTTCAAGTTTCTCTTGGCGCATCCGGCGCACATGATCGCATTCGGCTTCGGCAGCGGGCTTGCACCCAGGGCGCCCGGCACCGTCGGCACGCTGCTGGGCTGGCCGCTGTTCTGGCTCATCACGGCCGCCGCGCCTGACCTGCCGAATCGGATCATTCTGCTGGTCGCCGCGTTTCTGCTCGGCGTCTGGGCGTGCGGCCGCACCGGCCGCGCGCTCGGTGTCGCCGACCACGGCGGCATGGTGTGGGATGAAATCGTCGCCTTCGCGCTGGTGCTGCTGTTCACCCCGGCGGGATGGCTGTGGATGGCGCTGGCGTTTGCACTATTCCGCCTGTTCGATATCCTCAAGCCCTGGCCGATCCGCATGGCTGACCGCAATCTGAAAAACGGCTTTGGCGTGATGTTCGATGATCTGCTGGCGGCGGGTTTCGCAATGGCTGTGCTCAAGGGACTGCAATGGCTCGTGTAAGCGACGAAGAACTCCACCAACTCGCCAGCGAAGTGGGCGACGCCTTACGCGCCCGCGGCTGGATGCTCGCCACTGCCGAATCCTGCACCGGCGGCTGGGTCGGGCAATTGCTCACTTCGCTGCCCGGCAGTTCGGCGTGGTACGAACGCGGCTTCATCACCTATGCCAATGTCGCCAAGCAGGAAATGCTCGGCGTGTCCGCCGCCACCCTGGAAATCTTCGGCGCGGTATCCGAAGAAACCGCGCAAGCCATGGCCGTCGGCGCACTCGCGCATAGCCATGCCCAGGCTGCGCTCGCCATTTCCGGCATCGCCGGTCCGGGCGGCGGCACGCCGCAAAAACCCGTCGGGCTGGTGTGTTACGGCTGGGCGCTGGCGGACGGCACCCGGATGTCGTCCACTTGCCGCCTGGACGGCGACCGCGAAGAAATCCGTTCGCGTGCGGTGGCGGCGGCGTTGCGCGGACTGGCTGAACTGATCGCGTCCTGATCCGTTTAGCGCGGGCGCGGCATCGGCGCCGGCAATGGAATCGGTACGCCCGACGGATACCGTGTACCTGGAGAGGGGTAATAGTCCGGTTGCGGCGCATACACCGGCGTTTCGATCACGACCGGCGGCTTCTGCGCCTCGCGCAGCCGCGCCTCCTCGGCTTCCTTGGCCGCCTGCGCGGCTTCTTTTTCGCGGCGCTGGGCTTCCATTTCGCTGGACATTTCTTCCGTCTTTTTCATACGTTCTTCAGCCCGCTGGGTTTCCGCCTCGGTCGGCGGCGGCGGCACATCCACCTTTTCCGCCTTGCCCCCTTTAGGCGGGGTGGAGGAATAGGTCACATTGCCTGCACTGTCGACTGATTTATAGATTGGATCGGCCGCGGCGGATGAGCAGGCCAGCGCGGCGAATATCAGCGGAAAGACACGAGTTGAAATCATCAGGGTTCCTCTCAGGATCAGGTCGGGCAAGTGGCAGCCTGCGGCGGCGTCACCATTTCCACCTGGATCGGCTCGCGGCTGCCTAAATTGATATCGCGCTGTGGGAAGGGTATCGCAATGCCGTGTTCGGCAAAGCGTTTTTCAATGCCCAGGCGGATTTCGCTGGCCACCTGGCGGCTGTTGTCCTGCAGGCTGATGTCCAGCCAGTAATCGACGCGCAGTTGCAGCGCGTTGTCGCCGAAATCTTCCAGCAGCACCAGCGGCAGCGGTACCTTGAGCACGGCGAGATGGTCGGCGACGGCTTCCCGGATAAGCCGCATCGCGGTTTCGATGGGGGAGCCATAAGCGATGCCAACCATCACCGAAAAGCGCAGCAACTGGTCGGACAGAGTCCAGTTGGTGACGGTTCTTTCCAGAAACACGCTGTTGGGAATCAGCATGTCGATGCCATCGAAACGCTGCACCTGGCAGCAGCGGCTGCCGATGTCATGGACGCGCCCGCGGATGCCGTCGACTTCCACGATGTCGCCCAACTTGATGGGCTTTTCCACCAGCAGGATCATGCCGCTGATGAAGTTGTTGAGAATGTTCTGCGCGCCGAAACCGAGGCCAAGGGCGAGCGCACCGCCCATGAAGGCAAACGCGGTCAGCGGGATATGGGCGGTGAGCAGCGCCAGCACCACCAGCCCGATTCCCATGCCGATGCTGACCAGGCGCAACCACAGCAGTGCCGCGCTTTCCTCGCCGGCATAGCGCGCCAGCAGCCACCGCCGGATAATCGCACTGACCCGGCCGGTGAGCCACAGTCCCAGCACCAGAATCAGCAACACCTGAACCAGCTTGCCCAGCGTGACGCTGCGCTTGCCGGCAATCTCGCGTCCTTCCACCACGATGGTGTCGTCGACCGTGATCAACTCGAAATTCCACACCGCTTTCACCGCGCCCGTGGCGGTGACCGTCGCGCCGCGCAGGTGATCGATCCAGCTGACGTCCTGGTACGCCACGCGATTGACCTGCTGCCAGTTGTAGAGCATCCCCTCGCTCTGCTCGATCTGATCCTGGTTCTGGCGCAGCAGCGCTTCACGCCCCTGATAGGCCTGCATCTGGCGCTCGACGAGCCGCCGGTCGCCCAGCGTGGGCTGCCATTCGGCCAACTGGGAGCCGAGCAAGGACAGGTTGGCCTGGATCCGGTCGCTGTCTGCCTGGACGGCGCTGCGCAACTCGCCGGTCCGGTCAAGATAACCCTTGATCAGTCCGGTCGTCTGTTGAAGGCTATGGCTGCCGCGCGCCTGCATCCCCTGGTAGCGCTGCTGCCAGGCCTGCTGCATCAGCGAGATGCCATAACTCATCAGCCGCAGCGAGTTCAGCCTGCCGTCGGCTGCATCCGCTTCGATCCGGGCGGTTTCCAGTGCTTGCTGCGATGCCGGCGGATGGCGGGCATTGGTCTGCTTGCGCAGTCGCTCCAGTTCCTTGTGGGCCTGGTTTTCCTCCGCCTCCGCCTGATCGGTTTTCTGTCCGATCGCGCTTGCCTGTTCGGCCAGCTTCGCGAGTTGGGCGTCCAGTTCCTGCTGGCTGAATTTCACTGTGCGACTGGCCTGGGCGGCTTTGTCCTCCAGCCATTGCCGTTCGGTCTGCTGATTGGCCAGCGTTTCCGTGAGCAGGATTCGAAGTGTTTCGAACAGGCCCAAACGCGCTTCGGCATAACGGCTGTTGAGCCGGGCCAGTTCGGCCTGCCAGCGTAAACGCGCCGCCAGCGCGGGGTTGTTCGATGTTTGCGCCTGTTCGTCAGCCTGTCGCTGCGCCTGCTGTGTCGCTTTCAGTTTGTTCTTCGCCTGCTCGAACACGCCGTCCACCAGCCGTTGTTCGACCCGGGCCGCGTCGATTTCACGTGCCTTGCGCCGCACTTGCGCCCACCAGTCGTCGACCATGGCAATGTCGTAGGGCGGCGTTTGGCCGAAGCCTTTCCAGGCTTTCCGGGCCGTCGCCCTGTCCTGCTCGGTGCGGCGCACTTCCGCCAGATTGCGTAGCGCGTTCACATGCGCCGACAGCGTGCTCGCCTCGCTGGCTTGCATTTGTTGATACCGCTCCCATTCCACTGCGCTTGCGCCGACGGGCTGAACGGGGGTGACCTGGCTTTGCTGCCCGGACAGGCGTTGCTGGAGCTCGCTGATCTGGGCATCGAGCGAGTCGTCTTTGGAGGTGGGCTTGCTCTGCGCGGCCGGTGTGTCGGATGCGCGGGATTTCATTCCCGGAATCAGGCTTTGCGCCACGCCTTGCGCGCTGCAGACAAGCAGCAGCATGCCGAGGAGGGCGTGGTTGAAAGGGCGGTTGATTGCAGTCATGGGTGTGTGTCGGGGCGGGCTCAAATGGCGTATGGGGGTGAGTGATCCGGGAATGGCCCGGCTTACTTGCAGTGCATGTCGGGCGTCAACTGCATCCACTTCATCAGCCAGTTTTTCGCGCGTTCGCGCGCATGTCGCGTGGCGATCTTCTCCTCCGGCGTCTGGTCGGGGCGGAAGTCGAACGCGCGCCGGGCCATCGGGTACTCCTGCCATTCCACCGGCACGCCGCGTTCCCACAGCGCATAAAAGGCGCGTCCGCCGTTCATGCGGCGCAGTTCGTAATCGGCGTCGCCGATCAGGTAGAGCACCGGAGTGGTGATCTGCATGATTTCGGGGGCGACACGGAACAACTGGTCCGGTTCCGGCGCGTTGGGATTCTGCATGTGACCGTAATAGCTGACGATGGCGGCAATGTCCGGGCCGCGCTTGGCGGCCAGCCGGATCGCGTAATACGGGCCGCGTGACAGGCCGACGATGCCGACCGGCTGCTTGCATGCATTCGGCAGCGATTTCAGATAATCCAGGCCGGCTTCCACATCCATTTCAGTATCCGGATTGTGCGCCGACGGCCAGCGTTCGATGAAACGGCCGCTCTGCCAGTCGGGCGCGACGACGAGAAAGCCCTGCGCGGCGAGTTCGCGCACGTGGGCGCGTTCGTCGCCTTCGTAGCCGCGTTTGGCGTGGATGAACAGCACCGGCGGAAACGGACCCTGGCCTGCGGGGGTGGCGACTTCGACCGGCACTTCGGTGCCGTCGGCCGCTTTGATGGTCGTTTTGGCCAGGGTGATATCGCCAGCGATGCTTGAACCCGGTGGGCTGGCATCGCCAGCCCACGCCTGCGCCGATGCTAAGATGGCGGCCGCAATGACGAGTTTTTTCATGAACTTCCCCTGTCGTTTGTCTGGATCCTATTTTAGGCCAGCACACCCGACTTCTCGCACGATTGGAAGCTACCTTGATGGGTGCCGGCACGCGTGAAGGCCGCCGTCGAAGACTCCATGATTCCGCCCCGGCTGCAACGGCTGCTGGCGGCAGCGTGGATTTCACTGGGGCTGCATGCGGCGCTGATTGCGCTGGTGCAGGTGGCGCCCCCCACGACGGCTCCCCAGAACACGTCGGTGATCGAGGCGCGGCTGGTGTCGACGCATGCCGGGCCCCGCGCCGTGAACGTGCCGCCGCTCATGACCAGAGTGGCCGTGACAGATGACAGCGCGCGCGCGGTGCCGCGGCTGGCGCCGAGCGTGACGGCGGAGGCATTGCCGGTGGCCGAGCCGGTTGCGCCGCCGCCTGCTCAGGCCACGTCGCCAGCCGCCGCTCCCGTCATGCCCCAGCCTGCGCCAACTTTGGCGTCACCGGCTGCGCCCCCTCCCGCTGCCGCCATCACCAGCTCGGTCGATCTCACTTATTACAGCGCGCGCGAGGTCGATGTGCAGCCGCGCGCCTTGCGCGAGGTGGTGCCTGATTACCCGGCGGATGCAAATCAGCAGCAGCTGTCGGGCAGGGTGCGCCTGGGATTGAAACTGGAAGCCGATGGCCGTGTCAGCGATATCGAGGTGGTGAGCGCCAACCCGCCCGGCATATTCGACGAATCGGCGCTCAAGGCGTTTCGCGCTGCGCGCTTTGCCCCGGCGCAAAGGGGCGGGCGCCCGGTGCGCGCACGGGTACTGATCGAAGTGGTGTACGACTGGAAAGGACAGTCGCGCTAAGTCTTGCCCGGCCGCCAGCGCTTGAGCAGCAAGGCATTGCTCACCACGCTGACGCTGGAGAACGCCATCGCCGCACCGGCAATCACCGGGTTCAGGAAGCCGAGCGCCGCGAGCGGAATCCCCACCACGTTGTAGACGAATGCCCAGAACAGGTTCTGGCGGATCTTGGCATAGGTGTGCCGGGATATATCAATGGCGTCGGCCACCAGCGCCGGGTCGCCGCGCATCAGGGTGATGCCGGCGGTGTGCATGGCGACGTCGCTGCCGGATGACATCGCGATGCCGATATCGGCAGCGGCCAGTGCGGGGGCGTCGTTGATGCCGTCGCCGACCATGGCCACCGTCTTGCCTGCGGTTTTGAGTTGTGCCACGTGCGCGGCCTTGTCGGCGGGCAGCACCTCGGCCAGCACCGTGTCGATGCCGAGTGCGGTCGCCGCCGCCTGCGCCGCGCCGCGATTGTCGCCGGTGAGCATGACGGTGGCGATGCCGCGTGCCCTGAGTCGGGCCACCCCCGCCGCCGCACTGGGTTTGACGGCGTCGCCGAACGCCAGCACGCCGAGTGCGCGGCGGTCGCGGGCGCGCGCCAGCCACGACACGGTGCGGCCGGCGGCTTCCTGTTCGGCGGCGACGGCTTCGAGCGCGGCGGTGGCCACGTCGTTGTCGAGCATCAGGCGGCGATTGCCCAGCCAGTAGATTGCGCCATCGACTTCGCCCACCATGCCGCGCCCCGGCAACGCCTGTTGTTCACGCGCAGGCAGCACGGTCAGTGCTGCAGCTTCTGCCAGCAGCGCGTGCGCCAGCGGGTGTTCGCTGCCCGCCTGCAAACCGGCGGCGATCGCCAGCACCTCGTTTGTGTCGTGTCCCTCGGCTGCCACGCACGCCGCCACATGCGGCGTGCCATCGGTGAGCGTGCCGGTCTTGTCGAATACCACGGTGCTGATCTTGTGTGCCCGTTCCAGCGCTTCGGCGTCCTTGATCAGAATGCCGTGGCGCGCGGCGACGCCAGTGCCCGCCATGATCGCAGTGGGGGTGGCGAGCCCCAGCGCGCACGGGCAGGCAATCACCAGCACCGCCACCGCGTTGAGGATGGCGACTTCGGCATTGCCGCCGAACGCCCACCAGGCAATGAAGGTGAGCAGCGCGATGCCCATCACCACCGGCACGAACACCGCGCTCACCTTGTCCACCAGCCGCTGGATCGGCGCCTTGGCGGCCTGCGCGTTTTCCACCAGGCGGATGATGCGCGCCAGCGTGGTTTCAAGGCCCACCGCCG